>TARA_R110002020_G_scaffold247041_2_pt1 | contig 64233 bp, 56 predicted proteins | sample TARA_R110002020 | Tara Oceans TARA_R110002020 (sample SAMEA4396489) | marine metagenome | biome: Westerlies Biome; feature: [MES] marine water layer (ENVO:01000295) within the mesopelagic zone...; material: water (ENVO:00002006), including particulate matter (ENVO:01000060) such... | reverse complement strand
AATATCTCTCCGGGAAGCTGACCAATTTTACACCGGGATTGACAGTTCGTCACGTTCAACCAAGACCACGTCAGACCATCCCTCCTGCGTGAGATGATACAGGGTCGAGCATCCCGCAATGCCGCCACCAATGACGACGACTTTGGTCCGGGTTTTCATGTCAGAATCCTCTGTGTTTCGGCTGAACTTTGGCAAATTTTTATACCTTTGAAAAATAGTTTTATTTTAGATATATTCTCAAAAAATCCTAGGTATTGGCATGACGCTCTCTTTACGTGCAATGCGCTACGTTCAGGCCGCATTGAAACATGGCAGTATCACGGGCGCGGCCGAGGCCACCCACGTGACACCATCAGCTATCGCCGCTGCTTTGGATCAGGCCGAAGCCGTCTTCGGTATGGCCCTTGTCACGCGTGCTCGGGCCAAGGGCATCTTTCCGACCGCCGCAGGCCGCGATGTTGGACGGCGTATCGATGATTTGCTGGAACGGTACGATGTATTGCTCACGGGCATTTCAGATCTTCAATCAAACCTCTCTGGAAACCTAAGTATCGGATACAACGCACCGATTGCTCCGGCGTTTTTGCCAATGCTGGCCGCACAAATGCTGCACGCCAATCTCGGCGTGACATTCACCCTGACCGAAGGAGACAACAACACTGTCCAGACCGGTTTGGTGGAAGGGCAGTTCGATGTGATCCTGTTTGTCGAAGAACTGCCCAATCCGCAAATCGAGACGCAACCGCTTCTCCATGCCCCTACGTATTGCCTGTGTCCGACGGACCATGCGTTCTCCCTGCATGACAAGGTGAGCGTGTCCCAAATCGTGGCCGAACCACTAATCCTGTTGGACCGCCCCGCCGCACGTGGCTATTATCTGGATCTTCTCGAACAGGGAGGAGAAGCGCTTCGTATCGTGGCAACCGCCAATTCGACTGAAATGGTCCGATCGCTTGTCGCTTCGAAGATTGGTATTTCCCTGTTGAACATGAAACCACGTGACGTGCCGACCTATGCAGGACGCGACATTTGCTGCCTACCGATCCGGGACAATAACAGCGGCGTCACACTCTCACTGGGTTTTGCACCAGGGCCAAAACGAAAACTGGTTCAAATGTTTGTCGAAAGCTGCGTCGCGTTATGTGAAGGACCATTGGGCGCGAGCTTGACTGTCCCCAGACCTTAAAGTGCAAAGATCGCAGCAGGTCAGGGTGCCAGAAAGATGCCATCGCGGACATGCGTTCATCGCCCAGCAATTGGTCGATTGGGCTCAAACCGGACTTGCGGCCGTGCCGCACGCAAATCTTGACCTTGCAGGCTTCGTCGCGACCAACCGGATGACCGGTCCCAGCCCAAAGCGGTCCCATACCTTACGACCAGCCGACCCTCGAAGGTCATACAGGTCTGGCGGATTCCGGACCTTCTCTGCACGTGCGAACTCAACCTTGCCAGATCATGGAAGCGGACACTCCGCAGGATCACGCCGCGGAACCCCGGGTGACCTACAGGGATGCCAGTTAGCAAAAGTTCGCTGCGGGTGCTCGTTCGTGCTGCAACAAGGCGGAAAAGGTCAAACCAAAAAAAATCAAGCAGTGCTGAGACTGGTGTCGTTCCTATCGCATTTGCGCCGTATCAATGGGTCTGGCTTGTCCGGTGACGGTCACCGCGTAATTGACCGCCGGGCCGTATGGGCTAAAAAGGGCTTATGAAACTGTTTCGTAAGATAGCTTTTGTGTTCATCTTTGCTGCGACATGTGCCGGAGCGCAGGACACTGCACCGATCAATGCTTGGCCAGAAGTGGACCGGGTAGACGTCAGAAACCTGACAGCCCCAATCGTGGAAAGGTTGACCGACGAGGCCCGCGCACGGCTCGCGCTGCGCAAGGCGCGAGAAACTGCTGCTGAAATTGAAGCCTTGGAAGCTGTGCAGGCGCAGGCCCTGATACCCGAAGTCGACGCTGATTTCGATCCTGATGTCGCCCCGCACGCGCGAGAATACCGCACCGCATGCGCCTCAGGCAACGCCAAGGCTTGCATCGAATTGGCTCAACTTTATCGCCAAGGGGGCTTCGTATGGATTGATCGCGATCTGGGCGACACGATGTTGAGGTTGTGGTGTCGCCGTGGTGAGTTGAGCGCCTGCACATCAGACGTGAACTTTGACGATTACGCGCCTATCATCCCTATTCTGACGAAGGGTTGCATTGAGAAGTCGGCCAAAGCCTGTCAACGATTGAGTTCAGTCTACTCTTTAGGCGTAAATGGTGTGGAACGCGACACGGCGCTGGCCGCGGCGATGGATGATCTGGCGCGCAGATATGCGGAGGTGGCTTGCGCACAGGGGCATGGTGACAGCTGTTACTTGCAGTTCTTCTTTCTGAACCACTGGAAAAAGCAGTCCAAGGAAACCGAAGCGCGGCTGACGCAGATACTGGAAGCTGGCTGTGCGGCCGCGAACTCAAGCAGCTGCGAAATTCTCGCCAGTCGATATCTTGGCACGCGAGTGCCGGCCAAAGATGTCGCAAAGTCAAACCGTCTTTATGACAAGGCCTGCGCGTTGGGCAGTTACCGTGCCTGTGTAAAGCGCAACGCGCCGATGCCCCCCAACGCAGCCGGCATATTGTGCGCAGCGGACGGTTCTGTAGCAGACTGCCAGTCGGCAATGCCTTTGCCGCACGAATATGTCGCAGCAGATTGGGATGAGGCGCAGCGGCTGAAGGCCCGTCATCGTTCGGGCCGCTCCGTTTTTGAAGCGGTGCTTGAGCCGGAATATTTCTTGTTCCACCCGCAGGATCATGGGCATATCCGCAGAAGTGCCCGTGTTTGTGCGATGGGCGAGAACTTGGCTTGCCGGGATTTGGCAGATGCTTATGCGTCACTTGCCGGACGCGGGCTGGAGTGGGCGTCATGGGACGGGATCATGGACCGACAAACACAGCGCGAGATTTTTGAGCATCTATGCAACGCGGCTGATCCGGTTGGATGCTGGAAATATGGATATGCTCTATACTCCGACCAACATGACTCCGGAGTGTTAGCACCGCCTTACGTGGAAGTTTTCCAACGGGCCTGCAACATGGGCCAAGGTAACAGCTGCGCCAAGTTGGCGTTTCACTATGAGCTTAGACACTCAAGAAGTGATAAAGTCCTCGCGGCCGAAATGCAGGTGAAATATGCTCGGCACGCGTGCGATCTCGACAACCACGATGGATGCTCCACCCTCGCAGGATACTTGAGCCGTGATCCACTTTTGTATGGTCCCGCGAACCTGCGCGCCTGTTTGGAAGGGGAGCCGAATGGCTGCTGGATCCTGGCGCAGGAATACGACCGTGGCCGGGACGGCTTTCGCAAGGACCGAAGCCTTGCGAAAATGCTGCGCGAGACCGGCGACGCGCTGGCAGAGCAATATCACTCCAAGAACTGATGCAGCACCGGGCCCGTGGCGGCTGCGCGGAAAGGTCAACGGCATTACAGTTTCACCATTGTGTCCCAACTGGGACACAACTCTGCCAAGAAGCAGAGCCACGCTCTGGCCATGAAAGCACAGGGTTTCTTTATGCGCGGTTTGGTTCTTGTCGTCTTCATGCTCTTGGGTGGCACCGCTCACGCTCAGCAATACCGTACAGTTGAAGAACTGCATTCCGGACGGCAAGCGGCCATCGCCGCGCAAGAGGCACAGATTGCCCAGCGGTTCGACAACCAACGCGCGCGGTACCTGCACGTTCGCGACATGGCGTTGGTGCCGGAGGCTGCCGTAGATGTGGCACCCGCGCACCGCGCCCATGTCGATACTCTGAAAAGCGGCTGCCGCGACGGCGATCTGGATGCCTGCATTGGGGTCGCGCAGGTCTTCGCCGCCGGACGGGTCGTGCCGCGCGATGTTCCGTTGGCCGAGGCGATCTATTGGCTGGGCTGCGACGAGGGGCACGATGCGTCTTGCCGGTCGCTCGACAGGATCCACGAAGTGTCGACCCCCCTTCGCCACAGCGGGCTTCTTCCAGGCATACCCTGGCGCGAGGACCGCTGTGCGCAGGGCGACGCCAAAGCCTGCGTGGATTTGTCTGAACTCTACGCGTACAGCCGTGATCAGTTGAATACCGTTCAATATCCCGGAGTACGCCTGGATCATGCCAATGGACTTTTGAGCCGCGCCTGCATGCTTGTGACACGTGCCTCGACAACACCTTTTGAGTGCAGCTCGTATAGTGACGTTCTCAGGAACCTCCCCGAGCCCTCGGCCATGGACGCACTGGAAGCAGGCTGTGCCAAGGGCATCGTGGTGGATTGCCTTGATCTGGCGATGGCTCTTGAGGCGCATGATCCGGGGCGCGCATTTTCCCTATACGCCCTTTCGTGCCGGTTGGGGGGGCATGACGATTGCGGCAACGCTGCCTACGCATTGTTGAAGGTTAGAGCACAGCCAGAGTATCTACCACTGCTGATTGAGATGCACGAACTGATGTGCGGTGACGGCTCGCAGCCTGATTGTCACGCGCTGGCGGAGTTGCACCGCGAAGGCCCAGAGGACATTCGTGATCCGGTCAAAGCCCGCTATTGGTTGCGACAAACCTGCGACAAACGCGATTGGTCGCATGGGGAATTCAGCGACGACTGCCTGCTGACCGAAAGCGAGGATTTCGACGTGCTCTCGGCAACTTTTGATGCAGTGTTTTTGCCCGCCCTCCAGCCTCTTGTGACCCAGGCGCGTGAGGGCTGTGCCGCAGGTGACGGTAACGCTTGTTACGACCTCGCCACCATCGCCCTTGCCAATCGGGGGGCACCATTCATGACTGTTGCGGTCCAAAGCCTGCGAGCGCGCGCCTGCGACCTCGGGGTTACGGATGCCTGCGGGCAAACCAAAGCAACATCGAGATATGCCAGCCCTCCGCCACCCGACACGGCCTGCGCCAGCGACGACGGCCAATCCTGTGCCAAAGCCATCGCAGCCGAGAAAACGCGCCCACCACAAGACCGCATGTCCGAACTGCAGGCGCGCTGTGCTGCGGGCAACGGGGCAGCCTGCGGACTGATCGGCGGGCTGTATTCTGATCAGATACTGATTGATGGCAGCACAAAGGCGTGGTCGCCGGATAGGGATTTGCATCTTGCCGCTGATTTCTACCGCATGGGATGTGATCTGGACGATGGGCGATCCTGCCGCGGTATGGCCGACATCGCCAAGCCCAAGAGCAATCCGACCCGCGCCGAACGCAGCCTTCAGGGCACGCCGCAGGAGGTGTTCGAAGATTATGCCAAGGGGTGCCAGTTGGAAGACCCCGAATCCTGCTCGTATGCCGCAGGCCTGTCCGATGATCCGGACCAGACCTTCCGCTTGAGCTTGCAAGCCTGCCGTCTTGGCGACCCGATCGTCGGCTGCGACGGCGTCTTATTTGCAGGCATACGACGCACACTGTCGAACCTGATCTCGCAACACGGCGCGCTTGCTGTTGCATTGATGCCCGACCTTGGGTTGGAGTTGCCCCACTCGTCAGGAACTTCGCGCCGCCTGCAACGGGGGTGTGCGTCCGGGACAGCTGCGGATTGCATGGACCTTGCTGCACTGTATAACTTTCAAAGCTCGAGCCTGCCTGCGATGCGCTTCCAGATGCAACATTGGCAACTTTCAAATGCTGTTCAACGACAGGCCTGCGATTTGGGGCTGGGCGATGGCTGCGCAGAACTGGCAAATTGGGCGCGAGGAAAACTCGCCTCCGACCCCTTGAGCGAATACGCGCTGAACAAGCTCGGCTGCGAGCATGGCTCAGCGCGCGCCTGTTATCAGGCTGGGGATCATTGGGGCAAACTTTCGCAAACGCCCGACCCCGCCATGGAACTACGTTTCACTGAAAAAGCCTGCTGGCTGGACGGTCGGTTGGACTGTCATCTGTTGGCGGGTATCCTCCGTGGCGATTCTGTTGCGGAGTATGATCAAAAGGTCCTCCGATGCCTCGGCGGCGAAGGAACCGGATGCTATCTGGCTGGCTACTACGCCAAATACGACAAGCGTATTCCCCGCGACATGCAACGGGCGTTGTATGAATACGGCTGTCAGCTTGGCTCAGACGATGCCTGCCAGGCAGTCGCATCCATGCGCTGATATTAGGTGCTGCTATATTGAGCCATTTGGACATGGGGGCGACGGTCTGCCTATCAAAAATCTTGTTTGGATCTGCTTCGGCTCGACTGCCAGATCGCCTTGGCTATTGCCAGAAATGGCACTGATCTGACGGCTACATATTTACCAAACTGACAGAGCGTTACGTCAGCCCTGTACGGCCGCTTCAACGCGCCGCGCCGCAGCATTAGCGAGGCTTTGTTAATGTCGGCAAAGGGCCGTTCGTGACGATCCTCGTAGGATGAGCCTCTTCGGCTTTATGCTGAGTTTTAGTTTAGGCTAAATGGCGATTTGCGTCTGCGTGTCGGATGCAGCGGAACCTTATTCATGCTCCGTTCGTTTATTAGTGCCATGGAGCATTAGTGATGTTCATCCCGACATGTCGAAGATTTGAAGATCAGCACAGTCTGTTTGATCGCAACACTAATATGAAGGTCCAATGATGACATATTCCCCCCTCGCACTTGCAACCCTCCTTGCCTGCGTAACCACGCCCGTCTTTGCAACAAGCGTTTCGCTTTCAACGTCTGCGCTTTCGGTTGTGAGCGTGCCAACAGTTCAGGATGCCCAGATCGTTCTGGTCAAGAATGACAAGGATAAGGGTCAGAATAAAGCTGAAAAGAACAAACCGGAAAAGGCCAAAAAGGCAGAAAAAAATAACAAGGCAAGCAATAATCAAGCCAAGAAATCCGATATGGCTAACAAGACTAAACCGGACAAGAACAAGCCAGACAAGAGCAACGCTAAAGTCAGACGATCAAAAGAAGATCGGGTTCGCATTTCAAGTGAAGTCCTGCAGGTCCTTGCGCCCCAAGGGCGGGACATGACTACGCTTCTTGCCACCGCGCCGCTCGCGTTGTTGGGTTCCCAGATAAGTTTCTCCGATGTCAGTGACGAGCAACTCCTGACATACCGCAACTGCCCCCCGGGCCTCGCAAAAAAGGACCCGCCGTGCGTGCCCCCTGGGCTTGCCAAAAAAGGCGTTACGTATGACGAATGGGTAGCGTATGACGACGATCAGCTTGATGATATCTACCTTGAACAGCGCGACGACTATCTCGACCGTGAAGTGGTTCTTGATGACGACACTCTGCTGCTCAGCTCGGACCAGATCGCATCGCTCTACGGGCTTCGTCCCGCACCCTCAGGCAACCGCTATGCATTGATCGATGGCCAACCTGTTTTGCTGACCAGCGAAGATTACACGTCGCTTCTGCGGATCAATGATCTGGCACGGGTTGAAAACCTTCCTTCAGGGCTGCGTGTCGCACCTACGGCGGCGCTAACGCAAAGCGAATTGCGCCAAACCTACAAGCTGCCGGAGCTTGAGCCAGGCTATAACTATGCAGTGGTGAATGGTGAACTGGTGACCCTGCAGGACAGCGCATTCGAAACCTTGCAGTTGATCCGCATCGCACGCGCCGTCTTCTGATCTCGGACTACCACTATCAGAAAGGGGGCCGGTGGACGCGCCCCCTTTCTCAAATACAGATTTGTCCTTGTGGCTACGTTTTTCTCCATCCACGTATATCTCCCCAATCGCCCATTTGAGGCACCCGGCTTAAAAGCAGACTTTGGCAAAACTACAACGCACTGACGCTTTATCCCGCTCTCTCGACCTTCACCCGCCGAAAATGCTGCAAGATGGACGAATGGCCGGTGTGGTGAAGCTGCACCGCAGCGCTTGGACATCTGGCCCACGGCAGGTCTGGGCCGTCCGTGAAGACGGCCCGTGCCTTTAGATTTCAATAGCTTCGGCGATAGCCAGCGCATCTTCAAGCTCAACGCCAAGGTATCTAACGGTGCTGTCCATCTTGGTGTGGCCCAGCAATAACTGGACCGCCCGAAGGTTGCCCGTCTTCTTGTAAATTTGGGTCACCTTCGTTCGACGCATTGAGTGCGTGCCATAGGCGCTGGCCTCCAGACCGATGGATATAACCCACTCACGGACGATACGTGCATACTGGCGGGTTGAAATATGAAGCCGCTCGTGAAAACGCCCGGGCCAGAGGTATTCGGATCCGACCATCAGCGGGTCCTGGATCCACCTTTCGAGCGATGCACGGGTGCTTTCAGAGATTTCGAAGCGGACAGGTTTCTGCGTCTTGCTCTGCAAAACTGACGCGCGCTCCCTGATTTGGCCTGACGCCATGACATCGACGACTTTCATCTTCACCAGATCGCAGCCGCGTAGCTTGCTATCGATAGCAAGATTGAAGAGGGCCAGATCACGATGGTTCTCGGCCAGCTCCAGCCGCACTCTGATCGCCCAGACGTGTTTGGGCTTGAGCGGTCTCTTCTGGCCCACTATCCGACCTTTGTTCCAAGCTGGACGCAATGCGCGAATGGCGGGTAAGTTTGGTTTTTGCATGACAGTTCCTCCGATCCACCATGCCCTCCCACATCGACAACCCGACGTTGACACTGCATCTTATCATGAAATGCTGCGCTGCATCCGAGGTCGGCTTGGAGCCCAATGTTACCAATGCTGCACCCACTACGGAACGGCACCAAAGCGCAGCAACCAGACCCGTTCAGCTGCAGCATTCAGGGGTGCGCCGGGCACAACGTAGTGCGACACCGACTGCAGTCTGAGCCTTTGCGATGTGATCCGGATGTTGGATCGGGATGAGGCGTTGGAACGGTGGCCGCGGATGCAGCAGCTCCCACAACTGCAATCGGAAGTGTTTAACTCCATTTTCCTATATGTAGCGTTTTCATTCTTGATCTGTTCCAATATGTTCCCGCGATATACCGCTGACACCGAGGCCCGCTTGAACAACAGATACGTTTTTTACATGGACGACTTTGGGACGCGGACCACCTGCAAAGGCGCGACCAACGCATCTTCACCGGTTCATGAATTGAGCTTTGCACTCGGGGGGGTCATTGTTGCTTCCGAAGACGTTGACGCCCTCTCCAAGAAAGTGAAGGCGTTTTGCGAGAAGTGGGAGGTCCCTGCTCTTCATGGCAACAAGATCCGATCTGGGAAAGGGAAATTCGGTTTCCTCAAAAAGGACGAGTGCAAGAGAGCAGCTTTCTATTTAGAGCTGGATCAGCTTGTCTTGGATGACCGGCTCATCGCCCATGCCTGCGTGATCTGCCGCCCCGGCTATCGGGATCGTTATCTGGAGAAATACCCCGACAGCACTCGTTGGGCGATGAGCAAGACTGCTTTCGATATCTCGGTTGAGCGGGCGGCGAAGCTCGCGATGAATGGTGGTCGGAAGCTGGACGTGGTCTATGAGCGCACCGGCGCGAAAGAGGATAGGTTACTGGAGCATTACTTCGCGGACCTCAAGTCCGCAGGCATGGGTTTTTGTGCCGAGACCTCGAAACAGTACGGGCCTTTAACGGGGGGACAGTTCACGGACCATCTCAACGTCATCTGGCCCGATGGCAAAGGAAATTCCTTATTGCAGCTGGCTGATCTTGTTGTTCATCCGGTTAGCCATGTCACTTGTGGCAAGCAGAACCGTGCCTACGATCAGTTGGTTGATCGCAAAATGCTGTTGGATTTCAAACACGAAAACGATGCCGTGGGGGTGAAGTATTCCTGCTACGATGGTGAATACGGTACATGGAAAGCAACCCAGAAACACACAGGGGATCCCGAAGGATCCCCTGAGGCGGTCGGCGTATAGCCTGACCCCGTGGCAGTGCCATGCGTCATTACATACACGGACCCAGTGCAAAGGCAAGAAATTTCTTGTCAGAGTCCATGGCAAGCAACGCACTTTCGGTTCATTACTATTTTATAATTACAGCATCTTGATGTCTATTGCGCGGTGATTTGGCCCCAGTCGCTGCACCGTTAGCTGCGGCAGCGAGGATGCTGCACCTGGCTTCCGTCAGGGTCCACTTCGGGGCTGAGACCAGTCATCGGGGCGCGAGGGTCGAACGGCAGAAGAGTCCGCATCTGAAGAGTTCATGTGCCAGGCAGCGAAAGTCGGCACCCCCCCCGGAACCAGTTAATCGTGCTAAATGAAGCGAAGGTTACCGCAGAGCCCAAATAGACGTCACAGCAAACGGACTTGCCGGGCATTAAACGATTACGTTTAATAGTGGGGCCACAGCACGGGCGGGGTCCATGGGAGATCTTTATTATGCCGACAACATTGCGCATGTTCGTTCCTGCGGCGATCCGGGCCGTCATGGACCGCCTCACGCCGCGCTTGGAAGCCGAGACAGGCGTGCGGCTCATACAAGAGGTTGAGCTTAACCCACTGATACCGAAACGGATCAGAGCTGATGAGCTTTATGACATTGGCCTGACCAATCCACCTTATGCGAAGGCCTTGATCGTTGACGGATTTGCAGACGGCGGCAGCCACCGTGCATTCGGGCGTGTATCACTTGCGGTTGCGCGCAAGGGCGTGGCGAATGGCCAAATAATAGCGGACTCACATGGTATCGAAGCGCTTCTCCGCAGTGCGAAAAGCATAGCCTATACGGGCGCTGGGACGAGCGGACGCACCTATCTGGATGTGATGGAGCGCATGGGGCTGACTGCCTCCCTCTTGCCGCGAAGTCATGCGATGGCTGGGGGCGTGCCTGCAGTATCAGTCGCGGCTGGCGAATACGAGCTTGCGATTGCCCCTCTCACTACAGTGATTGCCACGCCAGGAGTAGTTCCCGTAGCGGTATTCCCGGAACACCTTGGGACACATATCGACATGTCAGTTTTTCGGAGCGCCGCATCGCCAACAGCCGCGGCAACAGTGATTGACATCCTAACCGATCACGATCTCGACGATGAACTCGCTGCGGCGGGAATTGCGCGTTTTGAACTAATCTGATTGCGTCTTGGACTTCCGGCAAAAATGCACACTGATAGGAGAGGACTATAAGTTCGCTTCCTCTGCATCTGACCAGTTCAGGCGAATTGTAGCGAAAGCCGGCAAACCCTGGAACCCGTCACTCGTGAAACACGCAGCGAATGCTATCGAAGAGCCCTTATTGCCTAATGCCGCACCTTGCTGCGATGTCCGCTCTTCTTTTGGCGCGGGTTTTTTGTGCGGCGGACGGAAAGAGCTGGCGTAATCATTCTGTCTGGTTATCCTATTTTCATCTCTATTTCTTTAGACAGGAAACAGGTTCATGCAAAATATTGAAATTGAGACCTGCGAGAGACTGCCCGCCAAGGATGAGCTCAACAACATCTTATCGCAGTATTATGAACTTATCGTACAGAGAATGCGGGCCATGGGCTTCGATATTGATCTCGCTGCACCGCAAAGTGCACTTGCTGAATTTTGGGCGAACTCGGACGACTATCTACCTCCAAAGGGGTGTTTGGTTGTTGCCCGATCTGAAACAGGTGAGATCGTCGGCTGCGGAATGATGAAATGTCTTGGGCCAGACACAGGCGAACTTAAACGGGTTTTTGTGACCGAAAAAGCAAGAGGGACGGGCACTGGAAGGGCCTTGATTGAGGCGCGTGAGAATGCTGCGCGCAAAATGGGGCTCAAACGGCTGATCGCGGATACGCTCACACCCAATGTGGAGATGAGAGACCTGTATCCCAAGCTTGGATTTGTCGAGTTGGACGCTCCCATCGAAACGACCACGTATAAGGATCAACCAATGTTACGCCCGCATCTGCATTATTTCGCGAAAGACATCTGAGACAGATGAAGCTGCGAAACGTCTTGTTGCAAACCTCAGTATCGACTTGATCTCGCTTATCAGTGGTTTGTGGTGCCTGCGCCATCTGTGGCTTTGGCCTTATTGACCGCCCTATCAACACGGCGAGATTTCAAAAAGCCTCAACCTTTTCCGTTATTGGCAAACCGACCGTTTCTGATAGTCGCAATTTTCGAAAGTGGTCATTCGCGCAACTGCAGCGAATTGGGTCTCCGTCCGCACACCGACGCTTCAGCCTACCAAAATGCTGCGCGATGCACGAGTGGCCGCTTAGACGGGCCGCACCGCAGCATCTTGAGGTGGTCTTGAACGGCAGCAAAGGGCCGGTCACGTCCTAAAGGGCAACCAAGGTTTGCAACTTTGCAAATGGTGCTATCTGCGCACAGCCGACCTTTGGCGTGCAGCGCAGCATGTGGGCTTCGGTCTGCTACGGCATGAATGGCCGCTTTTGCAATTCTGGCACAGAACCTTCGGAGATGCAGCTAAGGTCCGGTTTCCGCCCTTACTGAATGTTTATGTGGTGATATACAAATGAATTCAAAAGCTTAGTTGCGACGGGCAGGTTGTGAGCCAGCTGCGCTCTGTCATGGGCAATGGCCATAGATTGGCCGAAGAGGCTAATTTGAAGGTTCACTCGGGTTTGAAGGGGCAGCGGCGAACTTGCGCAACCAGCTAAGCCGGGAATTTGGGGGGGAAATCGAGTAAGTTATTGAATAAATAAGATTTTCGATTTTGAGGTATCATCCGCGACGCGCAAAGTTATACGCGCCGCGCAATTTTATGTGCTTCCCTACACTTTGATTAGAAGTCCAGGTTTTCCACATTCAGCGCGTTCTGCTGGATGAACTCGCGCCGTGGTTCTACTACATCGCCCATCAGCTTGGTGAACAGATCATCGGCTTCGGCCATATCCTCGACCCGCACCTGCAACAGCGTGCGCGCGTCAGGGTCCAGCGTGGTTTCCCACAGCTGGTCGGGGTTCATTTCGCCGAGGCCTTTGTATCGTTGTAGGGACAAGCCTTTTTCACCTTCGGCCAGCACGGCCTCCAGCAGGTCCATCGGGCCATGGATCAACTGGCTGCGGTCTTTGCGCACCAAGGTTGCTGGCAGGTTGTAGACGTCCTGCAAATGTTCGGTAAACGTACCGGATTTGCGCGCTTCACCACCGCGCAGCATTTTGCCGTCCAGCGTGCGCACCTCTTCGACGCCGCGCAGGATGCGAGCGAGTTTGATCCCGTGATCCTGTGTAATCCGCCCCTGCCAGCCACGCTCCCATTCCAGCGCGATCAGATCCAGCCGCTGCGCAACTTTGTCAGCGACCGCTTGCAGATCCTTGTCCACGGCACCCGGAACGAAAGCACCGGCAATCGCGGCCTGCTCCAGAATGTGACGGGGATAATGGGTCGGGGAGGCCTCGAGCACGCGGCGCATTTGGCGGGCGTATTCGACAACACGGGCCAGATCCTGCCCGCTGATTTCCTCACCGTTGCCTTGGCGCAGCATCGCACCGTCGATGCCTTGCTGGATCAGGTATTCTTCCATTGCTGCTTGGTCCTTGAGGTAAACCTCGGACTTGCCACGTGACACTTTGTAGAGCGGCGGCTGCGCGATGTAGAGGTGCCCGTTCTCGATCAGCTGCGGCATCTGCCGGTAGAAGAACGTGAGCAGCAGCGTGCGGATGTGCGCACCGTCCACGTCCGCGTCGGTCATGATGACGATCTTGTGGTAGCGCAGCTTGGCGATGTTGAACTCGTCCCTGCCGATTCCGGTGCCCAGCGCCATCACAAGGTTGCCGATCTCCTGAGATCCCAGCATCCGGTCAAAACGCGCGCGCTCCACGTTGAGGATTTTACCCTTCAGCGGCAGGATCGCCTGCGTCTGACGGTCACGGCCCGTTTGGGCCGACCCACCGGCGGAATCACCCTCCACGAGGAAAACTTCGGTCTTGGACGGGTCCTTTTCCGAGCAATCCTTAAGCTTGCCTGCGAGGAAGTTCACATCCATCGCTGTCTTGCGCCGCGTCAGGTCACGCGCCTTGCGGGCGGCTTCGCGGGCATGGGCGGCTTCAATGATCTTACCCACAACGATCTTGGCGATTTGGGGATTCTCTTCAAACCACTCGGCCAGCTTTTCGTTTACCAGTCCCTCAACCGCAGGGCGTACCTCGGAGGACACCAGCTTGTCCTTCGTCTGGGAGCTGAACTTGGGGTCCGGCACCTTGACAGAAAGCACGCAGGTCAGCCCCTCACGGGCGTCATCGCCGGTAAAGGTTACCTTTTCCTTCTTCGCGATACCCGAAGACTGGGCATAGTTGTTGATGGTCCGCGTCAGCGCGCCACGGAAGCCCGCCATATGCGTGCCGCCATCGCGTTGCGGGATGTTGTTGGTGAATGGCAGGACGTTCTCGTGATAGCTGTCATTCCACCACATTGCGACTTCGACGCCTATATCGTCTTTCTCGCCGGTGATGAAAATCGGCTCAGGCAGAATGGAGGATTTGTGCCGGTCGAGGTATTTGACAAACTCTTTCACGCCGCCATCATAGTAGAGCACCGTTTCGAGTGGCTCGGTCGGGCGTTCATCCCGCAGGATGATCTTGACGCCGGAGTTCAGGAAAGCCAGCTCGCGCAGCCGTTTTTCAAGCGTCTCGAAAGAATAGTCGAGATTGGAGAAGGTCGAGGTCGAGGCGAGAAAGCGCACCTCGGTGCCGGTGCGGTCAGTCGGCCCAAGCGTCTCGAGATGCTTGGTCGTGAACCCGCCTTCAAACCGCGCGACGTGCTCGTGCCCTTCACGCCACACGCGCAGCTCAAGCCAGTCGCTGAGCGCATTGACGACCGAGACGCCAACGCCGTGCAAGCCGCCCGACACCTTGTAGGAATTGCTGTCAAATTTGCCGCCCGCATGCAGCTGGGTCATGATGACCTCTGCGGCAGAAACGCCCTCGCCGTCATGCATGCCGACCGGAATACCACGACCGTTATCAGACACAGAAACCGAGCTGTCTTCGTGAATTGTCACCGCAACATGATCGGCATGACCGGCCAGCGCCTCGTCGATGCCGTTATCCACAACCTCGTAGACCATGTGGTGCAGGCCCGAGCCGTCATCAGTGTCACCGATATACATGCCCGGACGTTTGCGCACAGCCTCCAAGCCTTTGAGAACTTTAATGGAATTTGCGCCGTATTCTTCTGGGGCTTGGTCTGTCTCGGACATTCATCTGTTCCTGTTATTCAATCCTCTAAATATACGGTTTTCCGCCTTGATTGTCACGCGAATGACACAAGATTTTGTGTGCTTTAGCAGGGCTTTTCAGGCAGTGGCAGAAACGCTGGACAGGCCGTCCTGATCACTGACCAACAGCGTCTGCGCACGGCTGCCCATCGCCTCGAACAGACCGTCTTCTGTGCCCGTCATCCAGGCCTGCGCGCCTAGCGCGACGATCTCGTCATAGAGGGCGGCGCGACGGCCAGCGTCCAGATGTGCTGCGACTTCGTCCAGCAGCAACAGCGGCGGCGCACCGAAATCAGCCGCCAGCGCGCGGGCGTTGGCGAGGATCAGTGACACCAGCAGCGCCTTTTGCTCGCCGGTGGAACAGTCGCGCGCGGGCACGTCTTTGGCTGCGAACACGCCGAACAGATCCGCGCGATGCGGACCCACCAAAGTGCGGCCCGCAGACAGATCACGCATGCGCCCGTCAGACAGCGCCGCGCGCATGGTTTCAACGTCGTCGGGCATCTCACATTCCAGCGTGAGCGTGGCCGTGGGGAAGGCGGTCTCTGCCGCCTCCTGCGCCCCGGCAAGGGCTTTGATGGCATGCAGACGGTTGTGGTGGATCGCCACGCCTGTCTCCGCCATCCGCGCCTCGAGTGCGGCGTACCACGACGGCTCTCGGACCATGTCCTTGAGCAGGCGATTGCGTTCCCGCATGGCCTTTTCATAGGCCAACGATATTTCGGCATGGTCAGGTAGAAAGCTGAGGGTCACGCGATCCAGAAACCGCCTGCGCCCCTCAGCGCCTTCTATCCAGAGCCTGTCCATCGAGGGTATGAGCCACAACACGCGTGCGATGCGTCCCAGCGCCGTCTGCGCGGTGGGCTTGCCGTCAATGCGCACCTGCCGTGCCGCACCTTTTTCCGAAAGTATCTCGATCTCGCTGACACCAAAAGGGCCATGCAGAAGTGCCGTGATCTTCCAGCCGAGGGCTTCTGGACGGCGGGTCATATCCTCTGCACTCGCACGACGCAGGCCTCGACCGGGAGAAAGAAGCGAAATTGCTTCAAGGATGTTTGTCTTGCCTGCGCCGTTGTTGCCATGGATGGCAACCGGGCGCGCGTCGACTTCAATCACAGCCCGCTTGTGCGACCGGAAATGGGATAGCGTCAGGTTGGAGAGGTAGAGACCGGCCATCAGCGGGGATCGTTTTCTTTCAAAGAAAACGGTCGGAATTTTTCAAAAATTCCGCTGCCCTCACACACGCATTGGCATCACGACATAGACGGCAGAGGTGTCATTGCCCTCACGCATCAATGTCGGATCACCCGAGGAGTTGAACAGGAATACGGCATTCTCGCGGTCCACCTGAGAGGCGATTTCGAGCAGGTATTTCGCGTTGAACCCGATCTCCAGACGCTCGTCGCTATAGGCGACGGCCAGCTCTTCTTCAGCGGCACCGCTATCGGGGGCGTTAACCGACAGGATCAGGCGGTCCTCGTCCAGCTGCAACTTCACCGCGCGAGAGCGCTCAGAGCTGACGGTCGCCACACGGTCTACCGCGCGCGCGAAATCAGCGGCGTCCACTTCCAGTTTGCGGGTGTTGCCCTGTGGAATGACGCGGGTGTAGTCCGGGAACGTCCCGTCGATGACCTTGGAGGTCAGTGTGATCTGCGGCGTGGCAAAGCGCACTTTGGTCTCCGACACCGACACGGCGATTTTCATATCGTCGTCTTCCAGCAGCTTGCGCAGTTCGCCCACAGTCTTGCGGGGTACGATCACGCCGGGCATGTCGGCTGCCCCTTCGGGCATATCCGCATCAATGCGCGCCAGCCGGTGGCCATCAGTGGCGACGCAACGCAGCATTTTGCCTCCGTCTCCATCCGCGATGTGCATGTAAACGCCGTTCAGGTAATAGCGTGTCTCCTCGGTGGAGATGGCAAATTTGGACTTGTCGAACAGGCGGCGCAGCACCGCAGCATTGGCCGAGAAGTTGGAGGCATATTCCGACGACGCCATGACAGGAAAATCTTCCTTGGGCAGCGTCGCCAGCGAGAAATTGGAGCGACCTGCTTCAACCGTCAGGCGACCTGCAGCAGCATCGGCTGTCAGTGATACAAGCGATCCATCAGGCAGCTTGCGCACGATTTCATGCAGAGTGGTTGCGGAGACGGTGGTTGCTCCGGCACGCTCCACGTGAGCGGCTGCCTTGTCCACCACTTCAATGTCCAGATCGGTGGCACGGAAGGATACATCGCTGCCTTCGGCCTCAATCAAGACGTTGGCAAGGATCGGGATGGTGTTCCGCCGCTCGACAACGGATTGCGCTTGGCTGACGGCCTTTAGCAACGCGGCGCGTTCGATGCTGAATTTCATGTGCCACTCTCCATTTGACGGACTACCGGAGCGCCAAACTACCCGCTTCGGGATCAATCACAAGACATAACAGACAGATGCATCGCCCAAGAGGTGTGAGTCTGTGACAATGCTGCATCTTAAAAGGGCTTACGCCTCCAGTGCGCGGCGCAAAAGCTCCAGATCCTCGGCAATCTGCCCGTCGGAGATCTTTAGTTCCTCGATGCGCTTGACCCCGTGCATCACGGTTGTGTGGTCGCGCCCGCCAAAACGGCGCCCGATTTCGGGCAAGGAACGGCTGGTCATGTGTTTGCATAGATACATCGCCACCTGACGCGGGCGGGCATAGCTGCGCAGGCGCTTGGGCCCGATCATGTCAGACAGACGGATATTGTAGTGGTCAGAGACCTTGCGCTGGATCTCCTCGACAGTGATCTTGCGCTCGGACGCGCGCAACACATCGGCCAGACAGTCTTGCGTCAGATCCATATCAATCTTGCGGCCCACCAGCGATGCGAAGGCAAAAAGCCGCGTCAGCGCGCCTTCCAGCACGCGGACATTGGTTGATATCCGGTGGGCGAGGAATTCGAGGATGCCATCATCCATCACAAGCTCGGGGTAGGAGGCGCGATGGGTGTCCACTTTGGTTTGCAGAATGCCCAAGCGTAGCTCGTAATCTGTTGGGTGCAGATCCACCACCAGACCGCATTGCAGGCGCGATTTCACGCGGTCTTCGAGATCTTTGATGTCTTGTGGGGCGCGGTCTGCGGAGATGATGATCTGCTTGTTCTGGTCTACCAGTGCGTTGAAGGTGTGAAAGAACTCTTCCTGCGTGCTGTCCTTGCCGGCGATAAACTGCACGTCATCGACCATCAGGACATCCACGGTACGAAAGATTTCCTTGAAATCCATCATCTTGCGGTCACGCAAGGCCTGAACGAAACGGTACATGAACTGTTCGGCCGATAGGTACAGCACATTCAGCTCGGGCTTGCGGGCCTGCAATTCCTGCGCGATCGCGTGCATCAGGTGGGTTTTGCCCAGCCCAACACCGCCGTAGAGAAACAGAGGGTTGAACGATACGGGACCACCTTCGGCGACACGGCGCGCTGCGGCATGGGCCAACTCGTTCGGTTTGCCAACAACGAATGTATCAAAGGAGAAACGACGCTCCAGCGGAGCGGTGTAGGGCGTGGACGTGTTCGCAGGCTTGGGCGCGGGGGGACGCGGCGCGGTGATTGCATCCGTTTGGCGCGTGGCAGGCTTGGCTGCTTTTTGGACGACCTCGAAATTCAGCCGCGACACAGAGCCGTCATAGGCTTTCATCTCATGCAGGATGAGATCTGCGAAATTCTGGCTGACGTAGTTACCGAAAAAAGTTGTCGGTACGTTGACTGTCGCGATGCCGGACTGGAGAGGGCCCAGCAGCAAGGGGTCAATCCAAGTTGTGTAGTTATTTTGCCCGACCGTTTTCAAAAGCCGTTGTTTTACGTTGCCCCATTCGTCACGCGTCATTCTCTACCTACCACAATCCAATTTCACGCACAGTGCGTCAACAACTCGTCCAGGCCACAAGACAAAAAAAGACCGTCCGGTCCCATCGGAAACCGGCCCTGTCCTGTGGACTGTTAGTATGGAGCGCGCAATCATGGGGCGCAAAATGCACCACAAAATCAGAACGCCACCGTTCTTAAAACGTGACAGGCAAATGTGCTGGCAGCATCATCTGCAACTTTCCGGTACGTCCTGACGGACCCGGAAGAAACCCTGATACCCAACAACTACCTCTAGCAAAATAGTGATGGATGGAAGGGTCTGCCCCCCAGCGATGTGACTCGCATATACTAACTACCAACTGCGCACAGGACGGTTCAACAGAACATATTTGTTGACTCTGTGTTTGCTGAAAAAGAATCTCACGTGCCCGTGAAAGGACTCCTGAAAGCAACACAGGCGCCACCAAAGGTGACGCCTGCATAAAAACGTTTGTGTCTGAATCTTCAGGCGATCGCTTTGACTCGTGCGGACAGACGCGACATTTTGCGTGATGCGGTGTTCTTGTGGTAAACGCCCTTTGTGACGCCGCGCATCAATTCTGGCTGTGCTGCGCGCAGAGCGGCAACCGCGTCTTCTTTTACGCCGGATTCGATTGCTTCTTCGACTTTGCGCAGGAATGTGCGGATGCGCGAACGACGTGCTTTGTTGATTGCAAAACGCTTTTCGTTCTGGCGGGCGCGTTTCTTCGCTTGGGGTGTATTGGCCATGAGGATCATCCTATCAAATTTTATCGTGTCAATGCGTACAACTGCTCCCGCAAGGGAGGACACCGATAGGTGATTCTAGCCTGAGCGGGCTGCACGCGCATGTATGCTGCGCCTATAGCGGAGATTTGCACGCGTTGTAAAGGCTGGCTTCAACTCCTTCGGTAAAGTGGCAAATACACTGCACATTTAGACCTATCCGAAAGGATAGATGCGCTACCCGTTTTTTGCCGCACATACCCGTTTCGAAACTGGAGCGTGCAAGCCAATGCAGCTAGAACTGAAAACACCAGAACGGTAAGCCGCAAACCGGCGAGTTGACCAGAACAGTCAAAGGAAACCAACTCTCCTTTGAGGATCACGCCAATGTCGTACACTTCTTACCAGACCAACGAAAACCCAGTAACCCCGCTGATCAACATGTTGCAACTGATCAGCCTTCCCGTTCTGTCCTTCGGGGTGGTTACCCCGTTTTGCATGATGACGGGTCACGGCGTGCTGGCGTCATTTTTAATCGGATGGGCCAGCGGACTGGCGGCAATGATTGTTCTTATCGCTGTCGTTCACCTGATCTACACGTTTCGCACAACCCGTGCCGCACAAACCCAGACCGAGACGCTTGTTTCAGACTGGATGAAGGACGCCCAAGCCGACCGTGAAGAGCTTCTCTTTGTCGCTTGGGATATTGATGCGATCGCAGACCGGCTGGATGCTGCACAAAGGAACCGGAAAGACTCGGTCTATGCGTAAAAGCGGCCTTCTGATCCTTGGGTGTGCCTACCGGATTGCGTCAACAGCTACCTTTCCGGGACTCAACGGTCCCGGAACTGCGCTTCGCGCTTCTCCAGAAACGCGCCCATGCCTTCTTCCTGATCTTCAGTCGCAAACAATGCGTGGAACATCCGGCGTTCAAACAGGAGGCCTTCGCGCAGCGGCACCTCATAGGCGCGATTGACGGCCTCTTTGACCACCATCACCGAGATCATCGACTTCTCGGCAATTTTACCCGCCGCGCCAAGCGCCTCTTCCATAAGCTTCTTCACAGGCACCACGCGCGACACCAGGCCGGAGCGCTCTGCCTCTTCGGCATCCATGAAACGGCCCGTGAGGTTCATATCCATCGCTTTGGATTTACCGACAATCCGCGTGAGGCGCTGCGTGCCACCAATGCCTGCAACAACACCCAAGTTGATTTCCGGCTGGCCGAACTTCGCGTTCTCGGCACAGATGATAAAATCACACATCATTGCCAGCTCACATCCACCGCCCAGCGCATAGCCCGACACCGCAGCGATGATCGGCTTGCGTACACGCATAATCTGGTCGGTTTCCGGTGTGAACAGATCGCCCGAGAACGCCTCGACAAAGGTTTTCTCTTTCATCATTGCAATGTCGGCACCGGCGGCAAATGCCTTCTCGGATCCGGTGATCACGATGCAGCGCACCTTTTCATTCTCCTGACAGCCTTTGAGGCAATCCGCCAGTTCAGACATCAGTTGATCATTCAGGGCGTTCAGTGCATCGGGCCGGTTGAGGGTTACCGTAGCTACATGGTTTTCGACGTCGAGGATGATCGTTTCATAAGCCATGCTTGCGGCCCTTTGTTGTTGTTCAGACGTATCTGCATACCATGGCGGCGTGACGGTTCAAGTTATCTTTGACACACTGGACAATAGAAAGAGGATCGCCCTGATTGCACAATCCGGGCGATTGTCCCGTCGCATCCGTCCTTGCGACAGGGCAATCCCTCCCTGCCATAAACATCAAAAGAATGCTGGAAATAGCCAAGTTCGCCATCGGCTTGGCGAAAGTCGCGCAAGGAGGATCCGCCCGCCTCAATGGCTTCTTCGAGCACCGCGCGGATGATTGGGACCATCGCACCGACGCGGGCTGCGGCAATGCGTCCTGCTTTACGTGCCGGGCTGATTCCTGCACGAAAAAGCGTCTCGCAAACGTAAATATTACCCAAACCTGCGACTATTCTCTGGTCCAGCAAGGCGGATTTCACCGGCGTGTTGCGCCCTTTGAAGGCTGACACCAGAATCGCTTCGTGGAAATCGTTGCCCAAAGGCTCTGGCCCCAGCACTGCCAGAAGTTTGTGTGCATCCGCGTTCACGGTCTGCAAAAGATCCATCGCGCCAAAGCGTCGGGGGTCGTTGAACGTAACCCGCGCGCCGTTCTCCATGTGGAACACGACATGGTCGTGCTTCTCTGCCGCTGGATGCTCATGCACGAATTTACCCAGCGGATCGCCCGAGACCAGCATCCGCCCCGACATCCCGAGATGCACCAGAAGCGTCTCGCCCGAGCTTAGATCGGCAAGGATGTATTTTGACCGCCGTCGTAGCCGCTCTACCCGCTGTCCCGTCAGCCGCTCTGCCATCTGCTCAGGGAACGGCCAGCGCAGATCGGGCCGGTTCACATCCGCACGGGTAATCACCACGCCCTCCATCACAGGCGCCAGCCCGCGGCGGACCGTTTCGACTTCGGGAAGTTCGGGCATCTTCGCTCCTGCGGCAAATGGCGGTTTGCACCTCCCTACTTGAGGCTATATCCACAAGGCAACAAGATCAGGACCAATCCCATGACTGACAAGACCACCCATTTCGGCGCGCAAACCATCCCTGAGGATGAGAAAGCGGGCAAGGTCCGCAGCCTGTTTACTGACGTGGCCAATAAATATGACATCATGAACGATGTGATGAGCATGGGCATCCACCGCATCTGGAAAGAGGCGATGATGGATTGGCTCGCCCCGCGCCCCGGTCAAAAGCTGCTGGATGTGGCGGGTGGCACCGGTGATGTATCCTTCAAGTTCCTCAAGCGGGCCGGCCATGGTCATGCGACCGTCTGCGACCTGACCGAAGGCATGCTGAACGAGGGGCGCAAACGCGCCGAGGCCGAAGCGATGCAAGACAGCCTTGACTGGGTGGTCGGCGACGCGATGGACCTGCCGTTCGAGAACAATACTTTCGATGTATACACCATCTCCTTTGGCATCCGTAACGTAACTCGCCCCCAAGAGGCGCTGAACGAAGCGTACCGCGTGCTCAAACCCGGTGGTCGGCTGATGGTGCTGGAATTCTCCCAGCTGCCTAACCCTGCGATGCAGAAAGCCTACGATCTCTATAGCTTCAACGTGATTCCCCGCATGGGCCAGCTGATCGCCAATGACCGCGACAGCTATCAGTATCTTGTTGAATCCATCCGCAACTTCCCTGACCAGGAGACGTTTCTGGGCATGGTCCGCGCGGCAGGCTTCGAGAATGCCAAATACCGCAACCTGAGTATGGGCATTGCGGCCCTCCACTCCGGCTGGAAAATCTGAACCATGCGTGGCCCCCATAATATCTGGCGACTGATCCGCACTGGCGCCACGCTGGAACGCACAGGTGCCATGAACTTCGTCCTTGACGCGTTCGAGGCGCCCAAAGCCGTGCGCCTTGTGGCCCGCGCGCTGGCGATCCCGTTCAAGCCGCTGGGCTACAAGGGTGATCCGGCGTTGCAGCCCGCCACGCGCGCGCTTACGGCGCTTGGCCCCGCCTATATCAAATTCGGCCAGATCCTCTCGACCCGCCCCGACGTGGTCGGCGACGAAATGGCAAAGCAGCTGCGCGTGCTACAAGACCAGCTGCCCGCATTCCCCGTCGAGGTGGCGAAAGCGGAGGTGGAAAAGGAACTCGGCCAGCCGGTCGACACGATTTTTTCTGAATTCAGCGCGCCCGTCGCCGCGGCCTCCATTGCGCAGGTCCACCGCGCCCGTCTGCGCAACTCGGGCGAGGAAGTCGCGGTCAAAGTACTTCGTCCAGGCATCGAAAAGGCTTTCCGCAAAGACGTGGATGCCTTCTATCTCGCGGCCCGCATGGTCGAGATATTCTCACCCGGCTCCCGCCGCCTGCGTCCTATGGACGTGATCGAACATTTCGATGGTGTTGTGCGCGGTGAGTTGGATTTGCGTCTCGAATCCTCTGCGGCCTCTGAATACGCGGCCAATACCAAGGACGACAAAGGCTTCCAGCTGCCCGAGATCAAATGGGACTATTCGGCCCGCCGCGTCATGACGCTGGGTTGGGCCGAAGGCATACCGATGGGCGACAACGCAGCCCTTGACGCCGCAGGCATCGACCGGGTGGAACTGTCCGAGCGTATCCTCGGCCTCTTCCTGCAACATGCGCTACGCGACGGCTACTTTCACGGCGACATGCACCAAGGCAACCTGAAGGTGGCCCCCAACGGTGACATCATCGCGCTTGATTTCGGCATCATGGGCCACATCGACGAATACACCCGCCGCGTCTACGCCGAGATCCTCTATGGCTTCATCCGCAAGGACTACAAACGTGTGGCCGAAGTCCATTTCGAGGCGGGCTATGTTCCTGCCGACAAGGACGTGGACGAATTCGCCCGCGCTCTGCGCGCTGTGGGCGAGCCGATCTTTGGCATGGATGCCGACCGAATCTCCATGGCGCGCTTGTTGGCTTACCTTTTCGAGGTTACAGAACGCTTCGGCATGGAAACTCGGACTGAACTGATCTTGTTGCAACGCACCATGGTTGTGGTCGAAGGTGTGGCACGCTCGCTTAATCCGCAGATGAACATCTGGCATGTGGCGGCACCTGTCGTGACCGATTACATCACCAAATCCATCGGCCCGAAGGCAGTCGTGAACGATCTGGCCAAAGCGGCACGTGTCCTGTCGCGCTTCGGCCCGCGGCTGCCCTCGATGATAGAGGCAGCGCTGCTTCGCCAAGCGGATGCACTGCCGCCTGCACCTAAACCTTTCAAGCGCTACCTCGTGCTTGCAGCTATCTTCGGCGCGGCGGTTGCAACAGGCCTCATCATGTTGGTCGAAGCGCTGTCCTGATCTCGACTTCTTTTGGCTCTTCATATCGAAGCACAAGGCGGGGGCTTGATGCCGCCGCCTTGTGCTTGAATTACATCCGCTCGATGGCCAGCGCGATGCCTTGACCACCACCGATACACATCGTGATCAACGCGCGCTTGCCGCCGATCCGCTCCAGCTCATAAAGCGCTTTAACGGTGATGATCGCTCCGGTTGCCCCCACGGGATGGCCCAGCGCAATCGCGCCACCATTCGGGTTCACGCGCGCCGGATCAAAGCCCAGCGCCTGGCTCACGGCCAGCGCTTGGCTGGCAAATGCCTCGTTGCTTTCGATCACGTCGAAATCACCAGCGTTCAGGCCCGTCTTCTCGAGCAGCTTGGTTACCGCAGGAATAGGCCCGATTCCCATCACTTCCGGCCGCACACCGGCGTGCGCATAGCCCACGATGCGTGCCAGAGGGCGAAGCCCCGACTTCTCGGCAGAGGAGGCACGCGCCAGAACCAGCGCTGCCGCACCGTCATTGATGCCGGACGCGTTGCCCGCGGTCACCGTACCGTCTTTCTGGAATACCGGCCGCAGACCGGCTAGCTTTTCCAGGGTCGTGGCCTTCGGGTGTTCATCTACGTCGAATGTCGCCTCAACCCGGCCCTTGCGTACATCTACAGGCACGATCTGGCTTGCGAAATGCCCGGCCTCGATCGCAGCCGCCGCACGCTCTTGGGACAGCATTGCAAAGGCGTCCTGCTCTTCGCGGCTCACGTCATGCTCGCCTGCGACGTTTTCGGCTGTGACGCCCATGTGGCCCGTGCCGAACGGACAGTTCAGCGTACCCAGCAGCATATCCACCGCACCCACATCGCCCATCTTCTGGCCCCATCGCGCTGCAGGGAGGATGTAGGGCGCGCGGCTCATGTTCTCTGCCCCGCCGGCGAGCGCAAAATCGGCATCTCCCAGCATCAGCGACTGCACTGCCGAAATAATGGCCTGTACGCCGGATCCACAAAGCCTGTTCACGTTCATTGCAGGCACCGCATTCGGAACGCCCGCCTCCATGGCGGCGACGCGGCTGACGTACATATCGCGTGGCTCTGTGTTGATGACGTTGCCAAACACCACATGGCCAATCTGGCCGCCCTCAACGCCCGCACGCTCAAGCGCGGCACGTGCCACGGTCGCGCCCAGCGTAGTGGTCGGCGTCCCCGCGAGAGAGCCTCCGAATGTACCAATGGCCGTCCGCGCGCCACTCAGAATTACGATATCGTCTGACATGAAGTCTCTCCCGAAATTTACATCTTCAGATTAGAAAACTATGCGGGAATTGCCAGCCACGACGTTCCGTCATTGACACGGGCCGCATCACTGCCCAGATATCCGCTATGACGGAAAACTCCGAAACCATCCTCACCCAGCTTCCTGCCCGCCTCAAAGAGGCGCGGCGCTTGCAAGGCTTGTCGCTGGATGCAGTGGCCAAGCTTTCTGGTGTCAGCCGCTCTATGGTCAGCCAAATCGAGCGAGGCGAGAGCAGCCCGACCATCGCGACCCTTTGGAACCTAACACGCGCGCTTCAGGTAGATTTTGCGGGCCTTCTGGACGGCGGAGCCGAGCCCGCGCGGATTGAGACGCTGCGCAAGGATGCCGTACCGACCATCAGTAATTTGGGATCGGGTTGTCGCATCCGCATTCTGTCTCCACCGGAAGAGGCCGGACATCATGAGGTGTACGAATTGCTGATCGCCGACGGCGGCAAGCTGGACAGCAAGCCTCATGCCCGTGGTGCCCGCGAACACCTAAGCGTGATAGAAGGCACGTTGGATGTCATCAGCGCAGAGGCGTGCAGCCGTCTGAGCACAGGTGATACAGCACGCTATCCCGCAGATGTGCCGCATGCGATTGTGGCGGTGGATGGCCCAGTGCGCGCTTTTCTGGTCGTCCAGAACGCCTGAGTAAATTTCCGCGATACTGGAATTCCTCTATTTCGGATTTACGTCCGTTATGTTAGATAATTTCTAACACAGGAGATTCTCATGACGCAATCCTACCTCGCCCATATCACCGACACCCTCGCGCAGATCGACGCCGACGGCATGATGAAACGCGAACGTATGATCACCTCGCCGCAAGGCGGACAGGTTCAGGTGGCGGGCCGCAGCGTGATAAACCTGTGCGCCAACAACTATCTGGGTCTGGCCGATCACCCGGACCTGATTGCCGCTGCGAAAGGCGCGATGGACGGGCACGGGTATGGCATGGCCTCGGTCCGCTTTATCTGCGGCACACAAGACATCCACCGCGAGCTGGAGCAAAAACTGGCTGCCTTTCTGAACAAGGATGATTCGATCCTGTTTGCCGCCTGTTTCGACGCCAACGGAGGGCTGTTTGAGCCGCTCTTCGGACCGGATGATGCGATCATCTCGGACGCGCTCAACCATGCCAGCATCATTGACGGCATTCGCCTGTGCAAGGCGCGGCGCTACCGCTATGCCAACAACGACATGACGGACCTTGAAGGCCAGCTGAAGCTCGCCCGTGATGAGGGTGCGCGTTTTATCATGATCGCCACGGATGGCGTGTTCAGTATGGATGGCACGCTGGCCAATCTGGCCGGGATAAATACCCTTGCCCAGAAATACGATGCGATGGTGATGGTCGATGACTGCCACGCAACGGGTTTCATGGGTCCGAAGGGCGCAGGCACCCCCGCCCACGCAGGCGTTGACGTCGATGTCCTGACCGGCACGCTGGGCAAGGCGCTGGGCGGTGCCATCGGTGGCTATATCGCAGGGCCGCAGCCGGTGATTGATCTGCTCCGCCAGCGCGCGCGGCCATACCTGTTCAGCAACTCGCTGCCGCCAGCAATTGTTGCCGCAGGCATCACCGCGCTCGATCTGGTCACCCAAGGCGATGAGCTGCGCGCACAGCTTTTTGAAAATACAGCCTACTGGCGCGCCGGTCTGACCCGCCTCGGGTTTGAGCTGCTGCCGGGCGAACACCCCATTGTTCCCGTCATGCTGGGCGAAGCACAACTGGCGCAAGATATGGCCGCCGCGCTGTTCGACGAAGGCGTCTACGTTAGCGGATTTTTCTTCCCCGTGGTGCCGCGCGGGCAAGCCCGCATCCGCACCCAGATGAACGCAGCCCTTAGCCGCGACGATCTGGACCGCGCGTTGACCGCCTTCGAGAAGGCAGGCAAAGCCTGCGGGGTGATTTGATGAGTAACCAGATGAAAGCACTGGCCAAACTTCACGCGCGCGAAGGCCTCTGGGCCACCACTGCGCCGGTTCCAGAAATCGGCCCTGACGACGTACTGATCAAGATCAACAAGACGGGTATCTGTGGCACTGACGTTCATATCTGGAACTGGGATGAATGGGCTGCAAAAACCATCCCCGTGCCAATGATCACCGGTCATGAGTTCGCGGGCGAGATTGTTGAGCTGGGGCGCAATGTGCAGGATCTCGTCCTGGGTCAACGCTGCTCGGGCGAAGGGCATCTGATCGGCAAAACGTCTCGTCAGAGCCGTGCAGGCAAATTCCACCTTGATCCAACCACGCGGGGTATTGGCGTGAACGAACAAGGTGCGTTTGCCGAGTATCTGCGCCTGCCTGCCTTCAACGTGGTGCCGCTGCCCGACACCATCAGCGACGACATTGGCGCGATTCTCGATCCGCTGGGCAATGCCGTCCACACCGCGCTCAGCTTTGATTTGCTGGGAGAGGATGTTCTGATCACAGGTGCTGGTCCCATCGGCATCATGGCTGCCGCCGTGGCGCGCCACGCAGGTGCGCGGCATGTGGTGATCACAGACATCAACCCGGACCGTCTGGCGCTGGCCGAAAAAGTGGCTGATGTGACCCCTGTCGATGTCCGCAAAACCGATCTGCGTGACGTCATCGCGTCCCTCAAGATGAAGCAAGGATTCGACGTAGGGCTTGAGATGTCAGGTAACCAGCAGGCACTGGACCAGATGGTTGAGGCAATGACCATGGGCGGCCGCATCGCCATGCTGGGCATCCCGCCGGGAAAATCGCCGGTGGACTGGAGCCGGATTGTCTTCAAGGCCATCACCCTCAAAGGTGTCTATGGCCGCGAAATTTTCGAGACGTGGTACAAGATGATCGCCATGCTGGAAAACGGTCTGGACGTCTCGGGGGTGATTACCCACCGCTTTGCTGCTGGTGATTTCGAAGCAGGCTTTGCCGCCATGCGTAGCGGCACTTCGGGCAAAGTCGTCCTGGACTGGACCAATCCGTAAAAGCGGCGTCCCGATCGAGAGCTACTCCGGCGCCAGCGGAACCCTACCTTGCTCGGTCAACGCCCAGCACTCCCGTCCCTCCAGCGCTATGGCTGCCAGTGGTTTGCCATAGCCTGCACCTGCATCAAGGTTGATGCGGTTGCCATAGTGGGTCGCTTGTTCAACAGGGGTATGGCCATGAACCACCAGCTTGCCATGATCGCGGGGGTCAATGTGAAACTCTTTGCGGATCCACAGCAGGTCATGTTCGGCTTGTTCGGCCAGCGGCACGCCGGGCTGGATGCCGGCGTGCGCAAAGAAATGATCCTCGGTCTCATGGCACAGCTTGAGCTGGTTCATGAAATCAATGTGCGCCTGCGGCACAGTGGCTTTTGCCTGGGCATGAACGGCGGCCTGCCGGTCGGTCTCGGACATTTGGACGCCGTAAGATGCCAGCGTAGTATCCCCGCCCAAACGCGGGTGCAGCCAGTAGAGATGGATCGGCAGATGGGCATCATGCAAAGGATAATCCCGCATGAACCAGCTGAACATCCTGTCATGATTTCCTTTTAGACAGTGCCAGGTCTTGCCCGCAGCAAGCCCCCCGATCAGCGTGTCCAGAACCAAAGCTGATGCAGGGCCCCGATCTACATAGTCCCCCAGAAACACAATCTCGGCGCCCGGCCCGCCGTCTGCCTCAATCAAGGCTAGAACGCGTTGCAATTCGTCGTGCTGGCCGTGGATATCTCCGATAGCGTAGACTGTTGGTGTCATATTTTCTCCAATACAAAAGGCGCGACCCTGCAAGAGCCGCGCCTTTCCTGCTAGCTCTGCGTAGGCTTATGCGACGTCAAATTCCAGCAGCTTGATCTGGTTGAACAGACCGGTTGCATGCAGGTTCTTCACCACTGCCGCAGGCACAGGCTCGTCCACGTAGAGCAACGCAATCGCCTCGCCCTTCACGGCGGCACGACCCAGCGTGAAGTTCGCGATGTTCACGCCACCTGCGCCAAGCGTCTGGCCCAGTGTACCGATAATGCCCGGCACGTCGTTGTTGGTTGTATAGACCATATGCGCGCCGACTTCGGCGTCGATCTGGATGCCCTTGATCTGGATAAAGCGTGGCTTGCCATCGCTGAACACGGTGCCCGCAATCGAACGCTCGCGCTTGTCCGTCACAACCGTGACCTTGATATAGCCGTCGAATACGCCGGATTTATCCTGATTGGTTGTGGAGATCTGGATGCCTTTTTCCTTCGCCACAACGGGCGCGGATACCATGTTCACGTCAGGATTGGCGCGCTTCATGATCCCGGCCACGACACCACAGTTCAGCGCGTCGAGGTTCATCTCGGACACAACGCCGTCATAGAGGATGTTTATCGCTTTGATCGGCTCGTCCGTCAGCTGCCCGATGAAGGAACCAAGGTGACCGGCCAGCTTCAACCATGGGCCCATCACTTGCGCCTCTTCGGCGGTGACCGACGGCATGTTGAGTGCGTTGCTCACAGCGCCCGTCAGCAGATAGTCCGACATCTGCTCGGCCACTTGTAGGGCAACGTTTTCCTGTGCTTCGGTGGTAGCCGCACCAAGGTGCGGCGTGCAAACGACGTTTGGCAGGTTGAACAGCGGGCTCTCTGTCGCAGGCTCGACTTTGAACACGTCAAGCGCTGCACCAGCCACGTGACCGGACTTCAGCAGATCAGCCAGCGCGTCTTCGTCAATCAGACCGCCACGCGCACAGTTGATGATGCGGACGCCCTTTTTCGTCTTCTCAAGGTTCTCACGGCTCAGGATGTTGTTGGTCTGCTCTGTGAACGGCACATGCAGCGTGATAAAATCGGCGCGCGTCAGCAGCTCTTCCAGCTCGACCTTCTCAACGCCCATTTTCGTGGCTTTCTCGTCACCGAGGAAGGGGTCATAAGCAATGACCTTCATCTTCAGGCCGCGCGCGCGATCGCAGACGATACCGCCGATGTTGCCCGCACCGATCACGCCAAGCGTTTTGCCGGTCAGCTCAACGCCCATAAATTTGGACTTTTCCCATTTGCCGGCATGGGTAGAGGCAGACGCCTCAGGGATCTGGCGCGCAACTGCAAACATCATCGCAATGGCGTGTTCAGCTGTGGTGATCATGTTCCCGAAAGGCGTATTCATGACGATCACACCTTGCTTGGATGCGGCGTCTTTGTCGATGTTATCGGTCCCGATACCGGCGCGGCCAATCACCTTGAGGTTCGGCGCAGCGGCCAGAATTTTCTCCGTCACTTTGGTGGCAGAGCGGATCGCGAGGCCATCATAGTTGCCGATGATCTCGGCCAGTTTGTCTTTGTCCTTGCCCAGATTGGGCTGGAAATCCACGTCGATGCCGCGGTCTTTGAAGATCTGGACGGCAGCATCGCTGAGGCTGTCGGAAATGAGTACTTTGGGCGCCATGAGAATGGTCCTTATGAGAAAATGGGGGAGGGCGCGGGGGAAATCCCCCCGCGATTTATGCGTTGATTTCGGCGTTGAACGCGTAGTCAAGCCACGGCAGCATCGCTTCGATGTCCGAAGTCTCGACCGTGGCGCCACACCAGATCCGCAGACCCGCAGGAGCATCGCGGTAGGCGCCGATATCCAGTGCCACGTCTTCATCCGACAGACGCTTGGCCACGGCTTTGGCGAAAGCTGCGCCATCGGTGATCCGGTCGTCCGTGAACTTGAGGCAGACAGAGGTGTTGGACCGTGTCGCAGGGTCCACGGCGAGGAAATCGATCCAGTCGTGCGCCTCGACAAACGCAGTGATCGCGGCGGTGTTGGCATCCGCGCGGGCGATCAGGCCTTTCAGGCCGCCCACGGATTTAGCCCATTCCAGCGCGAACAGGTAATCCTCGACGCAGAGCATGGAAGGCGTGTTGATCGTCTCGCCTTTGAATATCCCCTCGATCAGCTTGCCGCCTTTGGTCAGGCGGAAGATCTTGGGCAGCGGCCACGCAGGTGTGTAGCTTTCCAGCCGCGCTACAGCGCGGGGCGACAGGATCAGCATGCCGTGGGCCGCTTCGCCGCCCAGCACCTTTTGCCAGCTGAAGGTGGTTACATCCAGACGGTCCCAAGGCAGGTCCATCGCGAAAGCGGCAGAGGTCGCATCGCAGAGCGTCAGGCCCTTGCGGTCCGCAGGGATCTCGAATGTCGCAGGAACACGTACGCCGGACGTGGTGCCGTTGTAAGTGAAGCAGACGTCGTTATCAAAGTTCACGCCAGCCAGATCAACGATCTCGCCGTAGGGCGCGGTTTTTTCGGTCGCGTCGATCTTGAGTTGTTTCAGCGCATCGGTGACCCAGCCGGAGCCGAAGCTTTCCCATGCCAGCATTTCAACATGCCGCTCGCCCAGCATAGTCCACATGGCCATTTCATAGGCACCGGTGTCGGATGCAGGCACAATGGCGATTTTATAATCGGCAGGTACGCCCAGAACTTCGCGCGTCGTCTCGATCGCTTCCAGCAGCTTGGCTTTGCCGGGTGCGGCGCGGTGGCTGCGGCCCAAGGGCGCGTCAGACAGCTTTGCCAGATCAAATGTGGGGGGTTTGGCGCATGGGCCGGAAGAAAAACGCGGATTCGTAGGCCGCGTGGTCGGTGCAGTCATAGCCATGTAAGCTATCCTCTCAGATAATCGCCCTTCGTTGGGGAAGGGTGTCCCGTGGATGCGTTTACGGCCCAATCGGTTCTGGCACAAGCTGCGATTTGGCGCTAAACCGCCGCCCTATACGCTTTTTGCGACCCTCCCTGACGCTGATCGGAAACTTTGACATGTACACGGCTGTCCTTCTCGCTGCGCCTGCCGCACGCAACCTAGATCCCGCGCTGGTCGAATCGCTGCGCAATGCCTGGGGCGGGGGGGATGCGGTCTGGTTGTCGCCAGACGAGGCGGCGGAGTTTCCGATGGCGGTGATACCCGACAACCTGTGGGAAGTCTGGGACAGCTGTCAGGCGATGGGCGTCGATCTGGTGGTGGTGCCGACGGAAGGCCGCCGCAAGAAGATGCTGCTGGCGGACATGGACAGCACGATGATCCAGCAGGAATGTATCGACGAGCTGGCGGATGAGGCGGGCGTGGGCGCGCGAGTGAAGGATATCACGGCCCGCGCCATGAACGGCGAGCTGGATTTTGACGGGGCGCTGCGCGAGCGGGTAGGCTTGCTTAAGGGGCTGCCCGAGAGTGTGATTGCCAAGGTTCTGGCCGAGCGGATTACCCTGATGCCGGGCGGCCCCGTATTGCTGGCAACGATGAAAGGACAGGGCGGATATGCCGCGCTGGTGTCTGGCGGATTTACAGCCTTCACATCCAGCGTGGCGGCGACGCTGGGCTTTGATGAAAACCGCGCGAATACATTGTTGGTGTCAAACCAACAACTGACGGGCGAAGTGGGTGTGCCGATCCTTGGCAAGCAGGCCAAGGTTGACGCGCTGGAAGAAATTACCGCGCGTCTGGGCATTTCCGAGGCAGATGTGATCGCCGTGGGTGATGGTGCCAACGATCTGGGGATGCTGACCCGCGCAGGTCTGGGCGTCGCGCTGCATGCCAAACCCAGCGTGGCGGCACAATGCAATGTGCGGATCAATTTCGGTGACCTGACAGCCCTGCTGTTTGTGCAGGGCTATCCGGCGTCAGAGTTTGTGACTTAGGCCAGCAGACCAGCGGCAGGTTTCAGCACACCAGTGGTCAGGCCGTCCCAGTTTTTGATGGGGGCATTGATACGCTTCAGCGTGGCGGGGTGGTTTGCATCCAGCACACCGAGGCGCACGAGAAGGGCAGTGATGGCAGCTTCAGCAGCGCGCGTGGTGCCGCAGGTGGCTTTCAGGGCGATGCCGATCCCGCGCCCCGGAATGATGGCGATAAAGAACCCTTCAGCGCCGGTTTTCAGTGCAACTTTACCGTCACAGGCGCGCATCAGTTCAGTGCAGGCGCGGCCTTCGCCGGCGACCAGTTCGGGGTGCAGGCGCATGGCCTGATGAAGCCGGGCTTCCGCGCTGCCTTCGGGGGCTGCTGCGTAATGGGCCATGGCGCGCGCAATGCCGTGCAGCGTTGCGGCATAGTTCGGGGCAGAGCAGCCGTCAGTGCCGAAGCCGGGGCTGGTTTCCTGTGTCACATCCTCAAACGCCTCAAGGCAGGCACGTTGTACGGGATGATCGGGTGCAACATAGTTTTCATCTCCGCCCAGATGACGTGACAAGGTCAGGAATCCGGCGTGTTTGCCCGAGCAATTGTTGTGGATGCGGCAGGGGGATTCGTACGCCCTGATCTGCTGCACTTTCATTTCGCGGTCGCGTGATTCCTCGGGGCCGCAGCGGAAGGCGTCATCGGTCAGCCCCAGATCCCTGATCCACGCGCCGACGTTATCGACATGGATGTGTGCGCCCTGGTGCGATGCGCAAGCAAGCGCCAGCTGTTTGGTTGTCAGGCCAAAAGCGTCCGCCGCACCGGAGCGGATTAACGGTAGCGCCTGAATCATCTTGGACGAGCTGCGCGGCAAAACCACCAGTGACGGATCGCCCCATGCCTCCATGATCTGGCCCGTGGAATCGCAGATGACTGCATGGCCCGAATGGACACTTTCCAGAAACGGACCACGCCAGATTTCAGCGAAGGGGGCGGGAGCGATCATAGAGGGTTCCTTTTGGCCGTTTTGGGCGAAAACCTGCCAATGCGGGGTTTCGTCACTCGCGTATTTTGCGTTAAGATGTTTGTTGTCGAGCAGAACGCAGGCCATTGCAAGAGAACGATCCACTAAAAGCGGTCGCAGCGTGGTTGTGAATCAGGTATTGAGGCAAAGAGACAGCTGGAGAGTTGGAACAGATGGCATTTTTGAAAACAGGTGTGGCGACTGCCCTCATGGTAGGTCTGATCGCAACCGGAGCGGTGGCCCAGAGCCAGAGCACAAACCGTGTGGCAGCCGAGACAGACTGGAGTGTGTTTGTCGAGGACAACCCGACCGAGTGCTGGGGTGTGTCTACGCCCAAGCAATCTGTGAACTCGCGTGACGGGCGCGTCGTTGCTGTGAACCGTGGCCAGACTTTGCTTATGGTGTTCTACCGTCCGAGTGCGGGCGCGACGGGTCAGGTCGCTTTTACCGGCGGCTATCCTTTCGCAAGCGGCTCGACCGTGAGCATGGATATCGGAGGCACTGCGTTTGAGTTGTTCACCGATGGCGAGTGGGCATGGCCTGCAACGACCGCAGATGACAGCAAGATCATCGCAGCAATGAAGCGTGGCGCGGATGCCAAACTGACAGGCCGCTCCGGTCGGGGTACGCAAACTGAAGATACCTTCTCGCTGCTGGGCTTTACAGCCGCTGTTGAAGACGCAGAGAAGCGCTGCGGCGGCTGAATTAGCCTGCGTTTTTCTAACGCGGCCCTGCCTGACCGGCGGGGCTGTTTTAATTTTAGGGTCTGATGCCCTATATGATGTCTAACCCCTGATAGGAGTCGCCCAGATGTCTGCACCGATCACACAAGATGTTCACACCATTCCGCGCAAATTGCCGGAGGGGCCGCAGAACCTTGTGGGCCTGACCCGTGAGGGGATGCGCGACGCGCTGATCTCCATCGGGACGCCGGAAAAGCAGGCCAAAATGCGCACCGGCCAGATCTGGCAGTGGATCTACAACTGGGGTGTGCGCGACTTTGACGCGATGACGAACCTCAGCAAGGATTTCCGCGCGCAGCTGGCGCAGCACTTTGTGGTCGAGGTGCCGGAGGTGGTGACCAAGCAGGTAAGCACTGACGGCACACGCAAGTATCTGGTGCGGATCGCGGGCGGGCACGAGGTTGAAGTGGTCTACATCCCCGAGGCGGACCGGGGCACGCTTTGCGTCAGCTCTCAGGTCGGGTGTACCCTGACCTGTTCGTTCTGTCACACGGGCACGCAAAAGTTGGTGCGCAATCTGACGGCGGGTGAGATCATCGGGCAGGTCATGGTCGCGCGCGACGATCTGGACGAATGGCCCAAGGCCGGCACGCGCACCTATGAGGCGCGGCTGCTGTCCAACATCGTGCTGATGGGCATGGGCGAGCCGCTCTATAATTTCGAGAATGTGCGGGACGCGATGAAGATCGCGATGGACCCGGAGGGCATTCAGCTGTCACGCCGCCGCATCACACTCAGCACGTCTGGCGTTGTTCCCGAAATCGCGCGCACCGCGCAGGAGATCGGCTGTCAGTTAGCCGTATCCTTCCACGCCACCACGGATGAGGTCCGCGATAAGCTGGTGCCGATCAACAAGCGCTGGAATATTGAGACGTTGCTGGACGCGCTGCGGGAATATCCCAAGGTGAGCAATTCCGAGCGGATCACATTTGAATATGTCATGCTGCACGGCATCAACGACAGTGACGAAGACGCGCACCGTCTTATGAAGCTGATTGAAGGCATTCCGGCGAAGATCAACCTGATCCCGTTCAACGAATGGCCCGGCGCACCCTATAAACGCTCTTCCAACAACAGGATCCGCGCGTTCTCGGATATTGTCCACAAGGCAGGATATGCCTCCCCCGTGCGCAAACCGCGCGGCGAGGATATCATGGCTGCCTGTGGTCAGCTCAAGTCCGAGACAGAGCGCGCGCGCAAGTCGCGCCGCCAGATCGAGGCTGAATCGGGCATTGTTCAACGCTGACGTGTGGTCAGGGTGAAAATACCTCTGTTACGCCACAATCGTAGCGAAATCTTGCCACCGTGACCCAACAGGCTGTTTCCTGAGAAGATGTAATCAGGAGACGAAAAATGTCGATCGTTATCAAAAGTAACGCCTTGGTCACGGATGAGGCTATGGGAATTGTCGCCCGCGAACGTGCCGTCGCGCTTTCTACCCGCGAATGGAAGCACCGCCTGAAGGGCTACGGTTATTCCATTCGCGATACAGATGATGGCAGGCACATGCTGGAAACACTGCCCCACCATGTTGTTGTGTGTGAGCTGCCGGGCGAATTGTTTAACTGATTACCGTCCCGGAATACTGTCGCGCGCCGAGGGCTCGCCCCAGTTTTCGATCAGTTCCATCGCTTCCTGCGCCGTTTCCACAAAGCGGAACAGGTCCAGATCCTCAGCCGAGATCGTGCCCGCATCGGCCAGTGCATCCCAGTTGATGATGCTCTGCCAGAACTCGCGGCCGAACAGCAGGAACGGGACTCGTTCCATCCGACCCGTCTGAATAAGGGTGAGTGCCTCGAAGGTCTCGTCCATGGTGCCAAAGCCGCCGGGGAACACACAGATCGCTTTTGCACGCATCAGAAAATGCATCTTGCGGATGGCGAAATAGTGGAAGTTGAAGCACAGATCCGGTGTTACGTATTCATTCGGTGCCTGCTCGTGCGGCAATACGATGTTCAGTCCGACCGACACGCCGCCCGCATCCAATGCGCCGCGGTTGCCCGCCTCCATCACGCCCGGCCCGCCGCCTGTTACAATGACATTCTCGCGTGCGCCGCTTTCGCCTGACTTCAGCGTCATGAGCCGCGCAAACTCGCGTGCCTCGTCATAAAACCGTGACAGATCGGCAAGCGTTTTGGTCCGCGCTGTGCCTTTGTCTGCAGGCGCTGGAATGCGCGCCCCGCCAAAGAGGACGACGGTGGATTTGATGCCGTATTCATCCAGCATCATCTGTGGTTTCAGCAGCTCCAGTTGCAGCCGGACAGGGCGCAGCTCCTCGCGGCACATGAAATCGAAATCGTTGAACGCCAGTTTATAGGAGGGCGCCTGTGTCTGCGGCGTAATCGGTACACCTTCGGCGGTGGTGCGGTCAGTTCCGGCGTCGCGCAGAGGGTGCTGTGGTTTTTTATTCATGTAGTCCTCGGAATTTGGGTTTTGTTATAGCATGCACGCGATCGCGCCGGTTGACTATGGCCGATGGCAAAGCGCCGCACGACACAAGCACAAATGGTCGTGAGGATTGCACGGAAAGGCTGCTGCGCGTATAGCGCCACGTAACCCTTTTCCAAACGGAGTTCCAACATGTCCAATGCCCAGCTTGAAACCGCAATCGAGGCCGCGTGGGAAAACCGCGACAGCATCACTCCCGCCACCACAGGCGAAACACGCGATGCGATCGAGGCCACATTGGCCGCACTCGATTCAGGCAAGCTGCGAGTGGCGGAAAAGCAGGAGAGCGGCGACTGGCATGTGAACCAGTGGGCCAAGAAAGCCGTGCTTCTGGGCTTCCGTATCAAGGACATGGAGATGCAGAGCGGCGGCCCGCAGGGTAGCGGCTGGTGGGATAAGGTCGACAGCAAGTTCATGGGCTGGGGCGATGCCCAGTGGAAAGAGGCGGGCTTTCGCGCTGTGCCGAACTGCGTCGTGCGCAAGTCGGCCTATATCGCGCCCGGCGTGGTCCTGATGCCGTCGTTTGTGAACCTCGGCGCTTACGTGGACACAGGCACGATGGTCGACACTTGGGCTACCGTCGGCTCTTGCGCGCAGATCGGCAAGAACGTGCACCTGTCGGGCGGTGTCGGAATCGGTGGCGTTCTGGAGCCGATGCAGGCTGGCCCGACCATCATCGAGGATAATTGCTTCATCGGGGCGCGTTCCGAAGTGGTTGAAGGCTGCATCGTCCGCGAAGGTTCGGTTCTGGGGATGGGCGTGTTCATCGGCCAGTCCACCAAGATCCTTGACCGCGAAACCGGTGAAGTCATGTATGGCGAAGTCCCCGCAGGCTCCGTTGTGGTGGCAGGCTCCATGCCGTCGAAGAACGGCGTGAACCTATATTGCGCAGTCATCGTCAAGCGTGTGGATGAGAAGACTCGCTCGAAGACCTCCATCAACGAACTGCTGCGCGACTGATGCGGTTTGCCCTGTTCATGATTGCGGTGTCCCTGATGGCATCTGCTGCATGGGCAGGGTCTTATGATGGCCGTTACCGGCCGGACCATCCGTCCGGTGACAGCTGGGACTGCAAAACGATCGGTGAGGATGGCGGCGCGATCCTGATCACCTCTAGCTTGTTCTTTGCGGTTGGCAGCCGGTGCTCGTTGCGCGATGCGACGCGGATCAGTGGAATGGATGCGACACTCTATGACGCGATCTGCCGGACAGATGGTGCGCCATGGCAGCGGAAGGTCATGATCATGGCAACGGACACCGGCATCGCGGTGATCCAGAAGGGCGCGCGGATTAGCCTGCTGCGCAAATGTGAATAGCAACGACGCCGGCTTTCCAAACCGGGCGCGAGCAGCTAGGAGTGCCGCAGCTTTAGCATAAGGCGCGCGCTGTTATGTCGGATGATCCCAAACCCAAGAAACCCTCGCGCCAGCAGGTCTATACGCTGCTGGTGGAGATTGGCCGCAAGGCAGGCGACGGCCTGCCGGAGAAGGCCACCGGTGCCGCCCTCATGTGTTTTGCCTCCGGCATCGACGAGGCGGAGGCGGTGCGCGAGACTGTTGCGATCCTCAAGCAGGCCGATACCGCGCCTCTGGACGTGACGGGCTACGGCACGCTGGCCGAGCGTGAGGCCGAAGGTGACGAGATCGACGAGGAAGAGCGCGCGCTGATGATGCGCGCGCTGGATGAGAACTCGGTCATCATTGCGCAGATGACGCCGTTTTTCGACTGAAGTTCAGGCCGCGCGGCGTTTGGCCAGATGGATGGCCTCGTACCATTTCAGCACCTTGTAGGAGGTGGCGCTGTGCTCGGGGAGATCATTGCGGTCCACGCCGAACATCACGCTTGAGGCGAGCTGGTGCGTATCGCGGCGGATGCGACCGATGTACATGCTCTCCAGCGGTGCGCCGCCCGCAAGGATAGGTTCGTGATTGGGCAGGATCAATTGGGTATAGCGCATCAGATGGCCGCACGGCTCTGTCCGCGCCGCAAATCCGTTGACCAGATTGCGGGCGGGGGTCAGCACCTTTTCACAGGAAAAGAGATACTCCACCTCAGGGCCGTCAATCACGACGTGTTGCTCGGGTGCGATGATGATGTCGTCTTGTAGCCCGAAATAGGGCGCTCGCATGCGGATCGGCGCAAAGCTGCCCCGTGCGGGCACGCTGCGGGTGATGGTCTGCAACACAGGCACGACTTCGCCGTCTGCGGTATAAACCGTATCCCCGCGTTTGAGCGTGCCGACATTGCGATAGCCCCAAGGCGTGGCGACGGGCGTGTCGGGTGACAGCGTTGGGCTGACCCCGATGGGCTCAATCTGGTCGGACAGGGCGGCAAAGATCATGTCGGGCGCGTAGTCATAGCTGCCCCGGCCCAGCATCAGATCCCGCAGATCCTCCAGCGTCAGCGGCAGGGGATTTTCAACCGCAACGCTTGTCATGGCTGTCTCGCCCGCCTGTTCCATCGTAAGGCGACCCCAATTGTAGGTCGTATCCCAGGCATAGGTCAGGCGCAGCACTTCGGCGCGGCCGGCATTCTTGTGAGCAATGGCAGCATGGGCGATTCTGTCGCCCTGCACATGCACCATAGAGACACCTCCGCCGGGTATCGCCTGAAACACCAGACTGCGGTGGTTGGGATGCGAATTTGTGTAGCCGAACAGAACTTGCGGTTTGCTGTCTTCGGACACTTCAGTTTCAAACATGATTGTGCCACGGGTCAGGGTCTGGCCCGGCACATCCGCAAGGATCGGCTCGCTGCGTTTGTCATGGCCCAATCCGCGTAGGGACAGGCGACGGTCGGAATGGTCGGTCAGTGCAAGCCAGGTCATTTATGCCACCTTTGCGGCGCGCAAGAGCTGCGCCTCGTAACGTTTCAGGGTGCGGCGGGCAGCCGTTGGATAGCCGGTGCCGGATTCAGGGTCTAATGTGGGGAAAATGCTGTATATCTCGGCGACCATATCGGCCTCGAAACTATGGGCGGTCTGGGGGCCGGGAAGGAAGCTCTCGGTTTCCAGACCTTCCGAGAACACAACCTGATGGCGGTCGAACAGCAGGTGGACATATGTAACCTCTCCGCCCATGCGCCGCGTGATGGAGCGGTCATTGACCAGATCCCGCGCGGCCACCAACACTTCGGCTTCACCGAACAACAACTCTGCCAGATTGTCCTTGATCAACACGCGGTGCAGCGGCGACACCAGAAGATCGCGATGTTGCCCCAATGTGCCCGCACGGATGTAGATGGGCGCGAAATCGCCCGTAGCGGCAACGCGCCGTGATCCCACCCAGCGCAGCGGCTGCGCGCCTTCGTCTTTTGTCATCACCAGATCACCGGGCAGCAACTGCTCGGCGGGGCGGTCCCCGTCCGGCGTAGCAATGAGTGTGCCTGCGACAAAGCAAGGCACCGACGTTGCATTGACGAAACCGACGTCAGTGTCTGTGCCGTTGGAAATTGTATAGGTGAAGTTGAAATCTTCTTCATCGCCGTCACCGACCACGTTGAATGTGCCGTTGGCATTCAGTGTAATCTGCTGGCCTGTCGGTAGCGTGATGGTGGTGCCTGTTGTCACGGGCTGGTTGTTAATATGGGTGATCGTCAACACGCCGGGGCCGTTGTTGATGTCATTGCCCAGCACATTGAGCGTGGTGGTCCCGTCAGGATAGACGTTCACATCATCCGACATCGCGATCAGCTTGGTCTGAATGGAATTCCCCGCGATCAGCACGTTGGAATCGTATTGCGAATCTCCAACATCGGCCAGCGCGATCCGGATAGAGTTTGTCTCGTTCGGGTTCACGAACATCGTAAGCGTCAACGTGATGGTAAAGCCGTCCATCTCGGTGTTGTAGTCATCTTGGGTGTTGTTGACGTACATGTTGATGTTGTTGGTCGTGGAGATGTTATAGGGGTCCGTTTCGCCGTCCCCCACTTCATGCTCGACTTGCTTGCCGTTTACCCAGACGCCAAAGAAATCCTGATAGATCGAGTTTGCGAATTCAGGATATTCTTCGGAACTGAAGACGAACTGCATGGTGAGGACATTGCTGTCGGGAATGAAATCCACGTCCAGCGTAGCGGCGTCATATGTTCGCCCGCCCGCGGCATTGTTGTACTGGCTGAAATTGTCGGTGCCGGATGTATTTGTCGATGTGTTCGAGGACTGGTTCGGATCTGCGCCAACGCTGTTCCCGCTTCCTCCGTTCCCGTTCCCGTTCCCGTTGTTCCCATTCCCGTTCCCGCCGCCATTCCCGTTTCCGATGCCATTGGCGTTTCCGTTATTTCCGTTGGAGTTCCCATTCCAACCGCCCCAACCATTCCATACACTCCATCCGCCAGCTGCTTCATTGGTAAAATCCTCGGCTTCTCCTGTGGATAGAATTACACCGGTATTGCTGGGCGCCACGCCGGGTGCCACGCTGTCGCCGTTGGTGTAGATTCCCGCGCTGTCGCTGTCGCCATAATAGGTGGCACCGGTCACGGTCACGCCGTCACCGAATATTTCCTGCGCCATTTGTGTGGCTGTGGTGCCTTCGCGCACCGTTGTAATCGGAAGTTCCGACGCTACTGCCATATCACTGCCTCAACCATTCAATGAGGCAACGCATGCAACAGCCTGACAGGGGTAAGCCCCTGTTCAAATCTCGTCCGTTTTCCGGACCTGATCCATCCCTGATTTTCAGGTGATGAAACTGCTCTTACCCTGCCTCGGGTCTATTATTATCTTTCAACGATAACACAATTTTGACGTAAATGAAGTCGGATTCGTGTGCGAGCCGAGGGGCTGGCGCTTTTTCACCATAGGAGAGATAAAGAGGCCAAACCGCCCAAGGAGCCTGATCCCATGTCGCAAGAAACCCCCGTTGATCCCGTAGCACTCACCGCAGCGTTGGTGCGCTGCCCCTCGGTGACGCCTGCCGATGCTGGTGCGCTGGATGTCCTGCATGAGGTGCTGAGCGATGCAGGATTTACATGCGTTTGGGCGGATAGGGGCGATATCCGTAACCTCTTTGCGCGCTGGGGCACCCAAGGAAATACCCGCAGCTTTGGCTTCAACGGCCATACAGATGTGGTGCCCATTGGCGACGAGGCCGCATGGACCATGCCACCCTTCGGCGCAGAGATAAAAGACGGCATCATGTACGGGCGCGGCACCACAGATATGAAATCAGGCGTCGCTGCCTTCGCCGCCGCTGCCATCGATTTCGTGCGTAGTACGCCTCCTGACGGCTCTATCGTGATCACCATTACCGGTGATGAGGAAGGCGATGCCGTCGATGGCACCACCGCTCTGCTCGAGTATATGGAGAACAATGGCGAGCGCATGGATGTCTGCCTGGTGGGCGAGCCGACCTGCCCCAACACAATGGGCGAAATGATCAAGATCGGGCGGCGCGGCTCCATGACGATCAGGTTTCGCGTGGTGGGCAAGCAGGGCCATTCCGCCTATCCGCACCGCGCGAACAACCCGTTGCCTCCGATGGTCCGCCTGATGGACCGTCTGGCGAGCCACGAGCTGGACACTGGCACCGATCACTTCGACCCTTCGACGCTGGCTGTGGTCACTGTGGACACCGGCAATCCGGCGACAAACGTCATCCCGGCGGAGTGCTCTGCCACCGTCAACATCCGCTTTAACGACACCCATTCTGGGGCCAGCCTCAGTGAATGGATCGAGAGCGAAGTCGAGGCGATCCGAGAGGCCTACGGTGTGCAGATCGAAACCGAGGTGAAAATATCCGGCGAAAGTTTCATCACCCCGCCGGGCGATCTGTCTGCCATGGTGTCAAAGGCGGTGGAGGCGGTGACGGGCGTCGTGCCCGAGCTGTCGACCACGGGTGGCACTTCTGACGCGCGGTTTGTGAAATCACACTGCCCTGTGGTGGAGTTTGGTCTTGTCGGTCAATCCATGCACCAAGTGGACGAACACGTAAGCATTGCGCATATCCGCCAGCTGAAAACGATCTACACCCGCATCCTGCAGGACTATTTTGCGTGATCACCATTGCGCCTACCGACGATCTCGCCACTTGTTATGCCCTGCGCCATGAGGTGTTCGTACGCGAGCAGGGATATTCCGCCGAGGGTGAAGTGGACGCGCTGGACTCGCTTAGCCACCATCTGCTGGCGCAGCGGGACGGTATTGCTGTCGCCACGGCGCGGGTTTTTCTGGACGGTGATACCGCCAAGATCGGCCGCGTTTGTGTCACTGCCTCCCAGCGGGGAAGCGGTCTGGGGGCCGAGCTGATACAGGCCTGCGTTGCTTTGGCGCACGAACAGGGCGCTACGCGTGCTGTGCTGGGCGCGCAGGCCCATGCGGTGGGGTTCTACGCCAAGCTGGGGTTTGAGCCTTATGGTGACATCTACGACGACGAGGGTGAGCCGCATCAGATGATGGAACGCAATCTGTGAGGCGCACGCTGGTCGTGATGCTCAAAGAGCCGCGCGCAGGGCGGGTCAAGACGCGACTGGGACGTGACATTGGTATGGTCGCGGCGGCGTGGTGGTTCCGCCATCAGGTGCGCGCCTTGCTGCGGCGTCTGGAGGATCCGCGCTGGCATCTGGTGCTGGCGGTCGCACCAGATCGCGCAGGCATGACCACGCGCGTGTGGCCCGCGCATCTTGCACGCATCCCGCAAGGGCGGGGCGATCTGGGTGACCGTATGACGCGCGCGCTGCGCCATGCACCGCCGGGCCCGGTCTGTGTGATCGGTGGCGATATTCCCGGCGTAAATGCATCGCGCATCGCCGAGGCGTTTGCGGCGCTGGGCGCGCATGATGCAGTGTTTGGTCCGGCTCTGGATGGGGGGTATTGGCTGGTCGGATTGCGGCGGGTGCGTGCGGTCCCGCCTCAGCTGTTCACCGGTGTGCGCTGGTCCACCGAACATGCGCTATCGGATACTGTGGCGACCCTGCGCGGACACAGCATCGCGCGGGTTGCGACCCTGCGCGATGTGGATACCGCTGCCGACTTAAAATAATGTGACGCGCCCCCGCGCGCGTGCTACCTCCATACCCATGAACAACATACCAACAAAGCAAGAGATCCTGTCATGGATCGAGGAAAACCCCACCCTGACGGCCAAGCGCGACATCGCCAAGGCCTTCGGCATCAAAGGGGCTGCGCGGATTGATCTGAAACGGATCCTCAAGGAACTGGAGGCCGAAGGGCATCTGGAGAAGCGCAAGAAGACCTACAAAGACCCCGAGCGGTTGCCGCCAGTCAGTGTGCTGCTGGTCACCGGTCCGGACAAGGATGGCGACCTTTATGCAAAGCCTATGGAATGGGGTGGCGAAGGGGTGGAGCCTGTCGTTCTAATGGTCCCGCGCGCGTCTGATCCCGCGCTGGGCGCGGGGGACCGTATTCTCGCGCGTCTGACGCTGGTTAAGGGCGAGGACCATCACTACGAGGGTCGTCTGATCCGGCGCATTGGCTCTAACCCGAAGAAAATCGTGGGTATCTTCCGCAAGCAGGCCGAAGGCGGGCGTATCCATCCGATTGATAAAGGTGCCGACAAGGAATGGACAGTCGCGGCTGACGCCACCGGCGGCGCGCAGGATGGCGAGCTGGTTGAGGCCGAGCTTGCGGGGCCGAAGGGCCGCATGGGGCTGCCCCGCGCGCGCATCGTGGACCGTCTGGGCGATCCGTCCGCGCCCAAGGCCGTGTCCCTGATTGCCATTCACCAGCATGCCATACCCGACGATTTCCCTGATGATGTGATTGCCGAGGCTGACGCGGGCGAGGCGAAAGGTTTGAAGGGCCGCGAAGACCTGCGCGAGCTGCCGCTGGTCACGATCGACCCGTCAGATGCGCGCGACCATGATGATGCCTGTTTTGCCGAAGCGGATAGTGATCCGGCCAATGAGGGGGGGCACATCCTTTGGGTGGCTATCGCAGATGTGGCGGCCTACGTCACGCCGAACTCTGCGCTGGACCGCGAAGCCCGTAAGCGCGGTAACTCCACTTATTTTCCCGACCGCGTGGTGCCGATGCTACCGGATATCCTGTCGGGTGATCTGTGTTCGCTGCACGAAGGGGTGGACCGTGCCTGTATCGCTGTGCGCATGGTTCTGGATGCCAAGGGCAACAAATTGCGCCATGATTTCCATCGCGCGCTGATGCGCTCGCCTGCCAGCCTGCACTACGAAGAAGTGCAGGACGCCATGGATGGCAACCCGAACGACCGCACAGAGCCTTTGTTAGAGACTGTTATCAAGCCGCTTTACGCCGCTTATGGTGCGCTGGTCGCCGCGCGCAAGGAACGTCAGCCGCTGGATCTGGACCTGCCAGAGCGGCGGATTGAACTGGATGAGGATGGAAAGGTTCGCTCCGTCAACTTCCGCGAACGGCTGAATGCGCACCGGCTGATCGAGGAGTTCATGGTGCTGGCAAACGTGGCTGCCGCCGAGACGCTGATCAAGAAGAAAACCCCGCTGCTGTTCCGCACCCATGAAGAACCTACGCCCGAGAAACTGGACGCGCTGCGCGAGACGGCGGCGGCGGCAGGCTATACGCTGGCCAAGGGGCAGGTGCTGCAAACTGCGCACCTCAACCGGCTGCTGGAACAGGCGGCGGGCAGTGACGATGCGGAGTTAATCAACATCTCCACCCTGCGTTCTATGACGCAGGCGTATTACGGACCTGACCACATCGGGCACTTCGGTCTCGCGCTGCGCTCCTATGCGCATTTCACCTCGCCGATCCGCCGTTATGCGGATCTGATCGTGCACCGCGCGCTGATTTCGGCACATGGTTGGGGCAAAGATGGTCTTTCGCCGTATGATATCGAGGACATGGAGGCGACAGGTGCCCATATCTCGGACACCGAGCGCCGCTCCATGATCGCCGAGCGCGACACCACCGACCGCTATCTGGCCGCGTTCCTGTCCGAGCGTGTGGGCAACGAGATGACGGGCCGTATCAGTGGCATCGCGCGCTTTGGTGCGTTCGTGAAGCTGGACGAGACGGGGGCCGACGGGTTGATCCCCATGCGCAACATTGGGCGGGAGTATTTCCATCACGATGCAGATGCAGGCACGTTGATGGGGGCGGATACCGGCATGACCATCGGGCTGGGGCAACGGGTGACGGTGCGACTGGCTGAGGTGACGCCGGTGACAGGTGGCATTGCGCTGGAATTGCTGGAGATCGAAGGCGATAAGATGCCACAGGGCCGCCGTAGTCCCGCAGGACAAAGCCCCCGCCGCAAGGGCGCGAAGGCCAAGGGAAAGAAAGCTGCTACAAAGCGCAAGGTGACCCGGAGTCGGCGGTAGCCCGCCGCCGCCGCATTCTTTCCTTCGCCGATGGTGCGCGATTGAGATGCCTGCGCGGGCCAAAGACCGCCAGCGTGTGGCGTGGGTGTTTTCGTTTCGCGCTATTGTCGATACTCTGCAAGTAATGCGAACCTGAAAGGAGCCTGCGATGCGCGGTGTTTTTCTTGCTTTGTCCTTGATCGCCGCACTGCCTGCGGGGGCGCAAACCGCTGTCGACGCACCGCGCAGCAACGCCGGATTGCAGGACTGGATCACTGCCTTTCGCGCCAAGGCGTTGGCGGCGGGGATAGATGCGCAGGTTTATGATGCGGCGATGGCCGATGTAACCTATGCGCCAAAGGTGGTCGAGCGTGACCGGAACCAGTCGGAGTTCACCAAAACGATCTGGGACTACCTTGAAACCGCCGTATCGGATGCGCGTATCAACAACGGGCGGGTTGCTTTGAGACGCGAAAAGACCGCGCTTGCCGCGATCGAGACGCGCTATGGCGTGCCTGCACAGATCCTCGCCGCGATCTGGGGGCTGGAGAGCGCCTATGGCACTTTTCGCGGCAGTGATCCGGTGCTGACGTCGATGGCGTCGCTGGCTTATGACGCGCGGCGGGCGGAGTTTTTTGAAACGCAGGTCATCGCGGCGCTGCGGATTGTGCAGAACGGCGATACCAGCTTGCAGAATCTGCAAGGCAGTTGGGCAGGCGCCATGGGCCACACGCAATTTATGCCCGGTTCTTTCATTGATCACGCGGTCGACTGGACTGGTGATGGAAAACGCAACATCTGGGAAGATGATCCCAAGGATGCACTGGCCTCGTCTGCCGCCTATCTTGCGGCCAATGGCTGGGTGACAGGCCAGCCTTGGGGTGTGGAAGTGCGCCTTCCCGATGGGTTTGATTATCTGCTGGCGAACCGCGAAGTTCTGAAAACGCCGACGGAATGGGCTGGTTTAGGTGTCCTTGATGTGGCGGGCGAGGCTGTGTCCAATCATGGCCCCGCGTCCATCCTGTTGCCCGCAGGGGCTGAAGGCGCGGCCTTCATGATCTTCAAGAATTTCGAAGTTCTGGAGAGTTACAACACGGCCGACGCCTATGTGATCGCGGTGGGCCATCTTGCAGACCGCATCATGGGCGCAGGACCGCTCGCCGCAGATTGGCCGGTGCAGGACCGCGCGCTGAGCTATGCCGAGCGGATCGAGCTGCAAGAGCGGCTAACGGCGCAGGGGTTTGACACGCAAAAGATCGATGCAAAGATCGGACCGTTGACGGTGAACGCCGTGCGTGGCTGGCAATTGGCGCAGGGGGAAGTGCCTGATGGCTACGCTTCCCCCCGCTTTCTGGAGCGGTTGCGCCTAGGCCGGTGACATGCCGCGTAGGCGTTCAGAGCGGCGGCGCAGCAATTCAACCACTGTCAGCAAGCAGATCGAGATACCCACAAGGATCGTCGCCACAGCGAGGATCGTTGGGCTGATCTGTTCACGCAGGCCGGTGAACATCTGCCATGGCAGGGTCTTCTGACCGGCAGAGCCGACAAACAGCACCACAACCACTTCGTCGAACGAGGTGATAAAGGCAAACAACCCGCCCGAGATGACACCCGGCAGGATCAGTGGCATCTGCACGCGGAAAAAAGTGGTCACCGGGTTTGCGCCCATGTTCGCCGCCGCGCGTGTCAGCGAGCGGTCAAAACCCACCAGCGTGGCGGTCACGGTGATGATCACAAACGGGATCCCCAATGCGGCGTGGGCCAGCACGACGCCCAGATAGGTGCCTTGCAGACCGATGCGGCTGTAGAAGAAGTACATGCCTGCGGCCGAGATAATCAGAGGTACGATCATCGGGGAAATCAGGATCGCCATGATCGCGCGGCGGAAGGGAACATGCGGCTGGCTGAGGCCAATCGCAGCCAGTGTTCCGAACGTCACTGACAGCAGCGTGGCTACTGGCGCGATTTGAAGTGAGTTCTTCATGGCATTCTGCCAGTCGTCATTGGTGAAGAAGTCGCGGTAATGCTTGAGTGAATACCCCGCAGGATCAAACCGCAACATTTCTGGCGTGAAGGTAAAAAAGTTTTCGGCGTTGAAGCTGAGCGGCATGACCACAAGGATGGGGGTGATCAGGAAAACAAATATCGCGCCACAGATGGTACGGAATGAGAAGTGCCACAAAACCTGAGCGGGCGTAAGGTAGGGTGGGACCTTTGCGCGGTAGCGACCTTCATACAGCCAAAAGCTGAGAAATCCGAAGAACCAACCAAAGAAAGCACCCATCACCAAGCCGGGAATACCTGCAATGGCAAAGCCTGCTACTGCAACCAATGCGGTCAGGGCCCAGCGGCCCAGCCGTTCGTTCTTGACCACCTTGGTCAGTACAAAGGCGGCAAGCGCCGCCAGCACGGCACCGCCCAGCACACCAAGGAGCAGGCTGCCTTGGCCGGTGCCGATAAAGATGCCGAAGAATGCGCCGAAGGCGGCGACAACCGGAACATAAAACGCCGGTTCGGTGCGCGAGATGGGTGTGAGTGCAACCATGGGTCTGCTCCTTATCCGAGTTTCACGTTATCAATGCCGACGATCTTGTCGTAGGCGTAGTAAAGCAGCAGAACCGCCGCCAGAAGGATCGCGCCCAGCGCCGCGCCCAGACCCCAGTTGAGGGATTGGGAGATGTGATAGGCGATACGGTTAGAGATGAACGTCCCCGAGGTGCCGCCAACAATCTCCGGTGTGATGTAATAACCGATGGCCAGGATGAACACGAGGATGCTGCCCGCTCCGATGCCCGGAATGGATTGCGGGAAGTAGACCCGCCAGAAAGCCGTCCAGTTGGTCGCGCCCAGCGACTTGGCTGCGCGCAGATAGGTGGGCTGAATCGTCTGCATGACAGAATACATCGGCAGGATCATGAAGGGCAGAAGGATGTGTGTCATCGCGATGATCGTACCTGTCTGGTTGTTGATCAGCGCGAGACGGTCATCTGTGCCAACAAGCCCTAGCCAGACCAGCGTATCGTTGATCACACCTTGCTGTTGCAACATCACTTTCCATGCGGATGTTCGCACAAGAAGCGAGGTCCAGAAAGGCAGCAGAACAAGGATCAGCAGCAGGTTGGCCTGTCGGGTTGGCAGGTTTGCCAAGATCCATGCGACCGGATAGCCCAGCAGGATGCACGATAGGGTGATGGTTAGCGACATCACCATCGTGCGCCAAAAGAGAATTCCGTAAATTTGCTGGTTTTCGGGGCGCATTTCCACGCCGTCCACCGACTTTTGCATGTCGATTGCGTTGAGGAAGTAGCCCGAGGTGTACTTGGGGCTATAGAGCTTGAGTGTCTGCCAGACGTTTAGCGCGTGCCAGTCTTCGTCGATCTCCAGAAAGGCCGACTTGAAATTGACTGTCTCGAACGCAGACGCTGCAGTGGCAGCAGCCGACAGCTCGGCCGCGGCAGGACCTGTGTAGGAAGCCAGTCCGTTGGTGCCGCTGAGGTCTTCGTACAAAGAAGAATATACAATGGCCCATGGATCCTCTGTGTAGAGGTTATCCTGATCTTCGTTCTGGATGTAATTGGCGAATTGGGTGTAGGCTGCGGCAGTAGCGGGCAGGGTGTCTGCAATGCCTTCACGCAGTTCAAAGGGGGGCTGGGTGCCTTCGGCTTCTGTCCATTCCGCCATTTCAGCCAGCCACGCGTCGCTGGCCATGAAGCTGGTCCAGTTCTCACCGGTTTCCCAGAATGCGTTCAGATCCTCGAACTGGTCCTGATAGACCTCTCCCATATCCTCGACCTCGCGGCCGGATTTGCGGAACAGCGATGAGACGCCTGTCAGCTCGTAGTTCAGGCGCGAGCCAAGGCGCGTGTGCAGTTTGGCCTCCTGTGCAAAGAATAGATCCTTGTACAGCGCCTCGAACACCGGCTCGTCTGGGATTTCTGTTCCGTGTTCATCCCAGTCGGCCAGGGTTGAGGTGGTGCGGGGCAGCGTATCGGACACGATGTCGTTCTCGACCGAGCGGAACAGCATGTCTGCGATAGGTGCGATAAAAGTGAGCAAAACAAAAATCAGTAGGGGCGCAATCAGCGCCAGCGCCCGCATCTTTTGTACGCGCAATGCGCGGTTGAGTGATTTTTTAAGCGGGGTGCCATCGGCGGCCAGCATGGGGCCAGTGTGCGCGGCATCTGTAATCCGCGCAGCGGCGGCAGAGGATGATGCGGTTTGGGCTGTTGGTGCGTCGCTCATAAGGTCCCCGTCGGGTTGGTCGGATACATTAATATCAAATGGATAAAGTGCGGAGAGGGCCGCGATGGGCCCTCTCCAAAAGCGATGGATCGCTTATTGTACCAGCCACGCCTGGAATTTGGCGTCGATGTCATCGCGATAGTCTGCCCAGAACTCATAGTTGAAGTTGAACACGTTCGTCGCGTTCGCTGGATCTGTTGGCATGTGTGGCGCCATTTCGATACCCAGATCGGCGTGCTTGCCGACCAGTGGTGCAGAGGATGCACGCGCGGGACCATAGGAAATGTAAGCAGCCTGATCGGCCAGACGCTGTGTGTCTGTCGCGAACTTCACATAGTCCAATGCACGGGCCTTACGCTCGTCAGACAGACCCGTTGGAATGATCCAGCCGTCGAGATCGAACATCTGGCCATCCCAGAGCATTGCAACATCCTGGTCCTGCTCCTCGATCACCGAGAACAGACGTCCGTTGTAGGTGGACCCCATGATGATCTCGCCATCGGCCAGCAGCTGTGGAGTATCCGCACCTGCGTTCCACCAGACGACACTGTCTTTGATTGTGTCGAGCTTGGCCAGAGCCCGCTCTTGACCTTCGGCAGTTTCCAGAACGTCATAGATCTCGTCTTTGGCTACGCCGTCGCAGAGCAGTGCCCATTCCATGTTGCCGATCGGACGCTTCTCAAGGCTGCGCTTGCCTGGGTAGGCTTCGGTGTCGAAGACATCACAGACGGATGTTGGGGGGGTGTCACCCACCAGGTCGGTACGGTAGCCGAAAGTTGTCGAGAAGACGATCTGAGGAATGAAGCAATCATTGATCAGCGTATCGCCGAAATCGTCGGTAGGGGTGGAGCCGTCATCGCCAGCAGCGAGCTGCTCGTCAAAGTCGATCTCCATGGCGAGGCCTTCATCGCACAGGCGGAAGGAGTCCGCTGCGGTAACGTCGACAACATCCCACGTGACGTTGCCTGCTTCGTTCATTGCGCGGAGTTTGGCCACGGCTTCGGCGGAAGATTCATCATTGATGATATTCACGCCAGTTTTTTCTGCGTAGGGTTCGTTGTAGGCTTTGATCTGGCTGTTGGAGTATGCACCACCCCAGCTTACGATCGTCATCTCATCAGCCATTTCTTGACCGTAGGACATGCCTGCCGCCAGTGTCAGTGCGGTGGATGCCATCAGTGTCTTAGTGAGGTTCATTAGTCTCTCCCAGTATTTCCCGTTTTAGTAATCCAAGGCGGCAGCAACGGGTTTGGCTGCCACCTTTTTAAGATCACGGAGCCGGATAAGCGCCGCGATATGGCGCGCGTAAGGGACGTCAGGCGTCCAGCGCGCGACAATCTTCGGGCAGCCAGCCGATTTCGATCTGGGTGCCAGGGACCAAGCGTGCCTGATCGGGTGCATTGCGGGTCTTGATAACAAAGTCATCCTTGCCTGCAACCCGAAGCCGTGTGCGGAAAATGTCACCCATATAGATGAACTCAAGCACTTCGGCCTTCAGGGTAAATGCACCTTCCTGCATTCTCTCTTTGTTGTATTCGACGCGCTCGGGGCGGATGGAGACGCGTGTGCGCTCTCCCGCTTCTGTAACATTAACAGGTTTTGCTTGAATGACTTCGCCACTGTCCAGCTGCACCAGCGCGACGCCGCCTTTAATTTCCTTAACAACGCCTTCGAGGGTGTTATTCTCGCCGATGAACTGCGCGACAAAGCTGTTCTCGGGTGCTTCATAGAGCTGGTCCGGTGGGGCAAGTTGTTGGATGCGCCCATCGTCAAAGACGGCGACGCGGTCAGACATGGTCAGGGCTTCGGTCTGGTCGTGGGTTACATAGACAACCGTAATACCCAGATCATGCGCAAGTTTGGTGATCTCAAACTGCAATGTCTCGCGCAGCTGCTTGTCCAGTGCGCCCAGCGGTTCGTCCATCAAAACCAGTTCGGGTTCAAAAACCAGCGCACGGGCCAAAGCAATACGCTGCTGTTGACCACCTGATAACTGCGCAGGGCGACGACCTGCAAAATCGTTCATCTGAACCATACCCAGCGCACGGTTGATTTTCTCCTCACGTGCGGATTTGCGCATCTTGCGGACTTCCAGAGGGAAAGAGAGGTTCTCGGCCACGGTCATATGCGGGAACAAGGCGTAGTTCTGAAAAACCATGCCGATACCACGCTTGTGCGGAGGGATGTTGTTGATCGACACACCGTCGAGGCGAATATCGCCATAGGTTGCCGTCTCGAACCCTGCCAGCATCATGAGGCAAGTTGTCTTGCCAGAGCCCGAGGGTCCGAGCATGGTCAGAAATTCACCTTTGGGCAGGCTGAGGTTCAAATCTTTGACGACGAGGTTCTCGCCATCATAGCTTTTTTGCACGCGGTCGAACTCGACGAATGCGTTTGTGTTTTTGGTATCGGCCAAGATGATGGCTCCCCGTAGTCTTTATTTTGTTTGTTGGATCAAACTAAACGCGTCCACGCGGCTGTTTGCAACTGATTAAAGACAATTTGGACCTGAACGCTGTGATTCAAGGCAATTTATCTAAAATATCAGGAAATTCAGTTCAAATGGCTACTATTTGGGCAGCCCGGACGCAAAAAATCATGCTTCCGGACGGTTTTACTAGGATGCTGACTTGAGCATATCGCCATCTTTGAGTGCTTTGTATGTGTCATCCAGCGCCAGCTTTGCGCGCTTTTGGAAAATCTCGATTTCTTCAGGCGTGATGACCAAGGGCGGGGAAATGATCATGCGGTCGCCCACATGGCGCATCACCAGATTGTTTGCAAAGCATCGCTCGCGGCACATGAAGCCGGCTGTCCCGGTGTCCGCGGCAAATTTCGCGCGGGTTTCCTTGTTGGGGGTCAGTGGCAGGGACGCCATCATGCCTTTGACGTTCACTCCACCAACCAGTGGATGGTCGGCCAGTTTGGTCAGTGCTGCATGCAGTGCGGGGGCCGCGACATTGTTCACGTGGTCCAGGATATTGTCATCCTGCATGATGCGCAGGTTTTCCAGTGCCACAGCCGCGCAGACCGGGTGACCCGAATAGGTGTAACCGTGGTTGAACTCGACCGCATTGATCACCTCTGCGATCTCGTCACAGACAATAGACCCTCCAATTGGCATATAGCCCGAGCTGAGACCTTTGGCGATTGTCATGATGTGGGGTTTGATTCCCATTGTGGTAGAGCCGAACCAATTGCCGGTACGGCCAAAACCGCAGATGACCTCATCTGCGATGATCAGCACATCATATTTGTCGCAAATCCGCTGAATTTCCGGCCAGTAGGTGCTGGACGGTACGATTACACCGCCGGCACCTTGGACAGGCTCACCGATGAACGCTGCTACTTTTTCAGGCCCCAGTTCCAGAATTTTCGCTTCCAGCTCCTGCGCGCGCGCGAGGCCGAATTCTTCCGGCGTCATGTCACCGCCTTCGGCCCACCAGTCGGGCTGGCCGATATGGTGGATACCGGGAATCGGCAGACCGCCTTGCGCGTGCATGTAGGTCATCCCGCCCAGACTGCCGGAGCCGACGGTTGAACCGTGATAGCCATTGAGACGGCTGATAATATGTGACTTTTCAGGCTGACCTTTTTCCGCCCAGTAAACGCGCACCATCCGCAAATTGGTGTCGTTGGCCTCTGACCCTGAACCGGCGAAAAAGACGTGGTTCAGCCCTTCGGGCGCTAGTTTGGCCAGTTCAGCCGCAAGGGCGATGGCAGGGGTGTGGGTTGTGTTGAAGAAGGTGTTGTAAAATGGCAGTTCCTGCATCTGGCGCGCGGCAACCTTGACCAGCTCTTCGCGGCCATAGCCGAGGTTCACACACCAAAGCCCTGCCATGGCATCCAGAATTTCATTGCCTTCGCTGTCACGCAGGTAAACGCCATTACCGCTGGTGATCACCCGCGCGCCGCGCTCGGCCAGCTCGTTATTTGTGGTGAAAGGGTGCATGTGGTGGGCGGCGTCCAGCGCTTGCAGTTCGGCGGTGGGCAGATGGTTAGAGATCACGGTCATAAAGGGCACCTTGGGGCTTGAGTACGGCTACAATCAAAATATGATCAAATTGCTGCGCGGTCAATGCGGCAAGGGTTAGCGTGGTCCCGAGGAGTGGTTAAGTTTTGCGCAAAAAAGACCCAGTCCCAGGTTGGAAAGGATTAAATCCCTTGGCAAGGCGCGTAAAATTTGATCACCATCATGGCAATGTCGGCGCAAGTCCGGCACCCATCACGGAGTATACCCATGATCAAGACATTTTTGACAGGCACCGCTACAGCCGCGCTTTTGGCCACTACGGCAGGGGCGCAAGAAGTGCGTGTTTACAACTGGTCCGACTACATCGACGAGGATCTGTTGGCCAAGTTCGAGGAAGAAACAGGCATCAAACTAATTTATGATGTCTTTGACAGCAATGAAGTGCTTGAGACCAAGATGCTCGCGGGCGGGTCCGGCTATGATGTAGTGGTGCCCTCGGGCACTTTCCTGCAACGCCAGATCACCGCCGGCGCCTTCCAGAAGTTGGACCGCGAAAAACTGCCGAATCTGGAAAACATGTGGGACGTCGTTGAGAAGCGCACGGCCCAATACGATCCTGACAACGCCTATTCCATCAACTATATGTGGGGCACCACGGGGATTGGTGTGAACCTCGGCAAGGTTCGCGAAGTGCTGGGTGAAGATGCGCCAATCGACTCGCTCGAATTGGTAATGAACCCCGACAACATGTCCAAACTGGCAGAGTGTGGCGTCCATTTCCTCGACGCGCCTGCCGAAATGCTGCCGATGGCGCTCAAGTATATCGGAATAGATCCGGACAGCCACGAAACCGAGGATCTGGAAAAGGCAGAAGAGGCGTTGCTGAAAGTGCGCCCCTACATCCAGAAATTCAACAGCTCGGAATATATCCAGGCGCTGGCGAACGGCGATATCTGCGTTGCGGTCGGCTGGTCCGGCGATATCCTTCAGGCGCGTGACCGCGCGGCCGAGGCCGACAATGGTGTCGAAATCGCCTATCACGCACCCAAGGAGGGCGCGCAAATGTGGTTTGACCAGATGGCCATTCCTGTGGATGCGCCAAATGTGGATGCCGCGCACACATTCCTGAACTTCATCATGGACGCCGAGAACATGGCGGCGGCTTCGAACTATGTCTACTATGCCAATGGCAACAAGGCATCGCAGGAATTTCTGGTCGAGGACGTGATTGGTGATCCGGCGATCTATCCCGATGCCGCGACGCTGGAAAACCTGTTCACAACCACCCCGTTTGATCCCAAAGTGCAGCGCGTAGTGACGCGCGCATGGACCAAGATCAAATCGGGCATCTGAACCTGTTCAACATGAACCGGCGGGGCCCACGCGGCCCCGCTTTTCTTCCTCTCTCATATACGGGGCGACCTTGTGGCCAAACCATCAACTGACAGTTGGGACAAAGAGTTTTCGCCTTGGAACAATCCTGACGAAAAGCCACTGATCCGTTTCAAAAACGTAACCAAACGTTTTGGCGATTTTGTTGCCATCGACGATCTGACACTGGACATCTATACGCGTGAATTCTTCGCGCTGCTTGGCCCTTCGGGCTGTGGCAAGACGACAATGATGCGGATGCTGGCAGGGTTTGAGACAGTCACCGAAGGCACGATCGAGCTTGCAGGGCAGGACATTGCCGCTGTGCCGCCGAACCAGCGTGCGGTGAATATGATGTTCCAGTCTTACGCGTTGTTTCCTCACCTCAGCGTCTATGAAAACATCGCCTTCGGCCTAAAGCGTGACAAATTGCCCAAAGACAGGATCGACGCGCGCGTGAGTGAAATGCTCAAGCTCGTGCGGTTGGAGAAATTCGCCCGCCGTAAACCGCACCAGATTTCGGGCGGTCAACGCCAGCGTGTGGCGCTTGCGCGCAGCCTTGCCAAAGGTCCCAAACTGCTGCTGCTGGACGAGCCTTTGGGCGCGCTGGACAAAAAGTTGCGGCAGGATACTCAGTTTGAATTGATGGACATTCAGGAGACGACCGGCACCACCTTTGTGATTGTGACACACGATCAGGAAGAGGCGATGACCGTAGCGTCCCGCGTGGCCGTCATGGACGAGGGCCGCATCATCCAGGTGGCAACGCCCGGCGGGATTTATGAAGGTCCAAACAGTGTCTATGTGGCGGATTTTATCGGGGACGTGAACATCATCACCGGTACGGCCAAACCTGCCGGACCGGACAAGTACTTTGTCGATTGGGGCGTCAATCAGGCGCCCATCCTCGCCACATCCGAGCGGCCTTTCAGCGACGGGCAGGAATGCCATCTGGCCATCCGGCCTGAAAAAATCACCATAACCAAAGAGAAACCCGCGGATGCCGAAAACGCCGTGCAGGGCAAGGTTCTGGACATTGCGTATCTGGGCAACCTCTCCACCTATCATGTCGAGCTGCCGGGCGGGCAGATTATCAAGGCGCAGACCGCCAACACGCGCCGCATTTCACGCCGCGCCATAACTTGGGAAGATCCGGTCTGGATCCGGTGGAACGCGACGGCAGGGGTACTTCTGGCAGAATGAATGTTTTTGACAGCCTTTTTCTGAAGGATCTGCCACAGCCTATGGCAGTCCGCCTTGGCGTATTGAGGTCTGATGCGCCGGACCTTTCCGCCGTGCACCCAAGAGGGAAGCCGTGATGCGCAAACTAGTAATGATTGGCGTACCCTACGCATGGCTTGTCGCGCTTTTCCTGATCCCCTTCCTGATTGTTTTCAAGATTTCTTTGTCAGATACCGCATTGGCCATTCCGCCCTATGCGCCGACCATGAAGGATGGCTTTTCCGCGCTGATCCAGGGCCTTGATTTCGAGAACTTCGTTTTTCTCACTACAGACGATCTCTACTACAAAGCATATTTGAGCAGCCTCCAGATCGCCCTGATCTCGACTGCTTTGACCCTGTTGGTCGGCTATCCAATGGCCTATGGCATGGCCCGTGCGCCCGAAGAATGGCGTGCCACGCTGATGATGCTGGTGATCCTGCCGTTCTGGACCTCGTTCCTGATCCGCGTGTACGCGTGGATCGGTATCCTCAGCAACGAAGGCTTGTTGAACCAGTTTCTGATCTGGACAGGTCTGATTTCCGCGCCGCTGACGATCCTGAATACACCTACGGCAGTCTATGTCGGCATCGTCTACACCTACCTGCCCTTCATGATTTTGCCCATATACGCTGCGCTCGAACGGATGGATGACAGCCTGATCGAGGCCGCCGAGGATCTGGGATGTTCACGCCTCACAGCCTTCTGGCTGGTGACGATACCGCTGTCGAAGAACGGGATTATCGCGGGCTGTTTTCTGGTTTTCATCCCGGCGCTGGGCGAATTCGTGATACCTTCGCTTCTCGGTGGATCGGGCACGCTGATGATCGGGAAGGTCCTGTTCGAGGAATTCTTCAACAACCGTGACTGGCCAGTCGCCAGTGCGGTCGCGGTGATCTTGCTGTTGATCTTGATCGTGCCGATCGTGCTGTTCCAGCGGAACCAGCAAAAACAGGCGGAGGCAGAGGGATGAAACGTCTTAGCCCTTTCAACATCACATCCCTGACCCTTGGGTTTGCTTTTCTCTACCTGCCGATGATCCTGCTGGTGATCTACAGCTTTAATGAATCCAAGTTGGTTACGGTCTGGGCGGGATTCTCGACGAAATGGTATGGAGAACTTTTCCGCGATCAGGCGTTTCTGGATGCAGCTGTAGTGACGCTCAAGGTGGCCGTGCTCTCGTCTACCCTTGCAACCGTTCTGGGGACGATGGCGGCTTATGTGCTGGTCAACGGTGGGCGGTTTCTGGGCCGCACATTGTTCTCCGGCATGATTTACGCGCCGCTGGTGATGCCCGAAGTCATCACTGGCCTTTCGCTGCTCCTGCTGTTCATCGGCATCGGACTGGACCGTGGCGTGCTCACCATCGTTCTGGCGCATACCACATTTGCGATGTGTTATGTCTCGGTGGTGGTGTCGTCGCGGCTGGTCAGTTTTGACCGCTCGCTGGAGGAGGCCGCGCTTGATCTTGGCTGCAACCGTTTTGATGCCTTCCGGCTGGTCACCCTGCCGATCATCGCACCTGCCGTGATCTCAGGCTGGCTGCTGGCTTTTACCCTCAGTCTAGATGACCTGGTGATCGCGTCATTTGTTTCCGGCCCGTCTTCAACAACTCTGCCGATCAAGATCTGGAGCTCGGTCCGGCTGGGCGTTTCGCCAGAGATCAATGCGCTGTCCACAATCATGATCGCGATTGTGACGGTAGGTGTGATTACTGCGTCGCTGGTTTCAAAACGCAACGCTGTACGCGCGCAGAAAGATGCTCGAGCGGCCGAGCGTACCGCGTGAGACGTCTTTTCGGCGGATATGCATACGGGGATGGCCCCCGGGCCGGTTGCTGGTGGGATGACACCCACCTTGACGTATCCCGTCCTCCGCTGGCCAACACCTTGCGCACGGACGTAGCCATTATCGGCGGTGGCTTTACCGGTGTTTCCGCCGCACTGCATCTCGCGCAATCGGGGGTAAGCGTAACGGTGCTGGACGCGCAACGGATCGGTTGGGGAGCGTCCGGTCGAAATGGTGGGTTTTGTTGTCTGGGCGGGAGCATGGCCAGCGACGCTGTGCTGGATCAAAGGTTTGGCTCTGCGGAACGGGTGGCGTTTCGCAGGACCGAGCGCGCGGCAATCGAGTTGGTCGCGGCGTTGATTGATGAATATGGAATAGATGTGGACCGCCATTCAACAGGCGAGACCTCCCTTGCGCATCGCCGGAAAGACATGGCCGCATTGCGTGCGCATGCGGAGTCTATTCCAGATAACTACGGTGTCCCGTACCAATTGCACAGTTCTGATGATCTTTCCGGATTGGGGATGTCGGGGCCGTTCCATGGCGGCTTGACGATTGAGGCAGGCTTTGGGCTCAACCCGCGTAAATATCTGTGCGGACTGGCTCAGGCCGCGGAGGCTTCGGGCGCCCGGATTTTTGAGCAAAGCGCTGTCACAGAGATGAAGTCCGGTGTGGACGGCTGGGCATTGCGGGTGAATGGGCACACACTTTATGCGGATCGTGTTGTACTGGCGACCAATGGATATTCGTCGGATGACCTACCCGAATGGTTGGCGGGAAGGTACCTCCCGAGCCAGTCAAATGTGATTGTGACGCGCCCGCTCAGCGACGAGGAACTGTCTGCGGCGGGCTGGACAACCGATCAGATGGTCTACGATACGCGCAATCTACTTCACTATTTCCGCCTGATGCCGGACCGGCGGTTTTTGTTCGGCATGCGGGGTGGTATTTTTACCGGCACCCGCGCTGAGGCACGCGCCACAGCCCGGGTCCGCGCGGATTTTGATGCGATGTTCCCCGCCTGGAGCGAGGTGGAAACCACGCATGGTTGGTCCGGTCTGGTGTGTCTCGCGCGGGACCGTTTACCTTTTGCGGGGGCCGTTCCTGACCATCCGGGGCTTTGGGCCGGCCTGTGTTATCATGGGAATGGCGTTGCAATGGGCACCTATAGCGGTGCGGTTCTGGCACAACTGGTTCAAGGGCAGGTGCCGCAGATGCCATATCCAGAAGCGCTACGCACGCCGCTCCGCCGCTTCGAGTTGCGACGTTTCCGGCGGGCGATGATCCCGCTGGCATATGCGGGTTACGCGATGGCCGACCGTTAGGCGCCTTTGCGCAAAGCTGTAATGCTCGCAGCTGGCACCTCTGTCCCGCCGGCGAATATCACTCGGGGTTCACTTCCGATGTTTTGAACTTCGACAATGCGCGCATAGGTGCTGGCAGCAGTTTTTTCCAAAGCTTCGCCATTTACCCCGATTGCCTCAACTTCGAAACGGTAGAGGCCGCTGGATAGTGGTTTACCGTTTTGCTGCACACCGGCCCAGAGCACTGGATCGGATGAAACAGGTAGCGCGCCTCGATCTACCTCGACGCCTCGCGAATCGTAAATCACCAGTTCCATCCGCTGCGCGCCAACGGGCGGCTCTGGCAACACGGTGATAGGGGTGCCGTTAAACAAGACTGGGCCTGTTGTGCGGCCTTCCATCCCGATCCATCCGGCCATCTGGCCCATTGTGCTGCTGCCCAGTTGGTTGGTCAGCGCTGTCAGCAGATCGTTTGAAAGAACCTGTTGCTCTACCATCGAGAATTGGGCGAGCTGAGATGCGTATTCTGAACTGTCCAGAGGTTCTAGGGGGTCTTGGTATTTGGCCTGGGTCGTCATCATCTTGATGAAGGTCTCAAAATCTGACGACAGAGTCGCTTGGGCCTGTGCAGATGTGCTGGCTGTGGGTGTGGTACTGATTGTGGAAGAAACAGGGGAAATCATATGGGTATCCTTACAGTCTGATGTCGATGCCTGTGCTCGGAGTGCTATCAAGGTTCACGGTGTTCACGCCGGTCTCTGTACCGCTACCGGTGGTGCCGGTTTGTGACGGTTCGGAGGAGGTGTTCTTTGAAGGGTTGCCGCTAGACTGATCGCCAGTTTGGGCGCCTAGCCCGAAGGAAAATGACACCTGGTCGTAACCCATGCTTCTGAATGACTGGCCGAGCTGTTCAATGTGCCGCCGCATCAGATCAAGCGTCTCCGGGCGCTCTGTCAGGATGCTAACTGTGATTTTACCGTCCTCCGCCACCATCGACATGCGAACCCGCCCCAATTCCTCTGGCGACAGGGCGATCTCTGTTGGGCGGTGCGCGGCTTGCCCCATGACTTCGACCAGCTGCTTTGCAATATGCGGTACAATCTCCGCGCGTGCCGATACGGAGGAGGCGGGGTGCGCGTGTTGCGCCCGGGGCGCTTCCCAGCCCGTTGTCTCGAAGCTATCCGACGGGGACAGCAGAGAAACTAACGAATCGGAGTTAGTCGTATTCGCGGGTTTTGAAGCCGTAAATTCTGCTAGTTCTATTTGCTTTGTCGGGGCTCTTGTGCCGCCAAGTGCGCCATGAAGGGACTGCATTGAATTGTCGGCATGGCTTGCGACGTTTTGCACCCGACTTTCTACTGCACCGAGGCTTAATTTGTCACGTGCCGGTGAAGTTACGGCTGCACCAGATCTTTCGGGACGCAGAAGTTCTGTGTCTTGCAGAGGCGTCACTACGTTTTGCTGCATGTGACGAGCTGATATTGCTTGCTGCAACGATGTGGCGGGCGCTGATTGGTGCAAAGATGCGGCGGGCGCTGTTTGCTGCAAGGGTGTGGCGGGCGCTGGTTGCTGCAAGGATGCGGCGGGCGCTGTTTGCTGCAAGGATGCGGCGGGCGCTGGTTGTTGCGAAGGTGCGGCGGGCGCTGGTTGCCGCAAGGATGCGGCGGGCGCTGGTTGGTGTAAAGGTGTGGCGGGCGCTGGTTGGTGCAAAGGTGTGGCGGGCGCTGGGCGCTGCGAAGGTGCGGCGGGCGCTGGTTGCTGCAAGGATGTGGCGGGCACTGCTTGCTGCGCAAATGCGACGGGTATTGCTTGATGCAAAGATAGGGCGAATGAGGTTTCCAAGTCCGCGCGCGGATATACCTGCATCGCAACGTGCTTCACTGATTTTACATGCAACACCTGTTGAAAAGATTCATTCACTTGATTCATAGCGTTTCCCGTCTGCTTAGGAGCAGTAGCGGAATCAGTGGACCAACTTTTCAGATCTTGGCTGGGGAGGCTCATCCCGTCAGCAAATTCTCTGTGCTTCAAATTCTGAATATTCTCTGGGGCGGACCTGCCTTGCGCGGGTGCTTTCAAGTCAATCTGCGTGCCAGAAATGAGCAAACTTCTATTTTCCACCATCGGCCAATGCGCGGCAGGGAGAGTATCGCCCTTTATATCCTGCACTTCGGTCAAGACGGTTTTCGGCGCTATGTTCACCACGTCGCTTTTGGTAACGCTGCTCAGATGGTGGTCTATCCGTTGCTCATTGACAGTGTCGCTTCGGAGTCGACCGGCCAGATGCAGTTGTTGGACTGGTCGATTGGAGCGGGCGGTATCGTGGCTTAGTCTGGTGGTAGATACCACCAATTGATTTGCTGGTGTCTGCTTGGCTTTGGGCGCTGGAAATGGTCGATCGAAAGCTGATAGTTCCGGTTCCCGGTCATGATGTGCGGTAATGGACTTGGGAGGAAAAAAGGTACTTTCCGGCGAAACATTCGTTTTCTCCTCCGCCGGTTTGCCTCGCCCTTTATTCTCCGGCCCAGCGCTTTCAGTGACCTTGGAGCGAAGCAGTGCATCTGGATCCTTCGTCGGGACAGGTGCTGCGAAAAACGCTCCGAAATCATCATGCACGCGAACTGCCGATTCGGGTTGTTCGACTAAGGTTACCGTAACACCTGAAGCTAAGGGTTTGGCAGCCGCGATCACCATACTTTGTCCGACTATAGTATTCATTTTGCGCCTTTCGGGGTTCTACCTCGGTCTGACGTCACTATGCGATTTCTTCGTTACCAGTTGTTTACCGCTTTGGGTCCACTCTCTGGAAAATCAGTTCAATTTAAGGAGTATCTAGATGACCCCGATTACCACTGCATTCTCGCCCCCCGCACGGGTTGGAACAGCGCGAGACACAGCCCTTATGGAAGCGGCGCAAAATCTCGAAACAGTTTTTTTGGCGGAGATGTTGCAATCTGCAGGGCTTGGTCAAACTAGCGAGGTTTTTGGCGGAGGAGCAGGAGAGGACCAGTTCGGTTCGTTTCTTGTACAGGAACAGGCAAAACAGATCGTTCAGAGCGGCGGCATAGGTCTTGCTCAGTCACTATATGAAGCTCTGAAGGAGCACACACACAATGTCTGAAAATTTGAGTTTCGAATCGCTTGAGGCACTCCTGGAAAAGGAACGCTTGCATTTGCTTGAGGGAGATCTGGAAGGTTTGGGTTCACTGCTACCAATGAAGGAAAAGTTGGTTGAGATCATGTTGTGTGATGTCGATGCAAACCGTGAGTGGATCTTGCCTATGGAGAAGAAACTGCGGCGTAATCAGCTGCTGTTGGGTGGTGCGTTGGATGGAATCAGGTCAGTTGCAACACGCCTTGCCGCGCTGCGACAGGTACAAATGACACTGGATACCTATGATGCCCATGGACGAAAGCAGCGTGTGGCTACGCCTAAGCCTCCCACACTGGAAAAGCGTGCATAGTGGAGCAGAACCCGAGCGGAATGGGCTAAGGTGGCGAAGCATTATTCAAATGCGTGGCACAGAAGAGCACAGAATTCACAAGCATCTGAAAAACTTGTGCTC
>TARA_R110002020_G_scaffold75935_4_pt1 | contig 64476 bp, 50 predicted proteins | sample TARA_R110002020 | Tara Oceans TARA_R110002020 (sample SAMEA4396489) | marine metagenome | biome: Westerlies Biome; feature: [MES] marine water layer (ENVO:01000295) within the mesopelagic zone...; material: water (ENVO:00002006), including particulate matter (ENVO:01000060) such... | reverse complement strand
CAGATGATGTAGTACCAGGAAAAAACTCAGAAGTAAATTTTATTGATAATGTTTATAAGCAGCAACTTAAGGATGTACATAGAATAGTTAATACGGAATTGTATAATGCTAAAAATCCACCTACACTTCAAGATTTAGTAAGTCATTATAATAAACAGAGTGATGATTTTACTAGTGTATATAGATATGGTTTTGATGGAGATTTTACAGGTTCAGGTGCTCCTTGGTATTCTGCTGATTTAGGAGATCCATTAAGATATCAGAAATATAAAAGAGGTGATGGAGTTTTTAAAGCAGATGTACCCAATGATATTTTAAGAGAATCTTATAGAGGTAATGTAAATAATGCAGATGCAGCGGCAGGTAAGATACCAGGTCTTGATCCAAGATTTTTTCACAATGCTTTAACAAACTTTAAAGAATTTAGATTCCCTGAAGGATTAGCTTCAGCCTTTCAAGATCAAAAGTTTGGAAAAAAGACTATTGAAGAATATATAGATTATTTAAGATCACTAAAACAAACAGGTGGAACTATTAGAGAGTATAATCCTCCAGGATTTTTTGAAAATATTGGTGATATATTTGCCAATCCTATAACAGCATTTGGTTATACTGCACGTGGTGAAGATATTCCGGAAGGACTAAATGTTAATAATCCTAATAGAAATAACTTTGATATGGTTGCTGATATTTTTAATCCATTTGCATGGTATCAGTACGGAGAAAATGCTTATAATGATTTTTCAAAAGGAGAGTATTTAGACGGAACCCTTAATGCATTGGGTGCTTTACCTGTAGTACCAGCAACAATAGTAGCTGCTAAAAATCTTAAGACACCTTTACAAAAGATTGCAGGAAATACAAATAGATTATTAAGTAATGCTAATACAAATATTAAGAGTGGAGTTTCAGGAGTAAGACCTCCTACTTCTAACAGACCTTTTACACAATATTGGGATGGGAAGAATTGGGTATCATCTAGTAAAGAGCAAGCAATTAATAATTTAGAAAACTTACAAAATCAATATAAGACTTTAAAAAATAATGCATATAATAAAGTAAAGGGAGCTGAATCTGAACTAAAAAGAGTAGAGGGTAAAATGCAAGGCTTACTTGATGATTTTGAAAGACAAGGTTTTGATACTAAAGAACTTAAAGATGATGCTTTCATGAATATGTTCAAAGAATATAATCTATTTAAAAGAGGGGCAAAAGATCAGAAAAGAATTATTTCTGATATGACTGATGAGTTTTATGAAATGAGAGATTTTTATAAAGGTGAGTCAGGAGGCTATGATGATCTTTTAGAACAAATAACAAAAGGAGAAAAACTAGATGCAGATTTAATAAAAAAACATTTAGATAAAAGTCTTTGGGAAAGAATTAAAAACTTAGGAGAAACATTACCTGGAGGACCAGGTGATGGACCAGGTTTAAGATTACAACAAGGTGGCTCCATGCCTTCCAGATCTCAAATTATTGATGACCAAAATAAAAAAAATAATCAAGTATTGGGTCTTACTAATATTATAGATTATATGGTTGAGAGTAGAGGTGGTAATGAAAAAACATGGACAGACTTAGCTGATAACATAGCTTTTCATGAGTCTGGTCCTGAGCAAAGAATGAATCCTCAAGCTAGACAGATTACCAAAGGTGGAAAAAAAGATGGATTAGGAAGAGGAATGTTTCAGTTTGAACCAGAATCTTTTGAGACTGCAAAAATAAGATATAAAAATGTTGCTGATGCAGTTGGTTATAAACTAGATGAAAACATACTTAATGCAGAAAGTGCACTAGACTTAAATGCAAAAGATCAGTATACATTATTCTTTGCTAATTTAATTGAATCTCCAGCTGTATTAAAAGACTATGCAGATGGTAAATCATCAATGGCAGACGTATGGTTAAAAGGACATAAAAATGTTTCTAAGAAAGGTAATAGAAAAAGTTTTGCAAACAGCGTGGAGGCAGCAAAAAAAGAATTAGGTAAAACAGGTTTTTTACAATTTAGTTTAGAAGATTTGCTGCCATATAGAAAAGGTGGTGAGTCAGATATGTTAGATACTTATAGGAACTATATAAACGGAAAAGTAAGAAGTCAGGAAGCTGTTAATGTATATGATAAATTAAACAGAATACATTTAAATGATGCAAGGAGAATGGGTATGACTGTACCAAACTATATAATGACACATCTTTAAGATGATTGTTAAACCTTAAATATTAGTGAATCTCCTTAATTATTTGTATATTAATAATATAATATGAGCAAAGTGAAATTAAACAAAATAAGTGTAAAACAACAAGGGGGTCAGATGATTCCTAGTCAGCCAGCTATGAGTAATCAACAGCCTGTGGTGGACCCAATGGTTCAACAAGTTACAGAAATGATATCTTCATCAGTAAACCAAGGTCAAGATATAGTTGATGTTGTATTAGATCTTTCACAACAACAAGTTGATCAACAAGTTATTGCACAAGCACTTATGATGGGTGGCATGCAACAAGAAGATATAATGACTTTGTTTCAACAAGTAAGTGTAAAAGCACAACCTCCTGGACCATCTAGTCCAGAAGAAGTTAATTCTAGCCCACAACTTTTAGCTAGAAATGAGGCATTAGAAAACAGTGCACCTGAACAAGATACTATGCCTGGCTTTGCTAAATCAGGAATAGAAATTAAACCAGAGAATAGAGGTAAGTTTACAGCATGGGCTAAGAAGCGTGGTATGAGTGTTTCAGAAGCAGCTAAGATGGTTATGGCAAATAAAGATAACTACCCTCCATCTGTTGTAAAGATGGCAAATTTTGCAAAGAATGCAGCTGGTTGGAAAAAACAAGATGGTGGTGAAGCTGACTTTAAACCACACATGATGTATAAAGGAGATGATGGTGTAATGGCTAGAACATATGATCAACATATTGAATTAGGTGAAAAGGGTTATATACATCTTGCACAAGACGGAGGTGGTATGAACTACACAGAAGGCATGAGACAAAGAGAAGGCTCTTATAATCCTCCTAATAGAAAATATACTTTAGATCCAAGATTTAGAGATTATGGTGGTGAGCCTAGAAGTTTTATGGAGTGGTATGGTAGTAAACAAGAAGGAGATGAGATTGGTAAGTTTATAGATAACCCTACACAGTTTTATAAACCTACAGCTAACAGTAGTTATAACATGGCTGATTTTTTACAGAACATAAACCCAGATGGTAATATACTATTAGAAGGATTAAATTTAGCTAGTAATATAAACCAAGAACTTTTTAGTAAAGAGAAAGGAGAAAATGATTTAAATAAAGGTGCATTATCTGGATTTAAAGATAAGAGAGCTTATGCTAAAGCTGCTAGTCCTTTATACTATGGTACTAAAACTACATATGATTTATCTGATGAAAATCTTATGAATATAGAAACCTATAAAACCATGAAGTTAGAGGAAGAAGAACAAAAACAAAAAGAATTAAAAGCAAACTATGATAAAAATGTTGGTGAGTCAATGGGTGTAGTACCAGAATTGATGAGTCAAGAGTCATATTTTAAATCTATTGGTGTTGATCCAGATAACAAAATGATGGGAAGTGATTTTAATCAAAGGCTATATGATCAATATCTGGATTCATATAATAAAACATATCCTAAAGGTCAAGATGGTTTAGAAACAGAAAATGAGTTTACAATAAATTTTGATGAACCTAATTACACAGTAAGTGATGTAGAAGGATTACAACAATTAGATCCAGTAATTTTATATGGTTCAGATAATACAAGATTAGAAAGAGCTGACGGACCAGAGGAAACATCAGCTGACTACTATAGTAGAATAAATATGCCTGAGACAGAGCGTGTAAATAGTTTAACTGGTAAGTTAACTGAGTTAGGTGATAATCCATTTTTTAGAGCAGGAACAAGTTTATCAAAAGCAGCTGTAGATACTGCTAGTTTTTTAAATGATAATATTTTTAATAGAGTAAATCAAGAAAAAGCTAAGGAAGATAGACAAGATATGTTTATGGCAGACAATTGGGCTAGTATTGTAACTGATGCTCCTGGTTCAAAAGGTAACTATAAAACAAACACAGGTATGTTAAGAAGTACAAAGGATAGAGTGGTAGGTTTAGATGAAGCTACCTTTAATCCTTTTATGACAACTCAGTTTATGAGAACAGGAGGTGAAGAAAGTTACTTAGCTAATAGAGATAGAGTAATTAAAGCGGCAATAGCTGAACAAGACAAAGCAAAACAAGGTGGTGAACCTAATAATGAAGGCTTCCGTGCATTACCAGATTTTGTACAAGATAAAATAATGAAAAGGCAACAAGGAGGAGAAACAGTAAATTTATCACAAGATATGATTGCAGAATTAATTGCAGCAGGAGCTGACATAGAAATATTATAATTATGGCAAAAGTAAAAATAAATAAATTACCTGATGGTTTTGAATTAGTTGATGGAAAAGTTAAAAAAGTCCAAGTCAAAAAATCAGGAGGGTATGTAACAGGTGATCAAGCTGATTATGGATTAGTTACTACTCCACAAGAGTATTATGGTTCTACTAATTTTAATAATAGTTTAGATAGTGACGTAAGATATAGTTTGACATCAGTACCTAGAGAGGATGCTAATGTTGAAGCAGAAGGTGGAGAGACAGTATTAGCTGATTTAAATAGTGATGGTCAGTTTGGTTTATATGACATCAATGGTCCAAGACACACAGGTGGAGGTGTACCTATGTTTTTACCAGAACAATCATTTATTTATTCAGATACAAACAAGATGAAGTTTAATAAAGATGAGATGGCTGAGTTTGGTATTGAAACAGGAAAAAGAAAAACACCAGCTAAGATATCTAAAAGGTATCAACTCAATCCATATTTAGCAGCTATCAATGATCAGTATGCAGATGATATATCTACTGCAAGTGCTGAGCTTATGCTTAAAAAGAATATGGGTAACTTGTCTAAATTAGCATTTGGTCAAGAACTTAAAAAGAATTTTGAAGAGGGTGTACCTTTAGCTGCATATCCTTATTTAGCTGAAAAGGGTATAGACCCTATTAAATTTACTGCTCAAGTAGAAGAGATTACTAAGAAACAAGCAGAACTTAATGCAATAGCTAGTTTACCACCAGAACAACAAGCACAAGTAATTATGCTTCAAGAGATGATGGCACAGATGGATGGTCAAGCACCACAACAAACACAAGCTATGCAGCAACCTGTAATGGCACAAGAAGGTGCTGAGACAAAAGACTTATATACAGTACAAGGACAAAAAGTAGATAGAGCTACATATATAGATAACTATATCAGAAGTGGTCAGCACATTGATAATCTTACAGGCAAAATGGATCAAAGCTTTTTTAATACATTAACTGATGATGAAAAATTACTATATGGTAAAGCTCTTAAAGATTTTGATAACGGAGATGGAACATATGATATGGGAAGTTATGAAAGTTTTGTTTCAGGACAAGAAGATTTATCAATAAGCAGAAATGTAGAAACAACCGATAATGGTAATGATGTAGTTGTTAATTCAACAGAAGAACTTAAAGTATTTGGACCAGATGATAACCCTTTTCCAAAAGGACATCCTAATCATCAACAGTTTGCAGATGCTATAGCAAGAGAAAATGTTATAAGTATAAATCAATATTATGATCCTGTTAAAAAAAGAACAGAGTATACGTTAGTTGAAAAGGCACCAAACCCATTAGATGATTTTAGAGAATCAGAACAAGTACAAGTAATTACTTCTGGTACAGGTGAAACTCCTATATATACAGAAAATGATAATGAAGTTATAGCTGCATTAGAAGGTTATCCACAAGTTAAAGTAAGAAAAGGTATAGCTTCTGGAGGTAATAGACCTGAGCAACAAACTTCTGCAGGACAAATGAGTGCAGGTGCAGACTTATCTGATGCAAAGTTTAAAGAAGACTTTGAGTTAAGATGGGGAGATGCTCTAGTAGGTGTAGATGATTTTGATTATAATAGACCTTTATATTTAAGTGAAGCAGACAGAAAAGCAGGCAGAAAGAATCCAGAATATACTAGACAATGGACTGCTGTTCAAGAAAATATGCAAAGATTAGATAATGAATTTTCTGAAAAGAATGGTTTGCAACCAAGAAACTTATTTGCTGGTGATAGAGGAGGGACTAATATAGATGGTGTATTAGGTTTACATACATTTAATATAGATAGAAGATATCTTGCTAATCCACAACCTAATAGTATAACTGGATCTTTAGATGATCCTGCTGATACTCCAGATCCTAAATTACCTGATGAATTTGTTCCTGAAAGACCTATGCCTTGGATGCAAGATGTTAATAACATTGCAGCACAAAATAGATTAGAGAACCCTTTAATATTACCAGTATTAGGACAAGCTCCACCAGTACAATTAGACATAGCTTTAGATGACTGGACAGGTAAAGTAAATAATATTAATGCTGCTTTAAATTCTAAGCTAGATGCTATGAAAGCTTTTGGTAGAGGTGCAGTAGCTGGATCAGACTTTGGTAAAGCTGTAGCTTTAAGTGAGGATGCTATTAATAAGACTAATACAAACAACCTTAACATTATTAATCAAGCTGGAAGAATAAATGCTGATTTAAACATGAGAAACAATCAGTTTAATATGAAACAAAGAGAGTTACAAGATGAAGGTACTAATTTAGCATTACAAAGGTTTACTGACTTTAACAACTGGGATACTATAAAAAGTAATGAGTTGTGGAATACTATGCAAACTAATATGGCTAATACTTCTAACCTTAATAAAACTAAATCTCCTGAGTTCCAAGTAAGACCTGAACTATATGGTTTAAATACATTTACTGATTCTACTAATAATCCAAATGTAAAAACAGATCAAAGAACTGAAACTGAGAAAAGAGAAGAAGAAATACTTAGATTATGGAACAAAGCAGATGAACAAGGAGTAAAAGATGAAAAGAATAAATTAGACTATATAAAACTTATTATGGGGGAGAATAGTAAGAAGAATGCAGCTAAAGATGATGATAATCCTTTTGAGCAATATGTACCTAGTGTAGTTAACCCAACAGTAAATAGTGCAAAAGGTAAAGAAATGAAAAAAGTTAAACGTACAGCATATCCATACTGGATGACAGTAGGAAAAATGGGACGTTAAACAACAAAGGTTTATTATTTAATATTAGTAAACTTAATAAATTATATTAATTTTGAATTATGGCAACATACATTAAAGGAGAAAAGAATTTTTATCCAGACATAAAACCATTTACACCAGACTATAAATTTTTGTCTGCTACATTAGATGCACGTCAGGCTAAATATGATGCAGGGTGGAAAGCACAAAATGATTTATATAATAAAGTTGTGTATTCACCACTTACAAACCCAAACAGCTTAGAGTATCAAAGACAATATGCTGAAAAATTAGGACCATCACTAGAGAAAATATCTGGTATGGATCTTTCTTTAGAACAAAATGTACAAGCTGCTAAGTCAGCATTTGCACCATTTTTTGAGGATGATGAAGTAGTGTATGATATGGTATGGACTGGAGCATATAATGATGCTATAAAAAAATATCAAGATTTAGCTTCAAGTAATAATCAAGAAACAAGAGAGTTAGCAAATAGTGAAGTAAGTTTACGTAAACTTGAAATAGATAGAAGAAAGTTTATGGAAGCTAGTAGAGGTGAGTTACAAAGTCAACCACTTCCTGAATTAATTTTAGATGCTGATCTAGTACAAAATGCACAAAAATATTTATCAGCATTAGATCCTGGTTTAACTATATCTATGCCTATACCAAATATGAAAGATACAGGTAAAGTAGATGGACAAGGAAACCCTATTTTAATGGAAGATAAGAATTTTATAATAACACAAAAAAATGGAAGCTTAGTAGAAGGACCTGCTTATGAACAGATTATGTCTGCTTTAATAGATGATCCAAGAGTACAAAAGTTTTATAATGCTAAGTCTTATGTACAAGCTTATGACTTTGCTGAAACCATGGTAGGTAAAGGTGTGTTTGCAACAGAACAAGAAGGGTTAAACGCTTGGGCTTCAGAACAAATTTCTAGAATAGAAAACAAGAATCTTGAATACCAAACAAAAAAAGAATATGAATTAAGAAAACAAAATGAAGTAAATGTAAATTGGGATAATTATACAGCTAATCATGGTGTAGTTTCTGGTAGTTATGATGAGAACATTAAGAATCAAAACTTAAGTGACGCAGAAAGAATGAAAATTGATTTAGATAGATTATTTAAAATTAATCAGTTTGCTGCTACAGCTGATCCAGATGACGAAGCATTGTTTAGTAAAGCAATGGCACTCTTATCTAATTACAATATTGATACAGATGTACGTAAAGCTGCTAGACAATTTAGCATGAGAGAGATGGAAGTGACTCAAGAACAAAATAACTTTGAATTAGAAAATCTTAAGTATAAACATGACTGGAATTTACAAATAAAAAAGTATGAATTAGAAGAGACTGCAGCAAATTTAAAATATAAAAGAGATCTGTTTTTAAAACAAATGGAAGGCGGGGGAATGGATTATGCACAACAGATGAGAAACACTGTACAAAATGTAAAAGGTCCTAGTGCAACTTTTGCTGTAGATGATAATAATAATTTTGTTGGTGCAGATAATCCACTTCAAATGGATATTATTGCAATACAAGAACGTGGCAATGAACTTATAACTGCCCGTTTAGGTATGTTAGAAGAGATGATAGCAGGTTCTGGTTTATATGATGTTGATGGTCAGCCTGGTATTTATACTATTCCTTTAGTTGAAAACGCTAATCCAGATGAATCAAAAGATTTTTATACAGGTAATTTACAAGATGTTGTTAAAAAGATAAGTAACAGAGAGTTAGATGATGATCAATTAGAAACAGATAACTATCAGTATGCAGGTGGTATAGAAAGCTTATTTGCTAACTTACAACAATACTATGCAGATGCATCTCAAGCACATCAACTAGGTGTTGATACATCTCCTAATAGTCCATTTATGTCTATAAGTAATAAACTATTTAATAGTGGAACAAGTATAACAACTCCTGGTTTAGCAACACAGATTGAACTTTATAATACTGCTGTAGATTTAGCTATGAAAGATCAATATGACAAAGCAAGATTAATTGAAACTGCTTTATCAAATACTAATAAAAAGGACCTTACTCCTGCTGAAAAAAATATTCATCTATTACTAGAGAATGGATATATCTTTCCAATAGATCATGATTCTAAAAGCATTATGACTGAGCAAGAGTTTAAGGATGCTAGCATGGCACTTATTCGGTCAGGTGATATTGACAAAAATAAAACAATTGACTTTTTTGGTTTTATGAATAATGATGATTTAATGACTACTAGACAGGTTAGAACCGGAGCACCTGGGACGCAGTCAATATCAGAATCTGTATCTGTTTTAGATGAAGCTCAGTTAAATAAGAATTTAGGCAAAATATATAAAAGATTCAAAACTGACATAAATAAATTAATGAAGACCACTCCTTCTAGAACATTTATAAATAACAGTCAAGGACTAGGTGCTGTACCAGCTAGTAATATAAGATTTGATGTAGCCAACTCATCAGACTTAACATTGGCACCAAAAGCTGGATCAGCACAAAATAAATTCCTAGGTGATTTTTATGCACAAATTAATTCTAATAAAGCAAGCGGAAGTGGTAACTATGGTTTTATAGGTACAACAGTAGGTTCAATTGAAGATAGTGATGATTTTGTAGATATTTTAACAGCAGATGCTATAGATGTATCAAGCACTAAAAGTAAAGCCGCTATGTATATTTATGATAGAATAGCAAATGAACAAAGCTTAGGTGCAGATAAACTAGCAATGAGATTAACTTTTTATGATAGCTATGGGCCAGAGATAAGAGATAAAGAAACTGGTGAACTTACAAATGAACCTTACGCTGCATATGAATTAAGTAATTTTTCTCAGGAGTTAATAAAAACATTAACAGATGTAGATAATTCTGTTTATCCTGAAGGTGTAGATAAAGACGATGTAACTAACGTTTTAAGATCAGGGTTTACATATATATTTCCTAGAAACTCTACTATAGCAGCAAACCCATTAAGTTATGAGATTACACAAAGTAATACTACATTAGAGAAAAGAATTGCTAGTACAAATAATAACATACTTACAATTGATCCATCTGCTTATGCTGCACCATATTTTGCAGGTAATGCTGGACACGGTTCTTTTAGTTTCCAGAAAGTTGGTAATAGAATAAATGTAAATGGTTATTTAAATCATTATGAATCTGATGCTACTAAATTTCCTAAAGGTTATAGACAAGAACCAGTTTCAACAATATTAGGCGGTGAGCAAGAAAACAAAATGGGTTATGATGAATATTATGATTTTGTATTAGGTATATTATCTCAGCAAAAAATAAAGAATGACGCAGCTTATACAGCAAAAAGCAAAGAAGCTATAAAACAATAATTAATAGGTAAGTATGGAAAACCAAGATCCACAAGCCCTTCAGGAGAACCTTACAGGCAACAATCCTAAGGTTGATTTAGTAAATGATGCTAAGCCGTATAAGACAGCTCAGTCTTTAATGGATACAGAACAGTATGGTCCAGACTTTTTAAACATGGCTGACCCAGCTGCTTTATTAAATGTAGACAGGTATCAGCGTGATATGTTTAAGTATGGTCCTGAAGTAATTGGTAATGTTTCTAGTAATGATCCAGGTTTATTAGATATAGGATATAATCCTTCTAAGACTCAAATATCAGATCTTAGTTTAGGTGAGCAGATGAAGGCAACAGCAAATGCACCATCACAAAATAATTTAGTGGCTGCTACACCAGATTATGGTAATATTAAGAATAGTAATTTTGATAGGTTTTATGCTAGTCCTAATTATAGTGAGTTAGGTTTTAATCCTTATGCAAATAATGAATCTTTCTATAATGCTAATAGTAGCAAGTATGATGATTTTTCTAGAGCTTGGGATCAAGTAGGTAGTCAATTTTCTATAGGTCTTGGATCTTCTTATAGATCTATAGCAGATGCATTTGATGGAGATGGTTATTGGACAGCTCCAGACTTAGAAGCAGCAAATACTATGGAGGAAGCTATGAGAATAGGTTCAACAAGCAAAGGAGGAGCTTTTGGTTTATTAACTAATACTGGTTTAAGCTTTGGTTATACAGCAGGTATTATTGCATCTATAGCAGTAGAAGAGTTAGTATTAGCAATGGGATCAGCTGCATTGGCATCAACAGGCGCAGGAGCACCAGCAGGTTTTGCTACTTTTGTAGCAGGTACTGGTAGAAACTTATACAGAACAGGAAGAGCTATTAGTAATTTATTTGATGTAAAAAGATATACAAGCTCTGGTGAGGCATTGGTTAGAACGCTTAATAATGCTGATAATGCTAGACAACTATATACCGGTGGTCTAGAATCTGCTGGAAGATTTTTTGCACCAGAACTAACTTATGCTATAAAGAATTGGCAAACAACAGGTAATGCTGCACAAAATTTATTTAATATTACTAAAAGTGGTAATGCTTTTGGTGCAGTATATAGAGATCTAAGACAATTTAATATTGCTTTATCTGAAGCCAAACTAGAAGCTGGTATGGTTAGCAATAGAGTAGAACAAAATCATTTAAAATATTTAGCACAACAAAATCCTGGTAAAGCTATTACATCAGATCAATTATCTGCCACAAAAGTAAAAGCTGCTCAGGCTGCATTTAGAACACAGATGCAAAACTTTGGTATAATATATTTATCAAATAAATTTGTTTTAAGAGGTGCCTTTGGAAGTTGGAGAAGAGGATATAGGAATCTATCAGAAAAAGTATTTAGAACTAATCCACTAGTAGATGCTGTTACAGGAAAAGCTTTGAAAGGAACTTATCAAAAGGGTACAACTTTTTTAGGTATGCCTACTCCTAAAAATATTATTGGACAATTTAAAGCTGGTGGATTAAAAAATGCTCCAAGAGTTTTTGGGGGTATGATGTTAAGATACGGTGCAGCAGGAATAGCAGAGGGACTACAGGAAGTTTCACAAGAAGCTATTGCTGCAACTAATGAAGGTTACTATGGTGCCTTGCTTAGAGAGCCTGGTGCAGGTACAAAGAATTTATATGGTTCATTTGCTATGGATGGTATAGAGGAACAGTTTACAGCACAAGGGTTAAATACATTTTTATCAGGATTTTTGATGGGTGGTTTAGCTGGACCTTATCAAAATGTTTTATTCCAACAAGTTCCTAAACTGTTTGCTATGAGGAGTAAGGCTTCTAGAGCAGATTATGCAAAGGCAAAAACAGCAGAGGAAGAAGTAATAGCAGACATTATACGTCAAGCAGAAGATGCATCAGAAAAAGGTGTAGATGGTTTGGATGCTATATTAAATAAAGATCAGCTAATGATGTCAAGTATGAAACAAACATCTAATGCTATGGATGATGCTGTTTCAAGAAATGATAAGTATGACTACTTTAACAATAGAAACTTCTTAGAGTTTAAAAATTTACATGATAAATTTAAAAATGGCTCAATAGGATTTTATCAACAAGAGATGATAGACTTTAGTCAGCTTGATGATAAAGCATTAGGTGAGGCATTTCCTAAAAAAGATTTTGGCAACATAGAAAAAGTAAGATCAAAGATACAGAAACAATTAGATCTTATTACTGAGTATGGTGATATGTTTAATAACAAGAAAAACATATTCAAACCTAGATACAAGCCAGAAATGTTTACACCTGGGACAAGAAAATATAGAGATGAGCAAAGATTAAAAAAGGCATATGAACATCAAGAAATGTTTTATATGTTTACTCAGAATGCATTTAAAGATGCATTAAATAGAAAAGTAAAAATTGCTCAGTCATTAGAGTCAACTCCATTGTTTGGTAATATGGCTGCTAATGATGTTACACCTTTATTAGATAAAGAGTCTTTAGAAGTAGAAGTAGATAGATTGCAACAAGAGATAGCAATACTAGAACAAAATGCTAATAATGAATCTGGATTAGATGAGATTGCAATTAAGAGAAATAAAAAATCTCTTAAGGAAAAGAAAAGCAGGAAAAAGAATCTAGATAGAATTAATAAAGTATATAATGATAATCTAACAGCAAAAGGATTTTTTGATCAGCGTAAAAAGAATAAGTTAAAGGGCCCAATAGAAAACTATTTAAATTCATTAGCTGCTTCTAAAGGAACGTTTGTTGATGCTGATGCAGTGGATAATGCAATTAATGAAATAGTAGACTACGCAGCTTTATCTCAAGATGCATTCTTATTTAACAATACTATAGATTATTTATTAGATCCTAATAAAATGGAAGACTTAATAAATAGATCTGCAGAATATTTTAAAGTATTAGAAGCTAATCAAAAACAAATAATAATAGAACAAACTAAAGCACAGCTAGTATTAAATAAACAAAACTACATGCTAAATGCTTTAGCTGAAGAAGATGTTTATTTAACACCAGAAGCTGCCCAAGCTTTTTTACAAACAGGAGAAACATCTTCAATAGACCAGTCAAATTCATATTTATTTGCAGGCAGATTATTAGATCCGTCTATAATGGAAGATGCTATAATTATTGCTGCTAAAATTAATCCAATAATAAATAGTTATAATCAACAAACAGAAGAAACTGCAAAAGCAGCAAGATCACAAGAAGAAGTTGCTGAAGAGAGTGCAAGTGATGTAAACCAAATTTTAGATGATGCTGGTGTAGAAAATGTAGAAGTAGTACCAACCATTAATTCTGTTGTATTAAACAGAACATTAGAAGATCAGTTTAGACAATATCAGGCTATACCTAATAGAGATTCTTTGAGTATAGAAGAATGGAAAGAAAGTGCTGCTGGGATGAACATAGAAAAAGCCTATGATGCTATTAAGAAAATATGGTCAAAAGGATATCCAAAATTAGAAAAAGGTGAGCTTATACAAGTAGTTCCAACAGAAAGTGATATAAAAAATGAAACAGGCTTTCAAGATTTTATAAACGGACCTGCAGCAGAGAATGCAGATATATTAAATATACTAGATAAATTAAATTTAAATCTATCTATTTTTCAAACAGTAAGACAGAAGCCTTCAAATATTATTTTTGAAGGGGCAATAGTTGATGTAGAAGAAAAGGTTATAAATAAAAAAGATAAAGCAAATACATCTATTTATACAATACTAGATAAGAAAGGAAATAAGATATCTCAAGAGCTTAGACAAATTATTGGCGCTAATAGTTTAGGTGTATATAGTGTAAAAGCTGATGCAATTCAAGCTGCTGAGAAATTAGAAAAAGAGGTTGATACAGGAGGAGTATATAGATTTGGTGGAATAAATGGTCTATCTATAAGTAAGAATGAAAGAATAATTAATAAGCAAGGAGAAGTATTTGTAGTTAATACAGGCAAGACAACATTTGATAAAGGCTCTCAACAAAGTATATTTATTATTCCTTTTAATAAGTTTAGTAATGACTTTTATACTAACATAGAGAATTCAACATCTATTTCAGAACAAGACTTTATAAATAATTTTGTTTTAGCAGCACCAATTAATTTTGATAGTTTAGGTAAAACCTATTCTAAAATACGCCCTAATGAAATGATAGAGGCGTGGTCACATAGAAATAATTTTTCTGAAACTAAGCAAAGTGCTAATGAAAGAACAGATTTAATTATTAGTAATTTAACTACAGAAGAAATCAACGGATTAAATTTACTTATAACACCAGTAAAACAATTGCCATCAAAAAACTATGTAATACCTTCTGATGGATTAAAACCTAATCCTTATATAAAAGAGAATACTAATAGTTATAATATAGGTATACAGATTATTGATCCTAATGTTATAAATAAGATTAATAAGTTATATGATACAAATACTGATATAGTCAGACTAGAAGAATCAGCTAATAATGTCTTTGCATATTTACCAAGTCAGAGGTTTAGTTTTTTTGATAAAGATCAAAAAGCAGTTATGCCACATGACTTTGATGTAGAGTTTATGAAGAGTGTAATTAAATTTGATAAAGACTTAACTGGAGTGGAAATAGATTCTCAATCTAATTTATCACCTGGTGTACAGACTCTACAATATGTACAAGAAAATTTTGCAAAGGCTGCAGTTTTAAATCAAGCAATACAAAAAGTAGTTAATGAAGATAGTACAGGACAGATAATATTTGGTGAACTGCCAGATGGAATAAGACTAAATTTATTTGAAGGCTATGATAACTATACAAAACCAAATACTTTTACTTCATTAAAAGATTTAAAATATAGCTCTGATAATTTAGGTAACTATTTAATATATGATATTAGTGTAGGAGGAAATAATTCAGCACCAAAAGTTATTAGTAATTTAGAAGGTGATGCATTAGATGTGTTAAGAGAAGAGACTGAAGCTGCATTAAAAAGAAACGGCTTATGGAAACAAAGTGTAGAGGGCGGAACTAATAGATATATGGTTGTTCTTAAGCAGCCTAATGGAGTTTATTCAGTTGTTACTTCAAAACCAAAATTACAACAGAGAGTAGACTTAGACACAGAACTTTTAAGGCTTATTAATAGAGCTCAGATAACTGTAGAAAGCAACCTTGACAAAGATAGAAAACCAAAAGACATAAACTTTAATGAAGAGTTTAACACAGAAACTTTAAGTAAAATATTTATAACAAGCAAGCCTGGATCTAAAAGAAAAGTATTTTTAGATGTAGATCAGTATGGTAATATTAGAATGAAAGTTAAAGATGCTATAGCTAATGAAAATAGAACATTAGGTGGTGCATTATATAAGCAGACAGGAAAGACACAATATTTATATCCGGCAGATCTTAATCTAGGTGTTGCAGAAGAAACAAGAAAATCACCACAAGATTTAATACAACCTTTGTTAGATAAAATTAATGGAGATGAAAATTTAGGAGAGGGTACAATATCTTTTAAAAACTTTACAACATCTATAGCAGAAGACGCAAGCATAACTGATTTCTTAGTAGACTTGGAAACAGCTATAGACCCTAATCAATTAAGAAAAGGATTTAGACTTTTAACAACGGCAAACCCTAAATCAATTCAAAGAGAATTATCTAAAGGTAATATATCTGTTGCACCTTTAATAGAAGAAAGTGCACCAGAGAATGTAGAAGTATTACCAGATATAGCAGAAGAGGTAGAAGTTTTAGAAGAGGTAAGTGATTTAAATTCTATTTTAACTAAGATAAGCATATTAAAAGCTCAATTAGAAGATCAGTACGGTCCTACAAATAGGAAGAGATTAAGACAAGCATATAAAGAAAGCAAGGAACTACAAGATTTATTTAAGAAAAGAGATGAACTAAGGGGTGCTAATAAGATTGTTGAAGGACCTTTTAACTCTACTGATATAGAAACTATTGATTCTTTTTCTGTATGGGCTTCACAAACATTACCTGATTATATAGGTATAGCTGATATAGCTACACTAAGAAGTAATTTGATAACTACAGGTACACGTGTAGGATCATTTGTTTTAAACATAAATGATATAGCCGGTGGACTTGATGTTTCAGGAACTATATATACAGGAGCAAATAGTCCATTTAGATATCATGAGGCTTTCCATGGTGTATATAGAATGATACTTACACCACAAGAACAAGCTAAGTATCAAAGAATAGCTAGAAAAGAACAAAGAGCCAACCTAAGAAAGGAAGGTAAAAGTCTAGCATCTGAATTACAAAAATTTAGAAACTCTGCTGATACATATACTAATATGAGTCAAGAGAGATTAGAAAGAGAATACTTTGAAGAATATATGGCAGATCAGTTTGAGTTGTTTAAAACTGGACCAAAAAACACTAAGACTTCTTCAGAAGTAAAATCTTTGTTTACAAGAATATTAGATTGGATTAAAGGAGTATTAAATCAATTCTATAAAAATGAACTAACTTCATTATTTGAAAACATAGATGGAGGTAAATTTCAATCTGCTCCTATAGCAACAAATGAGTTTACTACTTTAGGATCATCTGTTGAAGCCAACAAGCTTATACCATATCAAATGGTAGATAGAAATGCTGGTATAGGTGAGCTATATGTACCAAGCTTTGTAGCAAATGGAATAATATCTTCTATGGCAGGAGTATTGATAGATAGAAAATTTAATTTTATACCTACAGAAGAAAAGCCAAAGTTTAATCAAGATGAAGAACTAGATATAATAGTTGATGAGTTTGCTGAGACATATGATGTATTTAGTAATGCTAACTCACAATTTTTAGAAGGAAGCAAAGAGCATGACATGCTTACGTTACTTACAGCAGCATTTGAAGATTTTGTTCCTCAAATAAAACAATCTGTTACAGACGTATTAGACATAATAGATTTACAGTCAGCTCAACAAGTAGAAAGAAATGATGAGTTTATAGAGAATGAAGGTTTAAGAACTGTACAACAGTATGGTAAAGAAACATATCTTAGTGGTGGTTTAGATAATTTACCTGCTGCAGTAAGAAAGTATATAGGAACAGTAACATATATTGAAAAGGATTATTTTGGTAATACTACTTTAGTTAATGGTACGCCTATTACAGTACCTGTTAATGCTAATGTAGTATATAATGGAATGCTTAAAGCATTAGAAGGTCTTGAAGATCCGGTAGAAATGCTACAAGCTATGTATGCTTTTTCACAAACTAATCCTCAGACTGAAGCTGTTGTAAATCAAATATTTGAAAACTCAGGTATTAATATGCCAGAGAGTTATACAGAAGACTTTACTTTTGAACAGTTTCCTGAAGGTATTACTAACCCAAACTTTTTAATTAAAGTACTTAATTCATTTACAAACTTTAGAGTAGAGTGGTTTTTTACTCAAAGAGATATGTTGGGTAATTCAATTGTTCATTCTGCATCACAAAGAGATGATTCTAACAATCAATTAAATTCATGGTCAGAAGGATATTCATCTAAGCTGCAGTTATGGCAAGATAACTCAAATGTAAGAAAGGCTGCATTAAATGCACTTGTTACAATACAAGCAGATTTAAAACCTAAAAAAACTAAAATAGCAAACAATGTATTAAATGAACGTTCTAAAAAACTATCTAAACTTTTATTTGATAATTTAGGCATTGCTCTTAGTCCGGGCTATATATCTTATAGTAGGCTTATGGCAAGAGAGAATCTTACTAAAGCACAAGAACAAATGCTATCTTTTCATCCTGATGTACAACCAATGACGGTTAATGATATAAAAGTATTTTTTGATTTAGTTAAAGAAGGGGTAGATTTATTTTCACCTGAGGGAGCACAAAGCAAATTAAAAAAATTAGCTTTAGGTAACGCACCATTTGATGAAACAATTGGAGCCACAGTATTTAAGAATTCAAATAATGATTTAGTTAATTCACATCAACAACCAACATTTAATCTAAGAAAGACAAGAGCATTAAACTCTCCAGATGAAAGAGCAAGATTATTACAGGATGATTATTTAAGTAACAATTTCTTATTGAACTCACCTGCATTTAATGCTTTAGCAGATAATAATCAAGTAAAGATATCTAGAATATCTGGCACAAAAGTTTTAAGAAGTTTATCTACTGAGTTAGATGTAAATTCTAGTTTAACTTTAAAGAGTACAGACTATGGAAAATATACTCCTGCTGAATTTTTAGTTACTAATATAAATAACTACTTGGCTTTTTACAATACTCTTAATAGAAAACCTTTAAAGTCTGTAATAGTTAAGGATCCTGTAAATGGTATAGATAGTAGATTTGCTATATCTCCAAATTTAATTAGAGTTATGGAGTCTTCCAATACAGGTGATCAAACAACTCTACCTATTATAAAAGCAGTAGAAAAAATACAAGGAAGAGATGTTATTACTGATGAAGTATTAGAGGCCTTTTATAATTTTGTTGAGAATGAGTATAACAGAATAGTAAGAGAGAATGGTCCAAATAGAACTACTGATGTAATAGAAGGATATAACACTGGAGAGTATAGAGCAAAAACATTTGCCAATAACGAGACACTTTTAAATATAGATACTAGGAGCGGGCTAATACAAGAAGCACTTTCAGAAGAGCCAGCTGCATTTGAACAAGCTTTAAGAGCAGCTAAGCTAACCAAAAAATCATTTAAGAAGCAATTAGAAGATAACTTAAATAGTAAGTTCACTGAGTTTGATAACCTAATAGACACGTTAAATGTTAGAAACAGAATAGATAAGAAAATTGTACGTGGTATAAGTAGAGGTGCTACTGGAGCTGTTAAAGAAACTGCTGAGTCAACTGCAGCTATGTATAATTTAATTGACACAGATCCTATTTATAATCTTAAACAAGTGTTTTTTAATAATTACTTAAATGTTAAATCATTAAATGAGCTTTATTTAAGTGATCAAGCTAAAGTTTTAAAAGGCTTTACTGATAAAAGTAAAAGAGCAAAGGGTAATAACAACTCTTTTATACCTGCTGAAACATATTTAACTGACCCACGTTTAGGTGTAATGCATGAGACAAACAAAATAAATCTAGTTGCATTTAATGAACCAACATTGATGTCTGGGCTGAGTTCAAATTCTATTCAGATTGCAGATGCACAAGTATATGGTACTGTAAAAGCCACTAGACATTTTCAATTTGGTATTGGTGAAATGACACCTACGTTAGCTTCTGCATTAGACAAGATAGAACAAGGAGAAGTTTTACAATGGGAAGAGATTGATGAGCTTATATCTCAAGGCAACATGTTAAATTCTAAAAAGTATGCTTACTTTGATGGTGAAACATACATAAAGATGTCTTACACTACTTTAACTAAAGAGTTAACATCTATGCAGAACTCTGATGATATGTGGGTTCCTAAGCCAGGTCAAGAAAAACTACACAACCTAAGAGTCAACTTAGAAGAATTAGATAAAGAAAATCAAACTGTAAGTATAGCAGCACCTGAGTCAGCATTAAAAATGATGAAGCAAAATTTAAATCCTATTAGTGATTTAAATGGTCAACCTAGTGGCTTTACAAATAATGCTACAACTATTTATGCTAAGTACTTTGGCTTACAACAAATTAATCCATCAAATAAAAAACAGATTACTTTACAAAGTCAGATGAAAACTCTAAACACATCTGAACAAGATCCTAGAAATAAGGATATTCAACAAACAATTATAAACTATAATAATGATTTAAAATATAGATCAAGATTAAAGTACAATGCTAAAGTAAAATTAACATTTAATGTAGAAGATGTAAGATCAGAAATAGATGCATCAAAATTAAATAAGATAGTAAGTCCTAACTTAGTGTTGTTTTCTAAGTATGCAGTTAATTCTTTACAGGCCAGTCAATCAACTAGCAATCTAATTGAATTTTTTAGTTCTGATGAAAATAATCAACTCAAATATAATTTAGATAATCCTTATACTGTAAGTAAATATGAACAGTTGTTCTTGACATATTTTAGTCAAGGTGTTTTTCAAGAAAAAGTAAATGGAACTAGTGTTGCATTAGTATCATCATTAGGAAAGAATGTATATAGAAGAGTATTTAGTATAGAAACCTTTAATGGTAAAGTTACTCCTGATAGACAAGAAGTAATAAGAGAAAATGAATTTCTTAATGGAAACTTTACATTAGATAATAGAAGTCTTGAAGAATTAAACACTGGTGATCCTTTACCAGCTGAAGGTGTTATTATAGTAGACCGTTTAAGATATAACTTAAAAGAATATAAAGGTGGTGAATATCAAGGTCAAAGATATTCTGAAGCAATTATGCCTCCTCAATCAAAAGAAGTAAATGACTTATTGGCTTATAAGAGTAAATTTAGAAGATATAAAAATACTATACCTGATATAGTTAGTGAGATGTATGCTGTACGTATACCTAGTGAAGACTATCATTCTGCCTTTAATGTAAAGGTTGTAGATTTCTTACCAAACTTTATGGGAGGCTCAGCAATGTTTTCAAATGAACTTATAGAAGTGTCTGGTGCAGATTTTGATATAGATCAAGCATATATACACATGAAAGAGTTTTATGTTGAGAATGGTGAGTTTAAGGCATATGAGAATAACTATTCTAGTTATATTAATTATGTAAACAAAAAGGTTAATGAAACAGGAAACCAATATTCTGAAGCTATAAAATTATATAAACTACAAGGTGTTATAATATCTGATTCATTAGTTGATATAGATCAAACACCTGCTGAAAATGCTGGCTTTAGTAAGAATGCTGTTGGTGCTTTAAAAGTATTAGGTATGCCTATTACTCAAAGTGAATTTAATCAATTTGTAAAAGATAACAACCAGGCTCCTTATGAAGCACCTGTAAGTAATAGACTAGTAGATTATAAACGTCAATTAGTAAGTAATGATTATTTAACATCAGGTACATATCCAATAGCTTATAGACCGTCTAACCTAGATTTATTAAAGAATGTTTGGGAAAGTGTAAGATTGTTACCTGGATTTGCAGAAAGAACTAACCAAGCAGGTAAAGATATAGACACCCTTACTGGACAAACTGTTGCTTTTACAAACAACAAAGGCGCTTCAATTGGTTCAGTGGTTTCACCAAACTTATATCTATCTTTATTTAAAGAGTATGATATAGATTTAGGTACTTTAAAGTTTAATCTTGATGGTAAAAGGTATGAGTCTTTTGGTGGAACTTTAAATGAAAACGGAATGAGAAAACAAGATTTAATGTCTTCTCTAATAGTTGCTATGACAGACAATGCTAAAGAGTTTTTGGTAAGTAAGTTAGGTTTGAACGCTCATGCTACACGTATGTTAGCAAATATGATTCAACTTGGTGTTCCGTTAGAAACTTCTATACTGCTTTTAAATCAAAAAATTATACAAGATATATATAGACAAATTGATAATAGTGATGGTATATCTCCTTCTATTGGAGATACTATAAATAATCTAATAGAAAAAGATGATAAAGGAAAAGAAACATTGGGTTGGATTCCTGATAAAGATGATTTAGTAAAAGGAGTAGCTGAGAATTTAGAAGGACTTGAATTACAAGGGGTCTTACAAGTTTTTGCAAAAGTAATTACTATATCTAATTTTACGGTTAAATTAAATAGTCTAGTAAGTCTTAATAATGGATTAGGAAAAAACATTGATAGTATTTCTCAAAGGGTAGAAAGCATAAATGATTTTATAAAGAACCCTTATTTTATAAAGGTAAGAAACATGTTGAACAGTTCTTATCTATCTGGATTAGCTGAACAACTATCAGACATAAATACAAATATTTTACCAAAGATGTTTTTATCACAGACACCACGTGTAAAAAGAATTACATCACAATTAGTTAAAAGATTAGATACAAGATTATATGAATCTAGTGAGGCTGCTAGAACAAAAGTTAAAAAAGATATATTAGCATTTGTAACATTAAGTGCATATCAAAATATAGATAAAAATAATCCTTTAAGTAATGGTATAATATATCCAGGACAAGACAATGAACAAGGTAATGTATGGCATGCAGTAGAACAACTTAGAATAAGTGATCCTGGTAATTTCTTTTTATTTGATTTTGTTACAACATACAAACCAAATGATAAGGGTAATAGATCAGGTTTGTATTTAGCTCAATCAAATACTTGGAGAAAGCTAAATAGATTACAAAAATATGATCTACAAACTTCATTTAATAAATTATACAATAACCCTGATACAAGACAATTTGCAAAAACTGTTATAAATTATATTATGGTCAAAGATGGTTTACAATTAGCACCGGGTGGCTTATTAGAATCAATTAGCCCATATGTTTTAGAAGACTATTTATCTGCAATTAATTCTACAGAAAAATATTTAAAATCTAAAGCATGGACAGATGGAGGCATTACATCTTTTGTAGAAAACTATTTGCTATCTGCATCTAACGCTAAGTTATTACCAAGAGAGTTTAATTCTGGAACTGACCCTATTGCAATAAGAAGAATAGATACTACAGATGATATGGGTAGAGTATCAACTGTATATCAAAAAAATGGTAGTGATGATACATCAGTTGATTTAATGGGTTCTCCTATACAGTTTGGTGCAGGGTTTATGTTTGGTAATAGACCTACTTTAAAACAAATGATGGAGAAGCCTGAAGTATCAGAAAACACATCAGAGGTTGTTGAAGAAACAGAAGATACAAGTAAGACTGTACCACAAGTATTCCGTAACCAATCTATTAATCTGGATGTAACAGAAGAATCAGTGGCTATAGATGATGTAAATATAGTAGACACTGCAGAATTAGATGCTATTCAGGCATCAATTGCCGAGGCAACAGATAATATTACTTCTGAAGAGTTGGGTATATTAGAAGTAGAAGAGTTTCCTATTAGCGAGCAAAGACAAGAGTTAATAGGTCAATTAGATATGTTTGATCCTTCTATTAGTCATCCTGAGATCACAGAGTTTTGGGATAGCAATATTGAAGATGGTTCATTTAGTACAGAGGTTAAAAACTTTAAAAGAGAAAATAATATTAATAGTTTAGAAGATTTATTAGATTTGTATGATAGGAATCCTAACTCTATGTGGAGTAGTCCACAAGATTTAATTGATCAGATTAAAAAATGTAATTTATAGTTATGGCAAAATGTCCAAATAAAAATACGGCAGAGTATATAGCATTATTAGAAGTTTATAAAACAGATCTAATAACTACTAATGTTATTAATAGTTGGCAAGAATCTACTGACAGTGAGGCAATCCCTACTGTAGCAGAAGCTGCTTCATATGTTAAAGATAGAAAAGCTTTAAATAATTTAAAGCAAAGAGAGTTTGGACAAGCGTTATTAAATAACTTAAGTAGAGAAAAGATTATTCACAATCACCAGGGTTCTTACTATATAAACAATACTGATCAAGAAACCTTACAGATAAGTGATTCATTAATTGAGTCTAATGTTAGAAGAGCAAAAAGATATTTAGATGCTAATAACTTGCCAGCTGATTCATTAACTATAGAGAAAACACCTAAGACATATGCAGTTTCAGTTAACAGTAATCTATTTACAGCAAAAGATATGCTGCCTAAATCAAGATCATGGGATACTCCTAGAGCAAGGCAGGTAGTAAAACATTTAATGAGAATGTTTCCTGATGTAAATGTAAAATTAGCAACACGTACAGAAGCAAAGAAGATGTATGATTCATTACCCCAATGGAGAAAAGCTAAGGTGCCGTTTGCACAAGTTAATTCTTTTTATGTTGGTGGTAATGCTATTTTAGTTAAAGGTAGAATTACTGATGAAATAGCAATTGAGGAAATGCTACATCCTTTTGTAGACGCAATAAAGGTGGATAACATCCCATTATATGAAACTTTATTAGATGAATCTAAGCGTATGTTTCCTGAGATGACTCAACAAATAGAAGATGCATATAATAAGAGAAGAAATATAACTGCAGAGGAAAGAGAAATGGAAGTGGTTACTCAGGCCTTGTCAAGACATTTTAATAAAGAGTATGAAGAAAGTCCTACACAGACTTTTTTAAATAGTATAGAACAATTGCTTCAGTGGTTTAAAAATATAATTGAAAATCTTAATCAATATATAACTGGTAGAAAATTACCAGTACAAGCAATTAGATCTGATCTAACATTGTCTGACGTAGCTAAGTTATTAAATACATCAGGTATATCTTTTGAAATAGGCCAATCTATTAATGGTAGAGTAAGATACAATCTTACACCAGAAAAGCAAAGTTTAGTAAATCAAGCTTTAAAGTCTTCTGTAACAGACCAACAAAAGACAGTTATTAATGAAATGTTTCATAACATAAAAGAAACAGCTGCTTTGTCAGATTCATTATCTGCTAACACACCCACCAACTTTATTAATAACCTAGTGGTTCTTAACAAAGACAATAATACTTTTTATGATATAAATACAAGAGAAGCATATCAATCAGCTGGTGAGGTTATAGGTAAAGCTGATAAGTTTTCTACAGCAATTAAAAATGATATTAGTACTATAGTTGATGCAGTTGCATCATATAAAACTTTTGAAGAAATATCTGAAGGTTTATCATTAGACAAAGAATTAGCACAAGCAGCATTTGAAAACATTAAAGCTGATATTGTAACAATTAAAAATGATACTGATGTTATATTAACTAATGTTATTTTTTCTGATCCTAAGACTAATGTTGCTGCAAAAGCAGATATAGTTTTAGTTGATAAGTTTGGTAATTTAAAAATTATAAAGGTTAATACAATTGGTGTGGATCAAGGATCTGGATATGAAGATGTGTTAGTTCCATTAGCATCTGGTAATAGATTAAAAAATAATAATGTTTCTGAGTTACCACTTAGAGTACAAGATGCTATTGAGATAAACCTTATAAGCAGGATGGCTACCAATATGGGATATAAAATAGATATGGATCAATTTGCAAGATCAACTATAAATATTCAGATAGATAATTCAATACCTACACTTCCTAAATTAGATTACACAAGTATAGTTCCACATAGAGCATTTGACAATGCTATTAATGTAGACTTTTTAATTCCTGAAACGGTTTATAATGTTGAAGGAGAAATGCTAGATCAAAAATTAGATGAAGGCGGTACTGATGGAATTGTATATGATTCAAGAAAAGAAGAAGTAGAAGATGCACTAATGGAAGATATAGAAGTTGTAGATCCATATGAAAATGTAGCTTTAAGTTCTGTATTTGGTGCAATTAAAGATTATAGATTGGCTATTGTTACTAAACAAGAAATGTTAGATAAAGTGAAAAGCAATGTCTATATGGAAAGAAGTAAAGCAGAAGCTAAAGAACAGATAGAAAATACTCTAGCTGTTATAGATTTAGCAATGGTTGATCCAGAAAACAATAAAGATATATCTACAGCATATACAACATTGTTGCAGGATTCACTGAGACAAATGAAAGAATACAAAGATTATATTACTAATCCAGATAATGTTAAAGAAGATGGTTTTATAAATAGAGTATTAGGGTTTGACAGATTTATGTCAACCTTTGAGGGTCTGTATAACTTTAAGAAAAATAAAGGATTAATAGAACAATTAAATGCTACACAAAGATATTTGATAAATAATATTAATGCAGTATTAATTGAATTAAATGGTCCTGCTTCAGTAGTTAATAGAAAGACTGATAGACAAGGTTTAGTAAACAGAGCACTGTTTGATTACGCTGAAGAAGTAGTAAGAGCAAATATGAGAGATGGTTTTGATCCTAGTGATAAAGTTATCATTCAAGATCATTCAGGTATGACATTTACTTTAGCAGACTTTCAAGATCTTTTAACAACGGTTCCTGATATATCTAATTCAGCTTTATATACAAAAGATTTATCAACAAGTAAAGACGTTATATTAGCAACAATGGACAAAGTCTATAAAGCTCAAATGCAAAAGCTATTAAGTAATATTTCTATGCGTGATAGCAAAGTTGTATCTGCAGCTGAAAAGCTTAGGTTACTTCAACCTGGTGTATCTAAAGATAGGCTTTATGATTTCATGTTAAATTTTGATGAGAACGGTGTGCTAAAACCTGATGCATATGTACAACCATTAGGTTTAAAATTCCGTGAAAGACGTAGAGATTTGTTTGCTGCAACGCAAGATGAAGCAGGTGTACCTTTTCAATATGCAGATGTTACAAATCTTGAAGAAGCAAAAAAGACAGCTCAAGGTAGAAAAGATATAGAATGGAATAAAAAACTATCTAGATTAAAGACTAATGTGACAGAGTTTATGAGAGCTGAAATAATCAATGATCAGAAACAACCAATAGATGGTGACTATCATAGATATACACAAGAGTTTAAAGATGTGCGTAATGTTTATGAAGAGTGGAATCCTAGGTCTTTTAGTTGGGAAAAACGTAGTGGTGTATCAAAAAATGACTATACTAAATATAGAGCTAAGTATTATAGAACTACAGATTATGTAAAAGCTTTTAAAAAGCAAGGTGAGCCTACAGGTCAAATCAAACGTGATGAAACTTTTTCATCTGTAAAGAATGAGTACATTGAGCCTAGATTAATAGCTAGACCTATAGATCCAAAAACTGGTAAGCCAGAGGATATGCGAAGTCAAAAGTATATAGATATAATGGAACCTAAGGTTAATGATGCATTGTCTGTAGCACGTAGAGAATACTATGATATGTTTATAGAGCTATATGAAGGAGAGATGCTTAGTAAATTGCCTCCACAGACAAGACAAAAAATGTTAGGTAGTGTACCGTTGGTAAAAAGCAATATTGCAGATGACTTAAAGAAAAACTCTTATGGAGGATTATTTACCAGAATGTGGGCTAAGTCAAGTAGAAGTATGAAAAATTTATTTACATCTACTACACAACAGAAAACTGTTGTTGTTAATGAATTAGGGGAAAGAGTAGATAGCATGCCTATATTTTTTACTGGTAATCCTAGAGTAGAAGAAAGACTTACACATTTAGAAAATAAAATTACACAGCTCAAAGAAGACTATAAGAACAAAAAGATAAAACTAAAAGAGTATAATAAACAAAGAAATATATTAGAAGGTTTAGTGCAAAAACAAAGAAGCCAACCTACTATAGGTGAAGTAAGTACTGATCTTACAAGTAGTTTGTTAGAGTTTAATAGAATGGCTGAACACTTTGAGACTATGGGTGCTGTAGAAGATACAATCAATGCATTAATAAAAGTATTAGAAAAAAGATCATACATTGCACCAGGTGGAAATTTAATTACAGGAATGTTAGATAAAGTTACACCAGAAAAATGGAATATTAAAGGTGAAGCTGGTAATGAAGGACTACAAAAGAATGTAGTACGTAGAGCACGAATGTGGCAAAAGATGGTGTTATATGATAATGCTAAAGATAGTAAAGGTTTTGCAGATAAATTTGCAGACTTTTTGGTCTCATGGTCATCATTATCTTATGTAGCCTTTAACCCTTTTGGTAATATAAACAACTTTGTATTAGGTCAAGTCAATAATACAATAGAAGGTATAGGTGGTAGATTCTTTTCAAGAAAATCATACTTATATGCAGAGAGAGAGTTTAATACAGAAGGAATGGCTGGAATTATTAAAAGAACAGCAATGTATGGTGTTCCAGAGGTTATAGATGTAGCTACTGTAGGGGGAACAAATATTGCAGGGCGTTCATATGATCCAAATAAACCTACAAATAAATATGAAGGTGTAGCAGAGTTTTGGAGAATGATGGATGAAAGCCAAGATATAAGGGAATCCGGTAGAGAAACATCTGGACAAAAAAGTATTTGGGAAAGATTCAAAGCTATAGGTTATACATTACAGGATGGATTTGAATATTCTGTACAAACTAAAATTGGATCTGCTGTATTATTTGATACTCAGCTTATAGCAGAGGATGGCACAAGTGCTAGTATGTATGATGCTGCACAATGGGACCCTGTTAAGAAAGAGATTACATATGATAAAAAGTGGATTAAGTATGTTCCTAATAAAGTAACAGGAATAGAAGTTGAAATAGGAGGACCTCTGACTCAATCTACTAAAGCTTTTGCTGATATAAGAAATGAAATAAGAGAAGTAAACAAACAGACACACGGTAACTATGCTAGAGTAGATAGAACGGTTGCACAGAATCATTGGTTGGGTCAATTAATATTTCAGTTTCATAAGTGGTTTCCACCAGCAATGAGAGCTAGATTTCAAGAACAGTACTATGATCAGAATTTAGGTTGGATGGAAGGAAGGTATAGATCAACTTTACAATTTCTTGGATATGCACTTAAACAAGTGGCAACAGGAAAAGTAAAGATGAGTGAAGTAGTGTCAGAATATAAAGATTCTGTTAAAGAAAACAATCAAACAGATAGTGGTGCAGAAATAAGTGATTCAGATATGGAAGCTTTAGTACAAAATAAAGTTGGTAATATAAATAGAACTGTTGGTGAAGCATCTATGATTATACTAAGTATGATGATGATGTCATTACTAGATGCTGCATGGGATGATGATGAAGGTGATGAGCCGTTATGGGTTAAGAAGATAAAGAACTTTGCAAAATATCAAACACAAAGAACATATAAAGAAATGGTAATGTTTGTTCCAATATCTCCTGCTGGTGTACAAGAGCTGTTTGCTATGATTGGTAGTCCAATTGCTTCTACAAGAACTCTTGGTGAGTTAGCAGAAGCATTTTCTGTAGGTCTAAGTACTTTAGCATATGGATCATATTATGGTTTTGATAGCCCAGAGTTTAGAGAGGATAGTGATCTTGTGTATCAAAATAAACCAAGAAAAGGGGACTTAAAGTTCTGGAAAAACTTGGGTGACGCAGCACCAATTATATCAACCATACAAAAGTGGGAATCTTTTGAGAAACTTGACAGTTGGTATATTGCTAATTAAATGCCAAATTTTCAGGTTAAGTTCTTCTTAGATTCATAAAAAGTTCTTATATTATTATATAAACCAATAGTATTAACATAACAAAACTACAATATGAAAAGATATGTAAGTTTATTAGTATGTATATTGGTTATGAATGGTGCTTCTGCTCAAGATAGTTTACCATTTTTTAAATCCCTATACGAAGATTTTATTAAATATGGTACTATATATGGTGCTGGTGACATCAAAAACTCTATAGAAGCGGATGAGTCAACCTTTTTTGTAAGAACAAACCCTGATGGAGGATTATATGATATACCTACTGTAGTAGATAATACACCTAATTATCCATTTGATTATAGAATTGGTTTTGGTTTACGTAAGCTTGCAAGATTTAACTACGAAAGAAAACCTAAAAACTTTTATGATGGTACAGAAAATCAATTAGCTTTTTCTGCTCCTAGCTCAGCCTTTACTGGTTTAGAGTATCAATTGCATTGGGAGAAAGAAAGATGGAGAGGTGAGGATTTTGATAACCACAGGTTCTTTATAAAGCATACTGGAAAACATCACATCTTTAAAGTTGAGTCAAGAGAAGTAGGAAAGATAAACTTAGCATATCAATCAGCAGAAGTAAGAGCTAGATTACCTATTGGTGAAAAGTTTAGTATTTCTGCGGGTGCAATCTATAGAACTCATAGCCGTCCATATGGATATAACCCAGTAGAGATTTGGCTTAATGAAACTGAAATTGCTATGGATAGTAATGGAAATCCAATCTTAGACCCAGATGGTAACCCATATGAATACGCAGCAAACCCATGGTATAGTTTAGGTTTTGAGTATGGATATGATGATATATACTTTACAGAAACAAGTATTGATCCACAAACAGGACAAGAAATAACAACTAGTGATTGGTATTGGGTTGATTCTGAAGGCAATAGAGTAGCTGATACTGATTTAGAATTTAGAGAAACTGTGTTTAGAGATCTAATGAATAGATACAATAGAGAAGCATGGTCTGAGCTAGATGCATTTGGAGAGATAGCACCTATAGTTGGGATAGATTTTTACCATTATAAAAATAAATTTTGGTTACATGCTTATGCAAACTATATTTTACCATACCACAAGTATATAAAAGGAGAAGAAGATGTTTCATATTTAAACAGAAACAACTGGGGCAAAGGCGGACTAAGATTAGACTCTGATTTAGAGCAATGGGATGATTACTCTGCAGGTTTAAACTTAGGATGGAAAGTAGATAAAAATTTAGGAGTATTTATAGAAGGAGAATATAGCAAGATGTGGGACAGTGAATTATTCATGACTACATTTGGTTTAAATTATACATTAAGATAATAAATAATAATAGAAAAAATGGCAGACGTACCTCAAATTGGAGAAGAGACAAAAGTAACTTTAGATTTAAAAACAATAGGAATGATAGTAGGGTTTGTCATTTCCCTGTCTACAGTGTGGTTTACATTAAAGGCTGATATTGCACTAGCAATGGAGATGCCTAAGCCTCCAATAGATAGAGTAGAATATGATTTAAAGGATGAGCTTATAAGACAAACTATAATGGACACACAGGAAGATGTTGACCTGTTGCTAGAAAAGTTTGACAAGATGGAAGAGAGAATCTACGAGCTAACTAAAAAGAAATAAAATGAAGTATTTCCTTACAGTATTATTACTTATAACAACATCAAGTGTACTGTCTCAGGAATGGATTACAGATAAAGACTTTGAAGAAAAGATTACAGCAGGATCAGCTTTTGATGAAGATGGAGAAGATGATGTTATTGTAGTAGAGTTTTGGGCAGAGTTTAATAAAGACAATGCATTTTCAGACTGGGAAAAAATCAACAACCTTGAGGGAGTCACATATTATAGATGTGATATTGCAACCTCACCAAAATTAAAAAAAGAACTTAGGATTAGAATGGCACCAACCCTACTATTATATTTAAAGGGTGATGCATACATTAAATTTACAGCAAGAGCAAAGCTTGATCTATTGTGCCCTGTAGACTATGAGAAGATGGTCAGAGCCATAGAAGTAGTTAGGCGTGAAGCAAGTTACTAAGTGGAAAAGTATACACTTTTAGTATTTTATATATTTATTATTTTTACAGTTTATCAACTATTAATGGATGATTTAAAACGAAAATAAACATGAGATGTAAAAAATGCAATTCAGCAATGACTTATTATTCTGGTGCAGGTAAAGACAAATATTACTTTTGTCATAGTTGTGATATTGTAGTCTTTATTAAAGACTAACCTTCACAGCTAGCACACTCAAGAATATTTCTTGCAAAGTCCTGAGCAGAGCTTTTACTAAATTGATAGTATAAAGTCTTTACTCCCTCTTCATGTGCATATAGATAAAGCTGATTAATTTGTTTAGCTGATACAGATGGATCTATCATTAAGTTAAGAGATTGTGATTGATCAATATATTTTTGTCTTTGTGCTGCCTGTAGTACTAATTCTTTTGGTGTTATTTCTACAAATGATTTAAAAACACTTTTAGTAGGGAAGTCTAAATGTTGTACACTCCCATCTTTTTTAAGTATAGATTTCCAAGTCTTATCATTATTAATACCATACTTTTCAAGTTCACATTCTAAGAAAGGGTTCTTGTAAACAGTTTTAGATTTAGCAAGATCCTTAATAAAGTAGTTAGACTTAATAGGCTCTATACCCATAGAGACTGCACCATGTATAAATGAACTAGATTTAGTAGGAGCTATAGCCATTAGTGTAGTATTAGCATAGCCTTCTCTTAAAGAGCTGTATCCATATTCAGAGCTTAGTTTTCTTGAGGCTATTTCACTTCTATCTTTTATTGTTCTAAATATCTCTGAGTTAAGTTGTTTAGCTTCTAATGATTCAAACTCTATAAGCTTTGATTGAAATAAAGAATGGTATCCTAACACACCTAAGCCAATTGCTCTATGCTTCTCAGCAAAGTTATAGGCTCTCTTCATCCCAGGCATTGTTTCTGACTTGATAATGAACTCATCCATAACAGCATTTAAAAAGTATACATAAGTTTGTACAGCATCAGTCTCTTTGATTTCATCCCAGTGTAAAAGATTTATAGATCCTAAGCAACACACAAAAGAATTATAACTATCTGTTGGCAGCTGTATCTCTGAGCATAGATTTGATGCTGTAATTTCAAGTCCTATATCTTTATATGGGGAGTTGTTATTACTATTATCTTTAAACATTATATACGGATAACCAAACTCAGATCTACGCTGTATAATCTTAGCCCATACTTTACGTTTCTTTCTATCTCCTGATTTCATTTCTTCCATCCATTCATCAGTAACTGTAACACCATACTGCAAGTTTTGTATAGGATTACCTTCAGTACCTATATCTAAAAACTCAGCTATATCAGGATGTTCTACTGGTAGGTATACAGCACAAGCACCACGTCTAGCTTCTGATTGTTTACATACATCAACAACTGTATCATACATTCTAGCATAGTGGATAGGACCATCAGCATGACCGCCTGTAGATATCTCACTACCTCTTGGTCTAATGTTTCCTAAAAAAGCACTTGTTCCTCCACCATACTTAGACATCATGCCTATTTCACGGCCTGCGTTTAGTATACTATCTAAGTTATCATCTATATTAGAACCATAACAACTAATAGGCAAACCTTTTTGTTTACCAAAGTTAATCCATACAGGAGTAGATAGAGAGTAAAAACCACGTGCCATATAGTCCTCAAACTTTTCTGCAAAGCCTTTAATGTTTAAATATTTTTCTGCCTTAATAGCAATGTCTTTTATTCTTTGTTCTGGTGTTTCAGTTATATAACCTCTAGACAGAAACGTTCTGCTATCTTGATTAAGCCAGTAATATTTTTTGTATTCCATGTTTGGTTTTTTAGAAGAGATCATCTTCAGTTATGCTTTTGCTTTTTTTATTATAGTCTATACTTTTTTTATAAAAGAAGTCTCCTTCTTTAGTAGCTGTTATTTCTATATCAAACCACTCTACTTGTTTTAACATTTCTTCATCTACTTCAAATATACTTTTCATTCCTATTTTCTGTAATGAGTTGTTAAATCTATTCATTATAAAATTTTCAATTGTTATCTTAGGAAGAAAAGATAGCTCACCTTTTTCAAATATCCAATCTAATATTTTACACTCTGCTTCATAAGCTTTGTGACATGCAGAATAAATTAGTTCTTTAAACTGTGAGTTAAACCAGTGTGGATTTTCTTTTTTTATTATATTTATTAGTTCAGCACCAAAGTTTCCATGTATCTCTTCCTCTTTACTTGTGGCCTCAACAACATTTGAGATTCCTTTAAAAAGGTTTTTCTCTTTGTTAAAAGACATCATAATTAAGAACTGACTAAATAGACTTACATGCTCTATAAATAAAGAGAACAAAAGAACAGACTTAGTATACATTTTATCATCACTACTTCTTGTTCCATCTAAATATTTTTTTAAGTATTTAATTCTTCCTTTAATAGCTGGTACCTCAACAACTGTTTCAAATTCTTTTTCTAATCCTAAGATCCTCAACAATCTAGCATAGGCATCTTTATGTCTTACTTCAGATTCTGCAAAAGTAAAACCCACATCTCCTATCTCTGTAATAGGCATACGCTTATATAGGTCACCCCAAAAGGTTTTTACATTAACTTCTATCTGAGCAATGGCCAACATTGTTTTTTTAATGACATCTTTTTCTTTAGGTGTTATAGTGATTTTAAAGTCTTGTATGTCTTCTGTAAAATTAAATTCTGTATCTATCCAATATGAATGTCTGATTGCATCTTTGTATTCTAATAATTGTGGATATTGATAGGGTAGTATATTCAGTCTGGGTTTAAAGATGTCTTTCATATTTTATATGTATTTAATTGTTAAGGACACAAAAGCCACACCTCCTGAGTAAGAAATGTAGCCATTGAGTAATTATAATTTAAGAAAAATTGGTAAGACAAAAAAACCTTACAGATGATATTTTCATATTTTGTATTTACTTACTTAATGATTTTATAATTGTAATATATTTTGTATATTATTAGTATACACTGATCACACATGCGGAACAAATATAATATAATATTTGACTAGGTGCTTCAAATTTTGTATATTATTAATATAGTGTATTAAAATTAATTATTATGTTTAAAAAATTTGTAAGTATATTATGGACTTTTAGTCCACAAGACTATTGGTTAAAGCTGTGGTCAAAAACCTCTATAGATGAAAAAGCAAAGGCATTGGCTTATGATTTACAGTATAGATATGGACTAACAGTTACAGAAATAAAAGATGTAACAAAAGCATTAAAAGAAGTAGCCAATCAAATTGGTGATGTAGGAGGAGCTGTAAAAGGTAAAGCTAGAAAAGGAAGGAAAAAGAAAGAAGTTAAGTAATGGCTAGAATATTACATAGCGCTTATGTTAAACCTACCAGAGCTAAAAGACCAGGAGTACATTCCAAGTCTAAAAACTCAAACTTAGTTAGTAGTAAGAATTATAAAAAAAAATATAGAGGTCAAGGAAGATGAGAAACTTATGTTTATTAATACAATGGCTTTCAAGAGGAAAAATCTGTATGGGTTATTGTAGAAAGCACTTATGTAAAACCAAAGATAGTAAAAAATAAAACAATGAACATTTTAACTGATGTATTAAGTTTAATAAGAAGATCTGTATATGCTAAGAAAGCAGGTCTTGATGATGTATTAGTTCTAGGTGTAAACGAAGAACCAGATATGACTGGTGTTGCTTCACCTATTCCTTATAAAAGTATAAAAGTAATAAAGGTAAGAGATTTAAATGTTGCTGCAGAACATTGTGATCATGCAAATTCTCCAGCTTCTCCAGCTTCTGGTACAGTAGGGGTATATCAAAAAACTGTGGTTGATCCAACTACACAGGTCTGTACTGTATTTTATAGATCTCTTAAATCAATGAGTAGTAATCTTACTCTTGCTGTTTCATCTGATGATGATTATATTGAAATTACAACATTAGGAGAACCTAACTTAGCAGCTAATGTAGGAAGTGGTAAAGAAGTATGGAAAGATAAAGTTGGTGAGACACTTAACTTTAGAACATTAGTTGAGGGTACTAATATTACTATTGGACAAAGTACTAATGAATTAACAATTACTAATACATATGGTTGGGTAGTAAAATCAGATGCTGGTTTAAACCCTAGTATAAGTGTAGGGTCAGGATTTAATTTATTGATTAGTGGAGATACAGGAATTACAACTAGTATGGCTGCATCAGGCTTAAATGGTACTTTAGAAATTGACTTAGATGACACTCCTGTTACACCAGGATCTTACACTAATGCAAACATTACTGTAGATCAACAGGGTAGATTAACTGCAGCAAGTAACGGATCAGGTGGAGGTGGTGGAACTATAGATAGTATTCTAGCTTCTGGCAAAGCTTATATGATGATGGGTGACTTAAGTAATGATGCTTTTACTTTAGCTATGACCGGCAATAATTTTAAAATGATGGGTGTAGAAAGCATAACTAATTTAGCAGGGGGTCCTTCAACACAATATTCACCATATTTACATGATTGGACAAACTCAACATTATCTATGAATCAAGCAGCAGGCTGGGTAATACCCGCTAATGCTGTTTTTAATGCTGCTATACCTATAGAAAAAAACTTAAAAATTGGGGATACAATAACGCTTACCTATATGATTACTAATGATAGAACCTCTAGTGGACAATCTTTTAATGCAGTATTAGGATGGTTTACTTGCTCTGACACAAGCTCATTTCCAGTTAGTTTAAGAGACCCTGTAATAAACAGTGTATCAGCTAATGGTCAAGTAGGACCAAGCGGTAGTCAAAAACAATTTGAATGTAGTAAAATAACTTCTACACTTACTACAGCAATTACAAATGTTGGATATGCAATATTTGGTTTTAATTTTGGTGGAGTAAATAAAGCAGATGAGTTAAATGTAATATGGAGTTTATCAGTTCAACAAACATAAAATTATGAGTATACTAAGTAAAATATTTTCAGGAGGAGCTAAAGAATTAGTTAAAGGTATTGGTGGAGTTATAGACGAGCTACATACTTCAGATGACGAAAAGCTTGCTGCTGAGTTAAAGATAAAAGAATTAATCTCCAAGTATGAAGTAGATATGGAGAAAGAAATTACAACAAGATGGAATTCAGACATGAATTCAGATAGTTGGTTAAGTAAGAACGTAAGACCAATGACATTAATATTTTTAGTTGTATCAACAGTACTATTAGTATTTGTTGATGCAGGACTAATTTCATTTGATGTTAAAGCTTCTTGGGTGGATCTATTACAATTAGTTTTAATTACAGTAATAGGTGCATATTTTGGAGGACGTTCATTAGAAAAAGTAAAAAAACAATAACAAATAAAATTTAGAAATTATGCCAAACAATATGAGAAACGCTGGAATGTCTTACAAAATGGGAGGAAGTTCATCAGCAAAGAAAAAAAAGGGAAGAAAAAAACAAATGAAAATGTATAACATGGGAGGCTCTGGAATGGGAGGCTTTACATCATCAGATGATGGAATGAGAGATATTACTCCACAAACAATGGCTATGGAAACAATGGCTGATGGTGGTGGTTTAAAAATGTTTACAGGTGGTGGTTCAGTATTAGATCCTATGATGGGCAAAATGAAAAAAGGTGGGTCTGTTAAAAAGAAAAAGAAAAAGCAGGGTTACAATTCTAGATTAGATGAATCTTTAGGAATGAGAAACAAAGGTAAAAAGAAACAATCTATGAAGTCTAGAAGAGATGAAAGCAAAGGAGCTAAGAGAGCTGCAGGTAAAAAAGCTTACAGTGGAAATAAATCAAGTTCACAAGGACGTAGAAAAAAATAGATATGGCAGCTAAGAAAAAAAATTGGATCAAAGGGGCAATTAAAAAGCCTGGCTCTTTAAAAGCAACTGCAAAAAGAGCAGGAGCTATGAAGTCAGATGGTACAATTAAAAAAAGCTGGTTGAGAGAGAAAGCAAAAGGAAGTGGTAAGACTGCACAGCGTGCTAGGCTTGCTTTAACATTAGGTAAAATGAAAAAATAATATGAATAATAAAAATCAGTGTACATGTGGTGGTACTCAAAATCCTGAAGGACTTTGTGACGGATCACATTTACTTAATAAATAGAACTTATGGGATCAAAAAAACAAAACATCTCATTTCCTATGCAGGGAGAGGTGTATAAAAGAGACACAACTAATGGATATTACAATCCTACCTCTATTCAACAAGCATTACAGAATGCTGAGAACAAGAGAAAAGTTGCAGCTAGAATTAAGCTAGCAAAGAAAACAAATTTAAATCCACCACAAAAGTCTACTAGAGCTGCAGAACCAGTTCAGTCAGCTGCTTTTAAAAATGGATATAGAAACGGTAAATAAATAAAATATTATGGCAGTATTAACAGCACAACAAATAACTCAAGCTGGTTTGGAACCTACAACGGTTACTCCAGCTGCAAGTGGTGATACACTTGCAAATACAGCAAAACAATTTTTTCATGTTGCTAACGGTGGGGGTGTAGCTATGACAGCTACAGTAGTCCCAGTTGTTACAACAGTGGTGGATCCTTTATTGGGTACACTTAAAAAAGAAAATGCAGTACTTAGCTTAGCGGCTGGTGAGGAAGGTTTTTTAGGACCTTTTGAAGTTGATGCTTTTAATGATGCTAGTGGTAATATAACAATAACATGTTCAGCACAGACAAGTGTAAAGCTGTCTGCTCTGTACTTATAAATAAAAAACAATGGGCTCACTACTTCAAGATGTCTTAGGATTATTTTCTAAGAAAAAATTTGTAAAACCTCTTCCTTATGTACCAAGTGAAGATGACTACTTTGTGCTATCTAATAAAGGAGATAGTTCACTAAACACAATGGCCTACTTACCAAAAGTAGACCAAAATTTAATTTCAGCTAAACAATTTGCGGATGCTATTGTAGTAGGTGCAAACACTACTTATGATTTAAGCAGTATACAAGTTGGAGATAATGTAGATTTAAAACTTACAGGATCAGATGCTAGTGTAGATATAGTAAAGTTGGTTGCTGGCTCAAGTATTTCTTTATCAGATAATGGAGCAGGTGAAGTTACAATTAATGCTACTGTTGGTGGCGGAACAGTTACAAGTGTTTCAGCATCAACAGCTGGTAATGCATTAGATGTAGGAGGTTCTCCTATTACTAATATTGGTACATTAGCTTTTACTTGGGCAGGTTCATCATCACAATATATAAACGGTGCAGGTGATCTAGCTACTTTCCCAGCAATACCACAAGGTACAGTAACCTCTGTTGGTTTATCAATTGATAATTCAACTGCATTAAGTGTAACCCCAGCAAGTACACCTGTTACATCTGCAGGAACTTTAGCATTACAATGGAACGGAGATAATGCTCAAGTTGTTTTAGGTGATGGTACATTAGGCACTTATGACTTAGGAGTTACATCATTTACAAATACAAATGCAGGAAGTACATTTATTGACTTTAGTGTTGTAAACTCTGCTGCAACAGGTGCAGTTAACATAGGAAATGTAGACTTAAATGCAGGCGGATCTCCAGGAGCAACTACTTTCTTAAGAGGAGATAATGTATGGGCGGTACCAGCAGGATCTGGTAGTGTGACTACAATAAGTTCAACAGTTGCAGGAGATGCTTTTGATGTAGCTGTTACAAACCCTACAACTACACCAGCTTTAGGATTTACATGGGCAGGAAGTGCAGCTCAATATATATCAGGTCAAGGTAATTTAGTTACTTTTCCAGCAATTCCTTTTACAAGTTTAACAACTACTGGAACATCAGGAGCTGCAACATTAAATTCAGGAGTATTAAATATTCCTCAGTATGCAGGAAGTGGTACAGTAACTTCAGTATCAGGTGGAAATGGGATAACTGTAACAGGAACAGCAACGACAACGCCTACAGTAAATATAACATATGCTAGTGCAACTAATGCAATATTATTTGCACAAACAGCTACACCAGATCCAGATGATTTCTTTTGGTTTAGTGATGCAACAGATGACACTATTAAAAAAGCATTACTATCAAGCTTTCCAACTAATTATAGATGGCTTGCTGATTCAGATACAGGTACTAATATAGAAATTTTAGATGACGAAATAATTAAATTTAGAAGTACTACAGGTACTATAACTACTGTAAATTCAGGAGGAGATACAATCAATATAAACAGTACACTAAGTGGTGTAGTACAAGGATCTTATACAAATGCAAATATAAGTGTTGATCAATATGGTAGAGTAACTACAGCAAGTAGTGGTGGTGCTGGAATGACATCATGGACTATTGGTTCTGATGTAGGATCAAATCAAACAGTAGCTAATGGTGAAATATTAGAAGTTTTAGGAGGTGTTGCTTTAACATCAACTTTAGCAGGTACAAGAAAGCTTACACTTGATTTAGACGATACACCAGTTACGCCAGGGTCATATACAAACGCAAACATAACAGTTGACCAGCAAGGTAGATTAACAGCGGCAGCCAATGGTTCTGCAGGTGGTTATACTTGGGTAAGTCAAGCAGATGCAGGAGCAAATGTTACTATAAATAGTGGTGACATAGTAGATTTTGCAGGAGGAACAGGTATAACAACAGGAAATGCAGCAGCAGGAGTTACTTTTAACTTAGATTACTTAGGTGCTGATAACTACATTAACTTAAGATCTACAGTAGTAGCAGAACCAGGAGACTTTATAGCATTTAGTGATATAACTGATACTAATGTTTACAAAGTTGCAATAAATAATATGCCTGGTTACTATGAAGGCTTTACTATACAAGGAGATTCAGGACTTGCACAAACTGTTGCAAGTGGAAATGCTGTTAAGATATTAGGAGGAACTGCATTAACTTCAGTTACTTCAGCTACAGATACAATTACAGTTGATCATGATGCATTTGGTACAGCAGGTACATACGCTCATCCTGCGTCAATTGAAACAAATGCACAAGGACATGTTATTGCTGTTACAGCAGGAACAGCACCAACATTTGTTAGTTTAACTACAACAGGAACTTCAGGTGCAGCTACACTAAGTGGTGGTGTTCTTAATATACCACAGTATGCTGGAGCTTATACTTTACCAGTTGCAACATCAACCGTACTGGGTGGAGTTGAGTTATTCTCAGATACAGTTCAAACTGTTGCGGCTAATGCAGTAAGTACTACTATCAGTAGATCATATGGTGTTCAATTAAATGCTAATGGTCAGATGGTGGTTAATGTCCCATGGACAGATACAAATTATACATTGCCTTTAATGACAGCTACTGTACGTGGTGGTGCTGAGATATTTTCAGATATAGCTCAGACAGTTGCTGCAAATGGAGTAAGTAGTGAAGCTGGTAGAACATATGGATTACAACTTAACGCTGCTGAACAATTAGTAGTTAACGTTCCTTGGACAGATACTGCACAGTATTCATTTACTGCTGCTGCATCCAATGGAATTACAAACTCAATTACAGATGGAAACACTTTAACTATTGCTCAAGGTGTAGGTATTGTTACAACAGGTTCAGCTACTGATACAATAGAAGTTAAAATGGCTGATACACCTGTAACTCCAGGTACGTATACTAACTCTACTATTACAGTAGACCAACAAGGAAGACTTACTAGTGCAGCAAGTGGAGGTTCAACGGACAGACAACCTTCAGACTTTTTCTCTTTTAACACGTCTGGAATTGTAAATCAAGGAAAGTCTTCTTTTTCAGGAAACAATGCAGTAGCAGGTTCTGCATCTTTTGTTTATACTGTAACATTCAATCAAACAAGAGCAAATACAAGTTATTTAATTTGTTTAACACTTGAACCTGAAGCTGGTAAAGGTTGTCATTATTGTGAAATAAGAAATAAGACTACAACAGGTTTTGTTGTTGAATTATTAACATGTGCTAATGGAGCACCAAGTGGTGTTAATCCAAATATTAACGTTACTATTTATTCATAAAATTATTATATTTGTTAAAAAAACATTATGAGTGTATTTGTACAAGAAGTTTTAGGTCTACTAAAAAGGAATTTTGTTAAGACAACATTAAATCCAACTGATGACTATATTCAGTTTGTTAGAAAAGGCGCTTTTAATAGAGCAAAAGCTTCAGCAGGAGGGTTTGCTCCACAAGGTCAAGCATTGTCAATTAGTGCTGGGAGTTGGTTATGTAGTCAAACAGGACCTCAAGGTCTTGGTAGATTTGTTAGTACAGTAAAAGAGAGTGGAGAAGTAGCTGGTACAATTCCTATGTTTTGGCTTCGTCAAGGACAATGCTCATGGCACTCATTAAAAGATTCTCTTTTATCTCAAGATACAGCTGACCCAGTAATATATGTTGGAAAGAATACAGCCCCAACAGACCTTATAGTTTATAATAGAGTTTATATTCCTAAGTTACAACCAAACAATCCTTCCCCAAATTTCCGTGGTCAAGTGATTTTTGCAGATGCAGCTGGAGAACTACAAACAAATGATAATTTTACTTTTACTAACGGCAACAACTTTTTAGTTAATGGACCTGTAAATACTAGTTTTGGAAGTATTACTACTGGTGCTAGCTCACCACCTACTAGTACTAGAGTTAATAACAAACTTATTTTAAGTGGTCCTGTGTTTGATGCTGCTTCAGCAGGTGGTGGTACGGGATTACCAAATATAGGTCAAGTACTTATAGCAAGAGAAGATCCAAACAACGCAGGTGTATCAGACGGGAGAGTTTTATGGGGAGATCCATCAGGAGTACCAGATTTGAAATTTGGTGAATTAATTATAGGATATAAAAATCCTCAGCCAGCTCCTGGTACTATTGTTCCAGCAGTTGCATCTTTTTCTACCCCTCTTGGAACAGGTAATGCAGGTGAAGTTTTAGCATCTGGAGGACCAAATGGTTTCCCTGGTTGGATTCCTAATCCATCAATAGGTGGTAGTGGAACTCCATATAGATTATCTGCATTTAGTACTCTTAATACATTAATGAATTCTCTTTTGGTTCAAGATAATAATCTTCCAATTGTAGATCCAGGCTTTGCTAATCAAACAATTACAAATGATGGTAAGTGGATAAATACAGGTACAATGAAATTACTAGATGTACCTCAAGATGCTACACAAGAAAAAGTTCTGGTACTAGATACAAATACAGGTCAAGTTAAATTTAGATTTGCAAATAGTATAGGTGTTCAAGGTGGTGGTACACTTAGAAGAGTACCTTTATGGTCTCCAGATGGAGCGAATATACAAAACTCACTATTAATACAAAGTGGTTTTGTTCAACCTCCTTCCAATTATCCAGTAGCTGACCCTAATTTTACTAATCAAAAACTTACTAATGATGGTAGTCTACAACAAACAAAAGAACTATATCTAGATACTGTAACACAAGATGACACACTTGCAGAAGTATTAGTAAGAGATCCTAGTTCTGCTAATGAAGTTAAATTTAGAAATGTTGCTACTATTTCTCCTGCTGTAGGATTTGATACTCTTACAATGAGTACTACAGCAAATTGGAATCAGACATTTTTAAATGCATACATATCACTAGATGATACTACAGTACCGTATAGATCAATTAAAGGTATGACTACACTAACTGATGGTCAGACAGGAGTTGTTATAGCAGAAAACGTAAAGCAGGGAACATTACTAGCAGATGATGTTATAAGATTTCCTAATGCATGGGGTAATCCTGGTAATTTATATGATAATAGAATAAGCTGGGCAGCAGGATTTGATAACGGTTATCCTACATCAACACTTTTATATGGTGAGTCACTTAAATTCAAATATCATAACTACGAGATTGCTGGAGGAGGTTTTACATATAAGTATGTGTTATACTGGGAATCTTGTTGTAAATTATTTTCTTTAAACACATGTCCAACTGTACAGGGTGCAACCTATAATGTCAATGAAGATGATTCAGGAGGTATAAATCAAACTCTTATTGCAGTAGATGATGGTTATGGAGGGTATACACCGGTATATACAATAAGTGCATTAAATAACCCTGCAGCAGGGACATTAACTTTAACTAATTCAAGTACAGGTGCATTTACATTTATACCTGCTCTAAACTTTAATGGAAGTACATTTTTTACATTTACTTATAATGATGGTTACTGTGAAAGTGCTCCAGGTACAATTACTATAAATGTTTTACCAGTACCTGATGCTCCAATATGGAGTTCAACTGATCCAGTAACTGCAGGAACATATTCTAACTTAACAGGTGGAGATGCTTGGACATATACCTGGACTACATCTGATCCAGATACTCCTTGTGCTAGTTTAATTTATGATATCACAGTAAATGATGGCAGCGGACCTGTTACAATATATACTTCAGGTGGTGGACAAACTGGCCTTACTTGGTTAACTTTTACTCCTGATAGTCCTCATACCTGTACAGGAACTTTAGCAGGAACTTATCCAGTTACTGCTGGTAACTTTGAAGTTTCAATGAATGTTAGTGATGGAACTGGTAGTGATACACAAATATTTACTATTGGTGGGTTAACAGTAACAAAAGATACATACTTTGTATTCTATAGTGATACTTCAGGATCTATGAATAGCACAATTCAAGAGACAGCACAAATGAGTAGTGTACCTGAAGTAAAATGTAAAGTAGCAGCTAATGGTTCAATAAATGTTTCTTTAGTACTTGCTACTGGAAATCAACCAGGAAGAGTTAATAATTTTAGCGGAACAACAGATGATTCTTTTTTATGTGTTGTACCTAACATGTTAGTTTCAGGTAATGGAATTGTTTCGGGTACTACAGTAGCTTCAGTTGGAACTCCTGCTGGAGGTCAGATAACCATAACGTTAAGTCAAGCACTTAGTGGTACCCAACCTAATGATATTATAACATTTACTTTAACTCAAAATCAAAAAGAAATAGACTACGCTAATGCTAATAACTTTAGAAACTTACTTCAAGATTTCTATGCAACAGGTCAAACTTTAGCACAAGAACTTGCAGCAGGTGTAACGCCTAATCCAGTAACTAATGGTCAAAATGATTATGATAGTCATTTATATTGGTACCACAATAGTGTAGAAAGACCACTTGGTTATTTAGGTTTCCAAGCACAACAAGATCAAGGAATAGCTGTAACAACAATAGGTCCAACAGGATATTTTCCAAATGCAGAAAATATTGTTGTAATGGCATGGGCTGATGAATCAAATGATGGTCCTGCTACTTATAAAGCCCGTCCTCAAGAAACTGGTACTACTACTTGGAATGATAGAGCAAGTAGTACAAATGCAAATATAATAGGGGATGTACAAAAAGTAAAAGCATTTATTAATGGATTAGAAGCAGCGGCTGGTAATAATACAATATATAGAGGTATAGCCTTTAGAGTACAGAATGGTGGTCCAAATGGTAATGACTTAGAAGAAATAATGGGTCCAAATGGTTTTGCTCAAACAGGAGGGCGTACAGCTAATGGTTATAGTAATGCTTTTTTACCACAAGCAACAGCATATACTGTAGCAGAAAGTTTATATGATAAGTCAGGAGGAGTAGGCGTAACAAGAATAACTTATAGTGGTAATGTAAACCCTCAGCCAAGTAATGGTAGTGTATATTACTACAACCTTGTAAGAGCAGAGCTAAATGCTATAGGATTTAATTTATAACAATAAAAATAAAATAAAATGGGAGTAAAATTTAACACATCAGAATCATCTAGTCTAAACTCAGACTATCCTAAAAGTATGGCAGTTCCAAATCAATATGGATTTGGTGGACTATCAGCTCATAAAGTAATTTCAGCAGCATCAACTAATTTAGATTTTATTAAAAAAGGTGGAGGTAGTGTATATGCTATTAACCTTCATAATAATACTAGTTCTGATATGTTTGTAAGATTATTTGATAAAGCTAGTGCACCAGTTAATGCAGATATACCTGCAGCAATCTTTTGTATAGCAGCAGATTCTTATCTAGATGTATCTTTACCAATTGGTATTGCATTTAAATTAGGAATAGGTATGAATTTAACTACAGGATCTGCCAACGGTAACGCTTCTGCAGTAGGAGCAGGTGATGTTGTTGGAAATATATTTTGGAAATAAATAAATTATGAGTAACAAAACAAATAAAGTATTAGGTAATGTAGAACCAGGTATAAAAAGAGAATCTGGTTCTGTTGTAAAGTATTCAGAAGGTGGAGGTAAAGGAGGTTTTAGACCTAACCCTGATTCTACAGTACTAGGTACTATGAATTCAATTATCAAAGAAGGATACAATAAGAAATAAAAAGGAGCAAAACATTTAATATTAAGGTATCTTAAACCTGTAAAATTATTGGGATTATTCCCGCTCCTCCTTATCCCTTATCATATTTAAAAGCCTGTATCTCTATTTTTATGTAGATGAGTTACTTCAGTTACCATACCTTGTTTTTTTCCTGCTTCTTTAGCACTTCCTTTATTATCCGCCATTATTATCATCCATTTAGTATGACGAGCAGGATCTTCTGTTAATATCTTATTCCAAGGTATATAGTATATATTCCAGTATATCATGATTTTTCTATTTCTTTTTGTAAGTTGGCTAACGCCCTCCACGCTACTTTAGCAGAGTGACGAATTCCATCACTATCTATTTTACCAGCATCAATAAGATGTCTAGACAAAGCATCTAGTTCATCAGTTGACTTATTACGATCCCAGTGTAAAGGTTTATCAGGATGATGTTGTTTATTCCCAGCTAACGATACTCTTGCCACTTCCATGATTGCATCAGGAAAATATTTTAATACTCCAGTATATACAGGTGTTTCTTTTCTTTCTTTAGAATTCATTTGTCTTTATTTTTTTTGTAGTCTATGATAAAACCAACTAATACGATTAGATTTAATCCCATGCTAGCTAGTATTTCATGTATGTCTTGATATATGTTTACGCTTAGATGTATATGTCCAACGATCCAGAACGGTATGGCCATCTGTTGACTGTACCAGATCAGAGCAAACTCAATAAATTTTTTCATGTGTTACTAAATCTTTACAGGTATTAATTTGTTTTAAATATTACAAAGGAGGGCAATAGTATTAACTTATTGTTGGCTTATGCCTTTATGCCCTCCCCGTAATAACTTGTTTTATATGAGAGAGCAGGGCCCAAGAATGCAAAAACTCAGACCCTGATTGGTTTCTCCCTATTTGTCCATTTGATCAGTCAAAGCAAACCATAAGAGGAATAGAAATAAAAAAAATAATAACATGTCCTCTAGCATACTCTATGATATATCAAATGTAAATTTATCTTGCTCTACTAAATCAACATCAATGCTAAGTTGACCCATATCTACATACTCTGCAGGCTTTTCAAACATAGGTTTAGTTGCAGGTGATCCTAATAACTCAACCGTTATAAAGTCATGAAAGTTCTGCTGATCATTGACCCAGTCCCGTGGATGTGCTTTCTTTAATGCATGCGTTATATGATTATAAAAGGCCCATCCTGACTCTTTACCTACTGAATAGTTATAAGAAGGCTTGATTAGTTCTTGTTTAACACAAGATAACTGTTGTGAATCAAGTAGTCCTTCTTCAATAAATAAACGGCCAGCTAGTTCAGCTGCTTCTTTTGATGTTACTATAACATTCTTAAGCGCCTCTTTGTCTTTTATTAATCTCTTGTAGTACTTCTCTGCTGACTTCATCTGATCACTCATGTGAACATGTATATCATGTGAGGCAGACCATCTATGTTTTCTTTTATAATTCATCATGTCTCCGGCTATCATACCATTGTTACAAACTGCAACGTAGGCCCCAATTGCTGAAGCAAAGCTTTTTGTTTTATCATATGAATTAGTCCAAGCAAACATCATCCCAAGTTCCTTTTCCATTATAATGTCTCCATCTGTTGGATTAGTTGGGTATATATGATATACTCCTTGAGCTATGTTAGCGTTCTTACTGGATCTATACATCTCTCTAGAGACCATAAATCCACTATCTGATAATAATTTATATGTGTTTTCTATCACTTCTCCATGTGATATAACTGTATAAGACTCACCGTGGTTAGGTAAGGGTGCATTTTCTAAATGCCATCTTGTTGTTTCTTTTGGTTTTTTGTATCCCATAATTGTTTTAAACTTTTAAAGTGTAAATATAATAAATTATTCTGAGTCAGGCAAAGGTTCTTCAATTATTTCTACCTTATACCAGCCCGGAATGTTATATTGATTGCCTTCTCTATCCGTACAAATAGAAAAAAGACCATCATTTGCTTCAAACACTAAAGGCTCATCATCTAATAGATTCATTGCCTCAGGTTTTTTACCTATGTAGTGCTTTCTTATAATTAATTTTAATTTAGTTCCTTTCTTAACTTCATTTAAATTCATATAAGTCATATTTAAGTGTTAACTCTTCTCCAGGTAGTATGTCTCTGATAGTTATGATCATCATGATTCCTGTTTCTATGTCTCTTGATTCAGCACTACCAATCTTTCTTAAGTTAGGTGTGTCACTGTGGTTTATAAACCCACCTAGAGGTGTTCTAATATAATCATTTTCAAAATTTGTGTTCTTTATATGTGATATGCCTAGGACCGTACCCTTACTAATAGATTTAGTAGAGTGCAATCCAAGGCCATGGAGAAGGGACTCTTTAATAGTAGTCCCTTCAGGCAATGGTCTATAGGTCATTTTAAAATAGTTTTAATTGATTAGTAGAGACTGTTAAGATGCTATTGATCTCAGTCTCAATTGCTTGCATATAGTATGCTTTATTAATATTATAGTTTTCCCATTTAGGCTCTACCTTTAATACGTTAAAGATAGTTTGGACCCATCTGCCAGACTCCAGTTGTATCTCTCTGTTGTCTTTCTTATTTACTTTGATGATCTTTACGCCATCATTAGAGATAAAGTATCTATTTATCTTTTGTAATTTATCTTCAGCAAATGCACCGTCTTTTATATATCTAGCTACTTGTTCCCAATCACCTTTAGATTTACCACCTATGCAGTAATCTAGAATGTTTTTGTTTTCTTCTAGATAGTCCTCAGGTAATACGTTGTTAACAAAGTATTGATATATAGCTTTTGGTATAACTAATTTGGATTTATTCTTATGCAACTGTAAATTATGAAAATCAAAACGTCCCTTTAATTTAACAGGAGCAAAGCTAAACTTATCATTCTCTACCTTAAAAAGATAATGAGGCTGACTTTGTTTAACTTCTCTCCATTTAGTGATATCAACGTCTATAAAGTTATTCACACCTATATAATTGTTGACATCAGCTAATACTAGTTTCTGATATTCATCATGTTCTAGATTAAGATTTGTTTTTTCTTCCCATTCTTTACAAATACCCATATAATCATCTATGTATTCCCTTGGTATTAAGGTTTCTACACCATCTGTATTCTGTAATAAAGCTACAGCACCAGGTATTCTCTCCATAATCTGCTCATAAAGCATCATTAGGGTTAGCTGGCCATTGATAGTAATACGTAAACACAACTCAGGATCATAAAAGAAACTCTTTTCATCATTACTTAGACCAAAGGTTGAGTTAAGTATAATCTTATATACATAGTTCATAGGATTACTCTTAGGTATCTTCTTCCTTTCAGTAAAGAACCATTCATACTGATCACAAAACTCTTTCTTTGGAAAGTGTGCAGGAGCAAATTGATTCTTAATTGCTAGATTAGGGTAAAAACTTGTTACGTCAGAAGACATTATAACCATATCATCTGTAGATTCATATACTCCTTTGCTAGCAGCACCGTGTACACCACCTAAACCAAAGTGTGTTTTAACATTTTTATAGTTTACACTATATTTAAAACTACCTTTAAGCTTCTCTCCCTTTACTTCAATAGATTTAAACCTATCAAGTAACATATTAAACTCTGGAGATGTAAATGAGATGTATGGTAATATTATATCTTTTACTTTTACAATATCACGATAAGTCTTCATGTTTCTAAGATCTCTCTTAGGTATATTTAGCATGCGTGTTAAGAAATAACCAAAGACTTCTTTACTAATTCTTGGTTCTGATGCACTGAACATGTTAATACCATAAGTATTAGTTAGTTCTTTCCTTAGTCTTATTAAATCAGTAGACCTATTAAATATTTCTTTAGTAGATCTTACATCATTAATGCAATACTCTAGAATAGTGTCTAGATCTTCTTGGTTATCTATCTTAGATGTATGATGTATAGGCATGTCTAGGATATTCTCCCAGTCCATACTATATTGTATCCATTTAAGACTTGAACGCTTAGCCGGGTTATCCCAATGATGTAACTTAAATAGATCTATTTGACCTATTACCATTTTCCATTGAGGATAATCACTGAAATCTCTATTATTACTCTTCTCAATTGTTCTCTGTGCGTATTTATATATAGTATAAGCAACATCATTACCATCTACGTTATCCCAACCTCTATAGTTATCTAAGATGTAGTGTGTAACTTGAGCATCAAATCCCAAACCATTGTATGATATATGCCATTCTTTATTCTGTATGTTCTGTTCTAAAAATTTTATAAACTCTGGTAGATCATTTCTTAGCCTGCATATTACAAAGACCTCTGTCTTATTAGTTTTGTAATCTTCAAATACGGCAGTGAAACAATCAAATAGAGTTTCATAATCCATTACCCAATGATTTTTCATGTATGTTTTGATTTATATTTTCCCATAACTCCGTTATGTTTTCTAGGATTACCATATTTCTTGGTCCTCTTATCTATACGTGTATACTTTTTCTTTTCAGGAGCTCTCAGTGCTCCCGCCATGCCTTCTCCAACCTGCATGATGTATGTATTATATTCTTTCATATTGCATTTTTATTTAATAGAGCCAAAAAAAGCCCAAATCAATGAGCTTTTCTTTTTTTAGTCAATAAGGATATTACTCACTCAACACTATTGACCAGGTAATATAATTTTAGAAGGTTCAGTTTTTTTCAAGTCTACAAAGAACTCTTCAACTGAAAAGTTTTCTGCATTGACAGCAAACATATGAATAAATGTTTCAATATCTGCTCTATCACTTAAATAAAACTCAGAGAATGTATCAACTAGTCTTCTCTCTTCTTTATGCGTTTTTCCTGTTTGTGGATTAGGCTTCTTAAGCCTTTGTGGTTGTCCATCATCATCTAGCTTTGGAACCATATGATATGATTGCTTCATTACTTTACTGATGACTGCTAAAATGCCTGACGCAGGGTCAAACATAGCTTCTGTATACGGTGAGTCTATACTCACTGGGATTAATGTGAATGATTTAGCATTTCTAAATGTAGAATTTACTAACATCATATTTTGTCCTATTTGTGCCATATTATATATTATTTAGATGTCAAATATATGGAACTTTCTTTTAATAATTGAGTCAAAATAACATTATTATCAATTAATATTTCTTTTTCCATGTTTGGTGCAGAACAGACTTCATAAACATCTTCTAGTAATTTAATATTTACATTTAAATCTTTAGCATATGCTTCATGAACTTCATCTGGCTGCAGAAACCCTTGTATATATTGTATTTGTTCTTCATCAGCCGTCTCAAAGAATTCAAGTATTGATATCTTTGCGTTGATTGAGTATTGAGAATACTTACCTTTTATAAAATTCTTATAGTCATGAGAATATTTATCAAAGTTGAATATAAACATCTGTCTATTTTCATCTAATGATATATGGTCTCTGAATAATGGGTGTGCTATTAGGTGTCTATTTGCAAACTTTTTAAAATCAGAAGTAAGTTTACATTTATATACACACAATAACATCATATCATCAGTAGAGTATACATCTTCCCAAGCACAGTAGGTTTCCCTAGGTACATACTTTATACCTCTACCTAAAGCTAGGAGAGGATATAGAAAGACTTTACTCTTCTGAAAATATTCTGTGTATACATTGCCCATACTATAATTTAATCTTATTTGTTAAGAATTCAATAGGTAATGAGTAATTTCTACTGTTATAATGGAATTTTGCAGTGTTTATTGCACCTCCAAGACCATCCGCCCAGTCATTTACTGTGTTATTTGATACATCAAATACATAAACCTGATCATATTTATCTATTACAATAAACTTAAAATCTATACTATATTCATTTCTTTTATCACCCAATGTATCATATACAAGTTTCATATAAATAGCAGCTTGAAGCCAGTAATTATAAAAGTCTACTGTGTCTTTAAACTCAGAGACTGTCTTCCCGGTTGTTTTAAGATCACATATAGTAACTTCCTTTTTGTCTGTATCTACTGAATAATAATCTATATAACCATGAAGGCCAAAATCACAATCAATTAGTTCAGACTTAAGATACTTCTCACTAAATGTTTCAATAGGATCTAAATCAAAGTCTGTTTTTACTTCACTAAACAAAGACATCACATCTTTATTTTGTTTTAGTACTTCTACTCTTTCTTTACATCTTGATAAGGTATCTTGATCAACAACATCTACATTACTATTACCTAAGAACTTCCAGTATGGTTCATTATCTGCAGTTCTAATCTTAGAAAGTCTTGACTCATCAGCTTTTAAGGACTGATATAGGTTTAGATTCTTAAGTGAATCCAAAATTATAAAGTCTTCACAACTTACTAATGTTTCTGCATCAGTATGTAGAGACATGTCTTTTAATACTTTTCTAATGTTATCACTTGGGCTCTTACCTGGAACAACGCTGAACTTTTTATCAACGTTCTCTGCTTCAAATAGCAGGCAGTGTATAAGCTTTCCTTCAATCAGATGTTTATCTGTTCTAACCTCACGGTCAAATAATATATAATCTTTATAGAATAAAGATGGTGAAAATAATAATTTATTTAAGGAAGAGTAGCTAAAGCAAAAATCTTTATTTGCATAGAACTGCTCTTCCTTTTCAGTATTTGTTATAAACATATGTTTTCTATTATTGATTCCTTAAATGGTGTTTTAATTTTTATATCTTCAAGAGATATTTCAAATGCTGAGTAGTCTTTATTTAAACCTGCTGATGTTAAAACTTTATCAAAGACGTTTTTCTTTATAGTCTCTATAGCAAATTCAGTTAAGTAACCTTCATCATGTAAATATTTAACAATCCCTGTATGATAGTTACCAAGATTCTCATTTCCATATGTGTTCATATCACTAAATCTATTCCTTAAAGTTTTAACATTAACTGTATTCCAGTTGTTTGTTGATTTACACCACTCAAAGCAATAATAATATAATAAGGCCACTACATCAAAAGAAGCTTCAATATTACAATTAGCTAAACTTTCTAAAGCAATTGTTCTATTTTGTATATCTGCGCTTTCTATCATCTTTTTCAACTGTGGATAATCATCTTTACTAATTATAGCTAGGCCTGCAGAACATATCTTAGCTATGTCTCTATCAAGAACAACCATCTTACCTTTTATAAGTTCATTATACGTATCAATATTCTCAGTCTTTTTAATTACATAAGTCTTATGATATGGACCTTCAAGTTCTTTTTTCATTGCATGTACAACCTCTTCTAAAGTTTTACCCTTAGTTGCTTGAAGTGAATTCCAATCATCTTTAGAAGCACGAATATCAAACACAGCAGTTGAATGTGAATTTTGTAATATCTCACCAATTTCTTTCTTTACATCATCAGATAGAAGATCTCTTTTAACTAGCTCTTTACATATCTCATAAAAATTACTTTTGTTAAATGATTTATTCCAGCTACTGTGTGCTAGTTTATTAAAGAACTTTAAAGATACAATTTGTATATCAGATTTTTCTACATCCCTTATTACTTTAACATTATACTTTTCTTTTAATAAATCCACCTTTAGTCTAGGTAAATTTAATTTAGGATATCTGTATAATTTTTTATCAGTAATATCAAAATCATCTGGTAACTTGTGTATACCTAAGAATTCTAGGTCTTCATGTGATATTTGCCAACCTGCACCATTTAATAAAAATATACCATCTTCTTTACATTCTACACCATCTTTTTGTAATTGCCCGCTAGACCAGTACTTTGTATCTGTTCTAAAATTAATTATATAGTTTTGATTTTCTTCCATTTTATAAATATTTTAAGTATTCTTTTTTTACAGCCACTTTAAATGTATAAAGGTCTCTGTTATGTATAGTGATCTCTTTTCTAACTATTGGTTCTAAGTGTTTAAAACTCTTTCTATCTAAGAGATCATGTTGCTCTAACCAAAGTATCATATCTTGTGCACTCTTACGGCTAAATTGACGTAGTTTAGATTCATCTATCCAAAACCATAAGTCTTTATCTCTATTAAAGTCATGGTATAAATTTCCACATTGTGTAGCTAGCTCCCACAGTAGATGATAGTTAGTTTTATAATCTATACTAGGTATAATTTTAGCTGCTAAACCTTTATCATCTGTCCAATGATTAGTATTTAATTGAGACTTAAGATCCTTTAATAATTGCTCATCTAAAGTAATCATATTTGCTGAACTACGCAAGATAGTTTCAGTATCTATTACACTTAAATCAGTTGTTTCAATAAGATAAGCTATGTTCATAGCCATACCTGTTATCATCCAACTATCATATAAACTATCTTCTACTACATCTAATTTGTAATAGCTAATTCTCTCAAGAATTTTATCTGTAATTATTGCATGACAGTTTAAATTTTGTATCTGTGTATTCAATACATTAGTAACCTGACTTGATCCGTCAGTAAGTTCATAGTTCCATAACTTAGTTAACATAATTGTAGAACCAATACCATTACCATTTTGTAAACTATCAGCTATAGCATCATGACCCACAATTAAATCTGCTTTCTCATAATCATTAGTTACAGTTATACTATGCTCTTTAAGAGCTGCTTTTAATCTATCTTGTGATACCTTACACTTAGGTAATATAAAAGCTTTCTTTTTATTTCTAAAAGTTTGTGCGTCCTCTGTAGGAACAGTTAATATACTGTGTATTTTCTCATATGTTGTTTGGTCTTGAGTACATAATACTTTTTCAAACTCATTACCAACTAGGACCCCGTATTTGGGATCACTAGTTAGGTCAAAGTGTGTTAAAGCATCAGTATCATAAACCTGGTATACTGATTTGTTTGCCATTTTATTTGATTGTCATTTTAATTATTTCTGGATTCATCATCATCTTATTAAACTTCTGTTTATTACCGCTGAAGATTGTTCTAACTATCAGATACTTAAGGTCATTAGTAAAGTAATCTTTTGTACATAATGTTATAAGTCTCTCAGTAATCTTTTGATTTATTGTATTTTCTTTTGAATATACAACTGCATAGTTAGCAAGTCTTGTAGATAATGTAGATGCAATATCTGCACGGTAGCTATCATCTTTACCAATACAAGATCTAAGCTCACCAAGAATATACTGCTCATTATCATGAGTCAATAAATCTTTAGGTGTTACTAGCTTATCAAGCTTGTTATTAATAAAGGTTGTAAACATAGAAGCAAATGCATCACCTACACTACCTTCACCAATCATTTGAATTGTACTTAAGTTATCTTCAAAATTGTCAAAGCTAGATATAGCATTAAAGAACGTTGTGATAGATCTTGCATTAGTCTCTTGTGTTACTAACTCTGGATGAAGCAATAAGAAGTTAATACATCTTGTGTCAATACCTGCTTCCTCTGCCCACTTTGCCCATACATTTACATCAAACTTTAGGTTTGCAGTAATATATCTAGTCTTCTGCGCACTGTCTACAGTATTAACCATGTAGTCTCCATTGTCTGGATTTGCTGTCAATATGATATGCCAGTCTTTTGGTAGTGTCCATGAGATATAAGTCTGACGGTCTATCAATTCCATAACTGCTTGAATGAATCTTGTATCTGCACGATTCCAGTCATCTAATAATAAGATACCACCTGCTTTTGCATCAGCAATCCATTCAGGAGCACAATAAGACATTCTATTCTTACCGGTCATCTTGTATCCATTCTTTAGATACTCTTGTACTGCTAGCTCATCAACCCACATGCCTACTTTTTTAGTAACTTGAGAGTTTAAATTAGCTAAGCTAGCGCCTGCAGCTCTTTGTGTTGCAGTTACCATGTTTATATTATTGCTATTTGATTTTACTATTTTTTCTTTATACATCTGGAATTGACGTACTGGAAAACCAACTAGATCACCAAGCTCTTCTATCTGAGCCAAGTTTAACTTAACAAATTTTAAATCATTCTCTGATGCTAGCTCAACAATACTTGAAGTTTTACCAATACCTGATTCACCTACTACCTCTACTGATACAGGATTCTTACCTTCCTTCTGTAGAAATCTATTGTTAGTTATTATGTGATTTACAAATCCTTTTAGTTCTGTTACATTTAAATTTACTTGTGCCATTTTATTTTATTAATTAAATTTTATTACTTTTCCTGGTAACTCATCATTCATCTGAGATATACTACTCAAACACCATAAGGTATTCTTTGGACAATCTTCAGGTGCATATGCTTCACCATCTGTTAAATATATAAGAGCTGTATACTGCCCTTTCTTTTCATTATAGTGGTCAATAACTGGTTGGAAACTTGTTCCACCACGACCATGTATCTCCCAATCTCTATTAGGACTAAACTGTTTTACGCTAACCAGCTTGGTATCACACTGTGCTACTGTAATCTTATGACCTGTCTTATGCATGTGTGTTAGCTCACCAAAGAATTCTGTTAGTTCTTCATTGTTAACTGAACCACTAGTATCTACACCAACAAGTATATGATTCTTAAACTTAATCTTAAGACCTGGATTAGCAGCATAACGTTTGTTATACTTACGTCTCAGCTTCTTAGTATATACTACACTAGAGTTACCTACAAATCTTCTTAAGTAACCTTTCCAATCAAACTTAGCAGGCTCAACATGTGTAAGTCTACGTATGGTATCAGCTAGTTCTCCTGGAACAGTACCATGTCTCTTTAGGGTTTGTTCTGCAGATTCTTTTAACTGATGTTCAATTTGTTTTTGAACTAGTTTCTTATCAGCTTCAGATAAATCATTAAAGTCATCCCATGTAGAATGACAGTGAGGTGTAGTTCCATCCATTTTACTCATCAATGAATCTAATGTAGGAGATGTACCATCTTTTTGAGCTTCTTCTAACAGCTTATAGTATTTATCTGTACCTGCTTTCCTTGGAAGATTTAACTCTGGAAAACTTGATAATAATAAACCACCCTCTGGTAGTTTACTTTCCAATATGTATTGGTTGATCTCCAAATCTGCAGCTATATTAAATAACTTCTTATCTGAATAAAGATCTCTAGTAATTAAATGGCCAAATGCAATATGCAATAGCTCATGTTTTATAAGACCATACCTATGATCTTCTTTAAGCTCCATATAGAACTCAGGGTTTATAGTCAATTGCATACCAATACCATGTTTACTTACACCTGCAGTAGGTATTTGTAAACTGTACTTTTTATTGATACCAATCAAAAAGAGCCCGTAAAAGGGCTCATCAAATATTAATGTTTTGGTTGTCCTAGCAACCTGTTCTTGTATGTTAATCATAATCTTTCATTTTTCTTAATATATCCATATATACTTTATCTGCGTTTCTCTCTTCTAATTTTTTATATATTCTTGATAACTTTAGTGAACCTAATTTAATACCATAATTTATAGCTATACAAAACTTTACTCTAGCATCAAACATTAGTGCTTTGCACATTAATGTATCTAATATATCTTTATCAGCATAGTCTGAATTGTTATAGACTACACATCCTAAAGCACGATCATCTGGTAGGCCTTGAAGCATTTGTTTTATTCTAAAAAATTCTTCAACTGAAATCTTCTTCTTCTTCATCTAAAATTAGTTCTATCCATACACCGGGGTTATCTTTATCATAAGCATATTGTTCAAATGCAGGAATTATAAACTCTGCATTATCATCTTCAATCCATCCATACTTGACCATATCATCTTGCACTGTCTGCGCAGGATTTATATAGTCAAACTTGTGACGACTGCCTCTGATAAATAGAAAAGATATTTTTACTGGTAACTGTGTCTTTTCTAATTCTTGTTTAAAGTCCTCTGCATATTCTAAATATATATCTTTAGTAGCTTTTCTATAATTCATTACAGCTTTGCTAGCAATAAAGTATTTACCTGTCCAACGTCTCCCGTTTTTACTAGAAGGTACATTGCCTGGTATCCACCATCTTATTTTTCTCATATTATTTATTTATTACTTTTTTTAGTATTGGTTGTATAATAGAGTGTACATAGTCAAGACCTTTTTCTTTCATACCATCAGAAATATCTTTGGCGGTAGGAAATATTAGACCATCTAGTTTATACATGTCTCCATACTTCATGATAGCAGCTTTACCTGCATCATCATTGTCAAAAAGTGTTATTACTTTTTTATACTTCTTCTTAAGATATTCTATTACGTGTGGTTTAATCATAGTATTCTCTGAGTCAGGGGCTATAACCTCTATATTGTAGCCAATGCTAGCTAAACACATTGCATCTTTAAGAGATGAGCAGATTACTAAATATGGTTTATCATATCTAAGCTGATCATAACCTTGTAGATGTGGACTAATCTTGTGAAACTTGTGCTTACTATGAGGTTGATATAACTTATACGCCTTACCATATTTATCATAGTATCCGTACATATACTTACCCTCTATCTTAAGTGACTTGACTTTAAAGTTTTCTTCTTTAACTAAGTTATAATACTCAATTGGCCTAACATTAAACTTATCTAACATAGTTTTACCTATATTAAAGTCTAACCAAAACCCGCTGTCATCAGTTGTCCATTCTCTATTTTTAATAAAGTCAACTTCCCACTTAGCTACAGGCTTGAAGGTCTGTGTTTTATAATCTGAGCTCTTTACGTATTGATTGTAGTCATTTATTATTTTCATTGATGCTTTAGGAAAATCTATATCAAACATATGTTTAACTAGATCAACCTTGTTACCACTCTTACCGGTTGAGAAGTCCTTAAATTTATATTGCATTATTGATTTGTCAACATAAATACAAAAACTAGGAGTATTCTCATTAGGATTAAAGATAGACTTAATCTTTACATCCTGTCCTGTTAAGGTTTCTGGTAGAGATAAATAATATTGGAACACCCAATAGCTTGGAACATCAGCAGGTTGTAATACTAAGTTCTTAGTGCTAATCATATTATTATTATTAATGTAAATTAAGGGATGTACAATGTACACCCCTATCATTACTCTTGTCTATAAATCAAAGTCATCTCCTTTTGCTTTAGCTGGCTCAAAGCTAGCAGCTGCTGCAGACTCTTTCTTAATTAATGGTCTAAAATGCTGTGTGTTTGTTTTATCAAACGTTAGTATTCTAGAGTTCTCTGTTTCTAAAGCTTCTAGAGGTACACCTTCTTTATTCATCTTTGGTAAGAACAAATCATTATTTACATAACCTTCTTTGTTTTCCCACTCACGTGCACCTAAGCATGCGTTGATGTATCCAGTTTCTGAGCATACTTTTGCAGCCTTTATCATAAAGTCTTCAATTGTATTAGCCTCTATTGCATCAAGCTCATTTCTTTTACCTACAACTTCAGATAAAAATACCATAGCTTTTAGAACTTCTGTATCTCTTTTGATTTCATTACCATTATTTAATGTAGCATCTTTATAAGGATAAGGAGAGAATCTAACTCTACCTACCTGACCAGCATAACGTTCTCCATTAGGATTATTCATATCTTTTAAGAATCCATTGAATTCACCAGATACTGGTTCACCTTCTACATGTAGCATAATATTGAATGCGTCTGCATCATAAGGCGTTTGATCAAAAGTAATTGAATTGATTTTTAACTTGTGATTACCTGTTCCAATTACTGGTTTGATTGTGCCTGATCCAACAGACATGTCTTTAGTACTTAACATAATTTTTCTTTTTAATTAATTTATTATTACTCTTCATATTTTTGTATGCATTCTTTTACATACTTCAGGTCATTAGGGATAAATATATCCTCAAACATACCCATTGGTGATTTACATGTGTTCTCTCCATTGTTTTGAGTTTCAAAACCATATTCAAGTACACCATCATCATTTTTATTTACTTTTCCAAATAGAACAATTGAAAATAGACCCTCCAAAGTTAAAGTATTATCTATCATTTTACCAATAGTTTTAGCTTTGATTTTTCTATTTCCATTTATATCTGTAGAATCTTCTGAATGTGTCAGAAATATAACAGTAAGGTCATCTCTTAAGTCTTTAGGCATCTTAGCCACCATTGCTAAGTTGGCTGCTATCTGCGTAAACTTATCATAACCTTTCTCATTAGCTCTATCAAAGTATTCAAAGGAGCTCATATATTGCCAGTCATCAACTACTAGAGTTTTGATGTGTGACATTTTTTCATCAACATGTTTTATAGCCTTAATAATACCAGCTGCTGATGCTGCTGATGTTATATTACCTTTAGGATTATCTTTACTTATCTGAGTATACTTACTCTTATAACCCTTAAAAGGTAGAGGTTTATTTGCTATGTTTATTATGAAAGTCTCTTTAGGATCTAATGTCCTGATTGAGGTAGACTTTCCTGTACCTGAATCTGCAATTACTAATACGCTTTGTGCCATTTATTTTACTATTTTATTTATTACTTTGGTTAATGTTATTAATGTTTGATTAATTTCTTCTAGCTTTTCTATTAAAGGGTCTACCACTACATCATCAGGGTTAGGCAAACTAGGATTTGCAAAATCCAATATTGCTTTCTCTTCTTTCTGTGGTCCTCTACTAGTTACATCATTAAGCACCTTGAGTTCACTGACAGGTATTATATGTCTTTGAAATCCTGAACTAGATGTAATCATTTCATATTCATCTTTCCAGTGCGGGTTATACTTATGTAAATATAGAGTTCTCTTTGGATCTTCTGAGTTATAATCTATACTTACAAACTCAGTATATATGTCATACTCTTTCTCCAATTCACTTGGGAAGAAGCTAACATGTAGATCATCCTTACCAGATGGTCTATAAGCCATCTTAGGAATATATAGTGCATTAGGTTTATTATTACTATCAAAGTAATCCTGATGCTCCTCTCTAAGTTTTGCAACTTTTTCTTTACGTTGTGCGGGTGTTAATCCCATATCTTTATTATTTATATTTTTAGTATTTATCATCTGCGTTCTTGTTGTCCTGGTGTAGCCATCTCTTCTATTTGCATTTGTTCAAACTTTGCTCTGAAGAAACTCATCCTTGCATCACCATTCCTTGCTTTAAGAAAATGTAGAACCAACGTTCTATCATTCTCAATTATATATCTATCAGGCCCATAGTACCTAATCTTCTGCTTAGCTGGTCTGTTGATACCTATTAGCATATCTGCATGTTGCAGCATTGCATCTGAACCAAATATATCTGATTCAAGTATATAGTTACCATACTTACCATCTATAGCTCTGTCTGGATTATCTATGTTTCTATTAAGTTGAGATAAGGCTAGAAACAAACAAGGATAATCTCTTTTACATTGTGTAAAGAACTCACCTAACTCAAATAACATGTCTAATGTGCTATTCTGATATGGTGCTCTCTTAACTAACATTGTATGATCAAGTGTAATCATTGTGTTTATACCTTTATGTAGATTCATATATGCATCTATTTGTTCACGCATTTGGTTAACAGTCATAGGTGTACTAATAATATCTACAGGATGTTTAACTCTTTCCTTGGCATATTGATGACACTGATTAAGAGTATCAGTATTTAGTGTTGAACCAGCACTACATAATTCTTTATATGTCTTACCGGTTATGGAACTAAACTCTCTAATAGCTGAGGTTCTACCCACCATCTCAAACTGAAACTCTAGCACTCTAAATTTATCATTTGGATTTAAAGCAAATGATTCTCTTATTATTTGATCTTTGATTAGTGTCTTACCTGAACCAGGTCTACCACCAATTACAGTCAATGTGTTCCATTCTATACCATCAGTAGCTGCGTCATTAAACTTAGGCCACGGAGTATATATTGACTTCTCTTCACCAGTTGATCTGGCATACATATATTTAAGCGCCTCATTAAAGGCAGCATATTGTCCAACCCAAGATTCTTTAGTTTTCATACTACATTTTCTTTAAAATGATCATCTTCAGTGTTAACACCTTCCTTAATCATGTCACAATAATCAGCCAGTGTAGAGTGCTTTACTCTATGTTTATCTTGTTTACAGATAAAGTACTGACTTGTTTGCATATATAAGTATCCTGCATCTCTGTACTCATTTACGTACATTCTAGTAGCTTTAAGTACTTCATCCCAGGTATACTCATAAGTCTGGAATAACCACCTGAAAGCTTCTCCTAATGCTTTTACATTATTTCTTGCTGGTTTACCGCTTGGTAATTTCTTAGCTGGGAATATCTCTCTGTATTTATTTATCTTATCTACAAAGTTCTTACCCATAAGTTCTATATCTGTTTTCTTTTTTGCTTTAATAAAGTAATTATCAAGTCTAACACAAAATGCTTTAGCTTCTGCAGTCATGAGGTACACACCATTTTTATGTTGTAGAAACCCTATTGAAACCAGATGGTTTTTATCTGATAGTCTAGTATCCTTTGGAGGTGTAGTTACACCATTCTTGATACCAAACAAAAGAAGTACTTGATTAGGTGTGACGTTTTTTTTTAACATCACTTGGAATAAATCCCACATATTTTATTGGTTTTTTGAGGTTATAAATATAAGTAATTTTACCAGTTTATACAAGCCTTTCCTTGCTTTTCAAGCTCTATATTTACTTGATTAAACACATCTTTACAATCCCATTGTCCTCCTCTATATGCAGCTGAGGCCGGGTGTGAAACTTTATATAACTTTTGATTTGACAGGTATACTTGCCAGTCTTCTGCTTTCTTACCCATCATTATAACTGGTACATCTTTATGATGTCTGTTTAGTAACTCAAATAGATATATAGCAAACGGCTTCCATAAGTTTATGTGTGAACCTATTGAATTGATTTCACATGTGAATGCTGTATTAAGTAATAGCACGCCTTGGTTAGACCAACGTCTTAAGTCAACATCACCATCCTCATCATTTAATGCTTTAAGTATATACTGTAGGGATTTTTCTGCTTTACCTTTCTTTGAGCAACTAAAAGCTATTCCGTCAGCTGATCCTAGTTGTGGATATGGATCTTGACCAATAACAATAACTTTAATTTCTTTGTATGGACACTCTTTGAATGCATTGAATATGTCTTTAAACTTTGGTGTAAACCTTTTACCATTCTTGTACATGGTAACTAAACTGTTTAATATTATATCAAAGCTTAATCCATTTATAAAGGGAGCTAATGCAGGTGTCCAACCTGATTCCTCCAATGCGTTATTTATTCTTTCTCTTAAATTATTAATGTCTATTTCTAATTTTTTCATATATTATTGTATATTTGTTTAATAAATATAATTATTATGGAAGACAAGAAACAATCTATGCGTAAAATAGTTACTTATGACTTTAGTAAGGTCATTAAAAATATAGAGGTGTCTCCTGCTTTTATTCCTGGTTTACAAAATGTATACTATAGATACATTTCTGAATTTTATGATGATTATGATAAGATAGGTGAGTTAACTGAGAAGTTTAATGATATTATTACTGGTAAACTTAAGGGCAAAGACGCATCTCTATCACCTGTAGAGCATGAACTGTATACTGTATACTCTTTAACACACTTACTTAAATCTTTTGCCAAACAACAGAACTTAGAAATTGAACAAGAGCTACCTGTTGATGATGAGAAGCTAGCTGAATTAGCTGAAATAGCTAAGACTAAAGAAACTGCTGGTGAAGGCCTGGCCTACTTAGCACAAGAGATAGCTAAGCTATCTTAACTGCATATTATTAAAGTCTCCTATTTCTACACAAGCTTGTATAGCTAAGTTTAGTTCTTCTTTATCACAGTCTCCAAAGGATTTACAATACTCAACATTATTCTTATTAAAACATAGGCCAGCTTTACGCTTAACTTGTAGTTTTATTTCTTCAAATGTGTATCCTATCTCATTTGCAATCTCTCTTATCATGACATGTAACCTAGCCAATTGAGGATTGCTACCTTTGCCATCTTGAACTCCAATAAATAATTCTATCTTAGCGCCCTCTGGCTGCTTCTTAAAGAAATTATTATATTTATTTTCAAAGGCTTTTATAGGGAAGTGTAACTTACCTTCCTTGATTGTTGCTTTTATAAACAGTTGATCTTTCATACAAATTGATTTACCATAATTAATATTCCTAATAGGAGTATGCAAACCATTATAGTTAAAGCAGCAAATTTCTCTGTTGCTTCTACTCTATATTGAGATCTACCTTGTCTATATTTAATATCTTGATCAGTTACGCTTCCTTGCATATCCTGCATATCTTTTTCTATTTCTTCACTCATATGTTTTTAGTATTTGTTCTTCTATATCTTCTATACATATTATATCTAGTGCCCAAAATAAATTTGGCAGTATGTCAACCACAACACTATTTTTATTAGCGTCAGGTAAAGATACAAAAATGTTTGTAATTTCTACACTAGGAGGATGACCTGGTGTACCTGGATCACCATTATCTAGTGTCCAAACCATGTCTTCTCCTTTGTTATAAGTATAATGCACATCAGCCTGTAAAGTATTATTAGAATCTAGTTCTATATCATAGGTATATGTGCTCATTATTTAAATCTTAATACGTTATCATCTACTATAACAAACTCCTGTCCACAATCTAAGCAACCAGCTTCTGTTTCATTGCGCACCATGCTATGTATTTTATTTTTTCCAAAACAATTGGGACAAACGTGATCCATGTCTGGAACTAAC
>TARA_R110002020_G_scaffold327121_4_pt1 | contig 64681 bp, 64 predicted proteins | sample TARA_R110002020 | Tara Oceans TARA_R110002020 (sample SAMEA4396489) | marine metagenome | biome: Westerlies Biome; feature: [MES] marine water layer (ENVO:01000295) within the mesopelagic zone...; material: water (ENVO:00002006), including particulate matter (ENVO:01000060) such... | reverse complement strand
TTTCAGCATCGCAATCCGGTCGATCCCCATGCCAAAGGCAAAGCCTTGGTAGACCTCGGGATCAATCCCGCCGGCCGCCAGCACCTTGGGGTGGACCATGCCGGAGCCGAGGACTTCCATCCAGCCGTCGCCCTCACCGATGCGCAACTGTCCATCGACCCATGAGCATTGGATATCCACCTCCGCCGAAGGCTCGGTGAAGGGAAAATGCGACGCGCGGAAGCGGGTTTTGATGCCGTCGATCTCGAAGAACGCGGCAAAGAACTCTTCCAACGTCCATTTCAGGTTCGCCATGGAGATCTCTTTATCAATCGCCAAGCCCTCGACCTGATGGAACATAGGCGTATGCGTCTGGTCATAGTCGGCGCGGTAGACACCACCAGGGCAGATGATGCGCAGCGGCGCGCCTTCGGCCTCCATCGTGCGGATCTGCACGGGGGAGGTGTGGGTGCGCAGTACGTGCGGCGGGCGCTCATCGCCCTCGGCCCGCGCCATGTAGAACGTGTCCATTTCCGCGCGCGCAGGGTGGTGGCCCGGAATGTTCAGCGCGTCGAAGTTGTACCAATCGGTATCAATGCGCGGGCCTTCCGCGACGGAGAAGCCCATCTCCGCAAAGATCGCCGTCAACTCTTCGGTAACCTGAGACACAGGGTGCAGCGTGCCCATGGGGCGCACGCGTGAGGGCAGTGTCACGTCCAGCCATTCGGAGCGCAGCCGCTCGTCCAGCGCGGCATCGCCCAGCGCGGCCTTTTTGGCACCCAGCGCCGAGTTAATCTCGTCCTTCAGAGCATTCAGCGCGGGGCCGGCTGTCTGCCGCTCTTCGGGTGTCATCTTGCCCAGCTCGCGCATTTTCAGCGCGACCTCGCCCTTCTTGCCGACAGCGGCCAGACGGATGTCTTCCAATGCGGCCTCATCGGCTGCATTCGCAATGGCAGACAGGTATTTTTGCTTGAGATCGTCCATGTCGCTCGCGTCCTTTAGATGTTGCGATCCTGCTACCAGAACCGCCGCCAAACGCAACCCATGCGGCACTTGCCGCAGCTTGCGCACCAACGAAAAAAGCCGCCCCCGAAGGCGCGGCTTTCAGTATTCATCAAGCGTCTGCGCCTATCAGGCCGCGAGAGACGCCTGTGCCTGCTTTACGATCGCGGCAAATGCCTCAGGCTCGTTAACGGCCAGATCGGCAAGAACCTTGCGGTCAACTTCGATGCCGGCCAGGTTGAGGCCGTTGATGAAGCGCGAGTATGTCAGCGCTTCGTCGTGCATACGGACAGCCGCGTTGATACGCTGGATCCACAGCGCGCGGAAGTTACGCTTGCGGACCTTGCGGTCACGGGTTGCATACTGGTTGGCCTTGTCGACGGCCTGACGCGCGACCTTGAAGGTGCTCTTGCGGCGGCCGTAATAGCCTTTGGCTGCCTTGATGACCTTGCGGTGACGGGCGTGGGTAACTGTACCACCTTTTGTACGGGACATATCGGCTCTCCTTAGCGGTCGTAGGGCATGAAGCCCTTGATGATCTTGGCATCTGGCGCCGACAATGCTGTCGTGCCGCGTGCGTTACGGATGAATTTGTTGCTCCGCTTGATCATGCCGTGCTGTTTGCCGGCCTGAGCACCGATGACCTTGCCGGTCGCCGAGACCTTAAAGCGCTTTTTGGCGCTCGATTTCGTCTTCATCTTGGGCATTTCTGTCTCCTATCGTCTACAGTGAAAGCGCTGCTCGGCATGCCACTTGGGCCGGCAACGCAGGAAAGAGACTGCGCTATAGGCCGGGCCGCACCATAACGCAAGAGCTCAAAGAGACGTCAGGGCATGTAACGCGCAATTAGGTTCATCACAACATCCGGCATCTGTTCCAGACTATAGCCGCCCGGCTTGCCCTGTACCGCAAAAAGAATAAGCCCGCCTGCAATCAGAACTGTGATTGCCGAAGCGCGCGGCGCGCGGCGGTCGCTGATCGCCGAGAGGATTGACGGAATTGACAGCACTGCAAGAATGATTCCCACAACGAGCACAAGATCATTGTCCACAACAAGCCTCCCTGGAGTACGATTTGGTGACGTTACTCCGGATCGGAAGCGAAGATCAAACGCTCATCACAGGGTGCGACGCGCAAAATATTGGTGCTGCCCGGCACGTTGAACGGCACACCGGCTGTGACCACAACGAAATCGGATGCCCCGGCAAAGCCTTCGCTGCGCGCGGCACGCGCCGCACTGACCACAGCCATCTTGAAGCGGTCCAGCTCCTCGGTCATCACGCAATTGACGCCCCAGCTGAGTGCCAGACGCCGCGCAGTGCGCTTGAGCGGCGTCAGTGCGATAATCGGCACACGGGGCCGTTCGCGTGCGGTCAGCAGCGCTGTGGTTCCGGAATGGGTAAAGCAGCAGATCGCCTTCACGTCCGTCGTCTCGGCAATCTCGCGCGCCGCCGCTACCATCGCATCGGCAATCCCCGAGCGCGACGCGGTACGGCTGGCCTCAATGATCTGGGTGTAGGTCGGGTCACGCTCAACCTCGATCGCCACGTTGTCCATAGTGCCCACCGCCTCCAGAGGATAGCTGCCCGCCGCCGATTCCGCCGACAGCATCACCGCATCCGCACCTTCGTAGATGGCGGTCGCCACGTCCGACACTTCGGCGCGCGTGGGCACGGGACTATCGATCATGCTTTCCAGCATCTGCGTTGCCACGATCACCGGCTTGCCCACCGCGCGGCACCGGCGCACCAGACGCTTCTGGATCGGCGGCACGGCAGACACGGGCAACTCCACCCCCAGATCGCCGCGCGCAACCATGATCCCGTCACTGACCGCCAGAATATCGTCGAACCGCTCCACCGCCGAGGGCTTCTCGATCTTCGACAGAATCGCGGCACGGCCCTTGGCCAGCACCCGCGCCTCTGCCACATCCTCGGGCCGCTGCACAAAGCTGAGCGCGAGCCAGTCGACACCCAATTCACAGACAAACTCCAGATCCGCGCGATCCTTCTCGCTCAGCGCGGCCAGCGGCAGAATCACATCCGGCACATTCACACCCTTGCGGTTGGAGATCGTCCCGCCAACGATTACTTCGCAATCCGCAAAGTCGGTGCCGCAGGTTTTGACCTTCAGCCGGATCTTTCCGTCATTTACCAGCAAGGACGCCCCGTCCTCCAGCGCCGCAAAAATTTCAGGGTGCGGCAAGCACACACGGTCTACACTGCCCGGCGTCTCGTCCAGATCCAGCCGGAATGTAGCGCCCTCGACAAGCTCCTCGCTTTCCTTCGCGAACACCCCCACACGAAGCTTGGGTCCCTGCAAGTCCGCAAGTATCCCGATCGTCGAACCCAACTCGTCCTCAACGGCGCGGATCATCGCGTGTTTGGCGCGGATTTCCTCATGGCTGCCATGGCTCATGTTCAGGCGGAACACATCAGCGCCTTTCTTGTGCAGCGCCGCAATTATCTCGCGCGTGTCGGACGCAGGGCCCAGTGTTGCGACGATCTTTACATTGCGCTGGCGTCTCATTCAGGCTTCCTTCGATTACTTGGATAGAAATGTTAGCGTTCACATTAAATCCTATCTGCTCCCTACGCTAACGTGAACCAAAAAATGATTTCAATCCCGTGACATTTGCCCGCTACCTTGACCCGCAAGCCCGGTGCGCCCAGTTTAGGTGCAACAAAGGAGCCTTCATGACCGAGTACACCCAGCAAGAGATCGAATTTCAGGCCGCCGCTTTTCGCCGTCTGCAAAAACACCTGATGCAGGACCGGACCGACGTGCAGAACATCGACATGATGAACCTCACCGGCTTCTGCCGCAACTGCCTTGCGCGTTGGTATCAAGAGGCTGCCGCGGAACAGGGCGTCGAAATGGACAAGACCCAAGCGCGCGAACTGTTCTACGGGATGAGCATGGATGACTGGAAAGCCCTCCATCAAACAGAAGCCAGCGACCAGCAACAAGAGGCCTTCAAGATTGCCTTCGAGAAAAACGTGGGCAACACCTGACCCCGCCACAGGCTTTTGCCTGGGTCACGGCTGAAAAGCTGATGCCAGCCACTCGAAGTGGCACAACATATCGCGATGCGCGCAAGGCATCGTTCGAAAATCAGCCTGATGGTTCAGGTTTTCACGCAAGAGTTGCCGCGCCCCGAAACCGGCGCGCGGCAACGTCCTTACACGGCAGCCTTGCGCATTTCGTCCAGGTATATCTCGCGCAGGCGCGTTGCCACGCGGCCTGGTGTTCCATCGCCCAGTGCAACGCCGTCGATCTCCACTACAGGCATCACAAAACCACTCGCTGAGGTGGTGAAGGCCTCATCCGCTTGCTTGGCTTCGTCAATGGTAAAGGCGCGCTCTTCGACTTCCATCTGCGCCTCACGCGCCATGCGCAACACGGCCACGCGGGTGATCCCGTGCAGGATCTCGTTGCCCAGCTGCCGCGTGATGATCTTGTTGCCCTTGATGATATAGGCGTTATTGGAGGTGCCCTCGGTCACCATGCCGTCCTCGACCATCCAGGCATCATCGCACCCGGCCTTCTTGGCCATCATCTTGCCCATCGAAGGGTAGAGCAGCTGCACCGTCTTGATGTCACGGCGGCCCCAGCGGATATCCTCGATGCTGATCACCTTGGCGCCACGTTTGGCCGCAGGGTTATCCGCCAGACCGGGCTTGTTCTGGGTGAACATCACAACCGTAGGCTCCGTCGTTTCGGGATCGGGGAAGACGAAATCACGGTCCCCGTCCGATCCGCGCGTGATCTGGAGATAGATCAACCCCTCGTCGATTTCATTTACGCGGACCAATTCGCGGTGGACCTCCAGCAGATCCTCCTTGCTGATCGGGTTGCGCATGTCCAACTCTGAAAGCGACCGCGCCAGACGTACTGCATGACCGTCAAAATCAATCAGCTTGCCACCCAGAACCGATGTCACCTCGTACACGCCGTCGGCCATCAAAAATCCGCGATCAAAGATCGAGATCTTGGCCTCGTTCTCCGGCATGTAGTCGCCATTTACATAAACTGTCCGCATATTCTTATCCCCAAAGCGCGCGGTTGGCCGGATGAACCCCCGCGGCATCAAATGTCATCGCTGCCGCGCGGTCTTCGGCCAAGAGCAACGGCCCGTCAAGATCCACAATCATCGCACCCTGCGCGACCAGCAGTGCCGGCGCCATCGCCAGCGACGATCCAACCATGCACCCCACCATCACGTCATAGCCTTCCGCCCGCGCCGCATCTCGCAGCGCCAACGCCTCCGTCAACCCGCCGGTCTTGTCCAGCTTGATGTTGACCACGTCGTATTTCCCCTTGAGCGCAGGCAGGCTCGCACGGTCATGGCAGCTTTCGTCCGCGCAGACCGGCACGGGCCGCTCCACTCCGAGCAGCGCATCGTCCTCACCCGCTGGCAAAGGTTGCTCCACCAGAGCGACACCCAGCCGCACCAGATGCGGTGCCAGATCAGCATAGACATCCGCAGACCAACCCTCGTTCGCGTCCACAATAATCGTGCTGTCAGGCGCACCCGCCCGCACCGCCTCCAGACGCGGCATATCATCAGGCGTGCCCAGCTTGATCTTCAACAGCGGGCGAAAGGCATTTTTGGCCGCCTGCACACGCATGTTCTCTGGCGTGTCCAGAGAAAGCGTATAGGCAGTGATCTCCGGCCTCAGCGGGTCCAGCCCCGCCAGCTGCCACACGGGCGTGCCGCTCTGCTTGGCCTCCAGATCCCACAGCGCACAATCCACGGCGTTCCGCGCAGCGCCCGCAGGCAAAAGATCATACAAGCCCTGCCGCGTCAGCGCACCAGACAGCCCTTCAATCTGCGCAGTGACACTCTCCAACGTCTCGCCATAGCGCGCGTAGGGCACACATTCACCCATACCGGTCACACCACCATCACTGATACGCACCGTTAAAACCTGCGCTTCAGTCCGCGACCCGCGCGAGATGGTAAACACCTGCGCCAGCCTGAAAGTATCGCTCGTCACGTCGATCTGCATCGCGCGCCCCTCTTCTTCATTTTGCCCTTAAACTCAATCCCGCAGCCGCCACAGGCGCAAACGGTCAAAGCGCTTCCAAAGCCTCCGCCAAGCGCTCTGCACCGTGGCGGAACGGATCGACGGCAGGCAAACCCATCTCGGCCTCGACCTTGGCCAGATAGGCCCGCGCCTCATCCTCCGACATATGCTGTGTATTGATCGAAACGCCCACGACTTTGCAATCGGGATTTGCCACCCGCGCCAGCGACAGCGCCACATCCCGGATCGCCTCCATCGTGGGGACCTTATAATCCGGCAGGCCTCGCATGTGCGGGCGCGTAGGCTCGTGACAGATGATCAACGCATCGGGCTGGCCCCCATGCACCAACGCAAGGGTAACGCCGGAATAGCTGACATGGTGCAAGCTGCCCTGCCCCTCGATTACGTCCCAATGATCCGCGTCGTTGTCGGGTGTGAGGTACTCAATGGAACCTGCCATGAAATCTGCCACTACCGCGTCCAGCGGCACACCCTCACCCGTGATCAAAATACCCGTCTGGCCGGTCGCGCGGAACGTGCTTTTCATGCCCCGCGCGCGCATCGCCTCGTCCAGCGCCAGCGCCGTATACATCTTGCCCACCGAGCAATCAGTGCCAACAGCCAGCACGCGCTTGCCGCTCCGCTTCACGCCGCTTGCAATCGGATAGTCCACCGACGGAATGCGCACATCATGCAAGGTGCAGCCGTGCTTCTCGGCCGCCGCCACCAGATCAGGCTCGTCGCCCAAAAGGTTGTGCAGACCGGATGCCAGATCATAGCCCATCGCCAGCGCTTCCAAGAGAACCACTTTCCATGCCTTGGAGATCAGACCACCACGGTTCGCCACACCGATGACCAAGGTCTTTGCACCCGCTTCCTGCCCTTGCGCCAGCGTCATGTCTTCCAGCCCGACGGTGGCCTTGCACCCGTCCATGCGGAACTGGCCCACAGCGTTCTCGGGACGCCAGTCCTTGATCCCTTGTGCCACTTTGGCCGCGAGTTGATCGGGCGCGTCGCCTAGGAACAGCAGGTAAGGTGTTTGAATCGTCATACGAATCTCCGTGGGTAAAAGGTTTGCGCGCAGCGTGGCGCAAAACTGTCGCAATTCAATCGCATATCGACCGCCCATACCAAATTGAACGCAATATTTACCCGCAATCAGCAACATACGCGCATTTTTCTTGCACAGCACAAAATTGCTGCGCCTGCAAATTGCCCTTGCGACCCTGCGCGTAACTTTATACCCAATGAGCGTAAATATACGACATTTTATGTCCCGAAAGGATCCCAGTCATGAGCTTCCGCCTCCAGCCGACCGCCCCTGCCCGCCCGAACCGATGCCAGCTGTTCGGCCCCGGCTCCAACACCAAACTCTTTGCAAAAATGGCTGCCTCCGAGGCGGATGTGATCAACCTCGACCTCGAGGACAGCGTCGCCCCCAACGACAAGGACATGGCCCGCTCGAACATTATCGAGGCGATCAACACCATCGACTGGGGCACAAAAACCCTGTCCGTTCGCATCAACAGCCTTGATACGCCTTACTGGTACCGCGATGTCGTGGATCTGTTGGAACAAGCGTCCGAGCGTCTGGACCAGATCATGATCCCCAAGGTCGGTTGCGCAGAAGATGTCTATGCGGTCGATGCTCTTGTCTCCGCGATCGAGACTGCCAAGGGCCGGAAGAAGCGTATCGCCTTCGAGGTGATCATCGAATCCGCCGCAGGCATCGCCCATGTCGAAGCCATTGCTGCCTCCTCTCCCCGCCTTGAAGCGATGAGCCTGGGTGCCGCTGATTTCGCCGCGTCCATGGGCATGCAGACCACCGGTATCGGTGGCACGCAAGAGAACTACTATATGCTGCGCGAAGGCCAGAAATACTGGTCCGACCCATGGCACTGGGCACAAACGGCCATTGTGGCGGCCTGCCGCACCCATGGCATCCTTCCGGTGGATGGCCCCTTCGGCGATTTCTCCGACGATGAAGGCTACCGCGCCCAGGCGCGCCGCTCGGCCACATTGGGCATGGTCGGGAAATGGGCCATCCATCCCAAGCAAATCGCCACCGCGAACGAGGTTTTCACCCCCTCCGAAGAAGCGGTTGCCGAAGCGCGCGAGATTCTTGCTGCTATGGAGACGGCAAAAGCTAATGGCGAAGGCGCCACCGTATACAAGGGCCGCCTCGTAGACATCGCCAGCATCAAGCAAGCCGAGGTGATCGTGCGCCAGTCCGAGATGATCGCGGGCTGAATATACGATGCAAGAAACACAAACGGCCCGCCAATTCGGCGGGCCGTTTTGTTGTCACGTTACAGACGGATCAGACCATCTCCATCGCTAAAGGTGCTATCTCAGGTTGGGTCGCACCCGACAAACTCATTCTGGACGTATATAGCGCAATGCCCAGCATCGCCCCCAGCAAACCCACCAAGAGAAAATTAATCAAGCTCATATTTCGCCGCCTTTACACCTCAATCTTGCCACAATCAGATCGCGGTGCCGAGCCAAGAGCAAGCAATCAAACGGAAACAGTTTGTTTTTCAGGCAGCAGCACACCCAATGCATCAGCGCCGCCGCGCACTGTTTCGCACCCAACAACAGGGTTAACGAAAATTTAGCAATTTCATCCCGCCGCGTTTTGGCGCAAACCCTTTTCATGACCCTTGAAACCCTCACCGCTCTGGCGATCTTCGCCTTCGTCAGCTCCGCCACCCCCGGACCGAACAACCTGATGCTGATGGCCTCAGGCGCGAATTTCGGCTTTCTGCGCTCCATCCCGCATATGGCCGGAATCTCCATCGGGTTCATGGTCATGCTGTTTGCTGTCGGCGCAGGTCTGGTGCAGATTTTCGACCGCTTTCCGGTGATCTATGACGTGCTCACGGTCGCCAGCGTCGTCTATATGCTCTGGCTCGCATGGAAAATCGCGCAAGCCGCACCCGTCACCAAAGATGCAAACGCAGGTGCGCCCATGACTTTTCTACAGGCGGCAGGTTTCCAGTGGGTCAATCCCAAAGCATGGGCCATGGCCCTGACCGCCATCACTGTCTACGTTGGCGACGCGGGCCTTTTGTGGCTCGCCGTCGGCGCGCTGATGTTCGCTGTCGTCAACCTTCCGTCAGTATCGCTGTGGACAGTCGCAGGCCAGCAGATGCAGCGGTTCCTCACCAATCCGCGGCGCCTGCGCATCTATAATTGGACGATGGCCGCGCTGTTGATCGTATCACTCTACCCCGTACTGGGCCGCTAAGCGCCGTTGCATCACGTGCCAATCACAGCCATATAAAGCCGATACCAGTGTGGAGCGTGACATGACCCAGTATATGGATTTCGAAAAACCCCTCGCCGAAATCGAGGGAAAAGCCGAAGAATTGCGCGCGATGGCACGACGCGATCCGGATACCGACATGACAGCTGAGGCAAAGGCGCTGGACGTCAAAGCCGCCAAAATGCTGGACGATCTCTATAAGAACCTCACGCCTTGGCGCAAATGTCAGGTGGCCCGCCACCCCGACCGCCCCCATTGCAAAGACTACATTGACGCCCTGTTCACCGAATACACACCGCTTGCCGGTGACCGGAACTTTGCCGACGATCACGCGGTTATGGGCGGTCTTGCACGCTTCAATGACAAACCGGTGATGGTCATCGGCCATGAAAAAGGCAACGATACAAAATCCCGGATCGAGCGTAATTTCGGCATGGCCCGTCCCGAAGGCTATCGCAAGGCTGTGCGCCTGATGGAGATGGCCCACCGTTTCGGCCTGCCCGTGATCACACTCGTCGACACCCCCGGCGCCTATCCTGGCAAAGGCGCCGAAGAACGTGGCCAGTCAGAAGCTATCGCGCGCGCAACCCAGAAATGTCTGGAAATCGGCGTGCCCTTGGTCAGCGTCATCATTGGCGAAGGCGGCTCGGGAGGCGCTGTAGCCTTTGCCACCGCCAACCGTGTGGCAATGCTGGAACATTCAGTTTATTCGGTGATCTCTCCTGAAGGCTGCGCGTCCATCCTGTGGAAAGACGCCGAGAAGATGCGCGAAGCCGCAGAAGCACTGCGCCTGACGGCGCAAGACCTCAAACAGCTCGGTGTGAATGACCACATCATCCCTGAGCCAAAAGGCGGTGCGCATCGCAACCCGCAAGCAGCCATCGCCTCCGTTGCGGAAGCCATTACCAAAATGCTCAAATCGCTGGAGGGTAAAAGCCCTAAAGCCCTCATCAAAGACCGCCGCGAGAAATATCTCGACATGGGCGATCGCGGTCTGGCAGCCTGAGCGCGCTCTTTCCCCTGATCCACTCCCTACCGGGTGCGCTGTACATCATGGCGCGCCCCAGGATACTGCCCGGTGATATAACAAACGCCCGCGCCGCAGGCATCGACACGCTTGTGTCCCTTCTGGAACCTGCCGAAGCAGCAACGATCGGCCTCGCGGACGAACTCCTGATCTGCGCGGATCTGGGCATCACCTTTCTGTCACATCCCATACGCGACATGCAGCTCCCTGATCCTGCCGCCTTCGCCAGTTTCACCTCGGACCTTGCCACCCGTCTGCGCGGCGGCGCGCACATTGCGGTCCATTGCTATGCGAGCATCGGACGCTCCGGCATGCTCGCCTGCGCCACGCTGGGCCACTTTGGCTACACACCCGCACAGGCCATCAAGCACGTCAGCCAAAGGCGCGCAGCACCGGTTCCCGACACAGCGGAACAGACTGCCTTTATCCACCGCATAATAACGCACAACAGATCCTGACAGGCCCGAACCTGCCTTCATTTTGCCAATGAAATCAATCCCGTCGCCACGATCTGCGCAAACAGCCGCAGGTGCGCCTCAGCTGGCGAGCATCCGCAGTCCCTGCGTCACATCCGAGCGCACGGCCAGCCGCAGACCCGGCTCGTCCCCCGCGCGCAGTGCCGCAATGATCAGCTTGTGAAAGTGCGGCGGCTCCGTCCTGCGCAAACGGCCATAAAGCGACCGCATCGTCGGCCCCAATTGCAACCAGACCGTCTCGGCCATCGCCAGCATCGCCGGCGCCTGCGCGCGCAGATAAAGTGTGCGGTGAAATTCAAGATTTGTGCGGATATAAGTGACAGCATCACGGTGCGCGACCGCTTCGCCGACCTTGGCGTTGATGTTCTGCAACCGCTCAATCAGCGCCAGATGCGCCCGCGGCAACGCGCGACTGGCCAGTTCGACCTCGATCAAAGCGCGTAGTGCTGCCAATTCCTCGATCCGCTCATTGCTCAGCAGGGGTGTCGAAATACGCCCCGAGTTCGACATGCTCAGCGCCCCCTCCGCCGCCAGCCTGCGAACCGCTTCGCGGGCAGGGGTCATGGAGACCTCGTATTCGGACCCGATGCCCCGCAGGGTCAGCGCATGCCCTGGCGGGATATCGCCGTGCATGATCCGCGACCGCAGATGCCGGTAGACACGGTCGTGGGCCAGCGGCGCGGGATCAACAGGGCGGGGATTCAGGTTCATTCAGCAGATGTGATCACAAATTCCGGCGCCGTCAAGCGGCGTCATCAGAACTTGTACTTATGCAACGTGCTTCCATGCGCCCGCAGCCATCGGCGCGGCGGCCCATAGTCGCCATAGATGCGCGTGACGCCTGCCCAGAACGCGGGCGAATGGTTCATCTCGGCCAGATGCGCCACCTCATGCGCCGCGACATAATCCAGCACCTCGGGCGGCGCCATGATCAACCGCCAAGAATACATCAACCCGCCATCCGACGTGCATGACCCCCAGCGCGAGCGGGTATCGCGCAGGCTGATCCGCGCATAGCTACGCCCCAGCCGCGCGGCGTAGTCATCGCTCGCCCCTGCCAGCCGGTCACGCGCAATCTCCTTGAGATGTGAACACAGCCGCTTGCCCGATCGCTCCGGCGGGCCGGGCACAAAGATACCCTCGTCAGTGATCTCGACCCGTCGGCCAGTTCCCGCCCGCACGACGTACATCCGCCCACCCAGGGGCAACTCGGACCCGATACCCACGACCACATCGTCACCACGCGCGTCCAGATGCCTGCGAATCCAGTCTTCCTTGCTGCGCGCAAAATCCATCGCCTCCCGTTCGGCCAGCCGCTTCGGCAGCGTTAGCGTCACACGACCGTCAAGTTGGCTGATGCGCAGAGAAATGCGTCTGGCCCGCGCCGAACGGCGCAGGATCAAGGGAATGGGCGGGTCTCCGGGCAAATGCGGATCGGACATGCGGGGCGTCTCTGAATGAGGTCAAGCGGCTTTTGGCTGGACAGCACCCCCTGCTTATGGCACTTGCCCTGAATCATCTAGACACAACACCAATTATCAAAGGGGAAATACATGCCCAACGAAGAATGGGGAACCAAGCGCCTGTGCCCCACCACGGGCAAGCGTTTCTACGACCTGAACAGAAACCCGATCGTCAGCCCCTACACGGGCGAGGTTGTGGAAATTGATCAGTCCAAATCACGCATGATCGCCGCCGACGCGGAAGATGCAGCCACTGCAAAAGCCAAGGCATCGGAGGTTACCGATGATGATGATCTGGTAGATGACGATGATGTAGACGTAGATCTGGACGATGATCTGCTGGACGACGACGAAGACGATGATGACACGGTTCCTCTTGAAGAAATCGCGGATGTCGCTTCGAACGACGACGATTGATAAAATCCGGTGGCGGGGCGTGCGTTTTTCGCTTGATCCCGTCGCCGCTTGTGCCTAGTACACGGCGCATCGGACTTCGCAGCCCGACACTCAGATCCCTCAGGGATACCATTCCACGCTTGCGTGTTTTGGGGCATTAGCTCAGCTGGGAGAGCGCCTGCATGGCATGCAGGAGGTCAGCGGTTCGATCCCGCTATGCTCCACCATCCCCTTTTCCTGTAAAATGAGTCTTCTTCTCAGCACGACAAACCCGCGCCGGGTCTGCGCCCTTTCCTTGATCATGAAGGGCCTGACCAGTAGCTATGTGGTGATGTAGGCACAGGAGAGACCCACGAACATGCCATCCAAAGCCCTTCCTGCCTCGAACGATCCGGCTGATCTCCAGAGTCTTTTCAAAGCTCAGAGAGCGGCGGCGCGCGCCGATCCTTTCCCCTCTCTGGACGTAAGGCTCACGCGCCTCGGCAAACTGGGCGCCATGCTCGACACCTATGAGGACCGCCTGACACAAGCCATCAGCGATGACTTTGGCCAGCGTGCAACGGTAGAGACGCGGCTGTCGGAGTTCTTCGTGCTCCGCCTCATGCTGAAACAGGCGCGCAAGGAAACAAAGTCATGGATGAAACCCCGTAAGGTCCGCACCAACCTGGTGTTCAAGCCGGGCAAAAGCAGCATCGTGCTGCAACCCTTGGGTGTGGTGGGAATCATCGCGCCATGGAACTTTCCGTTGCAACTGGTCCTGGCGCCGCTGGTTACGGCGCTGGCCGCCGGCAACCGCGCTGTTCTCAAGCCAAGCGAGCTGACGCCGCGCTTTTCCAATGTGCTGAACGAGGCGGTTGCAGCGCATTTCACCCCCGAGGAGGTCGCCGTGATACGCGGCGAGGCGGATATTGCGCAGGCGATGACCGACCTTCCGTTCGACCATCTGGTTTTCACCGGCTCCACTTCCGTGGGCCGCAAGGTGGCACAGGCCGCTGCGGCCAACCTTACACCTGTGACGCTGGAGCTGGGCGGTAAATCGCCCGCCATCCTGGACGAGAGCGCCGATGTGCCCCGCGCCCTGCGCCGGATCCTCAAGGGCAAGCTGACCAACTGCGGCCAGATCTGCATAGCCCCCGATTATCTGTTGGTGCCCGAGGACAAAGTGGACACTATTGCCGCCCAACTGCTGGAAATAGCGCGCGAGATGTACCCCGAATGGAATGGCAACCCTGACGCGACCTCGATCATCAACGCACGTCATATGCAGCGCCTGCAAGCTCTGGTCGAGGATGCCGTGGCCAAAGGTGCCACCGTCCAGACCTCGCATCCCTTTGCGCCCAACACGCGCATGATGCCCCTGACGGTGCTGACCGACACAACACCGGAGATGGAAGTAATGCAGGACGAGATATTTGGCCCCATCCTGCCGGTCGTCGGCATGAAGACCCATGCCGAGGCGCTGGCCTATGTGCAAGATCGCCCCCGCCCGCTCGCGCTCTACTGGTTCGGCACCGATGCGGCACGGCGCGACGCGGTACTGACGCAAGTGCACGCAGGCGGGGTCACCATCAATGACACGCTGCTGCACATCGCGCAGGACAACCTGCCTTTTGGCGGGGTCGGTGACAGTGGCATCGGCAACTACCACGGACAGGCGGGGTTTGAGCATTTGTCGCACATGAAGGCGGTATATCACCAAGCCAGATACACTGTGACCGACCTGCTCGGCGCGCCTTTCACGCCTCTTGCCAAGAAAATACTGAAATTCACCGAGAAGATGGCGCGGCGCTAGTCGTCGATAAGGATCGCACGGAAATCGTTCACATTGGTACCGGTCGGGCCGGGCCTGAAGATGGTTCCCGCCGCATCAAACGCGCCCCACGCATCATTGCGCCGCTGCGCATCAGCAGGGTCCACCCCCGCCGCCCGCATGGCTGTCGCCGTGCTGCCATCGGCAAAGGCACCTGCGTTATCCTCTGATCCGTCAATTCCGTCCGTATCGGCGGCCAACGCGGTGATGCCCCTCACACCGTCAATCGCCTGCGCAAAGCCCAGCAGAAACGCCGTATTCCGCCCGCCACGCCCATCTGTGTGGCGCAGGGTCACCGTTGTCTCACCACCGGACAGGATCACGACCGGCGCGGCAAAAGGCCGGCCCTGTGCCACGACCTCGCGCGCGATGGCCGCATGCATCTGGCCGATCACCTCTGCCTCGCCCTCGATCGCGTCAGACAGGATCACCGCGGGCACGCCTGCCGCTTCTGCCGCGCGCGCGGCCGCCTCCAACGAGAGGCGCGCGGAGGCCACAATGCGCACCTCGTTGCGTGCAAAGACCGGATCATCGGGGCGCGGCGCGCGGTGCAGCCGCGCCATCACCTGCGCAGGCAGCGCCAGGCCGCGCGCGGCAATCATCGCGTGCGCGTCCTCCAGCGTGATAGCATCCGGCACCGTGGGGCCGGATGCCACCTGCGCCGGATCATCGCCGGGCACGTCCGAGACAATCAGGCTCAGCACCCGTGCAGGATGTGCCGCCGCCGCCAGCCGCCCACCCTTGATCCCGCTGGCATGTTTGCGGATCGCGTTCATCACGCCAATGGGCGCGCCGCTGGCCAGCAGTGCAGTGTTCAGCGCCTGGTCGTCCGCCAGCGTCAGCCCCTCAGGCGGGCAGGGCAGCAGCGCCGAGCCGCCGCCACAGACCAACGCCACAACCAGATCATCCGGTTTCAGCCCCGTAACCGCGTCAAACAGCGCCTGCGTGGCAGCGAAACCGGCCGCGTCGGGCACAGGATGGGCGGCCTCCATCACCCGGATCTGACGTGTGGGGCAGGCATAGCCGTAGCGGGTGACCACAACGCCTTCCAACGGCCCGTCCCACAGATCCTCGAACGCGGCGGCCAACTGTGCGGCGCCCTTGCCCGCACCCACGACCACCAGCCGCCCCTTGGGGCGCTCAGGGATATGGGGTGCCAAAGCCGCACGCGCATCGGCAGCGGTTACCGCCGCCTCGAACAGCCCTGTCAAAAACGCCTGCTTGGCCGGATCAATCATCCGCCGAACTCCGTGCGCAAGGCAGCTTTCTGGACCTTGCCCATCGTGTTGCGTGGCAGCGCGTCTACCACGCGGTAGTCGCGGGGTTGTTTGTAGCGCGCCAGCGTCTGAGCAGCCGCCGCCTTTACCGCATCCACATCAATCTGCGCGCCGGGCTGCGCCACCAGAACCGCCAGCGGCACCTCGCCCAGATCGTCATGCGGCACGCCGATCACGGCACTTTCCAGCACGCCGTCCTGCGCATCCAGCAGCAGCTCCAGCTCTTTGGGGTAGATGTTGTAGCCGCCAGAGATGATCAGATCCTTGCCGCGCCCCACGATTGTTACATAGCCGTCCGCGTCCTGCACCCCCAGATCGCCAGTGATGAAAAACCCGTCTGCACGCAACTCCTCTGCTGTTTTCTCGGGCATGTTCCAATAGCCCTGAAACACATTCGGCCCGCGTACCTCAATAATGCCTGTCTCGCCAGCCGGCAGTTCCGTGCCATCGGGATCACAGACGCGCAGCTCAACATCCGGCAGCGGCAGGCCAACGGTGCCTGCCCGCCGCGCGCCCTCATAGGGGTTGGAGGTGTTCATGTTGGTTTCCGTCATGCCATAGCGTTCCAGAATCCGGTGGCCGGTCCGCGCCTCGAAGGCCGCATGGGTATCAGCCAGCAGCGGCGCAGAGCCAGAAATGAACAGCCGCATTCCCGCCGTCAGATCGCGGTCAAACCGCGCGTCGTCCAACAGGCGGGTGTAGAATGTCGGCACGCCCATCATCGAGGTTGCGCGCGGCATCCACTCGATCAGTTGGTCAATGTCCAGCTTTGGCAGGAACACCATCGCCCCGCCCGCGATCAGCATCACGTTTGTCGCCACGAAAAGCCCGTGGGTGTGGAATATCGGCAGCGCATGCAGCAGCACGTCCGTCTCTGCGAAACGCCACAGATCCGCCAGCGTCTCGGCGTTGCTGATCAGGTTCTGCTGGCTCAGCATCGCCCCTTTGGACCGGCCCGTGGTGCCGGATGTATAGAGAAACGCCGCCAGATCGTCCGCGCTACGCGCCACCGTATCGAAACTCTGGGCCTGTTTGTCCGCACAGGCGGCCAGCGTCCCGCCCGCCGCATCCAGCGTCGCAAATGCGGCACCCGTCGCCTGCGCAACCGGCTCCAGCTCGGCTGCGCGCGCAGGGTCCGCCACCAGCAGCTTTGCCCCGCTGTCGCCCACGAAATAGGCAAGCTCCGCCCCGGTATAGGCCGTGTTCAGCGGCAGGAAAATCGCGCCCGTCTGCGCGCAGGCGGCATAAAGCGCCAGCATATCGGGGCACTTCTCCACCTGTACTGCGACCCGGTCGCCCATATTCACGCCGAATACATGCAACGCATGGGCCAGCTGTGCCGCGCGACGCACAAACGCGGCATGGGTGATCACATCGCCGTCTGGCAGGTACAAGAATGGCGTGTCGCGGTCTGCGTGGGGTGCAAACATCGTGTCATAAAGCGGGTTGTGCATGGGCTGGCCTCTGTCCGGTTTTCCCTACCCTAGCGCACCCTGCCTCCGGTGAAAATAATCGGATTTAAGGTACACCCGCACAGCCGCTCTGCCCCTTGCACAAAGCCGCCTGCGCGAAATCGCCCGTATACAAATGCGCCACAACCCTTTAGGGGCGGGCCAACTCCATTCTTTATCCGTTCAGGAACACCCCTTGATTCAAACGATCGCAGACGCACTGGCCGCCCAAGGCTATGAGACAATGACACCCGTTCAGGAGGCCGTGATTGCCCCTGAACTCGACGGTGCGGACCTTCTGGTCTCCGCACAAACCGGCTCCGGCAAGACCGTGGCATTTGGCCTCGCCATCGCCCCCACGCTGCTGGGGGACCGCACCACATTCGGCCCCGCAAGCGCGCCACTGGCGCTGGTCATCGCGCCCACGCGTGAACTCGCGATGCAGGTTAGTCGCGAATTAACATGGCTTTACGGCAAGGCTGGTGCCGTGGTGACCACCTGTGTGGGCGGCATGGACACACGCACAGAGCGCCGCGCGCTGGACCGTGGCGCGCACGTCGTTGTGGCTACACCGGGTCGCCTGTGTGACCACATTAAGCGCAACAACATAGACCTCACAGACATCCGCGCCGTGGTGCTGGACGAAGCGGACGAAATGCTGGATCTGGGCTTCCGCGAGGATCTGGAATTCATCCTTGGCGAATCTCCCGAAACGCGCCGCACGCTGATGTTCTCGGCCACTGTGCCGTCGGCAATCGCGCAGCTGGCAAAAAGCTATCAGCGCAATGCGCAGCGCGTTTCTGTCGTGTCTGATGGCAAACAGCACGCTGATATCGAATACCGCGCGCTGACGGTGAACCCGCGCGATACGGAAAACGCGATCCTCAACATCCTGCGCTTTTATGAGGCCAAGAACGCGATCGTGTTCTGTAACACCCGCGCAGCCGTTGCCCGCCTGACCACACGTCTGACCAACCGCAACTTCTCGGTCGTGGCCCTGTCCGGTGAGCTGACGCAGTCCGAGCGGACAAATGCGCTGCAATCGCTGCGCGACGGACGCGCGCGCGTCTGCGTGGCCACCGATGTGGCAGCACGCGGCATCGACCTGCCCAACCTCGAGCTTGTGATTCACGCCGATCTGCCCACCAACGCCGACACGCTGCTTCACCGCTCTGGCCGGACGGGCCGCGCGGGGCGCAAAGGTGTCTCGGCGCTGATCGTGCCACCCAAGATGCGCTCCAAGGCGACACGCCTGATGGGCTGGGCCAAGCTGCAAGCCGAATGGGCGCTGCCGCCGTCTGCCGCCGAAGTAAACGCTGCGGATGAAGAGCGACTGCTGAACGATGCCGCATGGACCACGCCCGCGCCCGAAGATGCGGAAGACTTTGTGGCAACGCTGGTCGAGCGCTACACGCCCGAGCAACTCGCCACCGCCTTCGTGAACCTGCACCGCTCGCGCGCCTCTGCGCCCGAGGAACTGTCCTCGCCCGGTGACGGCAAGGACAGCGCGCCGCGCGCGGAGTTTGGCAAATCCGTCTGGTTCACAGTCTCCACCGGCCGCAATGACGGCGCCGAGCCGCGCACGCTGCTGCCGATGCTGTGCCGTGTCGCCGATCTGACCCGTGATGACATCGGGGCGATCCGCGTCCAGCCGCGCCATTCCTACGTTGAAGTGGCCGAAGGTGCCGTGAGCAAATTGGTCAACGCACTCGGTGCGGACATGAAGGCCGAAGATGGTGTGACCCTTACACGCCTTGACGGCGTGCCGGATTTCGGTCCCCGCACAGGACGCCCCGAAAGCAAGGGCAGCGGAAACAGGGATCGCGATGATCGTGGCCCGAAACCCGCGTGGAAGGATAAACCCGACCAGCGCGCCAAACCGGCCTATGATCCCGATGCGCCAAAGCCTGCGCGCAAGCCACGCCCGCCGCGCGATGAAGCGCCCGCAGCCGAGTACAAACCGCGCCCCGCCAGCGACAAGCCGCGCGGCGCACCGGCCAAGCCAAAACGCGATGCCGCGCGTCCGCCCAAGTCTCACAAGACTGAGCGGACACCGATGAAAGCAGGCGAGAAGCCCAAATCGAAAGCTGTCTGGAAAGACAAGCCCGCAGGATCTTTCAGCGACAAACCAGCGGCCAAGGCAAAGTCAGGCGCGAAAGCTGTCTGGAAAAAGCCTGCCAAGGATGCGCCTGCGCGCGAGGCAAAGCCCGAGGGCGGTTATAACCGCGCGGCAGATGCCTCAAAACGTTTCACACCTCCGGGCAAGGGTAAGAAGCCAGCCGGCAAAGGCCCGAAGAAGTAGACACCTGCGAAGGTTTCATGAAAAAGGCCGGAGCATTTGCTCCGGCCTTTTTTTGTAAATTGCGCGAAATCAGTCGTTAAAATCCGCCCCCGGGGCTCCGCCCGCAAGGGGCACAAACCCTCCACCGGAGGGTTTGCCGAAGCAAAGCTTCGGACTACCCCTTGCCCTTCCAGGGCACCAAAACCCGCTCGGCACCGCGCATCAGCATATCAATGCCGAAACCGATCACACCGATCAGGATGATACCAAGGATCACGATGTCCGTGTTCTGGAACTTGGACGCGACCATGATCATCATGCCCGCCCCCTTCTCCGCCGCGACCAGCTCAGCCGCAACGACGGTGCCCCAACAAACCCCCATCGCCACCCGCGCCCCCGTGAAAATCTCGGGCAGCGAGTTGGGGATAATAACGTGGCGCATGATCTGCCATTTGCTAGCACCCAGCGAATAGGCAGCATGCACCTTGGAAATGCTAACCCCCGACACGCCCGACCGCGCGGCAATCGCCATGATCCAAAGCGCGGCAAGGAACAGCAGGATGATCTTGCCCGTTTCTCCGATGCCCGCCCAGATGATCACCAGCGGGATCAACGCCAGCGGCGGCACAGGGCGCATGAATTCGACAATCGGGTCGAACCAGCCCCGGAACCAGTTGCTCAGCCCCATCGCATAGCCAAGCGGAATGCCGACAATCGCGCCGCAGACAAAGCCCGCCACCACGCGGAACAGCGACCAGCCCAGATGCCCCAGCAGCGATGTGCCGCGAAAGCCCTCGTCCAGCACCCTGACCGTCCGATCGATCACTGCCTCGGGCGAAGGCAGGTACAGCGGCTCCATCTGCAAACCGTTATCAGGGGCGAAGTTCGGCGTGCCTTTATCGGAGATCGTCACTGATCCGCCTTCGATTTCCACCGTATCGCCCGGGCGCACAGCCTGACCGTTGATCGCAACAATCTTTGCCCCGTCTGCGCGCGCTACCTCGTCATTACGGTCAAAAGACACCAACTGGCTGCGGTATTGCGCCACAGTGATGCTGTCATTTCTGGCGAGACCCTCGCCCTCCTCCACAACAACCGGATCGGGATTTTCCTCGCGGGTGTGGACCAGCACAGTCACAGTGGCGGTGTCTGTCTGGCCGTTCGCCTCCACCGTGTAGTCAAACGCGGTCTGCCCCGCATAGGGCGCAGGTGCGTGCAGAAAACCGGGGATCAACGAAGACCCTGTGAACATACCCCACAGCAAGAACAGCGTAAGGATAGAGATGATACCGGCCGCACGATTTGGGCGCACTGCGCTTTCATCACCGAAGGTCACGGTTTTGAGCGAAGTATAATCCCGAAGGCCCGCGCCAATGCGCGTAAACAAGACCATGGAGGCGATGAAAATGCCCAGATAGACGGCAAGTATGATAAAGCCGGTCATGCCTTTTCCTCCGACGTGCCCATAATTTCTTCTTCCATGTCCCAGATCATATTCAGGATTTCTTCGCGCTTGGGCCCAAAATCCGGATGCTTTTTCACCTCACGCAGGTCCGAGTTGACACCCAACTCGGCAAAGGGAAGGCGGTATTCCTTGTGAATCCGGCCCGGCCGCGGTGCCATCACGATCAGCCGCTCGCCCAGCAGCAGTGCTTCCTCGACGGAGTGGGTGATCAGGATGATCGTCTTGCCGGTTTCTTTCCACAGCTTGAGCACAAGGCTCTGCATCTTCTCGCGCGTCAACGCATCCAGCGCGCCCAACGGCTCGTCCATCAGGATGACATCGGGGTCGTTTGCAAGACAGCGGGCCAGTGCCACACGCTGCTGCATCCCGCCCGACAGCTCGTAAACCGCTTTTTCCTTGAAATCCTGAAGGCCGACAACATCCAGAAGGTGGTTTACAATATCGGCCTTGTCGTTCTTGGGCATCCCCTTCATCGAAGGCCCAAAGCCTACGTTGTCGCGCACACTCATCCACTCAAACAGCGCACCTTGCTGAAACACCATACCGCGCTCAGCGTCGGGGCCGGTGATCTTGTGCCCGTTCAGGGTCATCACCCCTTCGGTAGGCGCTAGAAACCCTGCAACGATGTTCAACAGCGTAGTCTTGCCGCAGCCCGACGGCCCCAGCACGCTCAGCAACTCGCCTGCTTTGAGGTCAATCGACACATCTTTCAGCGCCTGCACCGATCCGCCGCCTGGCAGATCGAACCGCATGGATAGCTTGTCAATCACAAGTCCGGACATGTCCCTGCTTTCTGGCCGCAACGCGCAACCCGTAGAACGGGACTGGCCCGCTGCCTTCGTTCAAAAATACCGGCGCGCAGGACATGCGCGCCGGGCTATCGGTGTGTTCCAGAAGGGATTACATGTCTTTGACGGCCATCAGCGGACCGGTGTTCACGGTGCCCGCGTATGTTTCCAGCGCGCTGTCGATCGAGCCGCTTTCCACGAACACCTGTGCAACACCGCCCATGAACGTCTGGCTGCCACCACCGAACCATTTGTCGCTCAGCTGCTCTTCAACAGAAGGGAAGGTGAAGCCTGCAAGCGTTTCCGCAGTCGCTGCTTCGTCCATACCCGCATCCTTGGCGATCACCGGCAACATTTCCGCCGCACCGTCACCGCCTGCGTTCCACATCGCGTTGGCATCTGCCGTCACTTTGAGGAACTTCGCCAGATCCTCACCGTTCTCGGCAACATAGGAAGCAGGCGCGGATGTCACGTCAAACACCAGAATGCCCAGCTCTTCCTTCTCGGCACCCGTCAGCAGGACATTGCCCGACTCCTTCATCCGGCGCAGCGCACCGCCCCAGCCACAAGCCATGTCCACAGCGCCTTGGCTCAGTGCCGCGGCGCCCTCGGCAGGGGCCATATCAACCACTGACATGCTGCCCACATCTACGCCGAAATGCTCCATCTGCTTGAGAAAGCCATAGTGCGCCGCAGTTCCCAGCGGCACGGCCACCTTCTTGCCCGTCAGTTCGGACGCAGAGGTCTTGTCGATCTCCAGACCAGAGGCCACAACACAGTTATCGTTCTCGGAATAGGACACAGCCACATCAAGGATCTGGATATCCTGACCACCGGAAGTTGCCACGACGAACGGCGGCACACCCTGGCTTACCGAGATCTGGACATCCCCCGACGCCATCGCCGCAGACATCGCCACGCCGCTGTCAAAGCTGACCCAGTTGATTTTCTTGCCGATAACTTCATCGTAGGTGCCGTTGACCTTGGCGTACTGGAACGGCATGGGCCATTCGAGGAAATAGCCGACAGTGATCTCACCTTCCGATTGCGCAAAGACGGATGTGGCTGTGAGCGACATCACCGCACCAGCGACGAACATACTTACTGTTTTCTTGATCATTCTATAACTCCCCGTTTTGTTGGCGCCCGGCCCCTTGGTCGGAACTCGGGATTATATTGCGTGCAGTGTGCGGCGACCGCACCTGACACCGACATCCTAGTGATGACCCTGCTGCATGCAACAAGCTTTCATCGGGTATTGAGACGAAAAGGGCCATTTCCAAAAGCAACCACCACCCGGACCCTAAAGTTATTGCAGGTTTTCAGACACTCCTGCATGTGCCCGAACGCAAACCTCGCAAGATGAAGGTTTGATGAAATTTCGTGCAAACATGCCTTGTTGGATCGCGCTGTCCCTGCTGCTGGCACCGGGCGATCACTGAAACCCTGCTATTTTTTACAATCCTGCGTAACTGGCACTATCCTTCGCGCCCCACTGGCCCTACTTAAAATGCGAAAATCCACGTTTAATATGGTATCAATCAGATCACTCCGTGCTGATTTCCCTCTTTATCGCCCTTTCGAAAGGTTCCCCTCATGGACGGTACATTCAACGACAATGACATCTCCCGTATTGTGGAGGCGGACCGCGCCCATGTCTGGCACCACCTGAGCCAGCATAAACAGTACGAAACAGGCGATCCGCGCATCATCGTGGAGGGCAAAGGCCTGCGGGTCTGGGACCAGCACGGCAAGGAGCACATCGATGCGGTCGCGGGCGGCGTGTGGACCGTCAACGTAGGCTACGGTCGCGAATCAATCGCCGATGCGGTGCGCGACCAGCTGGTAAAGCTCAACTTCTTCGGCGGCACAGCTGGGTCGATACCCGGTTCCATCTTCTCGGAGATGCTGATCGACAAAATGCCTGGGATGAGCCGCGTCTACTATGCCTCCTCCGGCTCGGAAGCGAACGAGAAGGGTTTCAAGATGGTCCGCCAGATCGCGCACAAGCGCTACGGCGGCAAAAAGCACAAGATCCTCTACCGCGAGCGCGACTACCACGGCGGCACCATCGGCACGATGGCCGCAGGCGGGCAGGACGAGCGCAACGCGCAATACGGTCCCTTCCCGGATGGTTTCATCCGCGTGCCCCACTGCCTCGAGTATCGCAAGCACGAACAAGACGGCGCACCGGATGAGAACTACGGCGTCTGGGCCGCCAACGAGATCGAGAAAGTGATTCTGCGCGAAGGCCCTGATACCGTCGGCGCGCTCTGCCTTGAGCCGGTGACCGCAGGCGGCGGCGTGATCACGCCCCCCGATGGCTATTGGGAGCGTATCCGCGAAATCTGCGACCAGTACGAAATTCTGCTGCACATCGATGAAGTGGTTTGTGGTGTTGGCCGGACAGGCACATGGTTCGGCTACCAGCACTATGGCATCAAGCCCGATATGGTCAGCATGGCCAAGGGTGTTGCCTCGGGCTACGCGGCCATTTCCTGCCTCGTCACCACCGAGGCCGTGTTTAACATGTTCAAGGACGATCCCTCGGACGTGCTGAACTACTTCCGTGACATCTCGACCTTTGGCGGTTGCACCGCTGGCCCCGCCGCCGCGATCGAGAACATGAAGATCATTGAGCGTGAAAACCTGCTGGAGAACACGACCCTCATGGGCGCCTATATGCTCGACCAGCTTGCTGCGTTGCAGGACAAGCACAAAAACATCGGTCAGGTACGCGGTAAAGGCCTGTTTCTGGGAGCCGAGCTGGTCACGGACCGCGCCACCAAAGAACCGTTGCCCGAGAAGGTCGTCGGGGCAGTGGTGGCTGACTGCATGCAACAGGGTGTCATCATCGGTGCCACCAACCGCTCGCTTCCCGGCAAGAACAACACGCTGTGCTTCTCGCCCGCGCTGATTTGCACCAAGGACGATATCAACCAGATCATCGCTGCGGTTGATGGCGCGTTGGGCCGGGTTCTGGGCTGAAACATCATGCCCACTGGCCTGCCCTGACGGGCGGGCCAGTTATTTTACGTAAGGTTGCGGTCAGAAAAACTAATTATTGAAATAATTCGGAACCCTCGCGCGTATCGAGCGTTAAACCACGAACTCAAAGGGTGATTACTCATGAAAAAATTTCTGATCGCACTGCCGATGATCGCAGCCTTGGCCGCTTGTGAAACTCAGGATCGCACGCTGGCCGCGTCGACGCTGGCAGGTGCAGCGTTAGGTACAGCCGTCTCCAGCAGCAACGACCGGGCAAAGGGTGCCGTTATCGGCGGCGCCGCAGGTCTGGCGACAGGCGCGTTGATCAACCGTCAGAGCAACGGCAACTGCCTGTACCAGCGCCCCAATGGCACACAGTACACAGCGGCTTGCCCATAAGCAGTCCCCGAAAAGACCGGCAAAGGCCTCGCATTACTGCGGGGCCTTTTGCATTGGAGCTGCGGCTAAATCACCCTCCTAGCGCCTTTTCCTTTGGTTTTAGCGTGTTCCGTGTCATTGATCGCCCAACCTGACCGTAGAGAACACGACGATGCCCGTGATGCTTCCTTTCGCCCTCGCCAGCCTGATGCCTGCTGTTCTGCTTTTGCTTGCCTCAACGTTCGGCGGCGCTTGGCCTGCTTTGGCTGTCACCAGCATTACCGTACTGGTCTTCGTGCTGGACCGCAGGGGGGGAGACGACTGGGCCAAACCAAACGACGCCTCCGGCCATTTCCTGTCCGCCGCCATCGGGCTTGTGCACTTTGCAGTGCTTGCAGCCTGCGTTTGGGCACTAGGGCAAGGAAACCACCTGTCGGTGCTGGACAAAGTGCTGGTCTTTACCGCCGCGGGCCTGTGGCTTGGCCAGATCTCCAACTCCAACGCGCACGAACTGATCCACCGCAGCAGCCGCGCGCCGCGCAGGCTTGGCATTGCCGTCTATTCGTCGCTGCTGTTCGGACATCACGCCAGCGCCCACCCCAAGGTACATCACGTCCATGCCGCCACCGACAGGGACCCCAACTCCGCCCGCGCCGGTGAGGGATTTTACAAGTATCTGCTCCGCGCATGGGGAGGCGGCTTTGTCGCCGGATGGCAGGCCGAGAATGTAACACGCGCGCGCAAAACACCCCCGCTGCCGGTCTGGAGACATCCCTATGTCGTCTATATCTGCGGCGCATTGGCCACGATCGCCATTGCTGCGCTGCTGGCAGGCGGTGGCGGCATACTCGCTTTACTGGGTCTTGCCGCCTACGCGCAGATCCAGCTGTTGTTGTCCGACTACGTCCAGCACTACGGCCTTAGACGGCACATTGATGCCACCGGTCGCGCTGAGCCGGTTGGCCCGCAGCATTCATGGAACGCGCCGCATTGGTACTCAAGCGCTATGATGCTCAACGCACCGCGCCACTCCGACCATCATATGCATCCCGCGCGCAGCTTTCCTGCGCTGGAACTATCCGCCGCGAAAATGCCCATCCTGCCCCACTCCTTACCGGTTATGGCATGCCTCGCGCTGGTGCCCGGGTTGTGGCGCAAGGTGATGGACCGGAGGGTGGCAAAATGGACAGACAAGTAGGCCAATAGCGGGCGACGCTCATTTCACTGCATCATATATCCAGATTGCACGGCGCTTAAGTCCACTGTAGGTTTGGCCTATGGCCCTCCCTGTCGAGACTTTTTTCCTGCACCCTGACGCACAGGGCACGCTGCAATCGCAGATACAGCAGATGATCGCACAAGGTATCCTGTCGGGTCGCTTCCGGCAGGGCGAAAAACTGCCATCCACACGCAAACTGGCCGCACATCTAGGCGTCAGCCGGATAACCGTGACCATTGCCTACACCGAGTTGCTGGCGAATGACTACTTGGGCTCCAAGGGGCGCTCGGGCTATTACGTATCCGAGAACGCCCCGGGTCCGGCGACGTTCAACCCCTCGCCTGACGCGCTGGATGCAGTGGACTGGAACCGCGCCATTGGCCAGCGCTTCAGCGGCGGTGTCACACCGCGCAAGCCCAAGGACTGGGCCAGCTTCCGCTATCCGTTTGTCTATGGCCAGGTAGACCAATCGCTGTTTGATCATGCAAACTGGCGCCTGTGTGCCCTGCAAGCTCTCGGGCAGCGGGATTTCACGTCGATGACGTCCGACTACTATGATCAGGACGACCCGCAGCTGATCGAATTCATCCTCCGCCAGACCCTGCCGCGCCGTGGCATTGCTGCTGCACCCGAACAGATCCTCATCACAATGGGCGCGCAGAACGCGCTTTGGCTGACCGCTCAGGTCCTGCTGACCCAGCGCAGACGCGCCGCACTGGAGGATCCCTGCTATCCCGCGTTGCGCGACATTCTGGCGCAGTCACGGTGCCATGTCACGCCCGTGCGCGTCGATCAGGACGGGGTGCCACCAGAATCTATCCCGCCCGATACCGATGTCATTTTCACCACCCCCAGCCACCAATGCCCCACCAATGCCACCATGCCGATGGCGCGCCGTCACGCGCTGCTGGCGCGGGCCCGCGACATCGACGCGCTCATCGTCGAGGACGACTACGAGTTCGAGACCTCTTTCCTGCGTGCACCTTCGCCCGCGCTCAAGTCACTCGATAAGGACGGGCGTGTGATCTATGTGGGCAGCTTTTCCAAATCACTGTTTCCCGGCCTGCGCCTTGGCTATCTGGTCGGGTCCGAGCCGTTCATCCGCGAAGCCCGCGCCCTGCGCGCGTCTGTGCTGCGTCACCCGCCGGGCCATATCCAGCGCACCGCGTCCTATTTCCTGTCGTTGGGCCATTACGATGCGCTGGTGCGGCGGATGGGAAGTGTGCTGCACGAACGCCGGATGCAAATGGAAGAAGGCATTTCGCAGGCCGGTCTGGAGATTGCGGGACAGGGCGCGCACGGCGGCTCGTCTTTCTGGATGCGCGCGCCGGAGGGGATGGATACCAAAATCCTTGCCAACCGGCTGCGCGCCCGCAGCGTGCTGATTGAGCCCGGCCAGTCGTTTTTCGGCGGTGAGGACAGGCCGCGCAATTTTTACAGGCTCGGGTATTCCTCGATCCCCTCGAACCGTATCGTGGACGGACTGCAAGCGCTTGCGCAGGGGATTGAAGCCATGTGACACACTGGCCCTATCCGGCCTTTGGATCTGGCCCTAACCCTTTGTGGCGTCTCGCCGTAGTTTGCGTAAAAACAAGATTCGTATTCTCATTATACCAAGGATCACCCCGATGAAGATGACCACCGAAGAAGCCTTTGTAAAAACGCTGCAACGCCACGGCATCCAGCATGCATTCGGCATCATCGGCTCTGCCATGATGCCGATTTCGGACATCTTTCCCAAGGCGGGGATCAAGTTCTGGGACTGCGCGCATGAAGGCTCGGCCGGGATGATGTCGGACGGCTACACCCGCGCCACAGGTAAGATGTCGATGATGATCGCGCAAAACGGCCCTGGCATCACCAACTTTGTGACCGCCGTGAAAACCGCCTACTGGAACCACACGCCGCTGCTGCTGGTCACCCCGCAGGCCGCCAACAAGACCATCGGTCAGGGCGGCTTTCAGGAGATGGAGCAGATGAACCTCTTTGCCGATTGCGTAGCCTATCAGGAAGAGGTCCGCGACCCGTCGCGCATCGCAGAGACCCTGAACCGCGTGATCATGCAGGCCAAACGGGCCTCCGCGCCCGCTCAGATCAACGTGCCGCGCGATTTCTGGACGCAGGTGATCGACATCGAGATCCCCGAAGTCGTCGATTTTGAATTGCCGCAGGGCGGCGAGAACGCCGTGGCGAAAGCGGCAGAAATGTTGTCGGACGCCAAGTTCCCCGTGATCCTGAACGGCGCCGGAGTGGTTCTGGCCAAAGGCGGCATCGAGGCTTCGCGCGTGTTGGCCGAACGTCTGGATGCACCTGTCTGCGTCGGCTACCAGCACAATGATGCCTTCCCCGGCAACCACCCGCTGTTTGCGGGCCCGCTGGGCTACAACGGGTCCAAGGCAGGAATGGAGTTGATCTCCAAAGCGGATGTGGTTTTGTGCCTCGGCACGCGGCTTAACCCGTTCTCGACCCTGCCCGGCTACGGCATTGACTATTGGCCGACAGACGCGAAAATCATTCAGGTGGATATCAACCCTGACCGTATCGGCCTCACCAAAAAAGTGACCGTGGGCATCGTGGGCGACGCGGCAAAAGTAGCGACTGCGATCACCGCCAAACTGGCCGACACCGCAGGCGACACCGACCGTGACGAACGCAAAGCCCTGATCGCGCAGACCAAATCCGCCTGGGCGCAAGAGCTGACCTCCATGACCGACGAGCAGGATGATCCCGGCACCACATGGAACCAGCGCGCCCGCGCCGACAAGCCAGACTGGATGAGCCCCCGCATGGCATGGCGTGCGATCCAGCAGGCGCTGCCACCCGAAGCGATCATCAGCTCGGACATCGGCAACAACTGCGCCATCGGGAATGCCTATCCTTCCTTCTACGAGGGCCGCAAGTATCTGGCACCCGGCTTGTTTGGCCCCTGCGGCTATGGCCTGCCCGCCATCGTGGGCGCGAAGATCGGGCAGCCGGATGTACCCGTTGTAGGCTTTGCCGGTGACGGTGCATTCGGCATCGCCGTGAACGAGCTGACAGCAATTGGTCGTGGCGAGTGGCCCGCCGTCACGCAGGTTGTTTTCCGCAACTATCAATGGGGTGCGGAAAAGCGGAACAGCACCCTTTGGTTCGACGACAATTTCGTTGGCACTGAGCTCGACGAGCAGGTGTCATATGCGGGCATCGCCAAGGCCTGCGGCCTGCAAGGCGTTGTGGCCCGCACGCAGGAAGAGCTGACAGCGGCCTTGGCCAAAGCGCTGGATGACCAGATGAACCACGGAAAAACCACCCTGATCGAAGCCATGATCAATCAGGAACTGGGCGAGCCATTCCGGCGTGACGCGATGAAAAAGCCGGTCTCCGTTGCCGGAATTGATCCCGCCGACATGCGCGACCAGACGGTCTGAGTTTTGGCCAAGGACCTCATTTTGGTGATGAACGCAGGTTCGTCATCGCTCAAGACAGCGCTCTTTGACGGGGCGCTGTCCGAGGTTCTCAGGATAGAGGCAACCGGCATCGGCGGGGCAGGCGAGATCCGCACCGGCAGTGAAAAGCAGCCTTGCGCCCTGCCCGACAATGCCGCCGCATTGGCTGCGATCCTTAATGCACTGGCCCGGCGCGGAATCACACTGGAGGATCTGCGCTGTGTCGCGCACCGCGTGGTGCACGGAGGCACCGGCCTGACTGCAGCAGCGCGTATCACGCCCGGCGTCCGCGCTGCGATTGCGGAATGTGTGCCGCTGGCACCACTGCATAACCCCCATCATCTGGCCGCGATTGACGCAGTGACCTCTCTCGCGCCTGACCTGCCGCAATGCGCCAGCTTTGACACTGCCTTTCACGCAACCATGCCCGAGGTTGCCCGCCGCTTTGCCCTGCCCGATCTGCCCGATCTTCCGGGGCTCCAGCGCTACGGGTTCCATGGCACCAGCTACGCCGCCCTCGTCCGCGCCCTGCCACAGCAGACCGGCACCCTGCCCCGCCGTCTTCTGGCCCTGCATCTGGGCAATGGCGCCTCGCTCTGCGCCATTCTGGATGGCCATTCCTGTGCGACAACGATGGGCTATTCCCCCCTTGGTGGACTGACCATGGGCACACGCGCGGGCGAAATCGACGCAGGTGCCGTCCTGCGGCTGGTCGCGGCGCGCGGGCTGGAGGGAGCGGACCATCTGCTGCACCACCAGTCAGGCCTGCTTGGCCTGTCGCAGCTCAGCAGTGACATGCGCACACTGGAGGCGAGCCAGACACCCCATGCCGTCTTCGCGATAGAGCATTTCTGCTATTGGATCGCACGGCAGGCAGGCTCCATGAGTGCGGCGATGGGCGGCGTGGATGCGATTGCCTTCACCGGTGGCATTGGCGAAAACTCTGACCTGATCCGCGAAAAGGTGCTGCACCAGCTGCGCTGGCTGGGTGATATTCCTGCCTATATCGTACCCGCCCAAGAAGAGCTTCACATCGCCCGAGAGGCGCAAACCCTGCTTGAGACCTCTCAGGCAGCTGCCGCCGGAGAGGACCACCATGCCCCATAAACAACCCGCGCTGGACCTGAGCCCGAAAGTCTTCGACGAGATCCGCAAGACCACCTGTTACATGTGCGCCTGCCGCTGCGGCATCAACGTCCACCTGAAGCGTGACCCTCTCGGCGATCTCAAGGTCGCCTATATCGAGGGCAACCGCGATCATCCGGTCAACAAGGGCGTGCTCTGCGCCAAGGGCTCCGCCGGCATCATGCAGCACAACGCCCCCTCACGCCTGCGCGCGCCCCTCAAGCGGGTGGGCGAGCGGGGCAGCGGAGAGTTCGAGGAAATCAGCTGGGAAGAAGCCTACACCATCGCGGAAAGCTGGCTGCGCCCGATCCGCGAGAGCAACCCGGAAAAGCTGGCGTTCTTCACCGGCCGCGACCAGTCGCAAAGCTTTACCTCCCTCTGGGCGCAATCCTTCGGCACGCCCAATTATGCGGCGCACGGCGGCTTTTGCTCGGTCAACATGGCGGCGGCGGGCATCTACACCATGGGCGGCGCGTTCTGGGAATTCGGCCAGCCCGATTGGGACCACACAAAGCTGTTCATGCTGTTTGGCGTGGCCGAAGACCATGACAGCAACCCCATCAAAATGGGCATCGGCAAGATCAAGGCGCGCGGCGCGCGGGTGATCGGCGTCAATCCCATCCGCACCGGCTATAACGCCGTGGCCGATGATTGGGTCGGCATCACACCGGGCACCGACGGGTTACTCATCCTGTCGATGATCCATTGCCTGATGAAGGCCGGCAAGATCGACCTGCACTACCTCGCGCAGTACACAGACGCCGCCGTGCTGCTGAACGGCGATGAAAAATCCCCCGAATTCGGCCTGAAACTGCGCGACGAGAACGGCAAGGAACTGGTCATCGACCGCACCACTGGCAAGCCCGCGCCCTTCGACCAGAAAGGTGTGCGGCCCGATCTTGCAGCCACCTGGCGCGCCAAGGGCGTTACCCACCGCCCCGTGTTCCACCAGATGGCAGAGATGTATCTGGATACCCAATACGCGCCCGAAAACGTGGCCGACCGCTGCGGCATCGCTGCAGCCCGCATCCGCACCATCGCCGCCGAACTTGCCCGCGTCGCTTTTGACGAGGCGTTCGAGCTGCCGCATGAGTGGACCGACTTCCGCGGTGAGCATCACAAGACCATGACAGGCCGCCCCGTCTCCTTCCATGCGATGCGCGGGATTTCGGCCCACGCCAACGGCTTTCAGACCTGCCGCGCGCTGCATACGCTGCAAATCCTGCTGGGCACGGTAGAGGTGCCGGGCGGTTTCCGCTTCAAACCACCCTACCCCAAGCCCGCAACAGCCCACCCCAAGCCGCATTGCAAGGTTACGCAGGGTGGACCGCTTGACGGTCCGCACCTCGGGTTTGTGCAGGGCCCCGATGACCTCGCCCTCAAGCAGGATGGAAGCCCAGCGCGCATCGACAAGGCATTCACATGGGAAAACCCCATGTCCGCCCACGGCCTGATGCATATGGTCATATCGAACGCCCACGCGGGCGATCCCTACAAGATCGACACGCTGTTCATGTATATGGCCAACATGTCGTGGAACTCATCCATGAACACCACCGGCGTGCAGCAAATGCTGACGGACCGCGACGAGAGTGGCGAGTACGTCATCCCCCGCATCATCTACTCCGATGCCTATAGCTCCGAAATGGTCGCCTATGCCGATCTAATCCTGCCCGACACCACCTATCTGGAACGCTACGACTGTATCTCCCTGCTCGACCGACCCATCTGCGAGGCCGATGCCGCAGCCGACGCCATCCGCTGGCCCGTGGTAGAGCCTGACCGCAACGTCAAAGGCTTCCAATCCGCGCTCTGCGATCTGGGCGCGCGGCTTGGCTTGCCTGCCTTTACCAACGCGGACGGCTCCCAGAAATACGCCGACTACGCCGATTACATCGTCAACCACGAACGCAGGCCTGGTGTTGGGCCCCTCGCAGGCTGGCGCACAGGTGAAAAAGGTCTGCAAGGCGGGCGCGGCGATGTGAACGAAAGCCAGCTCGACAACTACATCGCCAACGGGGGATTTTTCGTCGAACACATCCCCGATGGCGCCAACTACTATAAACCGTGGAACACCGCCTATCAGGATTGGGCGGTAAAGATGGGCCTATTTGATGCCCCCCAACCCTATCTTTTCAGTCTCTACGCCGAGCCGATGCGCCGCTTCCAACTGGCCGCCGAAGGGCACGGAGAGCGCCAGCCGCCGGATCACCTGCGCGCGCGGATCAAAGACAAGATGTCGCCCCTGCCGATCTGGTACGAGACCGACCAACAGGGAAACGAAGGCTTCACCATCACCGCGCTGACCCAGCGCCCGATGGCGATGTATCACAGCTGGGGCAGCCAGAACGCGTGGCTGCGCCAGCTGCACGGCCGCAACCCGATGTATCTGCCGACCAAGCTGATTCGCGCCCATGCCCTGCAAGATGGCGATTGGGCCGAGATCACCTCGCCCCATGGCGCCATCACCGTGCCCGTCATGGAAATGGCCGCGCTCAACGAAAATACCATCTGGACATGGAACGCGATCGGCAAGCGAAAGGGCGCATGGGCGCTGGACAAGGATGCGCCCGAGGCCACCAAGGGCTTCCTGCTCAACCACCTGATCCACGAGTTGCTGCCACCCAAGGGCGATGGCCTGCGTTGGGCCAACTCCGACCCGATCACCGGACAGGCGGCGTGGTTCGATCTCAAAGTAGCCTTGCGCAAGGTGGACACCCCCACCGATGCACAGGCACAGCCCGATATGCCGCCGATCCAATCCCCCGTGGGCCAGGGCCCGTCCGAGCTGAAATGGAAGGTGGGCAAATGACCACACCGCGCTGCACCCATACCATCACCGGCGGCGGGGGCGTGCCCCTCTATGTGCCCGAATACGGCAACGCCGAAGGCATCCCCGTGGTGCTGATTCACGGTTGGTCTCAGGCCCACCAAAGCTGGGCGCGCCAGCTCACCGGCCCGCTGGCCGAAGCTTGCCGCCTGATCGTCCCCGATCTGCGCGGTCATGGCCTCTCGGGCAAGCCTGAGGGCGCGCACCACTACGACAATTCCGCCCCTTGGGCTGCCGATATCCACGCGATCCTTGAGACATTGGCGCTGGACAAGCCACTGCTCATCGGCTGGTCCATGGGCGGCTGGGTTGTGCAGGATTACCTGCGCGTCCACGGCGACAGCGCGATATCCGGCTTCAGCCTCATCGGCTCGTCAGGTGCCACCGGCCGCCACAGCCCCGTCGAGGCGCTGGAGCGGCGCGAGAATGATTCCGCAGTGCGGGCCACGGATATGTATGGCGCAGAGCTGGGCGCAAACCTGCGCGCCACGCTTGAATTCCTCAAGGCCTGCTTTGCCACGCCACCCGATGCGGACGATCTTGCGATCATGACCGGTTTCAACATGCTCTGCCCACCGCACGTGCGCGCCGCATCCCGAAAGCGGCACGAGGATTACCGCCCCGATCTGGCCAAAACCACCGTGCTTTCGCTGGTGCAATGGGGCGTGCATGAACGCCTCGCCGTCTCCCCCATGCCGGAACAGACCGTCGAGGTGCTGCCCCATGGCCGCGCGATCATCTACACCCAAAGCGGCCATGCGCCCTTCTGGGAGGAGACCGAACAGTTCAATGCCGATCTGCTCGACTTTGCCCGAACCTGCCATGAAGATAGAGGGTCCGCATGACCACCCTGCCCACCCACACGCAAAAGAAGCTAGGCCTTGTCATCGATCTGGACACCTGCGTGGGCTGCCACGCCTGTGTGATTTCCTGCAAAGGCTGGAACACCGAAAACTATGGCGCGCCGCTGAGCGATCAGGACCCCTACGGCGCGAACCCTTCGGGCACCTTTCTCAATCGCGTGCACAGCTATGAAGTCCAGCCGGAGGCAGGCACCGCCCAGCTGATCCATTTCCCGAAATCCTGCCTGCACTGCGAGGATGCCCCCTGCGTCACTGTCTGCCCCACAGGCGCCAGCTACAAACGCGTCGAAGACGGGATCGTTCTGGTCAATGAAAGCGACTGTATCGGCTGCGGCCTGTGCGCCTGGGCCTGCCCCTATGGCGCGCGCGAGATGGATCAGGCCGCAGGCGTGATGAAGAAATGCACCCTTTGCGTGGACCGCATTTATAACGAGAACCTGCCAGAAGTGGACCGCGAGCCTGCCTGCGTGCGCACCTGCCCCTCGAACGCGCGCCATTTCGGCGATCTCGGAGATCCCGACAGCGCTGTCTCGCAACTCGTGCTTGAACGGGGCGGGGTTGATCTGATGCCCGAACAAGGCACAAAGCCGGTCAATAAATACCTGCCGCCGCGCCCTAAGGACCGGCTGACAGAAGACGCCGGGCAAATCGACATCCTCGCCCCCTATCTCGCGCCCGTAGCGACCGAGACGAAGGGCTTTCTCGGCTGGCTTGACAAGACACTGGAGAAACTCTGATGCATCCGGCCCCCTCTGTCATCTTCTTCTCCACATTCTCGGGCCTTGGCTTTGGCCTGCTTGTGTTTCTCGGCCTCGGCATGCCTGCAACAACAGGCGTCAACGCGTTCATCTTCTTCACCATCGCCTATCTGCTGGCGGTGGGCGGGCTGATCTCCTCCACGTTCCATCTGGGCCACCCCGAACGCGCGCTCAAGGCGTTCACACAATGGCGCACCAGCTGGTTGTCGCGCGAGGCATGGTGCGCTGTTCTCGCGCTGCTGGTCATGGCGCTCTATGGTGCGGGGCTGGTATTTTTCGCTCAACGCTGGACGCTGCTCGGCATTGTCGGCGCGATGTTGTCGCTGGGCACGGTCTACACCACCTCGATGATCTACACACAGATGAAAACCGTCCCGCGCTGGCACAGCGCGCTGACGCCCGCCAACTTCGTGTCGCTGTGCATCGGCGGTGGCGCGCTTCTGGCGGGACAGACCACGTGGGCGGTGATCCTGCTGGCCCTCGCAGGTGCCATTCAGCTGGCGACGTGGCTACACGGCGACAAGGCGCTGGCGTCAAGCGGCACGGACATGGCCACAGCCACCGGCCTTGGCCACATAGGCACCGTCCGCGCGTTTGAGCCACCGCACACCGGCACCAATTATCTGCTGCGCGAATTCGTCTATGTCATCGGGCGCAAACACGCCCAAAAACTGCGGGTCATCGCCATTCTCCTGATGGCCGTGCTGCCGGTAATCTTCCTCTTGCTTCCGTTCAACCACTGGATCGCGCTGCTGGCAGTGTTGGCGCATGTCGCCGGTGTGCTGACCGCGCGCTGGCTGTTCTTTGCCCAGGCTGAACATGTCGTCGGTCTCTACTACGGCAAGCGTTAGAGCGGCAGACGCTTTTCCACGATCCGCGCCATCACGGATGCGCCAACGGGCAGGATCGCAGGATCCAGTATAAAGGACGGGTTATGCAGTGGCACGGTGCCCGCATGACCCACCACGCAATAGGCGCCCGGCACGATCTTGAGCATGTCCGCAAAATCCTCGGACCCGGTGGCAGGCGCATCCTTCGCAAACGTATTCTCGGTCCCCACAATGTCGGCGGCAGCTTCCAGATAGGCGTCCGACAGATCGTCGTCGTTGATCAACACGTCGAACACATTTCGCAGGTCGCAAGTGATTTCCACCGCATGGGCCAAGGCGAAACCGTCACAGATTGCCTGCATCCGGCCCGCGGCCAGATCATAGATCTCGTCCTTGAAATACCGGATTGTACCGGCCAGCGTCGCCACCTCGGGCACGATGTTATAAGCTGAACCTGCATGCAGCTGGGTCACCGACAACACACAGGAATCAAGTGCGGGCACATTGCGGCTGAGGATGGTTTGCAGCTCGGTCGCGAGGCTGGCGGCGATGATCAGTGCATCGCGCCCGTCCGAGGGGCGCGCAGCATGGCTGCCCTTGCCTGTAACCTTGATGTCGAAAAACGCGGCACCCGCCATGGCAACACCCTTGCAGATGCCGACTTTGCCATGTTGGCCGTTGGGCATGTTGTGCATGCCGTAAATCTCGTCGCAGGGGAACTGCTCGAACAACCCGTCCGCAATCATCTGGCGCGCGCCGCCCAGGCCCTCCTCGGCGGGCTGGAACACCAGCACCACAGTGCCGTCAAAGTCACGCGTCGCCGCGAGATGCTTGGCCGCGCCCAACAGCATCGTTGTGTGCCCGTCATGGCCGCAAGCATGCATCACGCCGTCATTTTTTGAGGCGTAGTCCAGCCCCGTAATCTCGTGGATCGGGAGCGCATCCATATCCGCGCGCAGGCCCACACGGCGGTTGCCCTTCTGCTTGCCGTGGATCAGCCCGACAACGCCTGTCTTGCCCAGACCGGTATAGACCTCGTCCACCCCATAGGCGCGCAGCTTTTCCACTACGATGGCGCTGGTACGCTCTTCGGTAAACCCGATTTCGGGATGCGCGTGCAGGTCGCGGAAAATCGCGGTCAGCTCGTCTGTGCTGTCGGCAATGAGGGGAAGGATGTTCATGGGCAGGCTCCGGGTAAAGGGTACCGCCACCCTACACACGGAGCCTGCGAAGAAAAGCCTAGTTCAGCAGGCCCGCATGGCGCAAACCGGCCTCGACCAGCGCCTGTGTCTCGTCGCTCAGCCCCGTCAGTGGCAAGCGCACCTCGTCAGAGCACAGGCCCAGACGCGACATCGCGTATTTCACACCGACCAGACCCGGCTCGGTAAAGATCGCCTTGTGCAGCGGCATCAGCTTGTCCTGCAAAGACAGCGCTGTTGCGTAGTCCCCTGCAGCACAGGCCGCCTGCACTTGCGCGCAGAGTTTGGGCGCCACATTTGCAGTGACCGAAATGCAGCCTACCCCGCCCTGTGCGTTGAAGCCGTGTGCCGTCCCATCCTCGCCCGACAGCTGGATGAAATCCGGCCCGCATGTCAGACGCTGGTCACAAACGCGCGCCAGATCGCCCGTGGCATCCTTGACGCCCACGATCCGCTCCAGCTTGGCCAGTTGGGCCATGGTTTCGGGCGTCATATCGACGACGGACCTACCGGGAATGTTGTAGATGATGATCGGCAGCTTGCAGCAGTCGTGAACGGCTGTGAAATGCGCAATCAGCCCGCGCTGGGTGGGCTTGTTGTAATAGGGGGTGACCACCAGAATACCGTCCGCACCCACCTTCTCGGCGTGCTGGGCAAGGCGGATGGATTCCAGCGTGTTATTGCTGCCCGCACCCGCGATCACGGGGATACGCCCAGCCGCGGCTTTCACCACTTCCTCGACCACCAGCTCATGCTCGCGGTGGGTCAATGTCGGCGATTCGCCGGTGGTGCCCACAGGCACCAACCCGTTGCTGCCTTCACCCACATGCCATTCGACAAGTTTCTTCAGCGTTTCAATATCCAGCTCGCCGCCCTGAAACGGCGTGACGAGGGCAGGCATAGAACCTGAAAACATGTGCACGCTCCTTTATGTGCTGGAGACCGGATCGGCCGCCGGAGATGAAGACGCCACCGCGCAGGGCGGACATCGGGGGAAGACCGCCTGCTGGCGAAGGCGTGAATTGTGCCTGCCAACAGATCGTCTATGATCACAGGCTGTACTGTGAGCGAGGTAGGAAATGCAAGTCATGACACGCTATCTGACAGCCCTGTTGCTGATCTGTGCCATCGCCTCGCCCGCCCTGTCCGAGCAACGCCCCCGCCCGCTGGGATGGGCGCTGGATGCCATGCGCGGTGGTGATTTCGACGTTGCCGAACGCATCGCAGAACGCGACGGCACAGTCGCGCGCGACGTCATCATCTGGCACCGCTTGCGCGCCGCGCAGGGGGATTTTGCCCAGATCACCGACTTTATCAACCGGCGCCCTGACTGGCCCGGGATGGACTACCTCTACAGACGCTCTGAACCCGAAGTCATCAAACAAGGCGACGATGAGATCATCGCATTTTTTGAACAGATGCCTGCGCAGACACCGCAAGGCGTGCTGGCCCATGCCCGCGCTCTGAGTGCCAGAGGGCTAACCGGACCAGCGCAGGCCAATCTGGTTCTGGCATGGCGCACGATGCCGATGAACGCGAATTCGCAGGCGGATTTTCTGGCGGCCCATGCGGAGTTGCTCAAACCCCACCACGACGCGCGACTGGACGCGATGATCTGGCAGCGCAACTATGACGAAGCGCGGCAGATGTACGGCGTAGCCAGCGCCGAGGCGCAGGCCGCCGCGGAATCGCGGATTGCCTTCTACCGTCGCCTCGACAGTGCCGTGTCCACCTACGAGAGCCTGCCCGCCAAGCTGAAGATCACAGGCGGCGTCAACCACGCGCGGTTTGAATGGCGCGCGCGGTCGGGGCGTGACGAGGACGCCAAGGACCTGATGCTGGAGGCGTCCAAGACAGTCGAAGGCCTTGGCAATCCGGCGGCATGGGGCAACCGCCGCCGCGCGCTGGCCCGCGACGAGATGCGCAATGGCGACCCAGCCCGCGCCTATATCATGGCAGCCCAGCACCAGCTGATCGAAGGGTCCGACTTTGCCGATCTGGAGTGGCTTGCGGGGTACATCGCGCTGCGCTACCTCAACGATCCCGCCCGCGCGCTCACGCATTTCCAGAGCCATGATGGCGCGGTAGAATCCCCCATTAGCCAGGGCCGCGCCGGATACTGGCAAGGCCGCGCGCTGGAAGAGGCAGGCGACACCGAGGGCGCTACGGCAGCCTATACAAAAGGCGCAAACTTCCAGACCTCATTCTACGGCCTACTGGCCGCCGAGCGTGCGCGCATCCCCTTCCCCGAAAAATTGCGCGGCGCACCACCCGCGCAGGATTGGCGCAGCAGTCCACTGGCCTCTGCTCCGCTGTTCGAAGCAGGGTTGCTGCTGCAAGCCTCCGGCGAGTTGAATCTGGCGGAGCGGTTCTGGACCCATCTGGCCGAACAGCTGCTGGAGCCGGATCTGGAATTGTTGGGTCAGGCCGCGATTGATGTCGAGCAACCCCACATCGCCGTGATGATCGGCAAACGCGCCGCCCAGCGCGGGCTCGAGATCGCCTCGGCGTACTACGCGCTGCACCCGCTCAAAGACGCGGACCTACCGATGGCGCCCGAAATGTCACTGGCCATCGCGCGCCGCGAGAGCGAGTTTGACCCTGTGGTGCAATCGTCGGTCGGGGCGCGCGGATTGATGCAGCTGATGCCCGCCACCGCACGCGAGGTGGCGCAAGGTCTTGGCGTGCTGCCGCAGCACACCACGGACCGGCTGACGGCCGATCCGGTCTATAACGCGCGGCTGGGTTCGCAATATCTGTCGGAGCTGGCGGGGCGATTCAACGGTAATGTTGTCATGGTGTCTGCCGCCTATAACGCAGGCCCCAGCCGCCCGATCCGCTGGATGCAGGACTATGGCGATCCGCGCGATGGCGATATCTATGTGGTTGACTGGATCGAGATGGTGCCATTCCGCGAAACGCAGAACTACATCATGCGCGTGACCGAGAGCCTGCCCGTCTACCGCGCCCGTCTGGGCAAGGACCCGCTGCCGATCCCCTTCTACGAGGAGCTTGTCGGCTCAACGCTGCTGCCGTTCGCGCCATAGGGTGAACAGCCCCGCCGCCACGATGATGACACAACCGATGGCGACGTTGGTGCTGACCGTCTCGCCGAAGATGGTGATGCCGATGGTGGCGGCGAACACCAGCTGGAGGTAGGCAAAGGGCTGCACCGCGCTGGCCTCGGCCACCTCGTAGCAACGGATGAGCAGCCAGTGGCCAGTGACCCCGGTCAGGCACAGACATCCCATCCAGATCCAGTCGCGCGGCACCATCGGCTCCCAGAACAAAGCGCCCAGTGCTGTCATCGCCACAGCGCCCACCGTCCCGGTCCAGAAGAAACTGGTGGCCGTGCTGTCGCGCCGTCCGGCATAGCGGGTCAGCAGACCGTAGACCGCAAACATCGCTGCCGCCAACAACGGAATCAGCGCGCGCACGTCAAACACCTCGCGTCCCGGCTGCAGGATGATAATGACGCCAATGAACCCGACACCAATCGCTGCCCAGCGCCTCCAACCCACACTTTCGCCCAGCACCGGCCCCGACAGGGCCGCAACCAGCAATGGATAACAGGTGAAGACAGCGTGGCTCTCGACCAACCCGAGGATGGTGAAGGCAGCGATCATAACGCAGATTTCCAGCGACAACAGCAAGCCGCGCGTGATCTGCACAAAGGGCTGCTGGGTGCGTGCCGCGGCCCGGATGCCACCCGCGCGGCGCTTGGCGATGGCCATCACAAAGGCCGCGAAGAACCAGTAGCGGATCATCACGATCATCAGGACGTTGTATTCCCCCGCCAGATGCCGCGACAGCCCGTCCTGCACCGCAAAGATGAAGGTCGTCGCGACCATCAGCATGATCCCCAGCGGAATGTTATTGCTCTGCGTGCTCATGGAAGGACAGCTCGTGTCATGTGCCGCTTGCGGCCATAGCCCTGCACACGGCTCACCTCGAACCCTGCGTCAGCCAACCCGCGCCGCACAAAACCAGCCGCCGTATAAGTTGCCGCCGTGCCGCCCGCTGCCGTATGCGCCGCCACCTGCGCCATCAACTCGGGCGACCACAGCTCTGGGTTTTTGGCGGGCGAGAAGCCATCCAGAAACCAAGCATCCGCCGCACCGTCCCACGCGGGCAGCGTCACACGCGCATCACCGACTACCACGCGAAGATCAAAGTCTGCACCTTCCAGATGCTGCGGGAACACCGCCACCTGTGCCAGATCATCGGGCAGCCCGTCAAAGGCGCGCAGGGCCGCATGCAGATCGTCCATTACCATAGGGTAGGCCTCGAAACTGGTAAAGCGCAGCCTGCCGCCACAGCCAGAGGCGCGGAACGACTGCAAGGCGACAAGGAAATTCAGACCCGTGCCAAAGCCCAGCTCGGCCACGTGGAAACCGTCCCTGAACCGCGCGGGCAGGTCGTTGCCGCCCAGAAACACATGCCGCGTTTCCTCCATGCCGTTATCAAGGCTGAAGTAAGGGTCATCAAACATGGTCGAAACAGGGATCACACCGTCACGCCATTCAATATCTGCCGTCTGGTCCTGCACGCGGATGCCCTGTATCAGTCATTCTGGCGCAATCTGCGCTCAAAGTGAGGCAAGGGCAATGACCGAAATCACCATCCGCGGCGCGGGCATCTTCGGGCTGTCCATCGCTTGGGCCTGCGTGCAACGCGGCGCAGTGGTGCAGGTCGTCGACCCCTTCGGCGCGGGCGCAGGCAGCAGCGGCGGGCTGGTGGGCGCACTGGCGCCGCATGTACCGGAAAACTGGAACCCGAAAAAGGCATTTCAACTGGAAAGCCTGCTGATGGCAGAAGTGTTCTGGCAAGAGGTGGAACAGGCGGGCGGCAAGGGTGCCGGCTATGCCCGCACCGGCCGTTTGCAACCGATTGCGGACGAGGCCGCGCGCGCGCTGGCCCTGCGGCGTGTCCAGACCGCGAAAGATTTATGGCAGGACAACGCGGTATGGGAGGTCATCCCCACGCCAAACGACGATTGGCAACCGCTCAGTCCCGATGGCCACCTGATCCGCGATACCCTCAGCGCGCATATGCATCCGCGCCAGGCGTGCGCTGCACTGGTGGCGGCGCTGGACAGTCGCGGTGTCCCTGTACTGGCGACAGCGGATGACAAGGGCGCGGTTCTATGGGCGACCGGCGTGGCCGGGCTGGAGGAGCTGAACATCGGGCGCACGCGCAGCATGGGCAGCGGTGTTAAGGGACAGGCAGCGCTCCTGCGTCATGACGCGGCTGGCCTGCCGCAGCTGTTTGCGGGCGGTGTCCATGTGATCCCGCATCTCGATGGGACCGTCGCCATCGGCTCGACCTCCGAGAACACATATGACGACCCCGCCGGCACCGATGGGCAACTGGACTATGTGGTTGCCGCCGCCCGCGCCGCCGTGCCCGCATTGCAAAATGCGCTGGTCATCGACCGTTGGGCGGGTGTGCGTCCTCGCGCGCGGACGCGCGCGCCGATGCTGGGGTCCTGGCCCGGGCGTGATGGCCACTACATCGCCAATGGCGGCTTCAAAATCGGCTTCGGGATGGCACCGAAAGTGGCACAGGTCATGGCCGCACTGATGCTCGACGACCATGACACGATTCCGCAGGGGTTCCGCGTGGAAGACAACCTCTAGCGCGCGATGCTGCTCCGCAGGGCGTCCATCAGCTCTGTCAGCTCTTTGATGTACATCTCGCCCTTCAGGCGTCCGTTTTCATCAAACGCCTCATGGCAAGCGGCCACATGGATTTCCGGCCCTTGCAGGATCAGTGGGCGGAACGGCACCATGAAACCGCGCAGGATCATTTGCGCCCGCTCGCCGCCCGCGCGCCCTGCGGCTGCCGACATGACTGCAACAGGCTTGTTGCCCCAAGGCTTGATCTTGGACCGGCTGATCCAGTCCAGCGCATTCTTCATCGCACCAGACGGACCCTTGTTATACTCCGGCGTCGAGATCAGCACCGCATCCGCATCCGCAATTTGCTGGGCCAGCGCATCGACTGCCGCAGGCACGCCATTGGCCTCCTCGTCGTCGGCATCATAAAGCGGCAGATTGATGTCCGCCTCGCGGTAGTCTGCATCGCCGAACAGGCGCGCGGCCTCGGCCAGCAACATCGAGTTGTGGCTGCCTCTACGAAGCGAGCCTGAGATACCGAAAAGTGTATGGGAAGCCATGAAGTGTGTCCTCGTTCTGATACGTGTTGCGGGTGTATGTGTGTCGCTGGAGCGAAGTCTCAAGGCACAGCGCTACACAGGCGCTGTGCATATGCGCGCAAGACGTAAAAAAGGCCCCGATGCAGAAATGCACCGGGGCCTCTGGCAAGATGGTTTGAGGATCAGGCCGCGTTGGGCAGGATCACGATTTCTACGCGGCGGTTTTGCGCCTTGCCCTGTGCGTTCAGGTTGCTCGCAATCGGCTGGCTTTCACCACGGCCATAGGACTGGATACGACGGCTTGAGATGCCGTTGTTCAGCAGAACCGACGCTACCGCGTTTGCACGGCTCTCGGACAGCTGCTGGTTAAAGCTCGCTTCGCCGTCGCTGTCGGTGTGGCCGATGATCTGGACGGTCGAGTCAGGATAGGCCTGAAGGTTGCCCGCTACAGCCGCCAGATCGCGTTGCAGATCAGGGCGCACAGCGCTCGAGCCGGTGGCAAACAGGATGTCCTGCGGCAGGGTCACGATCAGACGGTCGCCGGTGTTGTTGATGGTGACGTTATCATTGCCAAGGCTGGCGCGCAGATCACGCTCCTGCTTGTCCAGCAGCGCACCCGCGCCTGCGCCCAGCGCACCGCCAATGATCGCGCCGCGCAGCGCACCCTGATCGCGGTTGCCGTCACCCTTGGACAGCGCACCGATGACCGCACCGGAGGCGGCACCGATCAATGCACCGTTCTTCAGACGCTGGTTTGGATCATTATCCTGCGCCAGAATACTGCCGTTCGGGCTGGTACATGCGCCCAACGCAACAACTGTCGCCAGTGCGGCAAATGCCGGAAATTTCACAAAAGTCATAAGTTTACTGCCTTGCTGTTGTCGGCTCCGTTCGGGCGAAGCATCTTTCAATAAGCGCTGTATACGATGGAACTGTTCCCGACAAAATGCCTCACTACGGGGAATAAGCGGCATCCCGCGCACTTTTTGGCAATCAGGACGCGCCGGTGCGCGCTGCCTCATACCCCAACATCGCGCGTTTGACAGGCAGCCCCCAGTGATACCCACCCAAGCCCCCCGATTTGCGCAGGACCCGGTGACAGGGGATCAGATAGCCGATCGGGTTGCGCCCCACCGCCGTGCCCACCGCGCGCACGGCTTTGGGATTGCCGATGGCCTGCGCTATTGCGCCATAAGTCGTGACCTGCCCCTCCGGCAAGTGCAGCAACGCTTCCCAGACCTTGATCTGGAAGGGCGCGCCGATCAGGTACAAGGGCGCGCGGCTCTGGCTGCTGTCCAGTCCGAAGGCGGCCCGCACCCAAGGGCGCAGACGCTCGGGGTTTTCCGTAAAGCGGGCCTTGGGCCAGCGCGCCACCAGATCCGCCATCGCGGCCTCCTCGCCCATTTCGGCGGCCAGTGACAAGCCACAGATGCCCTTGTCGGTGGCCATCACCACAACAGGGCCAAAGGGGCTGTCGAACCACCCCCAGAAAATCTCCAGCCCCGCACCGCCTGCGGCATACTCACCCGGGCTCATCGCTTCCCAGCGGATGAACAGATCATGCAAGCGCCCTGTGCCCGACAGGCCGGCAAAATGCGCCGCCTCCAGCGTCGTGAACCGTTCGCGCAGCAGGGTCTTGGCGTGGCCCAGCGTCAGATACTGCTGATACCGCTTGGGCGAGACTCCCGCCCATTGCGAGAACACCCGCTGGAAATGCGCCGCGCTCATGCCCATCTCGGCGGCCAGCGCCTCGAGGCCCAGTGGCGCGGGCGCCACATCAATCGCGGCAATCGCGCGGGCAATCACGCCGTAGTGATAGGCGTTCGCCTCATGTTCGGAACTTTGGATCATCTGTTTCATAGCGCCACAATATGCCCGCCCCGTCTTGCGCGCGACCCGAAACCTGCGCATACCTCTCCCCCATGAGCAAAGCCGCAAAACAACTCGATTATCACACGATCCGCGAGATTATGGAGCGGTTTCAGGCCGCCGATCCAGAGCCCAAGGGCGAGCTGGAGCATGTGAACGTCTACACGCTGGTCGTCGCTGTGGCGCTGTCGGCGCAGGCCACGGATGCGGGCGTGAACAAGGCCACCCGCGCGCTGTTCCAGATCGCGGACACGCCGCAGAAAATGCTGGATCTGGGGCTGGACGGGCTGACCGAGCATATCAAGACCATCGGTCTGTTCCGGCAGAAGGCCAAGAATGTCATCAAGCTAAGCCAGATTCTGGTGGACGACTATGACGGTGTTGTCCCCAACTCCCGCGCAGCGCTCCAATCGCTGCCCGGTGTCGGGCGCAAGACCGCCAATGTGGTTCTGAACATGTGGTGGCACCAGCCCGCTCAGGCGGTGGACACCCACATCTTTCGCGTCGGGAACCGCACCGGCATCGCGGTCGGCAAAACGGTAGAAGCTGTCGAGCGCGCGGTGGAGGATAACATCCCTGCGGATTTCCAGCTGCATGCTCACCATTGGCTGATCCTACACGGGCGCTATCACTGCAAGGCGCGCAAACCGCAATGCCGCACCTGTATCATCAGAGATCTATGCGAATACAAGGACAAGACAGAATGAAGACATACGACCTCGTAGGGATCGGCAATGCAGTTGTCGATGTGATCAGCCATTCTGACGACGCGTTTCTGGACGACATGGGCATCGAAAAAGGCATCATGCAACTGATCGAACAGGACCGCGCCGAGCAACTCTATCGCGCGATGGGCGACCGCCTGCAAACACCCGGCGGTGCCGTGGCGAACACCATCGCCGGAGTGGGTGCTCTTGGCCTGCAAACCGCCTTTATCGGGCGGGTACGCGATGACGAGCTGGGCCGCTTCTACGCCAGCGCGATGACAGATAACGGCATTGATTTCGTGAACCCGCCCGTGGCCGATGGCAACCGTCCCACCTCGCGCAGCATGATCTTCGTGACACCGGACGGCGAGCGGTCGATGAACACCTATCTGGGCATCTCCACCGGCCTGTCCTCGTCAGATGTGCCCGCGCAGGTCGCGGGCAATGCGAAAATCATGTTCCTCGAAGGTTATCTGTTTGACGAGGATGCGGGCAAAACCGCCTTCCGCGAAGCCGCACGCGCGGCCAAGGCAGGCGGCGGTATGGCTGGCATCACGATCTCCGATCCCTTTTGTGTTGAGCGTCACCGCGCCGATTTCCTGCAAATGGTCGAACACGAGCTGGATTTCGTCATCGGCAACGAGGACGAAATCAAATCCTTGTTCCAGACTGACGATCTGGAAGAAGCGATGGCAAAGACAGCCGCAATGTGCCCCGTCATGGTCTGCACCCGCAGCGCCGATGGCGTGACCCTGATCCGCGGGGACGAGCGGGTTGACCTGCCCGCCCCAGACCGGATCACGCCCGTGGATGCCACCGGCGCGGGTGATCAATTCGCTGCCGGTTTCATCTACGGCATGGCCACGGGCCGCGATCTTGAGACATGTGGCCGCATGGGCAACCTTTGCGGTGCCGAGGTGATCACCCATATAGGCCCCCGCCCACAGGCGGACATGATGGAAATCTTCCGCCGGGAAGGTCTGGTATGACCCTGCAAAACGGCCAATTCCCAATCCCCGCAGGCAAGATGCCGGTGATTGTCACCTACCTAGAGATGTTGTCAAAACCGGCGCTTCGCGATGTCAGCCTTCCCGATGGCATCAGTTTCCGGCAGGTCACCCCGACACTGGAGTGGTACCGCGATGTCTTCTCGCGCGTGGGCGCGGACTGGATCTGGTATGGCCGTCTGGGGATGGAGGATTCCGCCCTGTCGGCCATCCTCGACGATCCGGCAGTCGCCTGTTTCACCCTGACCAAAGACGGCAAGGACGAGGCGCTGCTGGAGCTGGACTTTCGCACGCCGGGCCAGTGCGAGCTGGCCTATTTCGGCCTCACCCCCGCGCTCATCGGCTCGGGCGCGGGGCGCTATCTGATGAACCAGGCGATCAGCGCTGCATGGGGTGCGGATATCACCCGCTTTCACGTCCACACCTGCACCAACGACAGCCCGCAGGCGCTGGCCTTCTACATCCGGTCGGGTTTCACCCCGTTCAAGCGTGAAGTCGATATCGACGATGACCCACGCCTGTCCGGCCTGTTGCCACGCGATGCGGCGCCCGCCATTCCCATCCTCTAAACGCTAGAGATACGGTTTGAACTCCTCGATCACGCGCGCGTAAACCGCGCGCTTGAACGGCACGATGCCGTCCAGCATTTGCGCGGGCGGCAACCAGCGCCAGCTGGAAAACTCGGGGATCTCCGTCTGGATGTTCACCTGATCGTCGGTGCCGGTGAACCGCAGCAGAAACCACTTCTGCTCCTGCCCGCGGAACCGGCCCTTCCAGATGTTCGGCACCAGATCATGCGGCAAATCGTAAGGCAGCCAGCCTTCCGTCTGCGCCTCGATGCGCACCAGATCGCGGGCGATGCCGGTCTCTTCCTCCAGCTCGCGCAGCGCGGCTTCCTCGGGGTCCTCGCCTTTGTCCACCCCGCCCTGCGGCATCTGCCAAGCGTCTGTGTCGCGGTCCATCCGCTGACCCACAAACACCTCGCCCGCCGCATTCAGGACCATCACGCCCACACAAGGCCGGTAAGGCAGTTTTTCAATTTCTTCCGGCGTCACGGGCGTATTCCTTTTGTTTGATCCATTCCGGCCTCAACCTACATCACTCCTGCAAGCGCCGGAAGCACCCGCCCCCTTACGCCGCGTTTTTAATGACAAGCGGCATTGCCCGCGCCATGCTGCTGCAAAACGTCAAACCTTTTTAAAGGGCCCATACCATGTCCAATTACCCCCATATGCTCGCCCCTCTTGATCTGGGCTTCACCACGTTGAAAAACCGCGTGCTCATGGGGTCCATGCACACCGGTCTGGAAGAGACAAAAGACTGGAACCGTGTCGCCGAATTCTACGCTGCGCGCGCGCGTGGCGGTGTGGGCCTCATGGTGACAGGCGGTATCGGCCCCAACCTCGAAGGCTCCGTTCTGCCCGGTGCCGCAATGATGGTCAGCGATCAGGACGTGGCCAACCACAGAATCGTCACCGACCGCGTACACGAAGCCGATGGCAAGATCGCCATGCAGATCCTGCATGCAGGCCGCTATGCCTACGGCCCCAAATGCGTGGCCCCCTCCGCCATCAAATCCCCCATCTCGCCCTTCCCCCCGACCGAACTTGACGCAGAGGGCATCGAAAAGCAGATCGCAGATATCGCAGCCTGCGCGGGCCGCGCCAAAGACGCGGGCTATGACGGCGTCGAAGTCATGGGCTCAGAGGGCTACTTCCTCAACCAGTTCCTCGTCACCCACACCAACAAACGCACCGACGAATGGGGCGGCTCTTACGAGAACCGCATGCGCCTGCCCATCGAGGTGGTCAAACGCGTCCGCGAAACCGTTGGCCCCGATTTCATCGTGATCTACCGGCTGTCGATGATTGATCTCGTGCCCAATGGCTCGACCTACGATGAAGTCGTGCAACTGGCGCAGGAAATCGAAAAGGCGGGCGCCACCATCATCAACACCGGCATCGGCTGGCACGAGGCGCGCATCCCCACCATCGCCACCTCGGTGCCGCGCGCCGCCTTCGCATGGGTGACCAAGAAACTGATGGGGAAAGTCGGCATTCCGCTTATCGCCTCCAACCGCATCAACACACCAGATGTAGCCGAAGAAATCCTCGCCGATGGGTGCGCCGATATGGTGTCCATGGCGCGCCCGATGCTGGCTGATCCCGACTTTGTCGCCAAGGCAGCCGCTGGAAATGCGGCCCAGATCGCACCCTGCATCGCCTGCAACCAAGCCTGTCTTGACCACACTTTCGGCGGCAAGATCTCCTCTTGCCTCGTAAATCCCCGCGCCTGCTACGAGACAGAGCTGGTGCTGAAACCTGTGGAAAGCGCGAAGTCCATTGCTGTGATCGGTGCAGGCCCAGCGGGCCTATCCGCCGCCATCGCCTCGGCCGAGCGCGGGCACAGCGTCACCCTCTTTGACCGCGCCTCCGAGATCGGCGGTCAGCTCAACCTCGCCAAACAAGTGGTGGGCAAAGAAGAGTTCTGGGGCTTTGTGGACTGGTACCGCACCATGGTTGCCCATCACGGCATCACAGTGCATCTCAACACCGAAGTCTCCGCCAACGACCTCACGGATTTCGACGAAGTCGTCATTGCCACAGGTGTGATCCCCCGCGATCCGCAGATCGAAGGCCAGAACCGGCCCAATGTGGTCAGCTACATCAACGTACTCAACGGCACCGCCACCGTCGGCAACCGCGTCGCGGTCATCGGCGCAGGGGGCATCGGCTTTGATGTCTCCGAACACCTCGTCCACGACGGCGACAGCACCACACTCGATCTGCCCGAATGGATGCGCGAATGGGGGGTGGCCGACACGGCCGAGCATCGCGCAGGCCTCGCGCCCGAAGGGCCGCAACCCCACAAACCGGCCCGCCAGATCACGATGATGCAGCGCAAACCCTCCAAACCGGGCAAAGGCCTCGGTAAAACGACAGGTTGGATTCATCGTGCCTCCCTCACCATGAAAAATGTGCAAATGCTCGCTGGCGTGAACTATGAACGCATCGACGATGAAGGTGTCCACATTAGCTTCGGCGAAGCCCGCGAGAAGCCACAGGTGATCCCCGCCGATACCATCGTGCTTTGCGCGGGCCAGCTCTCGGACCGCTCGTTGGCTGACGCGCTCGAGGCGATGGGTAAACCCTGCCACGTTATCGGTGGTGCAGACGTCGCCGCCGAACTCGATGCAAAGCGCGCCATTGATCAGGGCACAAGGCTCGCCGCGACGCTTTGATCCCGTTTCTTTTGGCAGCAGTTATCCCGGGGGGCACGTTCCCTCGGGGAAACACGGGGCTGGCCGCCAAACCTCGCTTGCAACCCGCACACCGGCAGTAAACAATGGCACAGCCTGCACAGAAAGGACGTGCCATGCCGATCTGCGTTTTCGACATTGCCGAGGACGGCAGCACCAGCATTCCGACCAACACCAGCCTTACCGGCCCTGCGCGCTACCGCTGGTGGCACTTCGATCTGTCTGATCCCGCTCTGGCGCAATGGTGCGAAAATCACCTGCCTGCCATCCCGACCGGCGCGTTGTTGCAGCCCGAAACGCGCCCCCGCTGTGACCGCTTCGAGGACGGGCTGATCCTTAACCTGCGTGGCATCAATATGAACGCGGACCAGCTGGCCGAGGAAATGGTCTCGATCCGGATGTGGGTGACAGATGCAGTCGTGGTCACCGTGCGCCTGCGCCGCGTCTTCGCGCTCGAGGATATCCGCAAGAGCGCGCAGGCCCAGATGGCACCGCCCAGCCCCGCTGATTTCATCTCCGATCTGGTGACCCGTCTCACCACGCGGGTCCAGACCGAAGTGACCACCATCAGCAAACTGACCGAATTCTTCGAGGCCGATCTGGAAGATGACACCACCCCGATCCCACAGGAGTTGACCCAGAGCCGCCGCCGCGTGATCCGCCTGCGCCGGTATCTGGATCCACAGCGCGCCGCACTCAACAAGCTCGCGGTAGAAGAGCTGATGCCGCCTCACAACCAGCCCACGTTGCGCGAACTGGCCAACCGCACAACCATGGCGGTCGAGGAGCTGGATGCGCTGCGTGACCGGCTTGTGGCGGTGCAGGACGACCATGATCTTGATGTTGCCCGTAAACAGGCGCGCAACAGCTTTATCCTGTCTGTCGGTGCGGGGATCTTCCTGCCCATCAGCTTTCTCACCGGCCTGTTCGGCATGAATGTAGGCGGGATGCCGGGTCTGGAGAACCCCTGGGCCTTCACCATCCTATGCGTTGCCATGGCGGCCTTGGCACTGGGGCTGGTGGCAATTTTCCGGCGCAAGAACTGGCTCTGAAACAGAGCGGTCCCCTGTTTCCCGCCTCGCAACGGTTACCCAATTACCTTGCTACTGTCTCACCCCTGCCCAGATTGCGCCCCATTCAACCTTCATAGCTGTCTCTCGACACAAGTATGAAAGGGGACGGCACATGGACCGCCTGACAGAAATGGAAGCGTTCGCCACCGTGGTGGATCAGGGTGGCTTTACCGACGCTGCCAAGAAGATGGGGATTTCAAAGTCCGCTGTCTCTAAACACGTCTCCTCGCTCGAGGCCCGCCTCGGCGCCCGCCTTCTGAACCGGACAACCCGCCGCGTCTCGCCAACCGAGATCGGCCTGGCCTACTATGACCGCGCCCGCCGCGTGCTGAACGACGCAGGCGAAGCGGATGCGCTGGTGACCTCGATGCAATCCGCCCCTTCGGGTCTGCTGCGCATCTCGGTGGCCACCGACTTTGGCGTCAACCACCTATCGCCGGTGCTGTCAGAATTCCTGGGGGATTTCCCGGACATTACCGTGAACATGGTTCTCAACAACCGCTACGTGGAGCTGATCTCGGAAGGGTTCGACATGGCGGTGCGTATCGGAGAGCTGGAGGACAGCACCCTGCGCGCCCGCAAACTCACGGAGACGACCAAACGCATGATCGCCTCCCCCGCCTATTTCGAGAAATACGGCCGACCCGAGAAAATCGATGATCTGAACGATCACAAGCTGCTGCACTACTCCAACCAGTCCAGCGGCAACGTCTGGAAGCTGACCGCCCCCTCGGGCGAAAAGCGTCAGGTGCGGACAGCGGGCTGGCTGTCGGTCAACGACGGGCAATCCCTGCTGAACGCGGCCATCTCCGGCCTCGGCATCGCATACCTGCCCAGCTTTCTCTACTCGGACGCAATGGAGAAAGGCCTGATCGAGGATGCCATCCCCGAACTGCCACTGGAGACCCAAGGCATCTACGCTGTCTACCCGCCCGGCCGGTTCACCCAGCCCAAGGTCCGCGCCTTTATCGACTTTCTGGTCCACTCGTTTGCCGAAAAAGGCCCAAGCGACTGGTAAGCCAGACCCAAGACACCAAGTCCCCTCGGTGAAACTCACCCCGATATCGCGCAAGCCTTATCGGGGCTTTTTCGTTCGCGAGGCTATTCGGCCAACACAACCGCCTCAACACGGCGGTTGGCCTCGCGGCCTGCTTCGGTGGCGTTTGTGGTGACGGGGGCCAGATACCCCATGCCCCGCGCTTCCAGCCGTGCTCCTGCGATCCCGTACTGGCTGATCAGGCGCTGGCGTACCGCCTCTGCGCGGCTGACTGACAAGGCGATGTTCCCCTCCAGACTGCCCGTGTTGTCCGTGTGGCCTACGAGGGCGATCCGCAGATCAGGCTGCGCACGCAACATATCGGCCAGCGTCTCGAGCATCGAAAAAGGCCCTTGTGACAACTCGGACGTGCCACTTTCGAAATCAAGCGCAGTCAGAATAACATGCCCGTCCTCGATCAACGCCTGCGGCAGGCTGTTGTCCAGCACCAGCGGGCCGGGGACAGGCGAGGCCACGACATCCGGCTCCTCAACCCCGCTCTCTACTTGAATAATCTGGATAAACGCGGCGCCATCAGACGTGCTTGCGATGACGTTGACTGCCTGCATTGGCGCATCCACAGGACCGCGCAAGGCCGTAAGCGCGTTGAAGCTACGAATGTTCACATACATATTCGGCGCGGGCAGCACCTCGGAGGCAAAGCGGAAATCATAGCCGCCACACACTTCCGCTGCGCAATCCAGCACGATGCGAAATCCAGCCTCTTCCAACTGCCTACGCAGGGGTGCGATCAATTGCAGAGGGGTCAGATCCGCCACGTCGATGCGCCACGCACTGCGCAACACCGGCCCCTCAAGGACCACATCGGGCAACTGCCCGTCCGCAAAGACGCCGACAGGTGCCAAAAAGCGGTCCTGCACCGTATCGCGCGCTATCATCTGGCGCGCGCCCGCTGGCAGGCGCAACTCAACTGCCTGAGCTGCCCCCGCCAGCAAAATCAGCAGCGCGCTGAGGCCAGCCTTCATCGTGATTGGGCGTGGTAGGCTTTGTTCGGGCGCATGTCGGATGCGCTGGCCACGCGGTTGGTCATGTTAAAGAACGCCGCCACCGATGCGATGTCCCAGATGTCGCGGTCGCTGAAACCAACCTCGCGCAACGCATCGCGGTCATCTTCCTCGATAATCTCGGGCGCCTCAGTCAACTTGACCGCGAAATCCAGCATCATCCGCGTCTTGGGGTCCAGATCGGCCACGCGGTAGTTCATCACCAGCGTCTCCCCCAGAATCGGATCGCCCGACAACTCGCGCACCGCCGCACCATGCGCAGTCAGACAATAAAAACACTTGTTCACCGAGGACACGACCACAGCGATCATCTCGCGCTCCAGCTTGCTGAGGTTGCTCTGACCCAGCATCAAATCGTTATATAGCGCGGTGAAGGCGTTCAGTTTGTCGATATCAAACGCATAGGCCTGCAAGACATTGGGGATCATGCCAAGCTTTTCCGTGCAGATGTCGAAATACTTCTGCGTTGCTGGCGGCAGTGGGTCAACCATGGGCAGGTCCAGTGCGGTGGGGGCGTCATCAACCATGAAGGGCTCCTCTATTCAGGTGATTGACGGTAATGATACGTGCCGACGCGGGTAAAGCCCAGCTTGGTATAGAGCGCATTGGCAGGTTTGTTCTCAGCCACGCAGACGACAGCGATGTGCCGCGCACGTTGCTTGCCCCCCCCAGATCGCAGCGGCGCGCATCATCCATTGCGCCACACCCAGCTTGCGCTGATGTTCCAGCACCTCCACCGCATGCACCATAACCACGCCGTCATGCACAGCGGCAAAAGCCACACCTGCCGGTTTTTCGTTCCAGCGGGTCAGAATCCCTGTTTTGACCTGCGCACGGTCCATCACTGCCAGACGGGCGGGACCGATGCCGCCCTTGGCCCAGATCTCGGTCATGATCGCCAAAGGCTCCCAGAGGGTAAAGCAGGTGACGCGCGGGACCGGCAGATCTGTCAGTAATTCGATGGGCGCGACATAGAGGACGACTTCGTCGATCCTGTCGTACCCGCGCGCGGCGAGCAATGCGTCGAGGGCTTCGTCTCCCTCGCGGATCATGAACAGGCTACGCTGACCGATGCCTTGCATCGCCGTTTCGGCCTGCGCGATATCCGTGTCGGTCACAGGCCCATTCGCGGTGGCCGCACTCACGCGCTTGCCGCCGCCCGCACCTTCGCGCAGGGTCCACGGCCCTTCCGACCAGATGCGCGCGGGCGGCCATGTCCCTTCGACCACATCATAGAGCGCTGTTGACGAGGGGATCATGCGAATACCGCCGCAAGCTTGGCCATCGCCTCGTCCAAGAGGGCAGCGTCTTGGCCGCGCACCACCAAATTGGCGCCGTATTTACCGTCTTTCTGGAACGGGTAGCTGCCCATGGACAGCCCCGGATAGGCCTCTGCAAGCTCGCCGAACGGGCCAGCGATGTCGCCTTCGCCCCGGTAGACCGTCAGAGTTTTGCTAATCAACGGCGCGCCGCCCGTCAGCGTGGGCAGCACGCTGGCCACCATCGCCTTGAACACGCTCGGTACCCCCGCCATCACATGGACATTTTCAATGGTGAAGCCCGGCGCCGAGGATACCGGATTTTCGATCAGCGCAGCCTCAGACGGTATCCGCGCCATGCGCAGACGCGCGGCGTTCAGCTCGGTTCCCGCCTTGTCATAATGCGCTTGCAGGATCGCGCGGGCATCCTCGCGCACGTCAATGCTCTGATGAAAGGCCGCGGCCATGCAATCGGCGGTGATGTCATCATGTGTGGGGCCGATGCCGCCGGAGGTGAACACCGTATCGTAGGCCTCGGACAGCGCACGCACGGCGGCGATGATCGCATCGCGGTCGTCCGCGACAATCCGCACTTCGGCCAGCGTGATACCGGCCTCCGCCAATTCGCCTGCCAGATGGTGCATATTCGCGTCGCGTGTCCGCCCCGAGAGGATCTCGTCCCCGATCACCAGCATCGCTGCCGTTGGATTTGTCATGTCGCCTCTCCTTGAGCCTGTGTTGGTTACCGTATAGCCCCATGCCATGCGCTTTCAATCCGATCTTGTCCCCGCCCGCCTCATCCGCCGCTACAAACGTTTTCTGGCCGATTGCAGGCTGGAGGACGGGCGCGAAGTGACCGCCCATTGCGCCAACCCCGGCTCTATGATGGGGCTGAAGGATGAAGGCGCGAAGATCTGGCTGGAACCGAATGATGATCCGAAGAAAAAGCTGAAATACGGCTGGCGGCTTGTGGAGCATGAGAACGGGCATTTTACCGGCGTTGACACAGCGCTGCCCAATCGGGTGGTGCGCGCCGCACTGGAGGCGCGGCAGGTGACGACCCTCGCGGCCTACACTACCGTGCGGCCGGAGGTGAAGTACGGCACCAACTCCCGCATTGATTTTCTGCTGTCCGCCGATGGCCTGCCGGACGCTTATATCGAGGTGAAATCCGTGACCCTCTGCCGCCATGAAGGTTTGGCCGAGTTTCCTGATTCGGTCACCGCACGAGGCGCGAAACATATGGCCGAACTCGCAACAGTGGCCCGCGCGGGCAACCGCGCCGTGTTGCTCTATCTGGTGCAGCGGACCGATTGTACCCATGTGGACATCGCCGCTGATATTGATCCTGCCTATGCCGCCGCCCACGCCGATGCCACAAAAGCAGGCGTTGAAACCTTGTGTATCGGGACATACATCTCGCCAAACGGGATCAGCCTTGCCGCCCCTCTGGTCCTTGGCCGCCCCACAGGTTAGACAAACGAAAACGAACGATGGAGAGCCCCGTGACAGATATCCACCAAGGCCGCACAACCAAGGACGGCATCCGCATCCACGAGGCGGCGGATTTTGCCGGTATGCGTGCCGCAGGCCATCTGGCGGCCACCATCCTAGACGAGATTGCGGAGCATGTGACCGTCGGGCAGACCACAGCCGAGATCGACCGGATCATCGAGGAAAAGGTCACTGCCGCGGGCGCGAAATCTGCGACCATTGGATACAAGGGCTACCAGCACGCCAGCTGCATCTCGATCAATCATGTGGTCTGCCACGGCATCCCCGGTGAGAAAAAGCTGAAAGACGGCGATATTCTGAATATCGATGTGACAGTAATCGTCGACGGCTGGTTCGGTGACAACTCTCGTATGTATGTGGCGGGTAAACTGCCCCGGAAAGCCGAACGGCTGATCGACGTGACCCATGAGGCGCTGATGAAAGGCATAGAGGCTGTGAAGCCGGGCAATACGTTCGGCGATATAGGCCATGCCATCCAGACCTTTGTGGAAGGGCACCGGATGTCCGTGGTCACAGACTTTTGCGGGCATGGCCTGGGCCGTGTGTTCCATGCCCCGCCGAATGTGCTGCACTACGGCAAACCGGGCACCAAGCCGGTTCTGGAGCCCGGCATGTTCTTCACGATCGAGCCGATGGTGAACCTGGGCCGCGCTGAGACCAAAACGCTGGCCGATGACTGGACTGCCGTGACACGTGACAAATCGCTTTCAGCGCAGTTTGAACACTCCATCGGCGTGACAGAAGACGGTTGCGAGATTTTCACCCTCTCGCCCGCAGGCAAGTTCCACCCGACCTATTGAGCGGAGATCGGAATTTTCCAAAAATTCCGGCCGGAAAATTTGAAATTTTCCGCGCCCGCCCTCAGTCGCAGCGCAACAACGTCACATGGGTATCGCCGTATTTGCGACGGTCAGTCCGCGTGAATCCTTGCGGCGCATCCATCGCGGCGTTTTCTTCCCAGACCACCAGCGCGCCTTGCGCCAGCCAGCCGCCCGTCCGCGCAGCAACCAGCGCCTGCTGGCCCATGCCCTTGCCATAGGGCGGGTCCAGAAACACCAGATCAAACGGCCCTCCCGCGCATTCACCCATCTGGGTTGCGTCACTGCGGATCAGCACCGTCTTATCCTCCACCCGCAGTTTCGCGATATTCTGGGCAATCAGTTTTTGCGCGACGCGGCCGTTCTCAACAAATACGACCTCGCGGGCACCGCGCGACAGCGCCTCCAGCCCCAGCGCGCCAGTGCCTGCAAACAGATCCAGCACCCACGCGCCATTGATCACACCCAAATGGGCAATCATGGAGAACAGGCTCTCGCGGACACGGTCGGAGGTGGGGCGCAGATGCGCCGCCGCATCGCCCGCCCCCACATCGGCCAAAACCGTGCCGCGATATGCCCCTGCAATAATCCTCACGCGCTCAACAGTGCCTTCATGTCTGTGTCTGGGTCGGCGATCACCTCGGGCGCGGGTGACTTCCCGCCCTCGATCAACCGCTTGCCGATCATGTAGCCGCGCGGGTCATTGGCCGCATCCACCGCCATCAACTCCGCCCCGCGATAGTACCAGAACGACACCGGACCGGGTGCAGCCCCGCGTGTCACCACACGGTCATAGCCGGTGTTCAGCCCCGCGATTTGCAGTTTCACATCGTATTGATCAGACCAGAACCACGGCTTGGCCTCATAGCACTTCTCCGCACCCATCAGATTTTCGGCCACCACCTCGGCCTGATCAATGGCGTTCGGCACGCTTTCCAGCCGGATTCGCCCGCCACGATAGGGAAAGGACGCACAATCGCCTGCCGCCCAGACGTTCGGCGCACTGGTCTGGCCAAAGCTGTCCACCGCGACCCCGTTATCAAGCGTGATGCCCGCCGCTTCGGCCAGTTTCGTCGCAGGGGCCACCCCCACGCCGACAATGACAAAGTCCACCTCGAGCGTTGTGCCATCAGTCAGGTCAGCCCCGCTCACCGCGCCGTCACCAGTCAGCCGCTCCAGCCCGACCCCTTCACGCAGATCCACACCATGGCTGCGGTGCAGCGCGCGGAAGAAATCAGACGTCTCAGGGGCCGCCACACGCTGCAAGATGCGCGGTGCCATCTCCACCAGCGTGACCTCCAACCCCAGCTTGGCTGCGACCGACGCCGCCTCCAGCCCGATATAGCCGCCCCCCACGATCAGCACCCGCGCGCCTTTGGCAAAGCGCGGTGCCATCGCATCCACATCCGCCAGTCCGCGCACCACGAACACACCGTCGAGCGCGCCACCAATCGCGGCGGGCAGGCGATGCGGCACAGAGCCGGTGGCCAGCACCAGATCGTCATAGGCCAGCATACCGCCATTCACGGCAATCTGTCGCCCTGCGGTATCAATTGCATCGACAGTAGCACCCAGACGCAGATCAATGCCATGCTCGCCATAAAAACTATGCGGCCGCAGGTACAGCCGCTCCAGCGCCATGTCGCCCATCAGATATGCTTTGGACAGCGGCGGGCGTTGGTATGGGGGGTGCGGCTCGGCTCCGATCAGGGTGATATTGCCATCAAACCCGCCATTGCGCAGCTTGACCACGCAGGAGGATCCCGCCTGCCCGGCCCCGATCACGATGATATGGCGCATTGTATTTCTCCACTGATCCACTGGCCCCGCCTGCTCGCAAAGCCTATATCTGGCATAAGACCAAACACAACCACATGAAAGGTTACCTCTATGCCAATATCCAAGGGCGATGCACTGCCAGACGCAACACTTGTTGAAATGGGCGCGGAAGGCCCGCAGCAGGTCAAGATAAGTGACAAGACCAAAGGCCGCAAAGTCGTGATCTTCGCCGTGCCGGGCGCCTTCACCCCCACCTGCCATTCTGCACACGTCCCAAGCTTCATCCGCACCAAGGAGCAGTTTGACGCAAAAGGCGTAGATGAAATCATCTGCGTGTCGTGCAACGATCCCTTCGTAATGAAAGCATGGGGCGAGTCCACAGGCGCCACCGATGCAGGCATCACCATGCTGGGCGATGCATCCTCCGAGTTCACCAAAGCCATTGGCATGGATTTTGATGCACCGCCCGCCGGACTGGTCGCACGCTCCAAGCGCTATGCGATGCTGGTCGAAGACGGCAAGGTGACGCTGTTGCAGGAAGAAGAAAACCCAGGCGTTTGCGAGGTTTCCGGCGGCGAAGGTCTGCTTGCCAGCATGTAAAGCAAAAGGGCCGGAGGTTTCATCCCTCCGGCCCTTTTAATCAGCTTGCCTGGATCATGGTCCGGGTCGGGAACGGAATATCAATACCGCCCTCATCCAGCGCCTCTTTGACCTTGCGGGTCATATCGGCGCGATAGCCGAAATAGACGGACGCATCACACCAGACCCGCACCAGAAAATCGACCGAGCTGTCGCCAAGGTTGGTCACCTGAATAAACGGCTCAGGCTCCGCGTGCGAGCGCTCGTCTGCCATGATTGTAGTGCGGATGATCTCTTCGGCGTGTTTCAGGTTCGCACCATATCCCACACCAAAGGTCCATTCCGCACGACGGGTGGAGTTTGATGAATAGTTGGTAATGATATTGCCCCAAACTTCGGCATTGGGCACAATCACCTGAACATTGCTCAGATCCGCCAGTTCGGTGAAATTCAGGCTGATCTCTTTCACCGTACCCATTTTGTCCGCTACTTCCACAAAATCACCGATCTTGATCGGGCGGAACAGGATCAGCATCACACCAGCCGCCACGTTGGACAGCGTGCCCTGCAACGCCAGACCAATCGCCAGACCTGCTGCACCAATGACCGCCACCACAGATGTTGTCTGCACACCGAAGGTGTTGAGGACAAACAGGACGGTAAAACCCATGATGACATAACGCAGGATCGAGGCCAGAAACTCGAACAGCATGTCATCCAGATGGCGGTTCTTCTTGCTGAGGTTTACAACGCGCCGCTGCGCCCAAGCTGAAATGATCCAGCCCGCCAGCAGAATTGCTACGGCCCCCACCACCGAACCCACGGCGGATGCCAGAAATTCCAAAGTCAGAATATCTGCCAGCGTCTTGCCGTTCCAGATCTCGGAAGTCATTAAATTATCCAATGTCTCCATCGTTCTACAGTCCGTCCATCTTCCGCGCCAGCTTCGCGTCAAGCGCGCTTAGCCCGTCCACATCATGGGTTGTCAGAGTCACGGTGACTTTGTTGTAGACGTTCTCCCACTCGGGGTGGTGGTTCCACTTTTCTGCCCAGAAAGCGGCGCGGGTCATCCAGCCGAAGGCGTCAACGAAGTCATCGAACTTGTATGTTTTGACGATTGCGTCGCGTCCCTCTGCCATCGCCCAGCCGGTGTCAAAAAGCGGGCCCAATACATGCCCACGTGTTTCGGAGCTTAATTTTTCTGTCATTCCTGTTCCTCGACTTCTGTCTTTTTGAAGGGGCCGTAATCAGTCAGCACCTCTATTTCCTCGTCAACGGCGGCGCGTTCGGCCTCCAGATAATCGTCTACCGCGCGGGCAAAGCCTGCATCGCGCATCCAGTGCAGCGACCAGACTGGCGTGGGCAGATAGCCCCGTGCCAGCTTGTGTTCGCCCTGCGCTCCGGCCTCGACCGTGCCCAACCCCATTGTGATGGCGATATCAATGGCACGATAGTAGCACAACTCGAAGTGCAGGCACGAATGATGCTCTGTGCAGCCCCAATACCTGCCGTATAACGCGTCCGCCCCGATAAAGTTCAGCGCACCCGCCACCCAGCGGCCCTCGCGCTCGGCCAGAACCAGCGCCATGTCATCGCGCAACGTCTCTTGCGCCATCTCGAAAAAGCGCCGCGTGAGGTAAGGCGTGCCCCATTTTCGCGCACCGGTATCTTGGTAGAAAATCCAGAACGCATCCCAATGCTCGGGCAGGATCTGATCGCCTGTGAAGGTATGGATCGTCCCGCCAAAGCTTTGGGCAGTGGCGCGTTCTTTGCGCAGCATCTTGCGCTTGCGTGAACTCAACGTGTCGAGGAAGCCATCGAAATCCGCGTAGCCGTGATTGCGCCAGTGGAACTGCTGGTTTTTGCGCACCATCAACCCTAGATCAGCCGCGCGGTGTGCTTCGTCCTGCGTGCAGAACGTCGCATGAAGCGAGCTGAGGTTGTTATTCTCCGTCAGTTGCACCGCTCCCTGGACGAGGGCCGCAAATCCCGTCTGCTCAAAGCCGGGCCGCGTCAGAAACCGGCGGCCTGTTGCGGGCGTATGCGGCACGGCGATCTGGAGTTTCGGATAGTAGCGCCCCCCCGCCCGCTCGTAGGCATGGGCCCATGAGTGGTCAAAAATATATTCCCCCTGCGAGTGCATCTTGGCGTAGAGCGGGGCGACCCCGATGATCTGTCCGCCGATGCGCGCAGTCAGATATTGCGGCTGCCAGCCGGTGCCAGCACCGACACTGCCACTGTCCTCCAGCGCCTTGAGGAACCGGTGCTTGGTAAACGGATCATTCGGCCTGCCGCCCTCCACCGCTTCGGGGCAGGCGCAGGCGTCCCAGTCCTCTGCGTCGATCTCGGACAGCGATCCGATAATCTTGATTTCAACCTCTTGCGCGCTCATGCCCATATCCTTGTTGCCTACCTGCCAAAGCTAAGGTGGCACGGATAGCACGATGTTCAAGCACCGAGCAGCGCGCGATACCCTTCGAAGGTGATGTTGTCTGCGGCTTGTCGCGCCTGTGCCTCCTGCGCAGCATTGCGCACCGTCCAGCAGCAGATCACAGCGCCCGATTGCCTGAGCGCACCCACGCGCGGCCGGTCGAGATCGCCCACCTCGTGACTGATGAAACTGGCGCCCACCCGGTCGTAATCAGGGATTTCCCGCAGGCTGTCACAGGTCGCGGCAGACAGTGGCCAGTCCTGAGTGCGGTAAGCGGATGTCGTAAGCCCCCGCGGCACGTCCGGCGCGAGGGTCTGCATCATGGCAACAGAATGAGGATTGAAGGACATCACAGCGACTTCGCCCGCATATCCCGCCAGTGCCTGTGCCGTCGCGCGCTCCAACGGTCCAACATTGGCACCCATGGCACCGTCCTGATCCTTCAGCTCAATCAACAGCGGCACGCGGCCTGCGACCAGCGCCAGCACCTCTGGCAGGTCGGGGATACCTTCATCGCCGCCACGCAGAGCTGTCGCACGCAAGGCATCAGCCCGAAACAGGCGCACGGCCCCTTGCGTGTCGGTCAGGCGTTCAAGGTGGTAGTCGTGGAACACCATCGCCTGATTGTCTGCACTCAACTGGACATCAATCTCGATCCCGTAACCCGCATCAATCGCCGCGCGGATCGCCGCCCGCGAATTCTCGGGGCGGCCTTGGCTGATGTCATGCAGCGCGCGGTGCGCCAGTGGAACGGTCGCAAAGCTGCGTGGCAGTGCAGTCATGATATTTCAAAAATGCCTTCGATCTCGACAGCGACGCCCAACGGCAGCGCACCAGCCGACACCGCGGACCGCGCATGCCGTCCCGCATCGCCCAAGGCCTCGACAAGAAAATCGGAGCAGCCATTGATCACTTTGGGCTGGTCGGCAAATTCCTTGGTCGAATTGACAAATCCGGTCAGCTTGACCACCCGCACCAGCCGGTCGAGGTCACCGCCACATGCCGCTTTGACCTGCGCCAGCAGATACAGCGCACAGGTCTTCGCAGCGGCGGCACCCTCCTCAACGCTCAGATTGTCGCCAACCACACCCGTGATCAGCCCCGCTTCATCACGTGAAATCTGCCCAGAGACATAAAGCGTGCTGCCCACCTGTACGAAGGGCACATAATTCGCCGCAGGAGCAGCAGCGTCCGGCAGTGTGATACCCATATCTGTCAGGCGTTTTGCGATGCTCATGGTCTCTGTCCTTTGATCGGTTTGGTTTCCGAGACGCTAGCGCCCTTGGTCCAGAGGGGAAAGACCCCGCATCAGTTTTCGCGCCACGACCGTACAAAATAATCCGTCATCGGTTTCACTAGATAGGTCAGCGGGCTGCGATCCCCTGTTTTGATAAACGTGTCCACTGGCATCCCCGGCAACAAGATAGTCCCTTCATCCAGCCGCTCCATCTCGCCAGGTGAGAGGGTGATTTCGGCGCGGAAATAGCTGCGGCCCGTATTCTCCTCTGCAAATGCATCCGCGGATATCAGCATAACGCGACCCTTGAGCTCGGGCGTGGTGCGCTGATCCAGCGAGGACAGGCGCAGATTAACCTCCTGACCGACCGATATTTCGTCAATATTGGTCGGGTTCACCTGTGCCGCAATCACCAACGGGCGATCCTGCGGTATGAGGTACAATAAAGGCTCCGCCGCACGGATAACGGAACGCGGCGTAGTGACCTGCATTGAATAGACAATCCCCGACACAGGCGCCCGAATGTCCAACCGATCGATCAAAGCCAACAGCGCGCGGCGCTGCTCCACCAGCGACAGCTCGCGGTAGCGGATTTCACGCAACTGGGTAATTGCTTCCTCCCGCCCCGAAGTGCCCAGCTTGAGCCCGACAATCTCGATTTCGGTGATGCGTCCTTCGGCCTGCGCGCGGGACGCGATCAATCGGCCGATTTCGCCCGTGAGGCTGGCCTTCTCCTGCTGCAAGCGCAGCACAGACGCCGCCTGTGCGAGCCCACTGTCCAACAGCCTTTGCTGGTTCACCAACTGCGGCTCGATCAGCTCGAGCTGGGCTGCCAAAGACGTCTCTTGCGCACGGATGCCCTCTATCTGGTCTTCGATCTGGTTGGCCTGCTTGGCCAGCTGCTCGCGTTCGCGCGCAACACTGTCACGACGGGCTTCAAAGAGGTTTTGCTGGCCGTCCATCAGCTCCTGCGCATCCGCATTCACGGCTGCGGCCTCGACCAAGGTCGCCGGAAAGCGGATCGTCTCGGCCTCGTCACGCTGCGCCTCCAGCCGACCACGCCGCGCCATCAGCTCAAACAGCTGACCTTCGATCAGCGTCAATTCGGATCTTGCCTCTCGCGGGTCAAGCTGCACCAACAGATCGCCTGCCCTGACCAGATCACCCTCGTCGACAAGAATCTCAGCCACAGTCCCGCCGGTATCGTGCTGGACAACCTGTCTGTTTCGGTCCACCTCGACCCGCCCCGGCGCTACGACGGCACCTGCGATATTCGACATCACCGCCCAGGTGCCGAACCCGCCAAACATAACAGCGATCCCAATAAAGCCGATGAGAACGGGACGCGCAGCATTCCACTTGCCGGTGTTGCTCATGTCACACCTCCCGCACCTACCGGCGCCTGCCGGATTTCCTGATGGTTCTTGACCATCCCCTTGAGCACCTCATCCTTGGGGCCAAACGCCACGCGGACCCCCCCGTCCAACACCAGCAATGTATCACATTCCTGTATTGCTGCAGGCCGGTGCGCCATGATCAAAACCGAGCGGCCCGACGTCTTCATCGCCCGGATCGCCTGATTGAGCGCCTGTGAACCGTCGT
>TARA_R110002020_G_scaffold1998_2_pt1 | contig 65218 bp, 54 predicted proteins | sample TARA_R110002020 | Tara Oceans TARA_R110002020 (sample SAMEA4396489) | marine metagenome | biome: Westerlies Biome; feature: [MES] marine water layer (ENVO:01000295) within the mesopelagic zone...; material: water (ENVO:00002006), including particulate matter (ENVO:01000060) such... | reverse complement strand
ACTGTTACCATTAAGATGCGTTTTGTTAGACTTACGGATTTAAGGTACAAATCCGCGCCATCGGGTTGTAGTTTCAACAACAAGGCCATTTGATTTGCTTCACTGGTGGGCAAGTACGGCTATTTTATGATCGTAAGCCCCGGGATCGTTCCCTTTTCCAATAGTTGCTCTACTTTTTCCACAAAGGGAACAAGGGACCCGTATCGGGCATCTTTCGCCTCAAAAAGCAATAAACTTACGTTGTGTTTTTGCAGGTTCTGTTGGTGGCTCATGTTCTTGTCCACGCTCAAAAGTACGGTCAGGCCTTTTCATGCATGCGTTTTAAAAGGTCGCCGTTCTTTATACCGCTCCATCCCATTTCCGGAACGGTAAGTATTTCGTGGGCTTCGCTAAAACGGTATTTGAGTTTTCTGGGAAGGTTCTCGTCAAGCAGCAGTCTCATTTCCAGTCTCGATTTCGGTAAGGTAAACCGACAGTAGTTCCAATACTTTTTGTGCAAAGGATTTTTTTACCGTGGGATAGTTCTCCAGAAACTCTTGGAGATTATCGCCGCCTCGTAGATAGTCGAACAATATTTTGATGGGGACCCTTGTGTTTTTGAACACGGGGGTACCGCCCAGAATATCAGGGGAAACACTCACGTATTTATTTAGGGCACTCTTAAGGTCCATGATACTTGATTTATATCCAGAACAAAGATAATTGATATTTTATTGCCATTTGCTTAAACCATTACTGTTTTTGATATCACAATTTATGATGTCAAGCTATGCCTATTGTTCCTTACTGCTTTTGTAGTACATTTGAGGCTCCCCGATGGCACGGATTTGCAATCCGTGCCCCAGTGCAGCCTTGTATTCAACTTATACCAACAGTTCAATTTGAACCGTTATTTATGTCAATAACGGAAATGCTGGCACCCATTCATATGGAGCGCTTAGCACAAAAAAAAAGCCCCCTCGATCGAGGGGGCCGTTATATTCAGTATTGGGATGCCAAAATTCCAATCAGTTATATCCCGGATTCTGCTCCAAATTGGGATTGGAAAGCACCTGACGGTATGGAATGGGATACAGGTTTCTGGTTTCGTCGCCAGTGGGGTCATGGTCCCACCAAGATCCGGTGGTAAACGCACCAAAACGTATCAAATCGGTCCTCCGTTTTCCCTCGAATATAAATTCCCTGCCCCTTTCGGCCAATAGCTCGTCCATGGTAAGGGTGGTAGAATCGTACATTTCCGTTGCCCAATCTTCCGGGGTAAAATACCTGGATTTGCTGGCATTTATCAATTCCACCGCTTCGGAAGTGGCCACTCCCCCATTCAGGTTCATAAGCGCTTCGGCCTTGTTGAAATACATCTCGGTAAGCCTGTAGATGATATAATCATTTTCAAGATAGTTCTCATCATCCTGGGTTCCGGAACGGTATTTATGGAAACGGGCCCCGCTGTTTTCCTCCCCATCCGTCATGGAACCTTCACCGGTCTGGCCTTCGCTGTTCCTTCTGATATTGTTGACATACTCGAACGGTTGACCATTGTATTCCTCGGATCCCAGAATAGGTTCGTCGGTACCGTAACGGAACTGAGGCCCAAAAAGGAACCATTCCTGTTTTCTGATATCGTTTTCCCGATAGGCATCAAAAGCCGATGGTACGACCACAAAGGCGTTGTTGCCAGCGTAATTTACGTCCAAGGCCGGTGACATATTGGAGAAGCCCATATAAAAACTGCCCCAGCTATATCCGAACCCTTCCTTTCTGCTGAACGGGAACTGAAATATATTCTCGGGAGAAAGGGTGTTGGTATTGTTGAACGGGCCCAGGGGATCTGGATCAAGGGCCATGGTCCCGTTAAGGGCGCCCCCTTCCCCGTTGATCACCTTATCGGAATAGGTGATACAGTCTTCCCATCTTGCCGTACCCGACCAAACTTCCGCATTGAGGTAGAGTTCCGATAACATGGCATAACCTACCGCCTTGGAGACCCGTCCCAAAAGTTGTTGTGAAAGCGGCTGTAATTTCTCCACGTTTTCAAGCAGTTCGCTCTCAATAAAGGCAAAGACCTCCGAACGATCTTGCGTTTCGGGGTTCTGTGGTATTCCCACTTGTGTCACAATGGGCACATTGCCCCAAAGGTCCATGATCTTCATATAATGATAGGCCCTGAGCATCTTGGATTCGGCGATAATGGATTCCAATCGGGCTTCCGTAACCCCTATTGCTTCCGCATCTACCTGCTCGATGCTCTCTATGGCCGAATTTACAAAACCAAGCCCTGTCCACATAAGGGACCAGGTATTCTGCAATCGGCTCTCTTGGTCCGTCCATGTATGGTAATGCTGTCGGATATGATCGGCATTGTCGTATCCATGTCGGCCCTTTTGCGGCCATGCCGTCTGATCGGCGGACAGTTCATTGTGATAGTAATAGCCGCTTTGACCGGAATAGGACAACCAGGCCTGCATATGGGTAAATGGTCGAAGGGTAGCTTGGATGACTTCCAGCTCGTTGTTGTAAAAATTGGATGAGGACAGTTCGCTATAGGTGGTCTCATCCAGATCGGTACATCCGACCATAAAAAAGGCCGAGAGGAACACCCCTACTTTTGATAGTTCTTTAAATTTTTTCATTCCTTTTAGATTAAAAGTTTACATTGATTCCTGCGGTCATGGTGATGGTCCGCGGATAAAAATTACGGTCGTCCACACCTGGGTAGAGTCCGGTGTCCTGAATCTCCGGATCCCTTCCGCTGTAGCCGGTCATGGTTGCCAAGTTCCTGCCGCTCATATAAATGCGCAGTGCGGAAAAGGGACTGCTGTCCTTTAGTTTAAAATTATACCCAAGGGTCACATTGTCCACTTTTACAAAATCCCCTTTCTCCAGGTAATAATCCGAATACTGGGGCGCTTCGCTTATTTGGCTGTATTTGCCCAAAGCGGATGTCAATACGTTTCCTGGAAGGGCAGTAGGATTGCCATAGAAAAGATCTACCGTATTCAAGATGTCGTAATCAAATTTTCCCCTAAGGAACACGGTAAGGTCAAAATTCCTGTACTTAAAGGTATTGCTGAGCGAAGCGTAGAATTTGGGAAGTCCGTTCCCTATCACGGCCTTGTCCTCTTCGGTCATTTCATCCACCCTACCAGTTGAACCATCCGCTTTGTAGAACAGCCATTCGCCCTCATCCGTAAAGCCTGCAAAACGTTTTCCGTAAAAATCCCCGATCGGTCCCCCTTCCGTATTTCTGATGGCGTCCCCTAAATTTCCGGGGTTTCCGATGTTACCCCCAAATATTTCACTTGCTATATAGGTTTCATTCGACAGGGAACTCAGTTCGTTTTTCTGGTAGCTGCCCGCAAAGTCGGCCGTCCAACTAAAGTTATCGGATTGGATGATGGCGGCATTAACGGCCAGTTCCACCCCGCTATTTTTAATGGTACCCACATTGGTATATATATTACTTTGTACAAATGGTGGTTGGGGAACGGTATAATCCAATAATAGATCTTCGGTGGTCCTGTCATATAGATCCAAGGCACCGGATATCCTGTTGCCCAATAACCCAAAATCAAGTCCCACGTTGATTTCCTTTTTGTTTTCCCACTTTAGATCTGGATTCGGGTTTTTATTGGCCCCGTACGTTTGGTAGTAAGTAGCTGCATCAGCTCCTTCCAGAAAAACAGGATATTTTCCTCCTGTGCCAAGGGTTACAAGAGATTGGTAATTGGGAATGGCCTGGTTGCCCGTTACCCCATAGCCCACACGAAGCTTAAGGTTGGAAACCAGATCGGAATCCTTTAGGAAGGGTTCGTCAGAAATCAACCAACCTCCCGAAATCGCTGGAAAACTGGCCCATTTGTTATTGGCGCCAAAACGGGAAGAGCCCTCGTTCCTGATCGAACCTTGAAGAAAATAGCGATTCTTATAGGAATAGCTCAATCGCGTAAAATAGGCGATCAGGGTATTGTCCTCTTTAAAGCTTTGAAGATCCGGTCGTGGAAGATCGGTATCCGTTATGGCATTGCCCGATCCAAAGTTCCAGTCCTCAAAACCATCAGTTGTATAACCACTGTTATCCATGGAATAGGATTCCTGCGTGTAGTATTGGTAGCTATAACCTCCCAAAAGGTCAAAGGAATGCTCCCCATATTCCCGCGTAAGGTTTACCGTTGGTTCGATCGTACGGGTATATTCCAAGAAATTGGACTTATAGGCATATCCCGTACCCCTATATTCACTTCCCGGATTGTACTGCTGATAATCTTCGGTAGACCTGTAAAGTCGATCGTTCCACGTATTTCGCTGATAGGATCCAAAAACAGAACCGGTAAGCCCTTCCATAAACTCATAACTCAGTTTAACATCTCCAGAGAATGTCTGCTGCTGTCTTTCGTTAAATCGATTGGCATATTCCGAAAATGGATTGTAACCATTCTGTGGCTGGTAAAAACCATAACGTCCTTGATTAAAAAGTCCCCCTTCTTCATTGGAATAGGGAGCATATATAGGGGCAGTTGGGTTCCAATCGGTCACGATTCCAAATTGTCCACCGCCCAATAGGTTGGCGTCATTAAAGTTGGTGGCGATGCTCGACTGAAAGTGGAGCCGATCGTTCAATCCACTCTGGTTAAAACTGGCCCTGACACCGAATTCGGTCCTGGCATTCTCCAAAGCGATCCCCTGTAGGTCCCTGTAATAAAGGGAAGCCCTGTAGGTGCCTTTTTCACCCCCACCGGAAGCGACAAAGTTATGGTATTGGCTTAGGTTGGACTCATTTACCAGTTCATCAAAAATATCCGTGGAATAGCCCAGATCGTTGCTTTCTGAAATGAGCCCATCGGCTATGGCCCCCCTAAATTCCTCCGCGGAAAGAAAATCGGGCTTGCTGTTTACATATTCCTTGGATAGATAGGTACTGTAATTAAAGGAGGTGACCCCTTTGGTACCTTTTTTGGTAGTGATCAAAATAACCCCATTGGTACCCCTTGTTCCATAAATGGCCGCGGCGGCACCGTCCTTTAGGACATCAAAGGATTCAATATCGTTCTGTTGAAGCAGGTCCAAGTTACCTCCGGGTATCCCATCGATCACGATCAAGGGATTATTGGAGCCGGTGATGGAAGTTACGCCCCTTAACTGTATGGAAGCCGATGAATTGGGGTTGTTCCCCCCAGGTCTTGTTATGGAAAGTCCGGCCACTTTTCCTTGGATCAGGTCCATTGGGGAGGTCACCACCCCTTGGTTGAAGTCGGTCTCGTCCACTTTGGATACCGCAGTGGTTACTGACCGTCTTTTTTGGGTTCCGTACCCGATCAGTACCACTTCTTCCAAAGACTGGGTTTCCTCCTCCATGGCCATTGGTATGGTGCGGTCCGCTCCTACGGTCCTTTCCACTTTTTGCATGCCGATATAGGTAAATACCAGAATACTGCTTTCCGCTGCAACGGTAATGGAATAATTCCCGTCAAAATCGGTCACTACCCCGTTCTGCGTCCCCTTTTCCTGAATGGTGACCCCGGGAAGCGGTACCCCCCCTGCATCGGTAACCGTCCCTTCGATTTCTATGGGTTGCTGTTCCATATTGACCGCCAAAGTACTGGAGGCCATTAAGGGAACCCATACGAAACAGGCCAACATTCCCATGAGGAGTTTGTTGGAAAATGTAAGGCACATGGATGGGGCCCTTCCCACCTTTCGCTGCCAATTGCTTTTTTTCTGTTGCTTTTTCATTTAAGTTGTTTTGTTAATAATTAGCTAAATTGATTTAGTAAATCGAATTACTAAACCGATTTAGCGAATATATAAAAAATATGATGTTTAGAATACTTTAACAAAAAAATAATTTTGGGGCGTACTTGGGCATCCACTTTTCACAGATAAACCGAATAAAAACAGAAAACCCTTGGATTGCTCCAAGGGTTTTCAAGAATCGGCCCATAAGGACCAATGGGAGGTTAGATCAATTGACCACATATCTAAATCCAAGGCCAAAGGCTCCCATTTCATTTTCCAGGTCCCCCAACCCTACCACGGGCCTCCAATCGAACGAGAAAGCAAGGGGCACCCCATTGATCTTGTAATCCAGTCCAACGGTGGGCCGAATGGCGAACTCATTTTCCCCTCCCTTAAAGAACAGTATGGAGGGACCCGCACCCGCAAACCATTTAAGTCCGTCCGCTCCCGTAATGGCACCGTGGTACTGGTAAAGGCCGGTAATGGTGGTAATACCGTCCTCGAACATTACTTCCGCCTGTGCGGCATGCTCCTCTGCCAAAAAGAACTTGGCACTGGGCCCTACAAAGGTAAAACCGGACCCAAAATCCAGTCCGAGTCCCACTGCCGTCCTATAATCCGTTTGGGCATTGAGTGCCATTGTTCCCAGAACCATTGTCAATAAGGCAAACACTGTAGCTTTTTTCATTGTAAATCGCGCTTTAAAGGTTATACCTCAAAATTAGGACGAATACAGATGCTGAAAAATACCCGAATACCAGTATTTTTTACCCTTTCCTATTGTAGCAACGACTTTTCAATGGCTACCTTTACCAAGGCGGCCGCATTGGAAACTTCCATTTTTTGCATGAGGTTGCGACGGTGGGTCTCTACCGTCAGGGGACTTATAAATAGTTCCTCCGCTATGGCATTGGTGGTCTTTCCGTCGGCTATGAGCTGTAGTATATGTTTTTCGCGCCGTGTCAACTTTGGGGTATCCCTTCCCTCTTGGCTAACGGAATCGGCCAGTATCTTCTGTACTTCGGACCCAAAGTAAAAATGGCCATTGTAAATTTGGGTGATGGCATTCACCAGTTCATCGGCGGTGGCATTTTTTAGCAGATAGCCCTTTGCCCCGTTTTTTATCATCTGATTGATGATACTTGGTTCGCTATAGGTACTAAGGCCCAATATTTTAATGGCAGGGTGTCTTTCGCGTACCATTTTTCCCATTTCAACGCCATTGATGTCCGGCAGGTTCACGTCCAACAGGATTACATCCACTCTGTTGGCCATTAAATACGCCAAGGTTTCCGTGGCATTCGTAAAACATGCGCTTATTCGGATGCTTTCATCATCCCCCAAGAGGGAACGCAGGCCTTCCAAGACCATGGGATGGTCGTCCACAATGACAATGTGTATGGCTTCCTGTGCTTCCATTATACGGTTATCTGAAAATTAACACTGGTCCCTTCGTTGATGACCGACTGGAAATCCATTGCCCCCTTAAGGTACGCGACACGGGTCTTTATATTTTTAAGCCCCATACCTGCGCTTTCAGTGTCGTTTTCGGGTGCTTCAAATCCAATTCCGTTGTCCTCCACGGTCACGTTCACATGTTTGCCTTCCCTTATGAACTGCACCAAAATCTCAGTGGCCTTGGCATGTTTTACGGCATTGTTGATAAGCTCCTGAATGATTCGGTAGACGGTTACCTGCCCGCTATGGTCCATTCCGGTTTCCGGGCCGTAAAACTGTAGGGTAACCTTGGTATCATGGGTGGTCATACTACTGCAATAGTCCTTAAGGGCCGCTTCCAGACCAAATTTCATCAAGGTCTCCGGCATCAGATTGCGCGCTATTCCCCTCAGTTCCCCCAAAGAAGTATTTAAATCGTTGTGGATAAGTCCCAAATGTTTTTTAACGGGGTCCGGAAGGTTCTCCTTTTCTAGCTTGGACAGTTTCATACTGATCCCCGAGAGCCTTCCCCCCAGTCCATCGTGCAGGTCGATGGCCAAGCGTTTGCGTTCTTTTTCCTGTCCCTCTATCATCGCCGAGAAAATTTTGTTCTGCTGCTCCTGTTTAAGCAGGTCTACCTCCGCCTTTTGAACCCGCTCCTTTCTACGTGCGTTGCGCATTTTGTTCCTATAGAACAGGTACCCTACGGACAATAGGAAGACCAATGTTCCGATGGTGATCGCCATTAAATATGTCTGGGAACGTTTTTTTTCCAGGGTTAGGGCCGCTTCGCCATTTTTGTTCCGAAGTACCAGTATCTCCTTTTCCTTCTTGGTGGTTTCGTATTCAAGTTCCAACTGCTTTATCCGGGAATTGCTCTCCAACATTTCCAGACTGTCATATACGTCCACGGCCCTTAGCAGATCATTATAGGCCGCTTCAAACTTCCCATCGGCGGCTTCGTATTGGGATCGTTTGTAATGGGCCTGGAAAATGTTGATCCCATTTTGGGAGTCGATGGCACTGTTTAGAAAGTCGGTCATTAAACGGGCCGCCATGTGATGGTTTCCCATTTTTTCGTAGGCAAAGGCGTACTTCTGAAGAAGACCGGGCAAATGACCGTGCATTTTATTTTTTTCAATGATCGACCTGGCCCTATCAAAGGCGGCAAAAGCCTGGGGATATTTTTCCACCGCCGTGAAATACGTCCCCATTTGGGTGTGGTACGACTGCAGGTCCAGCTCATTTGGATATCGTTTCAAGAGGGTTTCGGCCTGTTCCAAAACCGACTTCATCCTATCCAGGGAATCCAACTTGTACAGCACATTGGAAAAGGAAATACGGTTGAACAAAAAATCTTTGTTCGCATAGGGATCGCGATAGTAACTTTCACTCTTTCTAAAATACCCATATGCCTCTTTATAGGCGGCCCTATTGAAATTATTGATACCCAAATTGGTAAAGATCTTGGCCAAAAAAATACTGTCGCCCTGTTTCTCGGCGATGGGAACCACCTTCATGGTATATTCCATCTCCTTATCATGTTCCCCTTTATAACCATAATTGATGGCCAAATTATACCGGCCGCGCATCCACAATGCCATATGGGCTTTGGATGAGTCCTTTTTTACCAATTTGTCGGCCAGGAAATTCCCTTTTGTCAGTTGCGCCTCTGCCTTTTCCAGATCAAAATAATCCATATAACCCCCGCCCAAGGTGATATGCGCATCCACCATTCCTTTAAGGTAATCTATATTTTTTGCAAGTTTCAGGGCCCGGAAGCCCCTATCGAAGGTCTTTAACGAATCCAGCCCCCCATATTCATATGTCAGCAGGCACAATAAGTTGACCCTTGTGGTATCGACCTTGGCAAGATCTAGTTCATTTTCCAAGCTATCGATCCGTTTTTCCCTAGGGTCTTGCGCAATGAGAAAAAAGGGGGCCATACACAGCATGCAGAAAGAAACAAAACGCATCCGATCTTTTGTTTGGGTTTTAACGGATACCAAGATACATTATCCCCTTGTCAAAATAAACAGTCGAACGTCAATATACAGGAAAACCAGTAGAAAATTGGTGGTCCCGAGGACCTAAAACCAATCTTTTGAATGCGTACCGAACATCGTTTACGCCATTGGATACCTTTATTGCCATGAAGTTGAAATTTCAAATTAGCGGCAACATATATTCTTTTTGAAGTGGTCGGATCGCCGTTTTAATGTCCGCATGAAAAAGGTTATAAAAAAGGCTGCCCAAACAATTTTGGACAGCCTTTCGATCTTACGACCACTTGATTTCTTTGACCATAAAGCTGTGGCACCTCGATGTAAATATAAATTGTAGATCGTACTTGTCTTTTTCGGATATGACCGGAACCTTATTTTTTTTCCTCCAAAACCTTCCCCTTTTCGTCCAAAATATACATCAAAGTGTCCTCGCCCTTAACAAGTCGTACCTCATAAAATATCTTTTTTTCCTCATTGTCATAGACATTTACACGGTCTACCGTGTATCCCTTGTTTTTCTTCAATAATGCCTTTTCCATTTCCAATGGCAATTTATCATAATAGGATATGGTATTATGATGGTTCCTTTCGGCCACCGCCCTATTCTTCATGTCCAGGATGGTATTGGGCCCGTCATCGTTTTTGATCAAGGTAAAGGCATCGTACAGCTCTCCGGTAGCCGTATAGGATTCAAAAGCGAGCTTGTCCCCATCTACGGTGATTGCCTGGAACAATTGGGTATTCTCCCCCATTCTGTTCCGGGTGGCGTCATAATCATCCCAATTCGGCCTGTAATCGTACATTTTGCCGCCGCTTACGGAGACCACATATACGGTTCCCGTAAAATCGTCCCTTTGGGTAACACCGGTCCCTATGTTATTGGCCGTTCCCCGTGCGTAGGTATGGTCATGTCCCTGCAGGACAAGGTCCACCTTATATTTATCAAAAATGGGTTTTAGCAGCTCCCTCCATCTTTTATTGTCCCTGCCCGAGGACGACGAGAATATGGGATAATGAAAGGTGATCAATGTCCACTGGTTAGGGTTGTTCCTCAGCACCTCTTCCAACCATATGGCCTGTTCTTCCCATTTCTCCATACAGTTCAAGCCGATCATACGCACTCCCTGATAATCCGAATAGTATGCGGTTTCCTTTACGTCTTCGGGACCATTTTCCGGTAAGGTGAACTGTGGCTTCCACTGAATGGATAGTTTTTTCTCATCCTTTTTATCGGTTTTGTATTCGTGGTTGCCCGGCACCGGAAAGGAAGGGAGCATACTGTGCAACCAACCCCCGGCCTGAAACCACTCGCTCCATTGTTGACTGTTCTGTCCGTTTTCGACCAGATCCCCGGCGTAGACAATGAACCTGGCATCCGGTGCCTTGCGGTACCCTTCCCTGACGAGTCGAGACCAGAGTTCCAAAATATTGTTCTGAACGTCCCCCATATACAAAAAAGAGAATTTTTTGGGAGTGGCCGAGGCTGTCCTAAAGTGGATCCATTCGCTCCAATGGTTTCCATCCCCTACCCGATAACCATATAGGGTATCGGGTTCCAAATCATCAAAAGTGACCGAATGGTAATTGGCGTTTACATTGGACAGGGCAATATCCATGGCATCCAAATGTTCCGTATCGGCCTCAAGGGTAACGGCCGTCCTCCAAAATTTGGGGGCCGCCGTGGCCTTGGCAATTTCCGCAAAGCCATGGTCAATATCGGCGCTCGTCCGCCACGTAACGCTCATGGTAGTAGCGGGATCTTGCCCTAAATTGAGCATGATATGGCTTGGGTGTACCGTGGGACCGTCCCATCCCTCTTCATATACCGGGGCCCTATATACCCTTGGTTCCTGTGTATGGCCAAAGACCATTGTAAATAGGAACAACATAAAATGTACTTTTCCAAATATTCGTTTCATCGCTTTAAATTTTTAGGTCCACCTTTTGGGTCAATGGTCCGCAAGTTTTATTTAATAACCGGGGTTTTGTTTTAAGTTAGGGTTGGCGTCCATTTCACGCTGTGGGATGGGAAGCAATTGGTAACGCTCCGGAACCTGGCGCCCCAGCATGGCCGATTTGATGGAAAGCAACCGATCCGTACGTTTTAGATCGAACCAACGTTGCCATTCCCCGGCAAACTCCAGTTTTCGCTCGTTCCAGACCGCCTCCCTAAATCCCTCCTCGGTAAGTGCCTCAAGGTCATATGTGCTGTCTTCCACCTTAAACGCCCGTCTTCTGACAAGGTTAAGCGCTGCGTAGGCTTCGGAGGTGGGGCCGCCCATTTCGTTGAGGGCCTCCGCATACATAAGAAGGATATCGGCATACCGCAAGATCGGTACATCGGTGTCATTGTCGTCCGTATTGCCCAACGTCCTATAGTCCATAAACTTATGCCAGTGGGGCGCAAAGGTATAGGTCTCCCCTTCATAGGTATAGGAGGTGAAAAACGTCCAGTCCTTCCTGGAATCGTTGGCTTCGTAACTTTCATAGATTTCCGTGGTGGGGTGGTAGCGACTAAGACCCCTGGCCCCTGGTAGATCCCTAGGAAGGTAATATTTCAGCTCAAACTGCTGGTCCCCTGGCATGCCCGATTTAAAATTGAGCACAAAAATGTTCTCCCTATTGTTCTGGGTGTCGGGAGTAAATACCTCCGAAAAATCGTCCATAAGCCCATAACTGCCACTATCGATCAGCTGTTTGGATTTTTGGGCCGCCATTTCCCAGTTTTGCATGGTGAGGTACACTTTGGCCAACAAACCTGTGGCGGCACCGTTCGAGGGTCTTCCGATCTCAGTTCTTTCTTGGGGCAATAAATTCGCCTCCGCAAAATCCAGGTCTTCCACAATCTGTGCATACACCGAATTTACGGGCGCCCGCTCCACATTGATATTATCGATCGATTTTGTGGGCGACAATACCAAGGGGACATCCCCATAGAAACGGACCAAGCGGAAATAGGCCAACGTCCTAAGGAACCTGGCCTCGCCCAACAAGTTGTTTTTTAGGGTTTCGTCCATCTCTATAGGAACGATGCCCTCAATGACCACGTTCGCATTGCTGATGACCTTATAATGGTCTTTCCAAAATTCGGTAACGGTGCCCTGGGTGCTGTCAAAGACATAATCCTCCAGTTCATTTGTACTGCCGGGCTCCCCGGTTCCCTCATCCGTGGTATAGGAATTAAGGATGTACATGTTCCGGCTATGGTTGGCCGTTAGATCCGAGTAAATGGCGTACACGGCAGAGAGCGCATCTTCTCCCGTCTTAAAAAATTGATCGGAGCCAATATAGCTTTCGGGATTTTCTTCCAACAGGCCCTCACAGGAAAAGCATAAAAAAATACTCAGTGAAACCAAAATTATAGTTTTATAAATCTTCATTATCGTCCAGTTTATATTGTTATTTTATCATTGATACATTATCCGCGGCCTTAAAAGCCCATTTGAAGCCCCAAGGTGAATGTCCTTGCCGTTGGGTAGACCCCTTGGTCAATGCCCTGCGACAAAGTAGATTGACCGTTTACGCTTACCTCTGGATCGTAACCTGTATAATCGGTGATGGTGAACAGATTTTGAACGTTGAGCGACAGGGTCAGGTTTTTCAGGTTGATCTGCTCCAAAACGTTGGTGGGCACTTGGTAGGCAAGGTTGACATCCTGCAAACGCAGGTAGGAGCCATCTTCCAAGTATTTATCCGAAAAGCTAAAGGGACTACCAATACGTGGAATGTTATTTCCGGGATTGGTAGGGGTCCATCGATCCAGCACCCTGGTACTATTGTTCTTTGTGCCGTTGGGGCGATCCAGGTCCACCCTATCCTTATTGTAGATCTGATTCCCGATCACATAATTGAAATTGGTGGAGAGCGTCAGGTTCCCATAGGCCACGCTGGCGGCAAATCCACCTATCAGATCGGGTTGGGCATTTCCGATCACCCTACGGTCTTCGGCAGTGATCTCCCCATCGCCATTCAGATCTAGATAACGTTCGTCCCCGGGACGGGCATTTGTCTGCGAGGAATTGTCCACTTCTTCCACTGTCTGGAAGATACCATCGAACACCAAGCCATAAAATGAGCCAAGGGGCAACCCTTCCTTTACGATAATGGCCGAATCCTCCACAAAAAATTGGTTCGTCCCCCCCAAATCGAGTATTTTGTTGCGGTTCTTCGCAATGTTCAGTTCCAAATTGAAGGTTGCGGCACCAATTTGCAGGGCGTTGGAGCTCACCGCCAGCTCTATGCCCTCGTTCTCCATCCTTCCAAGGTTTACCAAGGCAGTCTCAAAGCCTGTCGTCCATGGCACGGGCACACTTAGCAATAGATCCTTTGTGGTCTTTTTATAATAATCCGCGTTTAGCGCCAATGCCCCGTTCCAGAACTCCATTTCCAAACCCATATCCAATTGCTCAGTGGTTTCCCACTTTAGATCGGGGTTTCCTATGTTGCTGGGGTAAATCCCCGTTCTTCCCTGGTCGTTTGTAATGACGTTTACGGTAGATAAAAGACTAAGGGACTGGTAATTGCCTATTTCCTGGTTTCCCGTGACCCCATAACTGCCCCTTACCTTTAAGTCGCTTATAAGGTTCTGTGATGCCATAAAGTCCTCATTGGATACCCTCCATGCCAGGGCCCCGGAGGGAAAGAAACCATATTTGTTGCCTTTGCCAAATTTGGAGGACCCATCGTAACGGGCAGAAGCCGTGATCAGGTAGGTATCGTTAAAACCATAGTTGGCCCTTGCCAAATAGGATATTAGATTGGAGGTTTCCTTGTTGGTCCGTGGTGCGCTGAATACGGTCCCTGACGAAAGGTCAAATTCCCTCAACATATTATTGGGAAAATTTGATGCTCCGGCCCGTAATAACTCGGCCCTTGTTCCCTCCACGGAAAATCCCCCCAACAGGTTAAGGTTGTGTTTGCCGCCGAAGTTGGTTACGTAGGAAAGGGTATTGCTATTGATCCAGTGCTCCCTTTTTAAAATACCTACGGCGGCCTCATTTATTTCGTTCCCTGCAATAAAGACCGTATTGGGCTTAAAATAGTTCTCTTGGTTGTTCAAGTAATTGATGCCCAGGGTGGACTTGAAGGACAGATTGTCCGTAAGGTCGTACTCCCCAAAAAAATTGTCGATAACCCTGGAAGTTTCAACCTTATTGGTCACTTCCAAAGCCGTGGCCACGGGGTTGGGGGTATCCGCATCGCTTCTTCGTACATAACTTCCATCCGGGTTGTAGATCGTAAGGGTGGGATCCATCATTATGGCGCCGTTCACGATTCCCGCATCCGACCCCGATGTCTTTGTACTGGAACGGATTATGTTGGTGTTTATCCTGTTCAGGGTAAGGGTATTGCCAATCCTGAACCGATCACTGATGTCGGTATTCAGGTTGACCCTGAAATTAAAGTTCGTAAGGTCCGAATTGATAATGATGCCCTCTTGTTTGGCGTATGCCCCAGAAACGTAATAGCGCGTTTTATCACCACCTCCCGACAGGGAAAGATTGTAATTCTGTAAAACTGCGGTACGGAAAACCTCCTCCTGCCAATCCGTTCCCTCGCCTAGGGCGACTATTTCCTGTTCGGTATAGGGTGCTTCCTCCCCATCGTTGATAAAAGCTTCGTTTTTGATACGGGCAAACTGCATTGCGTTCAACAATGGGATTTTTTTCCTGACTTCCTGGATTCCCATATTGGTGGTCAGGGTAACGGACGATTTTCCCTTTGCACCCGTCTTGGTGGTGATGATAACCACCCCATTGGCGCCCCTTGATCCGTATATGGCCGTGGCCGATGCATCTTTCAGCACGCTTATCGAACTGATATCCTCCGGTCTGATACTTGCCATCGGGTTCAGAGGACCGCCCTGTGCGATTCCTGAGGAAGAATTTTCCGTAGAGATATCCAAAGGTACCCCATCCAGTATAAACAATGGGTTGTTGCCCGCATTGATGGATGTCCCTCCCCTGATACGTATGGTAGTGGCCGATCCAGGCTGTCCTGAATTCTGTGCGATATAAACACCTGGGATCCTGCCTTTAAGAAGTTTATCGGGAGATTGCACGGGATCATTGGGGATACTGCCGTCCGAAATGGAATAGACCGATCCCGTCACATCCCTTTTCTGTTGTTGGCCATAGCCTATAACAACGACTTCATCAAGTTTGGACGATTCCAAGTTCATGCCCACATCTATGGTAAGATCGTCACCTACCTGTATTTCCTGTGTTGAAAAACCCATATATGAAAACGTAAGGATATCGCCAAATACCGCTTCGATGGAATACTTTCCATCAAAATCGCTTATGGTCCCCTTGCCCGAATTTCCATTGCTTATGGATGCACCCGGTAATGGTACACCAGTTTCGTCCACCACCATTCCGGTAATGGTCAGCTGATCAATGACGATGGGCTTGGGCATCTTTGTTTTGGATTTGAACTTTGTAATGCTGATCAGATCGTTTACCCTATAGAAACGAAGGCTTTCGGCCCGTGAAATATCCTCCAAAAGCTCCAACAGCGTCTGATCTTTTTGAAGCGGGATGAATATCCTTTCCTTATCTATCTCGTTTTCATAGATGGTAAACTTAAAATTGGTCTTTTGTTCTATCAGAGCAATGATATTGCCCAAGGTATATTGGGTTTCGTTCAGTCGTATTCCATATTCCTCCAACCTTTGGGCCTTTAATTCATGTATGGCGAATAAATTGGTCATACTGAGCATTACTACAATGGAAATGGTCGAAATCCGCATAAATAATTTATAGTAAAAAGATTTTTTTTTCATAATTTCACTTTGGATTGTTATAGGAACTGCTTTTTAAATTGTGTTTCACGATGCATGTTATCAAGTTGTTTTTGATCTAGGGAAGTGTTGGCGCACTTCCTTTTTTTTCATTTTATCTATTCATAAATCTCTATTTTTTGGTTATCGTTGGTCCTGAATTTTAAATCCCCGCCCTTTGTAAGGGAAATTAGAATGGTATTTAAGCTTTGGTGCTCAAAATGGGCGGTCACCCTTTTTTCCTTGATGCCGGGTTCCCTAAAATATATTTCCACATTAAAACGTTTCCCCACCGCTTTGGCCACCTCCCCCAACGGTTCATTTTGAAATGTGAACGTATCGGACATCCAGGCAAGTTCCTGTTGTTGTTGTGGGTTTGATATGCCAATGGATTTTTGTATCGGGGAATAGATCGCTTTTTGATTAGGTTCCAGAATTTTTATGGTAGTGTCCGCCTCTACCTGCACACTTCCCTCCACCAGATATACATTGACCTCTTCCTTATTGCCATTGATATTGAACTGCGTACCCAGCACTTTTGTTTTCAATCCGTTGGACATTACAACAAATGGCTTTTTAACGTTCTTGGCGACTTTAAAAAACGCTTCCCCCTCCAAGAATACCTTACGCTCCCTACTGTTATCAAAACTTTTTGGATAATCCAGCCTACTGTTGACATTTAATCTGATCTGGGTGCCATCATCCAAGCGGATGGTCTTTCGTTTTCCATCATTGGTGGACAAGTGTACATATTCCACTTCCTTACCATCCGTTCCTTGGTAGGTTACATAGCCCAAAGAGCACATTACAAGGACCGCAATGCCGGCCGCGACCCTTAGAAGATTCCTTCTGTTATTACGGAAGATGTCTTTTCCAATGCTCCTATCTATTCGCGCCTTGACCTGATCCTTGATATCTTTTTCCTGTCCAGCAAGCCATTGATGGTCGGCCCGGTTTTCATCCTGTAGCGCCCGATAAAAATCCTCCACGAGCTTTATCTCCTTTTTATCGGCCTGCCCGTGCAGGTATTTTTCCAATAAATTTTGAAATTGTTTTTCCGTCATCTTTGTACTGTCTTCATGGGTAAGTATCCGTATTGGGATAGCACACGTACCGCACGTTACAGACTTAACGTTAGGATAATGTTCCTAACGTTTCCGTAATGTGCACGCTTAAAATTGAGCGGATATCAAAAGATGGAGAGGACCTGTTGACGAAGAAATCGCAGTGCCTTGCTGATCTGGGTTTCCACCGTCCTCTTGGAAATGTCCAATTCATCCGCAATTTCCTGGTTGGAGAGGTGTACGTACCTGCTAAGTCTAAAAATATTCTGGCATGCACTGGGCAGTTGACCAATGGCCCTTTCTATCTCTTCCTGCAGATCGCTTACTTCCCCTTGGGGCATTTCCCCATATTCCGGTAGTTGATCGAGTACCTCCAAGTGCACGACCTTTAGCCGTTTCCTTTTTAGATAGGAGAGGGACCTGTATTTTACCGCGGTTCCTATATAGGCACCAAAATCGTTTATTTCCAGTGTGTCCCGTCGTTCCCAAAGATCTATGAAGATTTCCTGGACAATATCCTTGGACAGTTCCCCGTCGCGCACCACATTATGGGCTTTCTTGATCAATTGTTGCCAAAACAGGTCATAAAGGTCATATAAAGCAGATCGATCCCCATTTTTTACCTGCGGCCAAAGATCGGAAGCCAGCGCGTTTGCCTTTGTAGAATTCATGGGGAAAAGTTAGTGTATCCCCGATGATGCCCTATTAAATTAATGTAATCTTATTGTTGGTTTTAATGGATTTTAAAGGAAATCCAAATTGGGGCCAAAGTAATTTAAATACATAATAAATGTAGGAAATTGGCGTCTTCCGAGCCACATATCCATTTCTGATAGCTATCCGTTATTGTTTTGAACAATGCCTAAAACTCCCCTATTAAAATTGGATATCATATTTTCCTGGGTGTGGGGATATCCGATATGCCCGCTTCAATTTCAATGTTGCGCCCGCCCCAATAGGCTTTCCTTTGTATTTCCATGTTTTCTTAGGAAAGGTTACCGATCTCTTTGGGGCGACGGAACCAACTTTATCAGGTCCTCCCAATTATGTCCTTTGTCGTACAGGCGCTGCGCCAAGGGCCAACACCTGGCACGTCATATCTTTATATAGGTTTTATTTCTATCCATATACCATAACAACAAGTAAAGAATGGCAAAACCGCCGATCGTCTTCAACGTTTCATAGTAACCTCCCACGTATTGTTCAAAACCGAACAGTAGGTAATTGGCTATTTGCGGAAAATCGATCACATGGGAAAGCACATAGGCGGTAATCGCATTTATACCGATGACCCGTAAGGGAAATGCCCATTTCGTATGCCCTTTTATGTCGGCTATCCAGTAGAAAAGCGCCATCAACAAAAAACATATCCCGGAAGAAAACAGCACAAAGGAGCTGTCCCAGATCTTCTTTACAATGGGATGCCAAATATGAAGTATCAGGCCCAAGGCAATACCGGCAATACCAACGAGTACAAGGTTTATGGCCACTTTCTGTCGAGGTAGATGGGATCGCAGCATTTCCCCGGCAAAAAGGCCGGATAACGTTGTTGCAATAAACCCCAATCCGGACAGGAACCACGTATATTGGTACCCATCATCAAAACGGCCGAAAATATAATGATCGATGTAGAGGGCAATATTCCTATCGGGCAACAGCTCGCTCCTTCCAATTCCAGGAACAATGGCGAATTCCAGTAAAAGTGCATATGCCATAAGACAGGCCGCAAAAAAAACATACCTTGCTTTTTTGCCCAAATGGATATAGGCCATACATGAAAAAAGGTAACCGACCGCAATTGCCTGAAGGGTGTTACTGAAAACCTGAAATTTATCCAGATCCAGGTGCAGTAGGTTCCCCTGTACTATCCATCCCAATATGAACAACAGCACAAAACGTTTAATGATATGCGGGTATAATTTCCATTGATGGTCCATTTCTTTTACCCTCCTTTCCATTGAAAAGGGAATGACCACCCCTACCACAAAAAGAAAGAGCGGCATGACCATATCATATACATGAAAACCGAACCATTCGGGATGTTCAAATTGGGTCGCCAATGCCCTTGTGAACGGGGTTTCGGCCCCTTGGTTCAAACTGTAAAAAAAACGATCCAAAAAAATGATCATGAGCATATCAAATCCCCTTAGGATATCAATGGACTGTAATCGATCTGGGATATAAAACCTTTTGTTCAATGTTCGGAATTTATGAAGTTTATGAATATAAAACATCGCCGGAACTATTCATAACCTAGTAAAAGCGTCAACAGGGCAACGTTTTCGCGTTGTATTCCCTAACACAAAATTGGAACACATTAGATTTGAAATAATGGCTTTCAAAATTCAAAAATAGCCTTGGCGAACCCTAAGGAAGATTAACGGAATTCACCAAGGCTTTTAGACCTTAGTTCCAAATTGTACTTTTGTCAGAAAGTGCTTTATTTTTGAATTTCGATGGTAATTGGAGCCCCGTCCCGATCTGGATAAATTTCCGCTCCATAATTAACGAACATCCCAAAATCCACCGTATCCCCCACCGTACCGAACAGACTCTTCGGTATACTGAATTCCACAGAGTTGGTCTCCGCATCAACAATGATAACCCCTGAAGCTTTAAAGCCTTCGGTAGTAATTGCATTCCAGGAAAATCCATTGCCCGGACCTACATGGTCATAAAATGAACCCCATCCAGGAATTACCGGAGGACCTTCATATAAAAATTCCGCACCAATGTTCCAAGTTTCGTTGTAACCGGTGGACATATCACCATCCGTATTAAAAAATAGATCGATGACAGGCAGTTCCATATTGGGACCTCCTTCCAAATAAATATTTATCAAAGGACCTTTGGTATAAAACTTCATCTTCTTAATGGTGAGGTTTGCCGCCATAAATTCATTTGATACCGGAACTACTTCCCAATCCTCAAAATCACCGTCTATTTCAATATCAGCATTTATGATTATGGGAGCGGAAATGGTTTTTGTAATAAATGCTTCCTGTCCCATTTCATTGGTTACCGTTAAAGAAACCAATAGTTCCCCTCCCTTAATGGAGTATGTATATACTGGGTCTTTTTCGTAAGAATAAAAGTTCAGATCTCCAAAATCCCATCTATAATTTGTTGCCCCTTCCGAAAGGTTGGTAAACGTAAAGGTACTCCCGTCACTGGTAAACGAAAAATCGGCAACGATCCCTCCTTCGGAGGCCACTTCATTATCGTCAGATCCACAACCCGCAAGCAAGGAAAAGGCGATGAAAAAATATAAAATTCTTAGTTTTTTCATAATTTTTTATTTAGGGTTAGTTTGGTTATTCAATGGTTACCGTATGTAATAGATCGTTGGAACCCGTGGAGACTTCCCACGTATCCGAATTGGCCAGACGAACGGAAAATTCCGGTCTGTCGGACAGGGCGTCGGCACTGTCCTCTATCTTTAGGAACAGTTGGTAGGAGCCTGCCGGAATACCTGAAAGGTTTACGGATTCCTTTATTTCCAGATCCATGGCCGGTATTACCTTCCTTACGTCAAGTGCCAATGCTTTTTTGTACAGCGTTCCCGTGTCGGCGGCTTTAAATACCAAAAACGTATTTTTAGAGTTGTAAACAGGGGCAAATCCTTCATTGTCCATACTAAGGTCCAGTTCAAAACTACCATTTACGGTCGCTTCCTTTTTTAAACGCGCCGTTTTTAGTAGAAGTCGATATCCCAACCTTTTTTGAAAATCATCAAAACAGCTGTTGTTTCTCCATTCCTGAAGCACAGGCCCATAATAATCCAGATTTAAATAGGTCCATTTTAAAAACTCCATTTCCGTTTCTGCGGTATTGCAACTGGCAATGGGCACCCCGGTAGGGGGACAGGTTTCCCCCCCGGTTGGCACAAAAAGAGCTTCCTTGCTGATATAATTTTTCTCGGCACTTACATTCTGGTAGGTTCCATAATCGTCCACACTGGCCAGGAAACAGTCATTATGGAACCCAACACGGGCAAGATCACTGTTGCCATAACCCACTGATCCGTCCATAGGCGTGGAGGTACCAAAGGCTTCTTGTTTATACAGGGGCGTTCTTACCTGGATTTTGATGTCTTTTGGCAACACCTCCAGTAATTTATCGATGACCGCTTTTTTATTCTCCGGAGTCGTCAAATTATTGCTGGTATAATACCACTCGCCCCAAGAGCCTATAAACCCGGCCTGCACAAACGCTATCACATCGGCATTTAACTCAAAAACAGGTTTTAACTGATCTAAATGCCTTTCAATACTACTAAGTGGTGCATCCGTATCCTCGGGGTCGCTGTTATAGGCAAAACGCAAAATACATTTTACTCCCGTGGCCCGTAACCGTTCAAAATCGGTTGTCATCAAATCGAGCTGGGCGGCACTTAGATCGGATTCCTTGAACGCTTCCAAATAATAAAGTCGGTTTATAATGGTAACATTTTCGTTCTTTAAGTTTTCAAGGGTAGCCATATCCAAGGGCGAACCTTCCGAGGGCACACTCCATAAGTGCATAAATCCCCGTTCCGGATTGGCAAATATTTCATTGGATGCCTTATAGCTTATGGTGCTGAGGGTATCGTCGATCGGTTCTTCCGTTTCTTCTTCGGAACCATTATCGCTTCCACAGCTTAAAATAATCCCAAGGAATAAAAGTGCTATCGTTTTATATGTCATAATAAGTGTTTTTAGGATTTGTACCGATCAATAATCGTCCTTGATCCAGTTGTAAGGTTTTCTTTTTACCCAGTTGCCCCTTGTAAAATCAGGAAAGTCCTGAGGTTCCCCATTGTTTTCAATGGATGCCTCGGACAGCGGTGTAATGGCGCTCCATGCCGCCGCATCATAGGCATCCATTGGGGGCGCTATTTTTAATTTGGCAGATTCCACAAAGGCCTGGATGACAAAAAAGTCCATACCGCCATGGCCTGCGCCGTTCGCCAGTTCCCCATATTTTTTCCAAAGGGGATGGTCGTATTTCTGTAACCAGGAATCTGCGGTGTCCCATTCGTGCGGTTCCGAGGTTCCTTCCACATAGATCCTATTGCCATCAACCTCCCACAGTCCATTGGACCCTTGTACCCTAAACCCTAATGAATACGGTCTTGGAAGATTGGTGTCATGGGTGACCAATATGGTTTCGCCGTTAGCGGTCTCTATGGTCGACGTGATCACATCGCCCAACTTGAACTTCAGTTTGGCGTTGGGATGGTCCTCTCCACCATTTTTAACGATATAATCATGTAGTCCCACCCCTTTGGATGCGGTAGAGGTCAGCGTCATTAACCGGTTCCCCCTATTGATATCGCACATGACGGCAATGGGTCCCACCCCATGGGTAGGGTAAATATCCCCATTTCGTAAAAGGGAATGCTGCGTTCTCCATTTTGACTCTGAAATCCCTTTTTCCCCGAACTCCACGCCCTTTCCGTAGGCGGTCTTTCCATCATTGAACTTTACATGCCTAAGATCATGCTGGTATCCGCAACGGAAATGCACCAATTCCCCAAAAACATGCTGTCTTACCATGTTTAGAACGGCCATGATGTCCCTTCGGTAGTTCACGTTTTCCAAAATCATCAGGTGCGTACCGGTTTCCTCATGGGTGTTTACAAGGTCCCAGCATTCTTCCATGGTGTTCGCCGCCGAAACTTCAAGGCCAGTGTATTTTCCGGCCCTCATGGCATCCTTGGCCATGCGCGTATGCCATAACCAGGGAGTGGCAATAATAACGGCGTCCACATTATCCAAGGCAAGGAGATTCCTATAATCATACTCGTCCTTTCCGAAGACCATAGGTCTTTTATGCCCTTTTTCAACCATTTTTTCAACGGCCAGATTTGTCCTTGCCACATCAAGATCACAAATGGCCGTAATGCTCACATCGCTGCGCAACAAAAGGTTTTGCAAATGGTTTGTACCTCTTAGGCCAACCCCGATCATGCCTATTTTCAGTTTTTCCGAATTGGCATGCATCCCAAATGTAAAACCTGGCATTAATGAGATGCCGGTACCAAATATGGCCGATTTTCTTATAAAATTTCTTCTATTATCCATTGGTTCCATCTGTTTTCCTCAATATGGCGTTTCTTGTGAATATTATCACTTTTCTAAAAAATTGAACATTTTACCGACCAAAATCAATTATATCCTGGATTTTGTTTAAAATTGCCCTTCCCTTCACTGATTCGGGCCAAGGAAAATGGAAATAGGGCTTTATAAGGTTCACTTTCGCTAGCAACACCGTTTAGTTCATTGGCGTATTCTGTATACTTGCCATGACGTATAAGGTCGGCCCTATACTGTCCGTTTTCGCACCAATACTCATGGGAGCGTTCCAAAAGAATCATTGTGTTGAAGGTATCTATGTCAGCAAAATCACTTAGTTCTATCGGATCGAGGGTGGCCCTTGCCCTAACTTCATTTATAAGGTCTATCGACTCTTGTGTTGGGACACCCGTTTTATTCGCCAATGCTTCCGCTTTTGATAAGAGAACGTCAGCATATCTGTAGATAATCATATCTATGGTCGTCAGACCGGGCAATTCGGGATCTAATCCAATTTTTAATGGAATAGGGCCAAGCTGCATAAATTGAGCAGGATTAGACCTATTATAAGTTACTCCATCGGTACCTGTATATTCTGCAATAAGGTTTGTTTTTCTAATGTCATTTGGTTCAAAGGAGTCATAAAACTGCCAAGAACTCTGTACCGTACCAAATCCACTAACTCCGGGAAAGTTATTGGGAGCAGCCATAAGCTGCCATTGGTTTTCGCTGGTCCCTGCATAATCGGCAGGAACGGTAAAAATGATTTCCTTACTGTCCAATGGGGGTGTAACCTGCCATAATCCCACATAATCAGGATCTAGTTCATAGTAATTCATGTCCATGATCAAATTTGCCTGTGCCTCCACATCAGCCCATCTTTTTTGATGTAGATAAAGACGAATCAATAGCATTCGGGCCAATCCTTGGCTAAAGCGACCATATACCGCCTGATCGGGGAGAGGTAAATCTGCAGCCGCATCCAGAAGGTCCGCTTCGATAAAATTTACGGTTTCCTGTTCCGTCAACCTGGGCAATGGATTTTCGACCAATGGATTTTGGAGCACTTCCAATGGAGCTATTACCAATCCACCGTACATATCAAAAAGTTCATACGCCAAAAAGCCTCTGGCACATTTGATTTCTGCAATTCCTGCCTTTTTGATATTTTCATTTATATCGGAATTTTCAATACGGTCGATACTGAGCGTCATTGAGCTTATCTGGTTATAAAATGTGTCATAGTAGCGGGTAAAGGCGGTTGACGTTGGGTTATAACTGTGAAGAGTGGCCTGCTGCTGCTGACCGAAAGCTCCCTGTAAAATTTCAGTTGTGGCATCCAAGGTAAACATCAGTCCAGTTTCCGCAGTGGCATGTATTCCATTTGAATATCCCCCTCTAAGCGGATAATAAGCAGCTACTACCAGTGCTTCCACATCTGCCTCGGAAGCGGGGAAGATACTGGGGTTGATCTCATCGTAATTTATTGACTGTAGTTCCGGATCACAACCGGCCAATAGCATCATAAAGGAGGCGAGCAGATATGTTATTGTATTTTTCATATTTTGATTTTTTAAAATTTTAAATCCAGACCGATAGTATATGTCCTTACGTTCGGATATGCAGCAGTATATGCATCAGTTTCAGGATCAATACCGTCATAGGGAGTGATCACGAAGATATTTTGTCCATCCAATCTAATGTTGCCCCCAGATATATATTTTCCGAACCACTTAGCTGGCAATGCATATGACAAAGAGACATTTTGAAGCCGTACAAACCAGGCATCCTGCAGAAAGAAATCCCCCGAGTCATACTGTGAAAAACCATAATGGGAGGCAGGTCTGGTGGTCGAAGGATTATCTGGTGTCCAACGATCAAGGACACTTCGAAGCGCATTTCTACCATTGGTGGCGACCCCCACAGCGGTCACCCCGTACGCAAAATCGGTCTGATCTACAATTTGCCTTCCAAACATTGCGTTAAAATTAAAGTTCAACGAAAAGTTCTTGTAACGCATGGTATTGCTGAAACCTGCAATAAAATCAGGATCTGAAGATCCAATGAGGACGATATCTGCCTCATCGATTATCCCATCCGCTTCACCGGTCCTTTGAAATACACCATCTTCATCCACAACGGGATCTCCTGCACCGTCCCTTTGAAACCCATTGACATCTTTCAGTTTTATCTGGCCCGGGAACAGGTCCGGCTGCGCCGGTACCGTTTCCCCTGCTTGCATAATACCGTCCGATAAATAGGTAAATTGTGCCCTGATGGGATCGTCCACATTTTCATAAACTGAGGGTTTAAAGTCTTCGGCACGTTCCTTCCATCGATCGTCGTATTTTGAATAATTCAAGGTACTGCTCCATGTAAAATTCTCGGTGGAGATATTTACCGTATTCAACGTAAGTTCGATCCCTTTGCTCTGCGTGGTGCCCACATTGGCCCAAACCGTATTTATTTCATTATAGGAATTAATGGGCTTTAATTGTAATAAATCCGAAATTTCCTTATCAAAAACTTCGATCGATCCGGATATGCGCTGTTCAAAAAACCCAAAGTCCAAACCAAAATTCAATTCTTTGGTCGTTTCCCACTTTAAATCTGGATTTGCAAGTCGCGATGCAAAAACACCTATTAAAATAGACTCATCCGGATTTAAATAAGAAGGCCCGGCAGAATAAGCGGCAAAAGCGTTTCCGCCAATATCCGCATTTCCGGTTTCCCCATATCCTACCCTAAATTTCAATTGGGATATGGAAGAAGTATTGGATTTGATAAAAGATTCCTCTGCCATATTCCATCCTACCGCAACCGAAGGAAAAAGACCATATTTATTATTGTCGGCAAAAACACTGGCACCGTCCCGTCTTACTGTTGACGTGAAAATATACCGATCTTTGTAGACATAATTCAAACGTCCGAAATAAGATACAAAATTATTCTCCAATTTAGTGGAGCTCAATGTTTTCACCCCTGCCCCCGCATTAAGGTTGTTCCATAAAAAAGCATCCGTAATAAAATCGGTATTGCCCGCCGTGGAGCCTTCCGATTTGAACGACTGCTGCGAATAACCGAGCAGTACGTTCAAGCTGTGGTCTTCCAATATTTTTTTGGTGTAGTTTAAGGTAATGTCCAACAGTTTATCATCCTTGCGATTTGAACTGACAGAGGCTCGTCCATTTACCTGTTCGCCCCTAAGTGTAGTTCTGGGCAGGTACGTATTCCTGCTACTGTTTCCCTGATCGATCCCAGCTTGAACACGAGCGGTCAACCCTGGTATAGGTTTCATTTCCAAATAGAAATTTGATAGTGTCCTATCGATTACACCTTTGTCGGAAATGGTAAGCAATGAAAAAGGATTGGGTTCCACGGCATTATCGGGATTGGTGGGATAATTACCAAATTCATCGATCGCCTCAATGATGGGGCTCTGTTGAATGGCAGATCTGATAATTCCCGAATTTTCAAAAGGCTGGTCCCCTAACTGGGTATTGTCATTATTAATTCGGCTCATGGTCAAATTAACGCCTAAGCTTAAATGATCATTAATTTTCTGATCTATGTTCAGGCGCAATGAAGAACGCTCAAAAGCGGAGTTTTTAGGAATTCCTTTTTGCTCGAACAGGTTACCGGACAAATAATATTTGGTGGTCTCAGAACCTCCTTGTAAAGAGATATTGTGCTGCTGTATACTTCCATCACGAGTTACCAACGATAGCCAATCCGTGCCGGTACCTGCATTCCTGATCTGCTCATCGGAGTAATATCGTGAGAACGCTACACCGTTCACGGGATTGGCAATGGCCTCTTCCAAAGTCCTGGTACTATATGGTGCGACCCTGTTCAAAAATGCCCAGTTTTCAAAAGCTGCATCATTACGCAACTCCATCCATTCCTGCAACTCCAATACATCATAATCGTCGTTGTAATGCTGGTAGGAAAAAGACGTAGAGTAATCTACTTTCACTTTTCCGGTTTTTCCTTTTTTAGTTGTTATCAAGATGACACCGTTGGCCGCCCTCGCCCCATAAATGGCTGTTGAACTTGCGTCTTTTAATACATCGATGGATTCAATATCATTGGGATTGAAAGAATTTAGGATGTTTTGGGTTCCTCCATCATAGATATTCCCGCTACCAGGCTGTTGAAAGTCGGTTATGGGGAAACCATCAACCACAATCAAAGGCTGATTGCTTGCATTGATCGATCCCGCTCCCCTGATCTGCAAATCAAGTCCTCCCCCAGGTTGTGCACTATTTTGCGTGATCTGAAGACCTGCAACCCTACCTTGTAGCGCCTGACCTATCGAGGGGGTTGAGGACAGCACCAATTCTTCACTCTTGACCGATGAGATTGCACCTACAAGATCTTTCTTTCGCTGGGTTCCATATCCCACTACCACCACTTCGTTCAAACTGGTGGTATCGGGGGCCATGGAAACATCGATGGTCGTTTGCCCCGCTATGGCAATTTCCTGCGGGAGGTACCCCACATAGGAGACCGACAAAGTAGTTGTTTCCCTCGGGACCGTTATTTCGTATTCCCCATCAAAGTTGGTCACGGTACCGTTGCCGGTACCGGGCACCACCACAGAGGCCCCTGGAAGGGGCTGTCCGTTTTCGTCCAAAACCGTACCCCTGATAAGCACATCGTCCTGATCCAAAGGCCTACCTATACTGGCCCCGGAATTTTGGGTGTTGGGGGGTACGGGAAGAAGTTTTAGGATGATCTGTCTTCCTTTGATCGAATAATCGATATTGGTATCGGTAAAAAGCCGGTCGAGAACGGTAGCTATGGGTTCGTCCTCCACTTTGATCGATACGATGCGTTGAACGTTGATCTTGTTGATATTGTACAAAAATTTAAATTTGGAGGATGATTCGATCTCTGTCAGTACTTTTTCAATATTGACCTTCTCCATATCCAAACTGATCTTTGTGTTCTGTGCATAGGTGTTGGCGTGGGTCTGGAACATGATCATCATTAGGAACAAACATGTACATCTGATTCCGATATTCGATCTTACGCCAGGCGTGGTCCCGGGGAACGTATCTCTTTTTTTCATTTGTTTGGTTAAGGGTTAGTTTATAATTTTTTTGGTTTTTTATATCCAGGGCCCGATAGGGCCCATGGTTTCATGGTTTAATCACTGGGCGAGGCTTAATTGCTCTTTGCCTGTCCCGAAAGGTTACTTCAATTCCCCGTTATTAATTTTGGGGGCTGGTTCCGAGGTTGTTGACCGATTCATTTTTTTCATATATAAAGTTTAGGGTGGGGTAATAATGATCTTATCGTTCTTCCATTGATATTGAAAAGCGGTATCTTCCTTAAAGGAGTCCAGCACCTCTGCCAAGGTTTCCCCGTCAAAGGTGGCGTTAAATACTTGCTGGTCCAGAAATGCGTAATGATTCTCTATCGGGGTATTGTACTGACGTTCCAGTTTGATCCTTATATCCTTGAAAGAACTGTTTCTAAAGACCATTCTGCCCTGGATCCATGCCGTATATAGCTGGGTATCCACATTTTTCACACTTACCTTCCCTTTCTTTCGTTGCCAAACGGCCATCTGGCCCGGAACGAGCTTATGTCCCGATGAATGGGAATAAATACTGTCCGGCCCAAAAAGATGCACGGCCCCTTCAACAAGTACCGTACTCATGGCATTATCGTCCGCATAGTTGGATATATTAAAACTTGTTCCCACTACCTTAACCTTCATATCGTCAACATGTACAAAAAAGGGAACCTTTTCATTTTTGGCGACCTCAAAAAAAGCCTCTCCCTTCAAAAAGACCTCCCTTGTTTCCATGTGTTCGAAATGGGTTGGATACCTTAGGGAGGAGCCTGCGTTTAAATGTATGTTGGTGCCGTCGCTCAGGGCAACCCGGAACTGTTTCCCATACGGAACGGAAAGGATATTGTAGGATGCCTTACCGTTGGCCGCCTTCGTCTCGCTTCCCTTTAAATATTGAATACTTTTACCGGTATGCTGCCCAACTGCCTTTCCCTGGCGATCCTTGATTACGGATTTCCCGTTCGAATCCAAAATTTCAACACTCCCATCTTCCAACTGTAAGGTAATGACATCATAATCGGCGGGCACTAAAGTTTCCTTGTACAGCGATTCCCTGTAAATGGCTACGGAAATGGCCAGCACACCAATAAGAAGGGCGGCATATTTTAAACTGAAAAGAACAAGAGATCTGATCCGTCGCTTTTCCTTCATTCTGTCCAGCTTTCCCACTACCTTGTTCCATCCCTCCCCTGCATCCAACTGGGAATAAGCGGTAAAATCGAGCCCTTTTTCGTTCAGTAATTGAAACTGCTCGAAAATCTCCCTGTTCTTTGGTGATTCCCGGAGCCATTTTTGCAATAATAGCTCCTCTTCCGTGGAAAGGCTTCCCCGTAATTTTTGTGAAGGATCAGTTGGTTCCTGCATGGTTCGGTATTAAGGGGTTTGCCTTTTTTATAGAGACCCAAAACTTTTAAAAGAGGGTGAACCGATTTCCGACTTTTTTAATTAAATGTTAAATAAAGGGAAAGAAAAAGCCAACCATTCCAAGAATATGGATATTATAAAGGGAAACCCTAAGGTATTTGTAGGCTTTTTTTAATTGTGTCTTAACAGTGTTCACGGATATTTCCATTACCTCAGCGGTCTCACGGTATTTAAGCCCTTCCGAACAGCAAAGCAGGAAAATTCTTTTGCACTGCTCGGGCAATTTTTCTATTTCCCGGTACAGCAACAGTTTTTTCTCCATAATGATCATTTCCTGTTCCCTTGTGAGGTCGTTATAAGCTAAGGGATTCCCTATTTTTTCCCGAACGGTTCCTTTTCTTTTGGCCTTTTCCATTCTCTTAAAAGTGGCGTTCCTGACGGCTATCCTCAAATAATTTTTAAAATCGGAAATCCCATCCCATCTATTCTTGGAAATGATGGTCACGAAAACATCCTGGACAATGTCCTCCGATTCGGACATGTCACGTATATAATAATGGCTAAGGGCGCATAAGTCCCTATAATGCTCCTTAAATATAACTTCGATATGTTCCCTATTTTCCATCTCGATCCTGTTTAAAAATTCAGGGGAATCCTTCCCTATTATTATTTTGCTATTCCATTCATCCCTTCCATATGGCCATTGTGGCCAATACATTGAACATAGGCAATAAGGACGGTCCCATCACCCTAAAACTTCCATCTGACAAAAGCCTCCATGGCGGCATAGTGCGATAATCCCAATCTGTCGTACTCTTCGGCGGTCTCCCTGTTCCGATCTTCGGCCCGTTGCCAAAACTCCCTACTGTCAGACCCCTGAAATACCACACCGTCCTTTTGCGATTGGTGCTTAAAAATGCCATGCCGTTTTTGCAGCACCTGATCTGGTCCCATGGGAACCGCCATTTCTATCTCATCCATTCCCCACTCCTGCCAAGCTCCCCTGTAAAGCCATACCCAACAATCTTTCATAAAGTCCTTTTCCTTTAGGGACCTTACCGCTGCAAATACGGCATCCAAACATACCTTGTGCGTACCGTGTGGGTCTGCCAGATCACCGGCCGCATATATTTGATGTGGTTTGATCTCATTGATGAGATCGATCGTTCTCTGGATATCTTCCGTTCCCAGTGGCTTCTTTTCAATGGTACCGGTTTCGTAGAATGGGAGTTCCATAAAATGGATACGATCATTGGGCAACCCTACGAAGTGACAAGTGGATCGGGCCTCACCTTGTCTGATAAGACCTTTTATATAACGAATTTCAGGGATGTCCACATCACTTGATTTCTTCTGCTCCAAAAATGATTTGGCCTTTCCATAAATGGCCGAAGCCTCCGTATTGTCCAGTCCGAACTTGGTATTATAATCGCAAACAAAATTAGCGAAACGAAGGGCCTCACTGTCGGCAACGGCAATGTTTCCCGATGTCTGGTAAGCTACGTGCACCTCATGTCCCTGTTCGTGCAGCCTGATGAACGTTCCTCCCATACTTATAATATCATCATCGGGATGGGGACTGAATATGATAACCCTTTTTTGGGCCGGAAAAGCCCTTTCCGGGCGTTTGGAATCGTCCGCATCGGGTTTTCCGCCCGGCCATCCGGTAATGGTATTCTGTAGCAAATTGAATATTTGGATGTTGATATCATATGCAGGACCTGAATCTGCCAATAGGTCGCTCATGCCATTTTCAATATAATCCGCATCGGTGAGCATGAGGATCGGTTTTTGTAGGCGCAGTGCCAATCCCAGTACGGCCTTCCTGACCATCTTATCCGTCCACGCCACTTTCTCTACGAGCCAAGGGGTATTGATCCGGGTTAGTTTGGACGCTGCTTCCCTATCCAGGACAAATGTGACGTTGTTGTGGGCCTGAAGGAAGGATGCGGGTACCAGATTTGTCACCCCATCTTCCACGGCGGTCCTAATAATTGCCGATTTGCCTTCTCCCCAGGCCAGTAGGATGACCCGCTTAGCTTCCATTATCTTTTTAATACCCAAGGTGATGGCGGTTCTAGGGGTATTGCCTAGACCCGAAAAATCCTTACTTGCCGCCAATCGTGTAATATGGTCCAATGCCACCAATCGCGTTCTGGAGTTTTGAAGGGATCCCGATTCATTGAAGCCAATATGTCCATTTCCCCCAATCCCGAGTATTTGAAGGTCGATACCCCCCATTGACTCAATTTTGGACTCCCAATTGCTGCAATAGGCCGCAATCTCTTCCTTGGAAAGGGTTCCGTCCGGAATATGGACGTTTTCGGGAAGTATATCCACATGGTCAAAGAGCAGTTCATGCATGAACCTCACATAACTGTTGATGGAATCGGGCTGCATTGGATAATACTCGTCCAGATTAAAGGAAACAACATTTTGGAAGCTAAGGCCTTCTTCCCTGTGCATCCTTACCAGTTCCGCATATAGCCCCTTGGGTGAGGAACCCGTGGCCAGACCTAGTATACAGGGTTCCCCCTTTTCCCTTTTATTTTCTATAAGTTGTGCAATTTCCTTGGCCACAGCTTTGGATGCCTCTGTAGAATTATCAAAAACAAGTGTCCCGATATTTTCGAATCTTTTTTCAAATCCTGTAGCTTTGTCCGTGCTGCTCCTTAACATATTGCTTTATTTATGATGGTTCTCAATTCTATTCCTTTTCAATTTTTCCGATAGGTTACTTACCTACCATTCCAACGATGGATAATGTTTCTTTAAAAAGATCTTCACTTCGGAAATATCCTCTTTGGCGGTAAGGTCCGGAACATGCTCCGATAAGGGTATTCCCAAGGTAGTTCCGGGATGCCGGCCCACCATGTTCAGGAGGGCCGTGGGAAGTTCCTTTTCGTTCCTTTCGGGATGTACGGGACAGGCCTCCAAAAATGGATGGAACATCGGGCCGTTAAATTTAAAGGCGTTCATACTAACACGTACCTTTCCTTCCGAATCCCTGAACCTTTCTACCTGATCAGGGGTGGGTTTTTCCAAAATGTCCATTAATTGGCCCGTTTTGTCCAAGGCAGCGATCGCAAAGCGGGAAATCCGTTCCTCCGGAAAGTCCATGGCACTCCGATCATAGGCTATAAATGCATTTGGGGAAGTCGTTTCCCTTAGGGCCAAAAGGGCCCGAACCGAATAAAGGTTGTCACTGTTGCAGACCGTATAGGATCCGGAATTCAGTTCAGGGTAAAAATTTACTGCTTGCAAAAGGGCATCGGCCGTTCCAAAGGGCTTTTCCCTCCCTTCGGGAATATATTGAACCGCAAAGGATATATTGAGTCCGTGAAAATTATTATCCTTGTCCCTACTGCCATAAAATTCCTTAAAAAGGTCTCCCTGCTCCCCTATCACCACCGTTATATTGGTGTACCCGGCCATTTTGGCATTGTACAATAGGTAATCCATTAAGGGCCTTCCGTTGGGCCCTACACCAATAAGGCCCTTGCTTCTTTTGTTGGCCTGTAAAATCTCCTCTTCGGTCAGGTCCTTCAATTTTTCCAAAGGTTCCTTCTTCATTCTTGAAGACGCCCCTCCCGCTAAAATGATCAAATTGGTATGCATGTTTGTTTTCTTTAATAAATCAGTTTATAATTCGTGCCCCTTTATCCACATTTACTCCATAGGCCTCTTTGGCCCCAGCGCCCATCAAGGCCTCACAGACTTGTTCCCTGGCTTTGGGAGGCGCCAAAACCACTATGCTTCCACCGCCGCCGGACCCCACTATCTTGGCCCCATATGCCCCGGCATAAAGAGCTGCATCCACCATCTTATCTATGCGGGGTACCGTAATTTTCAACAGATCTCTTAGTACGGCATGATGGTCGTTCATCAGCTCGCCCAACCGGAGGGGATCTGGGTCGCCCCCCTCAAATTCCTTAAGGGCTTCCCCGGTATAATGGTGGTTTTTTATGGCAGCCTCAAAATAGGGGGTCGCATCGGCCTTCAGACAACTTTTAAATCTTCGCATATCATCCAACGTGGCCGTATGGAGGTCGAAATCGGAAAAGTTGGTGCTTACGGTGTCCAAGGCAGCTAGTGCACTGCCCTTTACGCGCGACAACAATCCGACCGTTTCTTTCGGCACTCCCGAAACGCCCGTGATCAGACCGTCGAGACGAGTGCCTATTACCTTAAAGGAATACGGCTTGCTGGTAGTGATATGAACAATATTGCCGACACCAATGCTAAAATGGTCCATCATTCCTCCAGGCTCCCCGTGTTCGACGACTTCCGAGGCATGGCCCAAAACAGATAACAATTCCGGCCCAACCTCCCCTCGGATGCCGAACGCCCTTATAAGAAAGTTGATCCATGCCAGTAAAAGCGCCGATGAACTGGAGGTGCCGGAATTGATGGGGATGTTGCCCCGCACGGTAATATCGTATCCCCTATCGGGAATACAGCCATAACGTCCCAGGACCCGTAAGGAAGAGGCAAAATAATCACGTGGCGCCAAGTTCGGGAAGGCCTCGCCAACGCCAATTACCCTGACTTCACCTATATCCGCCATATCCAGCCTAAAGACATTCAAGTTATTCGGAACCGCCTCCAAGGTTACATAGCGGTCTATGGCACAAGCGATCACCGGAAGGCCCAAGTAATCCTGATGATCCCCAAAAAGACATGTGCGCCCCGGGGCAATGGAGGTAATGGTTCCCTGAAGGTTGATAGTATCTGTTTCCATTATAATTTGTAAGATAAAAAGACAAGTTCCCAACATCTAAAATGGACTTGCTTTTAGCTAATGTATATTCAAAAAATGGAATGGCAAAGAAATTGGAACAAAAATGTGCTCGAACACACCAAAAAAGTGTTCTCGAGCACATTTTTCAGATCCCTTTTCCCATTTTGTTATATTTGCATCATGGAAAAAAAATATACCATAAAGGATATAGCGGTTTTGGCAGGCGTTTCCAAGGGTACCGTTGATCGCGTCCTGCACAAACGTGGAAGGGTATCGGAAAACGCGCTCGAAAAAGTGAACGCCGTCCTTCGGGAGATAGACTACCAGCCCGACCTGATGGCCCGCAACCTAAAGAACAATAAGACCTATTCCATAATTGTGGTAATGCCCGACCCTTCCATGGACCCCTATTGGTCCCCTGCCTTACTGGGCATTGCCGAGGCCATGGAAGAGTTTAGACAGTTCAAGGTAACGGTCACCCATTTCCTCTACCCACCGGACAGCCCAAAACTGTATTTGGAAACCAATTCCAAGGTGATGCTTTCCAAACCCGATGCGGTACTTTTGGTGCCCATCTTTTTTAAGGAGACCTTGCGCATCCTAACGGACTACCGATCCAATAATATCCTGGTGACCACTTTTAATAGTCATGTTGACTCTCCCTATATCAACAGTTTTGTGGGGCAAGATCTGGTACAGAGCGGACGGGTAGCCGCCAAACTTCTAAATTCCGTGGTACGGGAAGGTCTTTTGGCCATTGTACATATAGATGAAGTGCTTAAGAACGCGGTGCACATACAAGAAAAGGAGAAAGGGTTCAGGGACTACTTTTCCCAAGTGGAAGGACGGTACGAATTGGTAACCGTAAAGCTTAAAAATACTTCCTTTGCCGAAGATCTGCCTCTTTTCCTAAAGCAGCACCCCAAACTTACAGGGATTTTTGTGACCACTTCAAAAGCGTACAAGGTGGCCCGTGTGCTGGAAGCGGATCGCTTATCCAAAATCGCCCTGGTCGGATATGACCTCTTGGAGGAGAACCTCCGATTTCTAAGGAACGGCACGATCGATTTTCTGATCCACCAAAACCCCAAACGACAGGCATATCTCGGAGTGGCGCATTTAGTGGAGCATTTTCTTTTTAATAAGGAAATACCCTCAACAAAACTCTTGCCCATAGACATCATCAATTCGGAAAATGCCGTGTACCAAAACCTATAAAAAAATACGCGATTTCGGTACCCCTCCCCACCATCCGACCTATTTAATACAACGGTAGCAAACCTATTTCCTTGGAATGTGCCATAGCGTCCACGGTACTGTGGTAATAACAGGTTTCGGCCCCCATATCGGCCATATTTTCCATAAGGGAAACAATTTTGCCTTTTGGCCTTCTTCCCGACTGTCTTATATAAACGGCTACCACCGTCTTGGGAAATATTTTTATGATCCTTTCATAGATATAGGGGTCTTGCTGACTATCGTCCCCCAATAGCACAAAACGTAACAATGGATAGAATTCCAGAAGGTGTTTGATCTTATAAAATTTATGGTCGTGGCTCCCGCTGCCGGTAAAGAGAAAATCGCCCAATCCGGTTTTGATGTTCTTTAGCTTTAAGACCGCTTTGGGAAAATCGTGTATCTTGGTAAATCCATAAATAAGATTATAAAGGTTCCATTCGCTGCTGGAAACATAAAAAAAGGCATTGTGGTCGGGCCCTTCCTTTCTGCCTGCCTTGCCCAGCAAACGATAGTGTTCCACCACCCCATCAAAAAACTTGCGCTTGTTCATGTTCCTGGTAAGCAGAAGGTATATCTTTAATATAAAATTGTTGGAATGGGAAATTAAAAAGGTGTCGTCAATATCTGAAATCAGTCCGTAATTTCCCGGATATGGTTTTAAAAATTCCCCTTCCGCCCTTAGTTCCCCTGCTGCGTGCATCACCGAAACGGAATAGGAATGCCATCCGCTTTCCAAGGGCAGGCTATAGGGAACCGAAAACCTGAAATAACCATCATCCAAGGTCTTGGTGGTAAGTACGATATCCTTGAACCGTAAGGTCACCTCCACATTGCCAAGGGTCCTTATATTGAAAAGCCGCAGCACGGAAAGCGCATATCGAAGTTTCCTCCCTTCCAAAGAGTACTGATCGGGAGTGTTTTTTTTAAAAACATGGCCGAACAAAATAATCCCCTGATCATTGGCATACCCCCTATAATTTTTGAGATTTAATTTCATCGATCCATCCTTTAATTGATTAACTTTAAAAATAGGTATTTTAAAAAACCCCCATGGCACGAAATCCACAGAAAATTCTAATTGTTGTAAATCCGATATCCGGCGATCTGGACAAAAGTGAAATTTTGGAGCGGATAAAGCTGGCATTGGCCAAGGAGGATACGATCCAAATATTCAATACCACCGGAGAGGAAGATCTAAAGAATTTGGGGTCGGTGGCCAATAATTTCGGGCCCGACAGGATTCTGGCAGTGGGCGGCGATGGCACCATACAATTGATATCCGAGGCGCTACAGGGCGAAAAGCCGATTATCGGCATCATCCCTGCCGGATCTGCCAATGGACTTGCAACTGACCTTGACCTGCCGCCTGAAATTGAGGAGGCCATTCCGATCGCGCTCGGCAGCAGGACCACTTGGGTGGATACCCTTCTTATAAACGATACCTTCGGGCTCCATATCAGTGATCTTGGGATAAATGCGGAATTGATCCAGAATTATTCCGAAAGTACCATAAGGGGCTATTTTGGATATGCCCTTAACGTCATCCCTACCCTAGTAAATACCGACACCCCATATGAGCTCACATTGGAGGCCAACGGGGAAACCAGGACCGTGCAGGCGGTCATGTTGGCCTTTGCCAACAGCAAGAAATTTGGCACAGGTGCCATGGTGAACCCGGATGGAAAAATAGACGATGGTAAATTCGAAGTGCTTATATTCAAGAAACTCGACATCATGGAGATTTTAAAGACCCTTATGTCCAATACGGACATGGATCCGGAATTTGTAGAGATCGTACAGACCACAAAAGCCTTGGTTACATCCAAAATTCCCATCAGCCTTCAGATCGACGGGGAACCTTTTGGAAAGGTAAACAAGGTCTCCGTATCGATCCTTCCCAAAAATATTCAAGTGGCCATAGGGATTTGAAAATACATACCAAATTCGTAGCAAGCCCGCAAGGCCTAAGAAGGAAAACTAAAATAACCCGCCAAAGGCGGGCGTCGTAGCATTTAAATCTCGATTATAGAGTAGATCCCAATTAGAAAGTTCAACCCTTTATTTCTTGCAATAGGTCGGAAAGGTCAAGGGGCCTGGTGTACATTTCCAACGACCCGTCCTCCTTCCGGGGCCAGAGTTCGTGGGGCCGGTCCCAATACAGCTCCACCCCGTTTTCATCGGGGTCGTTTAAATAGAGGGCTTCGGACACTCCGTGATCGGCCGCTCCGGTCAAGGGATATCCCTCCCTTTTCAATCGATCCAAGATAATGGCCAAGTCTTTTCGCGTCGGATACAGAATGGCCGTATGGAAAAGTCCGACCGAATTTTTGCTGGCAGGCGGTGCATCTTTACTGAGCCATGTGTTCAGACCGATATGGTGGTGGTAACCCCCCGCCGAAATAAAAGCGGCCTCTTTTCCATAGGTTGTAGTTATCCGAAAGCCAAGCAGTCCACAGTAAAAATCCAGAGATCTTTGAAGGTCGCTTACCTTTAAATGTACGTGGCCAATCCGTGTGTTCTGTGGTATTTTATAGTGTTCGTGCTCCATTTTTTGTCCAATTTATCTATCACAATACGCCTCGCGAATTTGCTCCGAGGTACTATGCTATTTGTTATTATCCTTATTATAAGCTCTTTCCCTAAATTCGGAAGGTGACAGTCCGTAATGGTCCTTGAATATTTTTGAAATATAACTCTGACTGTTGAGCCCTATCCTGTACATGATCTCCGAAATGCTCAATTGGGTCTCCAACAGAAGCGTGGAAGCGGTAGAAAGCCGCGTTTCCATTATAAAATCGTTTACGGTGCGACCGTACAATTGTTGGAAGCCCTGCTGTAATTTGTTTACGTTCAGTCCGACCTCCTTTGCAATTTCAGGAATGGGCCGAAGGTTGGAAAGTTCCTGTTTGATCATTCTTTGGGCCTTTTCTATCTGGTGTATCTCCGACCTTCTAAAGACCGAACGTTTACTTTCTTCCGAAATATCATCTTCGAACTGTTCCATCTGTCGGGCCAAAATCTGAAATGTATGCCCTTCCAAGGCCATTCTTTCCAATATAAGGTTTCCCGAAAATCCGTTGATCTCCTTAAATATTTTGGACATACCCAGACTGTAGAATCCCTCGTAATAAAATGTCTTCGAAGCATTGATATCCGTAAAAACCTCTCTGAGTTGAGCGTTCATCGAATTAAGTTCACAATCCATATAATCCCGGAACACAAGTCGGTCTATTTCCAAACTGGAAAGCACGGTCCTGGATTTTGCCTTAAATTTAAGGATATGTCCGTTGAAGGCACTGCTTGCCACAATGGCACTCTTGTACAATTCTATATTATGCGCCACGTTATCGTTCTGAAATTGGTGGTCCACCGCGCCTTCTTGACAAAAAAGAAATTTCAGTGGATGTGTTTTATCCACTGTAAAATGTATTTCCACATCTTCTAAAAAGGTACAGTCGTAGTGGATGATTCCTAGACCAGAGGCAAAGTTGATCCCAAAAATATGTCCGGCACCGACCGTCTCCGGTAGCTGTACCACATATCGGTTGCAGGAAGATGTGTACCCGACCCCAAATTCGGATGCCAGGTCCCTAATGACTTCTGCCAAGGGCAAGGATTTAACATGTAAAATGTCCATTGATATTTATTTGGTTAAAATAGTATCCGTTGAAAATCGGCGCAAAAAAAATAAAAATTCGTTATATACAATTAAAAGCGATAAAAATAAGTCCTAATTTGTTAATGTATGTGGCAATACCGTTAACCAACAATAATGATAATGAATATTTTTGATGTTCGGGAATATCAACGGGATTCTTTTGGAGCACCATTTGGACCCATGAGGTACGCCGAGTAAAAACAACTGGTATGCAGAAGCTTTACAAAGGTGTATTATTTGCCGAGGACGATGAGGATGATCGGGTATTATTTGAAGATGCCGTAAAGGAAAGTTTTCCGAACATTTCCATGACAGGATATGATAGGTGCGAAAATTTGTTGCAAGATTTAATGGGTAGCATCCTCAACCTTCCGGAACTTATATTCTTGGATCTTAATATGCCGGGGATGAACGGTTTGGACTGTCTTCGTGCAATACGCGAATCTGCCAAGTTCAAACATATTCCCGTAATCATGCTTTCTACCTCCTCCTCTGAAATGAACATCAAGGAAAGTATGTCATTGGGAGCCAATGGGTATATTACCAAGCCTTCCAGTTTCTTGCAATTGCGGACGGTGCTTGAAAAATCGATCTCTGAATTTGTGGACAGGGTACATCTGATATGATGGTTCGGCATCGGATACAGCAAAACTATTTTATGTTTTGACCTATTTAACAAATAAAATGATCTAATAAAATAGGATTCAAATATTTTTTATCAAATTCCATCTTTTTCGCTAATAATTTTAACAATTTATAAGAACTTTACTATCTTAGAGGGGAACAATTAAACCATTAATTATGAGAAGTCTGCTTTGGCTCGTTGCCGTTATTTGTATCGTTATTTGGGTCTTGGGTCTATTGGATATCGTTCCGGGACTGGCTACCAGTAATTTACTGCATATTTTAATAGTAATTGCCGTAGTCGTAATTCTTTACAATATTATATCCGGGAGGAAACCTTTGTAAAAAATCAGTAAAGTAAGGGGAGGTATTTGACAATAGGATCATTTCCGGTAAGTTAGGTCATCCCTATCAATTGAGAGAGCCTGGAATGGACCATACCACTTCCAGGCTCTTTTTTCTTTATAAGTTGTCGCGATCCCGAATATGGCCATTGATCGGATGTCTTTTAAAGGACAAAGGGAACCAAAATGATATTTCACATTTTAAGTTCCCTTTGCTATCCTATTTTTTCAATGGCATTATCCATCGAATACCACGGGTATGATCTCAGCCCTTACTTTATAAAAGCACCCCGATTAGGATACCATAAAGATAAAACGATCTTGGCCATTGTGCAAGCCCTCGTGCGTTATATAGGTGATTGCGTCACTAATTTTAATGAATGGGGACATTTACAATTCCACCCTATAGTTCCTTTCTTAGGTACATATTGCCATTGATCGTATTCAGCTTAAGCTTATGTACCGCATTGTCGGTGGCGCCCTCTATTTCCTGTCCGATCATCTTATCCTTGGAAGAAGCGAATTTTAGTCGCTCGTCCGCAAAGATATTACCATGTATGGTTTCGGCCTTAAGGCGTGTGTTGACCATTATCAGGTCTATTTCGCCGTTGATCGTATTCAGGTCCAAGGTGCCAGCGTATTTTTTAATATCGATGTTCCCGTTTATAAGTTCGGCGCTGAACTGCCCCTCCACCAGATCGGATTTCAGGTTTCCATTGATGCTGCTCACTTTGAACACCGCATTTTTGGGAACATACAGGGTATAATTAAAGGTATATTCGAAATTTGAACAGCAATAACCGTTCTTACTATTGGAACCGTTTCCGTCCCTCTCCTTTTGAAATGCCTTAAAAATAGGGACGGGATCTGAAACGATGGATATGGTAGCGCCCCCCTCATCAATGTCCAATTTATAAAGATCCAAGTATTTACCATCTTCAGTGGTCAGGTCCGCCTTAAAATAAATAGTAGGTTTGTCCCAAGTCTTGACTTCAATTTCCGAAGCGAACTTAACATCCATGGTTATCGTGCGATTTCCATATTCGATATTTCGTTCAATGGTCTTTTGCGCATGGGCACTAAGGCCCCAAAGTCCCAATAATAGGGCAATTAAGAGTGTTTTCATAGTTGGTTATTTTATTGTTTTTTCCTTAAATAGATATTCCCTGTGGCCGAATTCAAATTGATCTTGACCCCACCTTTATTGATCGCCCCATTTATTTTTTGGGTGGATACGGCCTTTAGACCGTTTTTATCCGGTACGCTCAGATCAAAATTCGTATATATTTCCCCCATAGTGGATTGCAGGGAAAGATCTGCGGGCGTATCGGTGGGAAGGGTAATGTCGACCTCCCCGGTGGCGGTCGAAATGGAGATGGGCGCCGCTTGGTTCACCTTGTTGAAGGTTACGGAGATATTTCCGGTATTGGAATTGGCGGTAATGGGTCCCGTGGCCTCCAAAATGGTAATATTTCCCGTCACTTCGGCGCTCGCTTCTATTTCCCCACTAAAACCGGTAATCTCCATATCGTTCAGACCTTTGCTGTTTACGGAAATGTTCTGGTTGGAGGGCAGGTAAATTTCCGATGAGCCCCCGTCCATCTTCCGAAGGTTTCGGATGATCAGGTCGTTCCCGTCCTTGAATACATAAAAACCTACCTCGGTATTATCGGTTCCGTCGTCCCCTACCAATCGCAATCCTTTTGCCTTCTCGGGAATAGGGTCCGTGGTCTTTCCCTTTATCAGCAACTGTGACTTGGAATGGGTTTTTAACACAATGTCCGACTTAGACTCGATTTTTACCCATTTGATACCGTCGAGGGAGTGCGTATATCCTTGTGCCCAAAGGCCGGTGGACAGTACAAATACCGTTAAAAATGCAATTGATCGTTTCATAACTGTTCGTTTTTTGATGATTATATAATACTTGGAATTAATGATTCTATCTGTTCCTTTACGAAGGGTTGGGTGTCCTCTTGGTCCAAAAGATCCCGCATCGGCGCAATCGCCCGTTTTTCCTGGATCCTGACCAAAGTGTGTATAATGGCTATCTGTACCGTTGGGTCTTTCTCGGTTTTTAGGGCCTTTATAAAAGCGTCCTTTACTTGCCCGAAAGAAGTGAATTTTCCCAACGCCTCCACCGCCGTCAACCGTACATTGGTGTTTTCGTCGTACAACATCCTATCTGCAAGGGCCCCTATTATTTCCGTATCCAATTTGTCCTGCTCCGTGATGAAATTTACCCCCTGGATGCGCTTACTGGCGGAGGCGTTCTCCATTAGGGACAACATGGCCGTTTGTCTTACTTCCAAGGTTTCCGCCCGCAGATTGCCGATCTGTTCCATATTGGTGTTCCCTTCCTGGTATTTGCCAAAAAAATAGGCGCCCACCAACAGGGCCACTCCCGCCGCCATCCGTACGCCCCCCATTGCCCATTCTTTTGTTTTCCTGCCCTTTCCAACTTGAAGGGGAAGCACCTTGGTGTCCAATTCCTTCTCCTTTTCCACAAGGGCATAAAAGTTGGTTCGCAGGGAGGCGGAAGGCCTTTCCATTGCTTCATTTTTAAATGCCGAAAGGATGGTTTTCAGTTCCTCCAGTTCCTGGGAACAGGTCGCACAGCTTTCCAAATGTGCCCTCACCTCTTCACGTTGGTATGCTTCCAGCGTTCCGTCCAGATAATCCACCAACCGATCCTTGATATGTGCTGTTTCCATATTCAAATTATTTCAAAATAAATTTCCCTTAATTTGCCCAATGCCCTGCTTACCTTTGTCTTGATCGCTCCCGGCGTACTACCCGTCATTTCCGCAAGCTCCGCATATTTGATTTCCTGAAAGCGGTTCAATAGCAATAATTCCCGGTCCGAAGCTTCTAACTTGGACAGGGCCCTATGGAGGTGGGAAAACTCCTCTTCCCTCCCCTCTGGCTCTTGCAACTGTACTTCGTTCAGTTGGTCCATATCCCCGTCTGTATGCCTTTGGTTCCTAAAATGGGTGTTCAGACTGTTTCTGGCAATGGTGAAAAGCCAAGAAACGAACTTGCCATTGTTATAGGAGGTCCGGTACTTCATGATCTTATAGAAAACGTCTTGGGCAATATCCTCGCTCAGCATACGGTCGCCCGTCATTTTGTAGAGAAAATTAAAGACATGCATATGATGCCTCTCAAAAAGGAGCTTTAGGCCATCCAGGTTTCCCCTTGCCACGTCCATCATCAAATTTTCATCCGTCAATGTTTCCAAAAGACTTTACGTTAGGTTTCATCCATATATAGTCTGGAATTTACAAAAGGTTACAGTCTTGCCGTTTATTTTTTTGTCATCCGCTCCGCTAGCGGGCTTTATGGATGGAAAATATCCGTAACAGTTTTTACCGTCCGTCCAAATGCCCGTTTTTTCGATAAAACGAGGCCGCACGGCAGTTGTTCTTATTTTGTGGCGGATAAACGAATTTTTGAAGGGCCGGTCCGAAAACTTTCCATCTTTGGGAAATCAAAACAATACCATATGAAGACAGTTTTACTTGTTAAGGAAATTTACCTGGACACTTTCAGGAACATAGGAAACTACCTATTGCGGAATTATTTTAAGGCATTTGCCTTTTTTAGTTTTAGTATGTTCTGCATAGTTGTCTATGCTTTTGTATTTCGTTTGGTAACGGGTTTTGCATTTGATTGATGGCCACTATGGAACATATGAGAAAACGGTTCGATCTAATTTTTGGGTTTGGTTGTATTGCGATATCCATTATACTGCTGCTGTACACGGTACTGGAAGATATTGGCTTGCGCTAGGTGTAGTAAAAAGATAATTTCATCCAGACCTTGTCGATCCAAGAGGCATTAGGATTCCCACCATTTTTGCACCCAACATTTTGGTTATGGCACGATTCGATTGCCTTCCTTGTCAATCAGCACCGCATAAGGATTTTTACGAAGATAATTGTGTATTATTGCCGATGTGTGGTTGGTATCGGATCGTGGTTCCAAGAAATTATGGAATTCCCCGAAATGGGAAATTCCTTCTTCCTTTGGGACATAACCGAAGCCTTTATAACGTCCCTCGGAAACCAATACAAAGCTATCCTCATTTTTACCCCGGCCCTTCTCCCGGATGATGTAACTGTCCGATAGCCCTTCCAGTACGGAAATTGCCTTCATGACCCTCTTGTTGTAACGGTATTTTTCTTCCCTTCCGGAACATATTCCCCCGCAGGGGCACTCCCGATTATTGCTGTTTTTAATAAAATCCTTCCCCAATCCACAGTAAATCGGGCAAAGTTGGAACCGTAAACAGAGTTCCCCGACTTTTTGTAGGGCTTGCGCCCTATTGTAAAAGGATGTCTGCCCCAAATCCGAAAAGACGGACCTTTTTACGGATATTCGTAGGATTCCCTTGGGACCCGAACTTGAAACGATACGGTACGGAAGGCGTATTTTTTTCTGAAGGGTATTATGGATCGGTAAGTATTGCTGTATGCCATCCGCTTCCAAGAGCAGGGCCAAAAGTTCGTTCCCGGTTACCTCAAAATGGATATCATAAGTCCTTTTGCAGAGCTCGCGTTCACTCGACCTTGCGGAACGAAAATGGTCCATTGCCCTTTTCCTTATGTTCTTTGATTTGCCCACATACAGGACATTTCCTTTATTGCACATAAAATAATAGACACCCTGTAGCGGGGGAAGTCGCTCCAAAGCATACCGTTCAAGGTGTTCGGGAGGCGAAAAGGTTTTTTTCCCGATCAAGGAACGGCTATGGATGACCCTTCGGTCTTCGTCCAGATCCAATAAGCGACCCAAGAGAACGGACATGGCGGTTACCTTTGCTTCGGCCCCATCTTCCCCGTCCCAAGGAATTCCCAATGTGGAAAGCACATAATCCATCCGATAGGACAACAAACCCGGAATCAATTTCCTACAGAGAACAGGTAGCGAAAATTTGGGCACATTAAACAGAAGCCCTACTTCCGAAAAGGCATGCTGTAGCACCATATGGTGAAAATGAACATCACTTGAAATCAATAGGGCCCCCTCCGTAAGATTCCATACTTGCTCGGCAACCTCCCCGAACAAAGGCTGTCCCCTAAGCATATCATCATCCAATCCCGTAGATTCCATCACATAGGATGATAAGGCAACTTGTGGATCTAATAGGGAACGAAACTTATGTGTACATATCTTCCCCGTAAATCGCATTGCACATATTTCCAACAATTTTCGTTGACCAATACCCCTGCCCGTGGTCACCACCTCCAGCAAACAAAATAGCTCCGCCATCATCTTTTGTTCGTAAAACTACCAAAATATAGGATATAATCCAATAATATGGAAATATTCCAATAATTACTGATGGTATGTGAAATGATCGCCCCCATTTCGGTTTTCTGCCCTGCTTATAGTACAAATCTGTAAGTAGCCTTTATCAGGAATATATTCTGGGGCTTGTGGTTCCCAAAAATATTCCGCTCCAATCCTTCCAATAGACCCTCTTCCGGATTGCCGGACCGGGTGATGTCCTGCGACCATACCAGAAAGATTTCGGAGCCCGGTATGTATTCCCATCGAAGGACCAGATTGGACCTGAACTGTACAAAGGAAAAGTCGGGATCCGAAAATGAAAGATCGGGAGATCCGTCCCTATTTTCATCCACTTGATATCGATCGTCCAATTTTGACAATTGATCATCGCCATATGTATAAATACGGTCATTAAAGTCCCTAGCCAACGGATCTATCACTTTTTTAAAGCTGTCGTACCTTCCTATCGAGATAAAGGGCTGTCCCCAGTATTGGACGGTAAGGTTGGGGTTAATGGTATAATTGAGTCGAAGGGAGGTGCTAAAGGTCTTTTGCGAAATATTTCCATTAAGGTATACCGTCTCCCCTTCCACTTCCACATTGTCCAGAAACTGTAGTTTATCGTTGTAGGTCCCATATTCGGGCGTTACCGATATACCCAATTGGTTTATGGGTTGATAGGTGATGCCCATTTGCAACGTATAGGATCGGTAAGAATTGTCCATTGCCCTGGACCCTTCATGATATAGGCTAAAGCGGATCTTTTTACGGCTGTCGGTCCCTATCCCGTTCCAGAACCTTAGTCCCGGGGATAACCGGAGCCTGGGCCCGCCGCGAAGGGCAAAATTGGAGTACTTGATGGGTTCATAGTTAAGCCCCAAATTGCTGGACCAGTAATTGGTCCAATTCTGCCAACTATTGGTATTGAATAGAAGGTTATTGTGGTTTCCCCCAAAATCCCAAACGCTCCAATGATTGTAATTGATGCCGACCCGTCTAAAATTTTTGTCGGCCTTTAGGGTCTGGTACCCGATCCACGTATAATGCCTTATGTCATCGGCCTGTCTTAGGAACCCTATATCGTTCAGTTCAAATTCCGGGGATCTCCACGTTGCCCCAGATTCAAACCGCCAATGGCCGTTCCCTATTTTTCCCAGCTGGAAGTTGCCCCCTGTACCGCTAAGGGAATTTCGGTCCGGATCGATTTCCAGGTAATCGGCATCCACTCTTTGAAAAAGGTGGGTGATGGAACGTTGGGTGTTCAAAATGGCATTGCTACTGCCCTTGACATGGCTCCAAAGCAAATTGCCCCCAAAGTACCAGTCCCGACCGCTCCATTGGTGCTTAAAATCCATTCCCCCACTATAGGCGGCCGTATGTAGAAAATCGAGGCCTGGCGACAGTTTATCCCTATTTGTTGCCGTTAAAATGGCACCAATGTAGGTTTTGCGGTCATTAAAATCCTTTTGGACCCTTCCCACAAAGTAATTGGTAAGAGGTTCCACCTCTTCCCGTCTCCGATTCCCCTGGTTATCTATAGTGGCAGATCTTTTGGCGGTAACGCTTTCCAGAATTCCTATGGACCAGCCATTTTTGGTCTTTCCGCTAAATTTTGCCGCTCCAAGAATCGGGGTGTTTTCCGGCTGTTCCACATATTCCCCTTCCAGGATATCCGGAAAACCTTGCGGATCTCTACCGATCCGACGGGAATAGAAGAGGTTATCGGAAGCAAAGGTATTACCGGCTTCCGAGCGGGATACCCCATAATCAAAAATATTCTTGTTCTCCACAAAAAAGGGCCGTTGTTCATCGAAGAATATTTGGAACCCGTCCAGGGCAATGGCAGAAGGATCGGCCTCTACCTGTCCAAAATCGGGATTGATGGTCAGGTCCAGTGTCAGGTCGTTCGTAATGCCTATTTTGGCATCCAATCCGGTGCTGAGCTTGGAATCGTTCCCATCCTGAAAAGGGTTGCCCCCTTCGGGTTCGAACGTCCTGAGACTGGCCACCGAATAAGGCTGGATTTCCAATTGTTTTTGGGGAATAAGGTTCATCAGCCCGTGAAGCTCCCCAAATTCGCTCACCCATCCCGGGGTATCCACCGGTTTCCGCTGCCATAGGGAACGTTCCTCCCGTCTAAAAAAGAGCCGGGTGGACTGCAAGCCCCAAATCTGTTCGACTGATTTCCCGAATTTCAGCTGACTAAAGGGTATTTTTAGCTCTGCGGTCCACCCTTCACCATCCTGGTTCGTTTTGGCATACCAGATCGGGTTCCAGCTCGTATCCCAATTATTGCCATTGTCCGAAATAAACTCGTCTCCCTTTACGCCAGCAGCCGTGATGGTAAAGGAAAAGGCCGTCCTTTTGTCGTGGTAACTGTCTATGTTGAATTCCACCCAATCCCCTTCAAAACCATCCCTTCTCGATAGGCGCCTTACTATGGAATCAGGTTGTTTATCGTAACAGCGTACCCCTATATACAAAAAATCGGAATCGTAGACAATCTTAAATTTGGTCTGAAAACTGGGTGGTGTATTTTCATCTGGATTGTTCTCTATATAGTCCCCGGCCCATTCTACAACATCCCAGGCGGAATCGTCCAAGAGGCCGTCCAAAACGGGCATTGCGACATTTTCTAGGGGTTTCGTGGTATATATTTTTTTAAGGATCGGTTGGATGGTATCCTGTGCCTCCACGAAGCCGACCGACAAGATTATAAAGCAAAATAACAAATGACGTTTTCCCATGGGCATCGGCCGGTTTTATGGATGCGTTTGGGAAAAGACAATAAAAAAAACCAAACGTTACAGTCCGTCCGGTTTTTTTCTGCCAAATTAGGTCATATGTTATCAGGCATTAGGGCACCTAAATATATAGATCGTAGCTGCCCATACACCTTAGGAGACCCTATATTTTTTATGGACTTTCCGCCCGTACCACGCAATAAAGAGAAAACAGGCCAATGGCAGTACAAAGGAGAAGTTCACCTCCGAAACGCCCATAATCAGGGTATCGTTCACATCTACGCCCCCAACATCTATGATGGTTCCCTGTAGGACAGGCATTAGGGCGCCCCCCACGATGGCCATGACCAATCCCGCAGCTCCAATCTTGGATTCCTCTTCCTGCAGTCCCTCTAGGGCAATACCGTAAATGGTGGGGAACATAAGGGACATGCAAAAAGAAACCCCTACCAGACTGTACATTCCGATGACACCGTCAAGGAATATGGTACCCAAACAAAAAACGACGGCCAAAATGGAAAAATACATAAGAAGCTTTCCCGAACTAATGGTCCTTAATAGATATGTACCGATGGCCCTGCCCACCAAAAAAAGTACAAAGGCTATAAATTGGTAGTTGGCCGCATCGTCACTGTCGATCCCCTTTCCTTCCGCATATTGGTAAATATAGGTCCAGCACATTATTTGGGCACCCACGTACAGCACTTGTGCAAGGACCCCCATCACGTATTTTGTATTTTTTCCAAGGGAAGCAAAGGTGTCCACTACACTTGGGATGACCCCATCCCCTTTTGCCTGGGGCATTTTACTCACTGCGATCAACACCAGTACGCCAAGTACCACCAATCCCAATACTACGTACGGATCACGGATTACCATTAGGTCCGAGGTCCTTATAAGTATTTTTTTTGCCTCCGATAGTGCCGTAAAATCGGCCACATCATCGGATTGCAGTTTTTTCAGGACAAAATGCTGTGCTACCAAGAGGCCGGCTATCAAACCTACCGGGTTAAATGCCTGTGCCAAATTTAGACGCTGTGTGGCCGTTTCCGGAGATCCCATTGCCAGAATATAAGGATTTGCGGTCGTTTCCAAAAAGGCCAATCCGAACGTTAGCACGTACAGTCCAAGGCAAAAAAACCAAAACTGTTCCGTAATTGCCGCAGGATAGAACAATAGCGCCCCAGCCGCATATAACCCCAACCCGATCAGTACCCCTACTTTATAGGAGTATTTCCTGACAAAAAGGGCAGCGGGCAAAGCCATACAGAAATAACCGCCATAAAATGCCATTTGTACCCAAGCTGCCTGGGAGTTTGACAGTTCGAGTACCTTTTTAAATGCCTGCACCATCGGATCGGTAACGGCATTGGCAAACCCCCAAAGGGCAAAAAGCGAGGTGATGAGAATAAATGGCAACATTACCTTTTTAGAGACAATGACCGGGGAAGAATTTTTTTGCATTACTGATGATTTATTTAAAGTTAATTTCGAAACACTCCTTAAAAAGGGAACAGACCTACATCCATCGACCACCAACGTTTGATCCAAATTCTGTAAGCATGAAAGCAGTACCCTTCAACTCCTTATTTTCAAAAGCTAAAACCTTTTACCTATTCCCCTAAAAGAATAACTGCCTTTCTGTGCCGTTCCTTCCCTAGGTTGATTTACTGATTCCCATTTCAAGTCCGCGTAATTCTGCCAGTCCCCTCAATCTACCGATCGCAGAGTAGCCTGGATTGCATTTTTTGACCAGATCGTCCAACATTTGGTGTCCGTGGTCCGGTCGCATGGGTATGGAACTATCGGCTCTTCCTTGGGCCGATCTTCGCCGTTGTTCCAGCACCACTTTTTTGACCACCCCGTACATGTCCACATCCCCTTCCAAGTGATTGGCTTCGTAAAAATTTCCCAGTTCGTCCCGTTGTGTACTTCTCAAGTGCAGGAAATGGATGCGTTCGGCAAAGCTATCGAACATTTTTAAGAGGTCGTTGTCCGCCCGCACCCCCAGGGAGCCTGTACAGAAAGTGAGCCCGTTGCTCAGGGAGGGAACCGCGGTGAACAAATGGTCCAGGTCTTCCATGCTGCCCACCACCCTGGGCAGTCCAAGTATGCCATAAGGAGGGTCATCTGGATGGATGCACATTCGCAATTGTTTTTCCTCGGCCAAGGGAATGATTTCCCTTAAAAAGGAAATCAAATTTTCCCTCAGTTCCTTCTGCCCAATATGTTGATAGGTGTCCAGCGCCTGCTGGAACCGTTCCAGTGAATACCCTTCTTCCGCACCGGGCAGCCCGGCAATTATATTGTTGGTGAGCTTTAGTTTTCCTTCCTCGTCCAGCGATTCATAATAGGATAAGGCGCGCTGTTGTATTTCATCCGCGTACGCTCCCAACGCCCCTGGCCTTTTTAGGATATGCAGTTCGAAGGCCGCAAAGGCCAAGGCATCGAAACGCAGGGCCAAGGAACCATCGGGCATCTTATGGTCCAAGGAAGTACGTGTCCAGTCCAGCACGGGCATAAAATTGTAACATATCGTTTGTATGCCACAGCTGGCCAAGTTGGCCATGCTTTGTCTGTAATTGTCTATATACCTTTTAAAATGTCCGCTACGGGTCTTTATCCCTTCGTGCACGGGGACCGACTCCACCACCGACCAAACAAGCCCTTTGTCCTCAATGCTGCGCTTCCTTTTCTCGATTTCCTGTATGGGCCATACATCCCCGTTGGGGATATGGTGGAGGGCGGTCACTATACCTGTGGCGCCCGCCTGTTTTATATCATCAAGGGACACTGGATCGTTCGGGCCATACCATCTCCAGGTCGGTTCCATGGTTATTTGATCTGCACTCATACCCCACTATAGGCATTAAATCCTCCATCAACAGGGATTACGGCCCCTGTAATGAACTTGGACGCATCACTGCACAAAAATTGGACCGTCCCATTTAGTTCCTCAGCATTTCCAAAACGCCCCATGGGCGTGTTGTTTATTATCTTCGTTCCCCGGTCGGTATAGGAACCGTCCTCGTTCATAAGCAAAGATCGGTTCTGGTTCCCCACAAAAAAACCGGGCGCTATGGCATTCACCCTGATGGCCCCACCAAATTTGATCGCCATATCCACCGCCATCCATTTCGTAAAGTTTTCCATGGCCGCCTTGGAAGCGGAATAGCCTGCGACACGGGTCAATACCCTGTCGGCCGCCATGGAGGAATAATTGATGATGTTCCCTTGTTTTTGATCTGCCATCAGTTCGCCAAATACCAATGATGGCAATATTGTTCCATTGAGGTTCAACCGCATCACCCTGTCAAAGTCCTCCATGGAAATATCAAAGATCCGTTGGTCTTCCTTGATGGTCGCACCCGGAAGGTTTCCACCTGCGATGTTCAAGAGCACGTCTACCTTCCCGGCCCATTGTAAAACTTCCCTACGTACCTCCATCAGGGAATCCTTGGATAAAATATCCGTTTTAAAGGCCTTGGCCTTTCCACCTGTGGACACTATTCCCTCCACCAAGGGTTTGATTTCTTCGGGCTTTCTCGTCAACAATGCCATCGTGGCCCCTGAGGCGGCCAAACGTTCGGATATGGCCGCGGCCAGTACCCCACCGGCACCCGTCACGACAACCACCTTATGGGTAACATCAAATAAATTATCCATTAAAACTCCTTTATTACTATAATCTACCCCATATTTTTTCCTTTATAGCAAAAGGAAATGAGGTTTTTTAAAATTTCCAGTCGTAAACATAGGGCATTATGTGAGCAGCGCCAAATGTTTTTTGTGAGATTTGTGCACGTTTAAAAAACTTTAATTTTGGAATGTTTAAAAGTGTTGGTAGCCGATTTGGCCCATTACGTGAGATTTAGGATGTTCCCAGCCTTCCCTGAGAGTCCCGCGATTTACGGACGGACCTGCATAGAAAGGTTTTTATGGTTTTCCCACCATATGCCGGTAAGCCCGATCTGAAGTTTTTGACATGGGATTCCCCGATATCCTTCTATTCTGGAGGCAATACCAAAAATGGTACCGTGAGATGGAAACCCAATTTTTTGATGACGGGTTCCATAAAAAGCCGCTCAAAAAAAGTGTGTTTGTTCTGTATCATCACCAGTAGGTCACTGTCATGTTCTTCCTGAAAAAGATAGATGGCAGTAAGCAGTTCCTGATCGGCCACATCATGAAAACTATGTTCGATAGTGTTCAGCAAAGATTCCAAATCGGATTTATTCCGCGATTGTTCCTCGGTAAGTCCTTCGGTCCCGGTAATGTGCAGTATGGAAATATGGGAATGGAAAATACGGGCGATCTGGAGAAGTGGGGCCAAGTTGAATTTGAGGTATGCTACCTCATAATCGGTGGGGAACAATATATTTTTGGGATGTTTATAGGCCATTTCTGTAGGGATCACCAAAACTGGACAGGGGCACTTTTTGATGATGTGCACGGCATTGGTTCCCAATAAGATTTCCTTGGCCCCTGTAGCCCCCTGGGTGCCCATGATCACAAGCTGTATCTTTTCCACTTCAACCGTTTCAATAACCTCTTGGACAAGTATGTTAAATGCGGGGTGCGGCACAAAGGTATGTAAGGGGTTCTTGAATTTCTCCACCATCCTACCCTTTAAATCCATCAAATTCCTTTCGGAATTTTCCCTATAAATATCTCCCAGACCTATCTGTCCGGGACTAAAGACCAAGTATTCGGATTGATATACGGCCGGGGTATAGGTATTAACAAGGTAAAATATAGTTTCTTCCGTTGCGAAGAGTTGCAGTGCATGTTCCAATGCGTTTATGGCGTTCTCCGAAAAATCGATGGGCACCAGAATTTTTTTCATGATCTTTTAATTTTGGGAAGGTTGGCCATTAAAATTTATAAAATCGGTTCGATATTTCAAAGCCGTTCCATAACCGTTATCTCGGAATGTTCTGCATGACCAAAAAAGGAACATGTAGGTCCAATCCCAGCTGATCTATGGTGGAATGGTACAAAATACTTTCCAGAACGGAATGTCGGGAATTTACCATCACCAACATCTGCACATCTTGAAGGGACAGACGCTGTTGTATGGTCTTTGCCCTATCCGCTCCGTACGCCCTCTCGAAAACGAGGTCCAGGTCCGGCAGGGAACCTTCCAAGAACAATTTGTTATCTTCCTGTCTTCGGCTCAGCTTGTCAAAATTGGAAAGATATAAAAAATGTATTTCCGTTCTGTAACAAATACAGAGGTCGTGCAGCATTTTTAGTTCCCTTCGCTTGTAGGGGACCATATAATCCGTGGGGAAAAGGATTTTTTTTGGTTTGACATAAGCTGCGTTTTCCGGAATCGCCAGAACGGGGCTTTGGACATATTTCAATACCTGAAGGGTCTGGGAACCAAAGGTTATGTTCCTGTCGCCCGTATGTCCCTTAGTGCCCATGATGACCAGGTCCATATCTTTTTCCTTTACCAGGTCACTTACCGAATCGATCAGGGAACCAAAAACAGCGAACTGTTTATAACGATGTCGGGGATTGGGAGAGGTTTCCCGTAACTGTGCCAAGAGGGATGTTAAGGAAGTTTCCACATCGGTTGCCACCTTTTGCTTATAATCGTCAAACTGTTCCCTGTCCAAATGTGGCCCCTTTGCGTACACCTCATCGCCATATGCGTGCATAAATAGGATATCGCAACGCTCGTATTTGAGATACTGTACGGCATAATGTATCGCGTTCATGGCGTTGGAAGAAAAATCGGTAGGTATCAAAACTGATTTCATGGCAAAAATATTGGTTTCCTTAAAATTAAGGTTTCCATACATGCTGGTTTATGACAATTGTCAGTCCGCTTTTCTAGCATACCCCACTTTGGCAATATATTCAAAAGCCACGGGAAGTTTTGGCCTAACGATTTCCCTGAAAAAAATACGGAAGAATGGTATCTTTGACATATATAATCCTAAAAATAACAAGATGTTGTATTCAGAAAAATGGACGAGCAGTTTCTACCAGGCACTGGGGGAGCTTTTCTATGCAGTTGCCATGGCCGATAATGTCGTCAAACCTGTGGAAATACAGAAATTAAAGGAAGCCGTAAAGGAATATTGGCTTGATCTGGATGAAGCTGAGGATGATTACGGTACCGATGCCGCCTATCAAATTGAAATAGTGTTCGATTACTTGATGGATGCCGAAGGCGATGCAGAGACCCATTTTGAAAGCTTCAAGGAATTCTATGGAGATCACAGTGAAAAATTCGATGACACGATCAAATCGCTTATAATGGAAACGGCCCATTCAATAGCTTCTTCCTTTGCCGGTAAAAATAAATCCGAATTGATGTTACTGGCCAACCTGCAACTACTGTTGCAAAAAAATAATTGACAATAAAACCAACTTCAACGAAATGGACAATATGATCGCCCTGCTCCGGGAAAATTACGGAAAGGTTTTTGAAGAGGCCCTTATATTGGAAATCGAAAATGTGGGCACCCTAAAGGAATTTCCGGAGGGACAGAAACTGATGGAAATAGGCGATTATATCAGGTCCATGCCCCTTTTGATATCGGGTGTGGTAAAAATACTAAGGGAAGATAGTGACGGGGACGAGCTGTTATTGTATTTCTTGGAACGCGGGGATACCTGCGCCATGACGCTCAGTTGTTGTATGGGGCAGGCAAAAAGCGAAATCAGGGCCATAGCCGAAACGGATTCGGTACTTATAATGGTGCCCGTAAAAAAAATGGAGGAATGGATGTCCAGGTACCACAGCTGGCGAAATTTCATCATCCAAAGCTATCATGCCAGATTAAATGAAATGTTCCAGACGGTGGACAGCATCGCTTTTCTAAAAATGGACGAAAGGCTCCTTAAATATCTAAGGGAGAAGGCCCGTGTAACCCAGGACCTTTCCATTTACAATACCCACCAAGAAATTGCCTATGAACTGCATACCTCCAGAGTGGTGGTTTCAAGGCTCCTAAAAAAACTGGAGAAATTGGGGGAGATAGTGCTCTACAGGAACCATATAAAACTTCTGAAATAATAAATCTGTCCGCCCCTTGAACACTTGCCCCCTTTGTAACAAATGTTACTGTGGACCCCACATCCCATCTTTATCTTTGTCACAAGGTTGAGAATGGTCAGTACCTTTTTTGAAGGATTGCCAGAAATTTTGTGATGTAGGTTGCTTAAAAAGGGAGCGGTCCTATTGGGCCGCTCTCTTTTATTAATTTCATCAAATATGCTTTGTCCCAAGAATTTTTGAACATTGACCAACGGGATACCATAATCCAGAAATCCCTATTGGTAAATACTCCCTAGAATCTATAACCCAGTCCTATTCCCACAAGCAGGGGATCTATATCCACTTCTGCCCCTACTGTGGCTCCCAAAACCGTGTTTGCATCTATTGTGGCATCGGTGGAAAGAAAGATCTTTTTTAGGTCCATATTTAAGAACCAGTGGTTTCCCAGTTCATAATCCACGCCCAATTGTAGGGCCAGACCTGTACTATTTTCATAATCCACCCCGTCGGCTACGGGACCTTCGTCCGATCCATAAAAAAGGGTATAATTTATCCCCGCACCTAGGTAGGGCCGTAATTTCTGGCCCGTAATATGGTACTGCAGGGTCAAGGTAGGCGGTAAGAGCCAAACATGCCCCAAATCCATGTTTCCAGCTGCAGTCCCAATTGCCTCCACATCGTGTTTGGAAGTTCCCAAAATTAGTTCGGCTGCCCAGTGCTCCGTAAAAAAATAGGTAAAATCCAGCTCAGGGATAACGGCCGTGGAAATATCCACTTCGCCTCCAATGGACTCGATAGAGGCATCTTCATCGGGTGCAATGGCCAGTCCCCTTATTCGGACCTGCCAATTGTCATGGTTCTTTGGATCGGTCCCCACTTCTTGTGAAAGAAGGGAAAGGGGCAACAGTAATGCCCCGAGCATCGCAATTGGAATTTTTTTCATGATCATTGTTTTTATAAATACGATTATGGCCAAAATTATTTCGGAGCACGGTTTTGATGGATGATATAAATCATTTTTTTTGATTATTAATCATTATTGGCCGATTGGTAAATAACCAAGAAATAGTGGTCTCAAGATTATTCTAAAAAGTTGTCGGTAAGGGAGGGATGACTTGGCCCTTTCACTCCCCAAGGGGCAGATCTACATGCTGCGGTATCGTGGATTATGGAAATTCCAATCCTTTTTGGGTAAATAGGGATTCTTTGGCAGCTGCATAACCCAATTGAAATATGGCATCGGCATTCTTTAAGGAAAAAGTGCCGTACATCCTTAGGCTCATGGGGCTGATGAGCAGGTCACAGTCCCTGAATTTTGAAAGGGGCTCATCGGCCATTTTAATGCGTAAGGCCCTTTCCATTACATTGTACGAATGCCTTAGGTCCGTAATCGCTACCTTTTCAAATGGATTTACATAGACCCCTATAATGGTGGTACAGTAGGGCTTTAACAGATCAACGGGAAAATTGTTCAGCAATCCCCCATCAAAATAATACTCCCCGTTGATCTTTACAGGTGTAAAAACGCCGGGATAGGCCGCAGAGGCAAGGATTTTCATGATCAAGGGACCTTCTTTGAATACCGTTGGCGTTCCCTCCAGGATATTGGTGGCCGTTAGCTGCAACGATTTTTCCAAATGGTCAAAATGGTCTGTTGGAAAGTATTTTTTAAAACTTTCATAAAATTTTTCGGTATCCAAGAATCCCGGTTTATGAAGGGCGTAGGTGTTCAAGGAAAATATTTGTACCGACTTAAAGAAATGCAGCATTTCATCACAGCTATACCCGCCCGCATATAGGGCCCCCACAATGGCGCCTGCGCTCGTGCCCGCAATATGTGTAGGATGGATCCCCGCCTCCTCCAAGGCCTTTATGGCCCCAATATGGGCGATGCCCCGTACTCCCCCGCCCGACAATGCCAAACCTATTTTCATATATGATATTCTGAAGGATCAATGTTCCAAAAGTCAACAACCTCGGGACAAGTGCTCAAGGTATTCAAAGGAAAAAAACCAAATCTTCTTCAATGCATAGCATCTGCTATAAGACCCATTTTATGGGAATCGAAACAATTGCCCACAAGGGAAGTAAATCCTCTTTGGAACAGTTTTTACGATACTTGATCGCCCTTCACAAGGCCAAAGGCCTGCCTCGCAATTTCCAGTTCTTCATTTGTGGGGACCACCAAAATCTTAACAGGGGAAGACAAGGTATTTATTTCGTGGATACCAATGGATTTTTGTACGTTTTTATCGGCATCCAGTATAATTCCCAAATATTCCATTCGATCACATACCAGTTTACGAAGGGTACTGGAATTTTCCCCGATTCCGGCAGTAAATACAATGGCATCCAGTCCGTTCATGGCAGCGGCATAGGCACCTATGTATTTCTTTATACGGTAAGCGTTCATCTCCAGGGCCAAAAGACACTCCTCATCCCCTTTAGCGGCGGCGGCTTCCACATCCCTTAGGTCATTAAATCCCGTAAGTCCGAACATTCCGCTTTCCCGTAATAACAAGTCTTCGACTTCCTTAAGCGCATACCCCAAATTATGAACCAGATGAAAAATGATCGAATGGTCTATATCCCCGCTGCGCGTACCCATGATAAGGCCATTGGCCGGTGTAAAACCAAGACTGTGGTCCATGCTCTGCCCGTTTACCACAGCGGTCATACTGCAACCATTTCCCAAATGAACCGAAATGACCTTCGAGGTAGCTTTGTCGAGATATTCCACGGCCAGACCGGAAACGTATTTATGACTGATCCCGTGAAAGCCGTACGCCTGTATGGTATGTTCCAGAAAAAGGGCATTGGGAAGTGCATATCTTTTGGCCCTTGACGGCATGGTCTGATGAAATGCGGTATCAAATACAGCTACTTGCACCGCTCCTTCAAAAATATTCCCGGCCAGTTCGATTCCCGCCCAGTTATGGGGGTTGTGCAAGGGAGCCAGCGTAAACAGGTCTCGTATATCGTCCTTTACCTTTTGGTCCACCAAGGTGGGTCCCGAAAATAAATTGCCCCCGTGTACCACCCTATGCCCCACGGCATGGATGTCCCCGGCCCGTTCCACTATGCCCTTATCCGGATCTGTTAAAATGTCCACCATTTTACGCAGTCCATGATCATGGTCTTTAATAAAAAGGATTTCCTCCATGGAAAACGTAGCGGTCCCGAACTTAAAAATGGCATCGGTAGATCCTATTTTTTCCATCGTTCCCTGCCCCAATACTTTCTCGGAGGGCATAGAGATCAACTGATATTTTATGGAGGAACTTCCTGAATTTAAAATTAAAATATTCATATTTCTTATCTTCTTAAAGTCCCTGTGCCTGTATGGCGGTTATGACCACGGTATTAAAGATATCGCTGACGGTACAGCCCCTGCTCAGATCGTTTACGGGCTTGTTAAGTCCCTGCAGTACCGGGCCAATGGCCAGGGCACCGGTTTCCCGCTGTACGGCCTTATAGGTGTTGTTGCCCGTGTTCAGGTCCGGAAAGATAAAGACACTCGCCTGACCCGCCACTTCCGAATCCGGTAATTTACTTTTCCCCACTTTGCTGTCCACGGCCGCATCGTATTGAATGGGGCCCTCTATTTTAAGGGACGGCCTAAGTTCCTTTACCAATTCGGTGGCCTTCCGGACCTTGTCCACGTCTTCGCCCATACCGGAGGTGCCCGAGGAATAGGACAACATGGCCACCTTGGGCTCTATCCCAAAGGCCAAACTGGTTTCCGCGGAGAGGATGGTTATCTGGGCCAGCTCTTCCGCCGTGGGGTTAGGGTTAATGGCGCAATCGCCAAAAACGGTGACACGATCGGTCAGGCACATAAAAAAAACGGAGGAAACCACGGAAATGCCAGGTTTGGTCTTAATGAACTGCAGGGCCGGTCTAATGGTATGCTGGGTCGTATGTACCGCTCCCGAGACCATTCCATCGGCGTGGCCCATATAGACCATCATGGTGCCAAAATAGGATACATCCTCCATCAGGTCCCTCGCCATGGCCAAATTCACGTTCTTGTGTTTGCGCAGTTCATAGAGGGTGTTGGAATAACTTTCAAAATAAGGGGATGTGGTAGGGTTGATAATGGTGACCTTGGCAAGGTCCAGCCCTATATCGAACCGTAGGTTCCTTTCCTCGATTTCCGTAAGATCTCCCAACAATGTAATGGAGACCGTTTGGGAGTCCACCAGTTCCTTCGCTGCCATCAATATTCGCTCATCGCTTCCCTCAGGCAGGACGATATGCTTCTTTATCGCCCTTGCCCTTTGTACCAAATTATACTGGAACATCCGGGGGGTGATGCCAATGGCCCTAAAGGTGATCAACTTTTCGGCCAAGGCTTCCACCGAGATATGGTTTTGGAACATCTGCAGGGAAGTCGAAATTTTCTGAAGGTTGCCTGCGTACATCCTGGGTTTGATATCCCCTATCCTATTGGTTATGGAAAAAGTGCCCCCTTGAACGGAAATGATGGGTACCACTTCCGAAAGCCCTTCAATAAGTTTTATGATGGAATCTTCGGGAACCAATCCCCCTGTCAGCACTATTCCCGATATCATGGGATAGTTGGCGGACACATTGGCCTGCAGTGCGCCAAGAATGATATCGGCACGATCACCTGGGGTTATTACCAAGCTATCCTCCTTTAAATGGGTAAGATAATTGCGCAACTGCATGGCACCTACACTAAAAAAACCGGCCTGATTGTTCAAAAAATCCTCTCCAAAAAGGACCTTTCCATCCAATTGACCCACGATTTCCTTTAGGGTGGGATTGGAGAGGACGGTCTGAAAGGGGATCGCGTTGACCAACACCTCTGTCGGTAAATTTTTTCGCAGGCCTTCTATTACCCCATCCAAATCCTTTTCCTGTACCTTGTTGGCCACTACGGCCAGTACCTGTACCCCTTTTTCCTTAAAGGAATCATAGGCCATCCAAAGATTTCCTATAAGATCTGCCATACTTTTCCCCACGGCACTGGAGAGAATAAGGGTGGGAATGCCCAAGTTCTTGGCCATAAGTACATTGATGTCCCATTCTATGATATTGTCCTCCCCTGAAAAATCGGAACCCTCCACCAGAATAAAGTCGAACCGCCCTTCCAGTTCCTTGTATTTTCCGATGATGGTGCCAATGATCTCATCCTCCTTGCCCTGGTTGAGCTTTTGTACTAGCTGGCTGCGGGTAAAGGCATAGGCGTCCGAAAATTCAAGTTCCAGATCAAAATGTGAGATCATGGTATTGATATGATTGTCCATCCCATCCGGTGGAAAATCGTCTATAATGGGCCTAAAATATCCGACTTTGGCGGCCCTTCCCAACAATAGTTGCATCAGGCCCAACGAAATGATCGATTTTCCACTATTGGGACCTGTGGTGGCGATATAAATAGCTTTGCTCATAAATTTTGACCCACCAAGTGGATTTGTATTGTTCCGACATGTGCGCCGAAATGTTATTTGGTTTGACTTAGTATACCTCGCGATCTGGCTCCAAGTGTTGACTTTCCTTTTTAATGTAAATCCAAAGCCGGATCCGCCAAGTTGATAGATCTAAATTTCTTGTCCGCCTGACTTTGATCTTGATCTACATTGCGGTCATTGGATTTTCTTTTTGGGGTTTCTGTTCGCCAAAAGCCAATCGTAAAGATTGTCCACATCCTTTTTGTTGCACAACTGACTTCCAGGCGTCATGGTGGCGGCCGTCCCGCAGGCGACCCCATAACGTACCATTTCCCCATAACTACCGCCTTTGGACAGCATCAGCACCATGCCCGCGACCATGCTGTCGCCCGCACCTATGGTACTTTTCTGGCGCACCGTAGGCGCCTGTACATACTCCATCTCTGTGGGGGTTACCAATAGCGCACCCCTTTGCCCCATTGAAACTACCATCACCTTGCATTTTTTTTCCTTTATCAATCGAATGGCCATCGCCTCCATATTGGCCGTGGAAACCGATTCCACCCCACTAAGAAAGCCGAGTTCGCCTAAATTTGGCTTTAGGAGGAATACGCCCGATCCCAACCCCGAACGAAGCGGTTCTCCTGAGCTATCCAAGATGAACTTGGCTTGCTTTTTTCGGGCAATGTCCCCTATATTCGCATAAAAATCGATGGGCACCCCCGGGCAAAGGGAACCGCTTCCCACCAAAATATCGTCTTTCTGTAATAAGGCTTCCAATTTTGTATGGATTTTGCCCAATTCACTTTCCTGAACATGGGGTCCCGGCATCCCGAATCGGTACTGTTGCGAATTGGTGGAATCGGTGACCGCCAAGTTTTCCCGGGTCCAATCCGCAATCGCTATTTCTTTGGTGACAACCCCCTCCTGTGCAAGCATTTTGCTGAGATAGGTACCCGCTGGCCCGCCGGCCAAGTACATGGCCAACGACTCCGAACCCAATTTTCTCAGTGCCCTGGACACATTGATTCCCCCTCCTCCAGGTTCAAATACGGGAGGCTCGCATCGCAATTTTTCATGTGGCCTTATGCCGTGCACACTGGTGCTCTTGTCCAATGCGGGGTTGATGGTGATGGTTATGATTCTGTTCATATACGGTCTTTGTTGACACATTTATACAGGGCTGACAAAGCTACTTTCCGCTGGCCCTCAAAAAAATGACAAATATCACTATTGAAATTCCTTTGCGATATTCAACATCCGTCCATCGCAATTCCCGTAACCTCCAAACCGGGGGAATGGCAAATTTTATGGTTCAAAACGCTTTAGCCTATTCCGCAGCAACCGCACCTCCCGTTGCATTCCCTCCATACGTTCCAACATAAAATGAATGGCTTCCAAACCTTCCAAATTAATTCCCAACTCTTGGTTTAGACGGACCATTTTTTCAAGTTTGGGCAAATCCTCCTGATGGATGTGCGGTTGGTCCCCTATAATGCTCAAATGCACCAGTTCATATTCCCGCAAGGACATTACAAAGGATTCCTCTATTTGATGGCTATTGCAAAACTCGCTTATAGTGATATATAATTCGCTTTCCATAACTTTCTTTTTAAAGGTCCGTCCTGGCCAATGCCCTGAACAGTTCCTCTTGTTCCGAGCTCAATCGATCCGGCAGTTTTACCGTATAGGTCACATAAAGATCTCCAAATTGCCCTTCTTTTTTATAGATGGGAAACCCTTTGCCCTTCAATTTCACCTTGGTGCCGTTCTGGGTTCCCGGTTTCACGTTCAGTTTCACCTTACCACTTAGGGTATCCAATGTAATCTCCCCTCCCAGTACGGCGGTTGTAAGTGGAATCTGCTCGGTGACAAAAAGATCGGGCCCCTCCCGGGTAAAGACGGTATCGTTCCGTATGGCAAAGGAAATGTACAGGTCCCCATTGGGCCCCCCGTTTGCCCCTGCTCCGCCATGTCCGGCTATTTTAATGGTCTGTCCGTTCTCTACCCCAGCCGGAATGCTGATCCTGATATTCTTTCCGTTTACGGTCAGGGTCTGTTTATGGGCCTGGTAGACATCCATAAGTCCCAGTCGCAGTTCGGCATTTAGGTCCTGTCCCCTAAATTTTACCTGTCTCCCCCCGCCCATTGGACCTCCCCCTCCGAACATACTGTTGAAAAAATCGGAGAAATCATCGGTCGTATGCCTATTTCCACTAGGTCCCCGGGTATATCCGCCACCTTGGGATCGCGCGGCCTTGGCCCTCTCAAATTCATCCGCGTGCTGCCAATCCTTCCCGTACTGGTCATATTTCTTTCGTTTATCGGGATCGCCAAGGACTTCGTTGGCCTCATTTACTTGTTTGAACTTTATTTCGGCCTCCCTGTCGTTGGGATTCAGGTCAGGATGGTACTTTCTAGCAAGTTTCCTGTACGCCTTTTTGACATCCTTTTCGGTGGCCGACTTGTCAATTTCCAAAATTTTATAATAATCCAAAAACTCCATATGGGCTGCTAAGGTTATTTTTTACTTTTTGTCCGAACAAAAATCGAATCCCAAAAATAGTTTTATTCCAAGGTCCCTATCCTGATAAATATCAGTCGGATCTAAAATAGGTGGCTCTCAATAAAAATTTGATCATGAGCGGACCATGTGGGGTCCCCATTGATTGGATTCCTAAATTTAAGCATCCTTTTTCAGAATCCATAATAACATTTGGTGGTCAATGGTAAAAATTGTGCCCCATATGATTGATGACGAAAATGGAGCCGCCCTACCTGTCTTTTAAAGGGAGCTGGCGACAAGGCACGATTTTTTTTTCCAGACCTTACAAGCCCGATTTTTTCACTATTTTTGACTACCAAAAAATAATTCCAGTATTAGAATGAAAAAAATAGCATTTTTGATTATCGGATTGGCGCTTTCCTGTAATTCTTCCCAAAAGACGGTTTCAGGAAACGGTGAAAGCAGTTCCGAAACGGCGGACCCAAGCACCTATGCGGCGAGCATTACCGAAGGGGAGCTTAAAGAGCTTCTGTACACGTACGCCTCCGATGAGTTTGAAGGAAGGGAAACAGGGCAGCCAGGCCAAAAGAAGGCCGTAGAATATCTTAAGGCATTTTATAAGGAACTTGGAATACCCGCCGCACAGGAAAACGGCGATTACTTTCAGCATGTTCCCTTGGAAATGAGCAAACTGCCTACCGGAACGATGACGATCAATGGCCAAGAGCACGCCATAGGGGAAGATTTCCTAACCTTTTCCGTGGCCCAAGGGAATTACGAAGAGGTCGTCTTCGTAGGGTACGGGATCGATGAAGAAGGGTATTCGGACTATAAGGATGTGGATGTTACAGGAAAGCTGATATTGATAAAATCCGGGGAACCGAAAAAGGAGGATGGCACCTACGTCCTGTCCGGATCTGAAGAAAAATCGGTTTGGAGCAATATGTCCGAGTCCATCGGAAAACGGATGGAAGTGGCGGCCAAAAAAGGTGCCAAGGCCGTATTGTACTACGATATGGACAATTTTGATCGGTTCAAGACCCGCTATGAATATATGCTCGCCAACGACAGTGGCAGAATGGGACTCAAAAACCAGCAAGAAGAGGGCTTTAGCAGTTTTTTCATCAATGCGACCCTTGCCAAAAGCCTTCTGCCGAATATTGCGGATGTATCCGCCCCAAAGACATTGCCCATCTCCGTGGATATGGCCATTGAGAGCAAAAATGAGGAAGTTTCCTCCGAGAATGTGGTAGCCATCCTTAAAGGATCGGAAAAACCAACGGAATACGTGATCATCTCCTCCCATTTGGACCATATCGGGGTAAGTAAGGATGGGGAGATCAACAATGGTGCCGATGATGACGGCTCCGGATCGGTTTCCATGCTGGAAATTGCCGAAGCCTTTAAAAAAGCGGCCGATGCCGGGAACGGCCCAAAAAGATCGATCGTATTCCTTCATGTGACCGGGGAAGAAAAGGGACTTTTGGGCTCCCAGTACTATACCGATGTAGATCCCATATTTCCATTGGAACGGACCGTTGCCGATCTTAATATAGATATGATCGGAAGGATAGACCCCAAAAGGGAGGGCGAAAGAAATTATATCTATCTGATCGGTTCCGATAAATTGAGCACCGAACTGCACGAACTTTCGGAAGAAATCAATAAAAAATATACCAATATTGAGCTCGATTACACCTATAACGATGAAAACGATCCCAACCGTTTTTACTACAGGAGCGATCACTACAATTTTGCCAAGAACAACATTCCCATTATCTTTTATTTTAACGGCACGCACGATGACTACCACAGGCCGGGGGATACGCCCGATAAGATCAATTATGACCTTTTGGAAAACCGCAGCAGACTGGTTTTCCATACCGCTTGGGAAATAGCAAATAGGGAGGCACGTTTGATCGTGGACAAGGCTGCCGAATAAGCAAAAAAAACATCTTGATGAAAGCCCTGCTCCCAAGAGTGGGGCTTTTCGTTTAGCGGAACTACGAATCAGTCCCAAAAGGGATCGATCTCAAAAGTTGTGTCCAGATTTTTTTTGGTTTTAGGAAAAGATACAATAACAGGTGATCTTCTTCCGTGGGAAAGAGGA
>TARA_R110002020_G_scaffold230666_3_pt1 | contig 65391 bp, 54 predicted proteins | sample TARA_R110002020 | Tara Oceans TARA_R110002020 (sample SAMEA4396489) | marine metagenome | biome: Westerlies Biome; feature: [MES] marine water layer (ENVO:01000295) within the mesopelagic zone...; material: water (ENVO:00002006), including particulate matter (ENVO:01000060) such... | reverse complement strand
AATTCAAATAAATTATAAAACATGAAAACAAAGTTTAGTGGAATTTTCACGCTATTCTTAGCGTTGGTTGTGCAAATTTCTTTTGCGCAAACCAAAACAATTTCTGGAACGGTTACCGATGATAACGGGGCACCACTTCCAGGGGTAAACATTGTAGTTAAAGGTACAACTACAGGAACCCAAACAGATTTTGACGGACTCTATTCTATAGAAGCAAGTACAGGCGATGTTCTTACTTTCTCTTATATAGGATTTGGGGATGAAGAGGTTACAATAGGCTCATCTACAACCGTAGACGTACAACTTAAAGCCGGAGAATCTCTGGAAGAGGTTGTTGTTACAGCTTTAGGTATAAAGAGAGACAAGAAAGCTCTGGGTTATGCAACTCAGCAAGTTGATGGTTCTGAAGTTTCTGATGTGCCAACTCAAAACTTCGTGAATTCACTATCAGGTAAAGTTGCTGGTTTAAAAATTACCAACACAGGTACCTTAGGTGGATCTTCTAACGTTGTTATACGTGGAAATTCATCTTTAACAGGTAATAACCAAGCTCTTTTTGTAATTGACGGTACACCTGTAGGCAATGAAAACAATAACAGATCGGGACAATCTACAGGTGGTGGTGGTTACGATTATGGTAATGCGGCATCTGATATAAATCCAGATGATATTGCTTCAATAAATGTACTAAAAGGTGCAGCTGCAACAGCATTATATGGTGCTAGAGCTGCAAACGGTGCAATTATAATTGAAACTAAAAAAGGAAGCAAAAACAAGGGAATTGGCATAGCAGTTACTTCAAGCCTTATGATGTCTGATGTGAATAAGGAAACTCTTCCTACATATCAGGACCAATATGGTGCTGGTTATGGTGCTTACTATGCTTCTGAAGATGGGTATTTCAATCTTTCTGATATAGATGGTGACGGAAATCTTGATGAAACAACTCCATTTACGGAAGATGCTTCTTTTGGTGCTGCTTTTGATCCTAACAGAATGGTTTATCAATGGAACTCTCTTTATCCTCAGCTAGATACTTATCAACAAGCTACTCCTTGGGTTGCGGCTCGACACACGCCAAACGATATCTGGAAAACAGGATATACATCAATTAATTCTGTTGCTTTAGACGGAGGTACAGATGTAAGTTCATTCCGTGTGAGTGCAACTCATTTTAATCAAGAAGGTAACCTGCCTAATAGTAACATTAAAAGAAACACTATTAAATTTAGTGGTTCTCACGATTTTACTGACAAATTTAGCGCTCAAACCAACGTAACATTTACTAAAACTGACGGTAAAGGACGTTACGGTACGGGATATAGCGCTCAAAACATCATGCAACAGTTTAGACAATGGTCTCAAACTAACGTAGATGTATACGAGCAAAGAGATGCTTACTTTGCTACAAGAGAAAACATCACATGGAATCCAAACGGTCCAAATGATCTTTCTCCTATTTATTCAGATAACCCATATTGGGTTTTATACGAAAATTACGAAACTGACACTCGAAACAGATATTTTGGTAACATAAATCTTAATTACGAGATAAGCGACGTTTTTAGCGTATTGGGTAGATTTACTTTTGACACATACGAAGAGTTACAAGAAGAAAGAATTAACGTAGGAAGCGCAGATGTGGCTAAGTATAGCAGATTCAATAACAGAGCTGCTGAATATAACTACGATCTTATTCTTAATTTCAACAAGGATATTACAGACGATTTAAACTTAGATGGTAACCTTGGGGTTAACCTTCGTAGAAACGAAAGAAATTATATTCTTGCCAGCACAAACGGTGGTCTTAATGCACCTGGTTTTTATGCTTTAAGCAACAGTGCAAGCCCTATGAACCCACCTGATGAGTATGAAATGAAGAGAATGCTTGACGGTGTTTATGCCAGAGCAGGTGTAGGTTATTTAAACACTTACTTTGTAGAAGGTACTATTAGAAGAGACCGTTCTTCTACTCTTCCTATGGAAAACAATACTTTTTATTATCCTTCGGTATCTACTAGTGTTCTTTTATCTAATGTGATTGAAGCAAACTGGTTAAACTTTGCAAAACTAAGAGCTAACTATGCAGAAGTAGGTAACGACACAAGTCCTTACAGAGTATTTAATACTTATTCAATTTCTGCTCCTTTTGACGGTGCAGGTTGGGCGAGTAACAACTCACAGTTAGCAAATCCTGATTTGAAGCCGGAGCGCATGAAATCATATGAATTTGGTCTTGAAGGAAATATTCTTGATAGAAGAATAGGTTTTGACGTTTCTTATTATAACTCGAAAACTGAAAACCAAATTACTCCAGTACCCGTATCTACAGCAACAGGTTTTACATCAAAACTTTTAAATGCAGGTACAATTGAAAACAAGGGTGTGGAAGTTTCATTACGTCTTAACCCGATCAGAACAGAAGATTTTAGCTGGAACATGAACATTAACTGGTCTAAAAACAAAAGTTCAGTTCTTGAATTAACAGACGGTATCAACAACCTTCAGTTAGGTAGCTTTCAGGGTGGCGTAAGTATTAATGCTGCACCAGGTCAGCCATATGGAGCTATAAGAGGTACTGCTTATGTTTATGATACAGATGGTAATCGTGTTATTACTGATGCTGGTTATTATGAGACTACTCCTAATGCAAACTACATCATTGGTAACATTCAGCCAGACTGGACAGGAGGTGTATCTAACACTTTTGACTACAAAAACCTAAGTCTTAGCTTCCTTATTGATGTACAACAAGGAGGAGATGTATTTTCTCTTGACACATGGTATGGTTTTGCTACAGGATTATATGATCAAAGTGTAGGAACCAATGATCTTGGCAACCCAATAAGAAATACTATTGCTAATGGTGGTGGTGTGATCTTAGATGGTGTTCAGGGTGATGTTTCATACAACGACGACGGAACATACGTAGTTTCTAACACTTCTGCGAATACTGTAAGAGCTAGAACAGATTATTATGGGAATCCTTATGGATATGGTAGAGATGCTAACGAAGGGCACGTTTATGATGCTTCATTCGTTAAACTAAGAGAAGCTAGTCTTACTTATAGTTTTGGTAAAAAAGTTCTTGATGTTGTTCCATTTACAAGAGGTTCTATTTCAATCATAGGAAGAAACCTGTGGATCATCCATAAGAACATTCCATATTCTGATCCTGAAGCTGGTTTAAGTTCAGGAAATATTCAAGGTTACCAATCTGGTGCTTACCCAACAATGAGAGAAATTGGTGCTAGCCTTAAACTTAACTTTTAATAAAAATAATTATGAAAAAATATATTGTAGCTCTTACAGCACTTGTATTCTTTTGGTCATGTCAAAGTGATGAGGATTATGAAAACCTCAACCGTGATCCAAAAAATCCAACTGAAGTGTCCTCTGAGTTTTTATTCACAGCTGCGACAGTTAGCTTATCAGACAACATGGCTAGTCCTAATGTGAATGATGGACTTTACAGGTTTCTTTCTCAGTACTGGACAACAACTACATACTTAGATGAGCCTAATTATAATCTATCATCTAGACAAAACCCTGATAATGTATGGTCAGAATTATACCGAGATGTAATTTTTGATATTCAGGATGCCAAGAAAATAGTAGCAGCAAACACAGAGCTTGAGCAAAGTGAAATAAATGCTAGATTAGGGCAGTTAGAAGTGATCGAAGTTTATGCTTGGAGCGTTTTGGTTGATACCTTTGGTGATGTGCCTTATTCTCAAGCTATACAAGCAGATGAATTCCCACTTCCTGAATATGATGACGACATGGCTATCTACGAGGATCTTATCGCAAGATTAGGTTCAGTTAATGCAATGTTATCTGCCGGAACTGGTTACACATCAGCCGATGCTATATACGGAGGAGATATGGACCTCTGGATTAAATTTTCAAATTCATTGCGTCTTAGATTAGGAATGAGAATTTCTGATGTTAATGCTACTCTATCACAAGCGACTGTAGAAGCTGCTGTTGCGGCTGGTGTATTCACATCTAATGATGATAATGCTACTGTTGTTTATCAAAGTAATGACCCTAATACCAATCCACTTTGGGTTGATTTAGTTCAAAGTGGTCGTTCAGATTTTCTTGCATCTGCTACAATTGTAGATTACATGAATGAATTAGAAGATCCAAGAAGAGAAGCTTACTTTGATGAAAATCTTGAAGATGGATACGTTGGTGGTGTATATGGAGGTAGTAACAACTATTCTTCTTATACTCATATAGGAGATCCTTTCTTAGATCCTACAAGAGAAGGTATTTTAATTGATTATGCTGAGGTTGAATTTAACTTAGCAAGTGCTGCTGAGTTAACTTATTCTGTAGGTGGTACCGGCGAAAGCCATTATAATGCTGCTGTTACAGCATCTATTGAATACTGGGGTTTTGCTGACACTGTTGCTGAGGACTATCTTGCGCAGACTGACGTGACTTATGATGGCACTTCAGAGCAATTAGCAAAACAATTCTGGATCGCAATGTTTGACAACCCATTCCAAGGTTGGTCTGTATGGAGAAAATTTGATGCTCCTGAATTAGCAATACCAGAAGAGTATGAAACTCCGGTACCATTGCGCTTTACGTACCCTGTAGATGAGCAAAACTTAAATGTAGATAATTACATTAACGCATCTTCTGCAATAGGTGGTGATGATCAACAAACACCAGTATTCTGGGATGTGAACTAATTAGTTCGTAGAATAAATTATATTCAGGCCTGTGAAGAAATTCTTCACAGGCCTTTTTATTTTAAAGCTATACACCATTCATTTTATAAGTTTCATACATTTGCTGCATGAATCAAAAAATCTACGGCACACGTGCTATTATTGAAGCCATTAAAGCAGGTAAGGAAATAGGCAAGATATATCTTCAAAAAGATCTTACTAATCCCTTATCAAAGCAGCTAGAAGGATTAATACAAACAGAAGGCATCTCAGTTTCCTATGTTCCGCCTGAAAAATTACACAAGCTATCTGACCAAAATCATCAGGGAGCAATAGCTACTATCTCCCCTATTCAATTCGCGAATTTTGAAGCCACAGCTGAAGCTATTCTAGCCGCAGAAAAACCAGCACTATTTCTTTTGCTTGACCAACTTACAGACGTTCGTAACTTTGGAGCTATTATTAGAACTGCAGAATGCACGGGAGTTGACGCTATTATTATACCAAAATCTGGTGGAGCGCCGGTTACAGAAGACACAGTTAAGACATCAGCCGGGGCTATTTTCAATCTACCCATTTGTAAAGTTGACCACCTTAAGGATGCTTTGTTCTATTTACAAGGATCCGGAGTACAAGTGCTTGCAGCTACCGAAAAAACAGACAAATTAATTTATGATGTAGATTTTACTAAACCTACCGGGATTATAATGGGAAGTGAAGGGAAAGGCGTTACACAAGGTTTATTAAAGCTTGTAGATGACAAAGCTAAACTACCAATGAGCGGAAAAATAAGTTCACTGAATGTTTCTGTAGCTTGTGGAGCTTTTCTATATGAAGTGGTAAGACAAAGGTTTTAATTAATCGTCTAATTCATCCTCTATAGATTCATCTTCGTAAACCGGATCTATAAAATTACCCTGTTCATCAAATTGTCTTAGAAAAGGATCTGTTTCCGGATTAAAATCCTCTTTTTCCCAATCATATTTTTTTGGCTTGGCTATTCTATTTTTAATTAGAAAAGCTAATCCAAATCCGGATAAAAAGCCTGACAAATGTCCTTCCCAACTCATTTCAGAATCTATAGGCATAACACCCCAAACAAGGCTTCCGTAGATGAAAACCACCACAAGCGAGAAAGCCGTAAGGCGATAGTGTCTCGCCCAGATACCTTTAAAAAATAAAAAGGATGCAAGACCATAAACGATTCCACTAGCTCCTATATGGTAAGCTTCTCTTCCTACACTCCATGTTCCTATTCCTGTTAACAAAAACAGTAAGCATATTACTGTAAGTGCGACTCTTTGATAGAAATAGAAAAGCCCTGCCATTAATAACAATACAGGCAAACTATTACTTAGCAAATGATTCAAATTTGCATGAATAAAAGGAGCGAAAAAAATACCACGTAGTCCGGAAATAGTTCGAGGTAATACTCCATAACTAGTAAAATCTAAATTAAGCTTTAGCTCTGCCCAAAACACCAGCCACATAAGCAGAACAAAAAGAACGGGATAGAGGATCACCCGGTTTGTAAATTTAAAATCCCCTATATCATCTTTAAAATTCATACGTTAGTATAGCAACATTTTGACCAAAAAAGAAAACTGGCAACTATGTCATATTACCTTATAAAAATTGGATAATTTTAAACCATGAACGCACCTCTAGCTGAACGATTAAGACCTCGACAACTTAGTGACTATCTTAGTCAGGATCATCTTGTAGGCAAAGATGGCTCATTAACTGTTGCCATAAATGCCGGAATTATACCTTCAATTATCCTTTGGGGACCTCCTGGTGTGGGCAAAACCACTTTAGCCACCATTATCGCAGAAGAATCAAAAAGACCGTTCTATACGCTTAGCGCAATCAATAGCGGCGTAAAAGATGTACGCGAGGTAATTGAAAAGGCAAAATCTTCTGGCGGACTATTTACACAGAAGAACCCTATACTTTTTATAGATGAGATTCATAGATTTAGTAAATCCCAGCAGGACTCACTGCTAGGTGCAGTAGAAAAAGGTTGGGTTACACTTATTGGCGCAACTACAGAGAACCCAAGTTTTGAGGTTATCCCCGCCCTGCTTTCTCGCTGTCAGGTTTACATTCTTAAACCATTTTCTGCAGACGATCTTAAGGCTCTAATTAAAAGAGCTATAAAAGAAGATAGCATTATTGCGAAAAAAAATATTGAACTAAAAGAAACCGAAGCGCTTTTAAGACTAAGTGGTGGGGACGCAAGAAAACTGCTGAATATTTTTGAGCTCATTGTAACTACTGAAGCTTCTAATGATGTAGTTATCACCAATGAAATGGTACTCAAAAAAGTACAACAAAATACGGTGTTATATGATAAAACCGGAGAACAACATTATGACATCATTTCAGCATTTATAAAATCTATACGTGGCAGTGATCCTAATGCAGCGGTTTATTGGTTAGCACGTATGATAGAAGGTGGCGAAGATCTTAAATTTATTGCCAGACGCCTTATTATTTTAGCTTCAGAAGATATTGGGAATGCAAACCCCACAGCATTGGTGATAGCAAATAATACTTTTGCAGGCGTGAATACAATTGGTTATCCGGAAGCTCGAATAATTTTGAGTCAATGCGTGACCTATCTGGCCACCTCTCCTAAAAGCAATGCATCTTATATGGCTATAAACAAGGCTCAACAACTCGTTAAGCAAACAGGAAATCTGCCTGTTCCCCTTCACTTACGTAACGCTCCTACAAAACTTATGAAAGACCTGGGTTATGGTGCAGACTATCAATATGCGCATAACGGAGCTGGTAACTTTGCAAATCAGGAATATTTACCCAATGAGGTGAAAAATACGAAGTTCTATGAGCCGGGAAACAATGCCCGTGAAGAAGGTATTCGCAAGTTCCTAAAATCGAGATGGGATGATAAATATAATTATTAGTTACTGCTGAAGATCATTTTTACTAAACCTGAAACACCTTTAATTTCTCGTTCTACAACAAATTCTCCTTCGGCATTTATATAACCAACACCCGCAAATTGAGACGTATTTACAAAATAGGAGCCAGCTGCCGTTTTAGAGGCGCTACCTATTTTGTTTTCTCCTTCATAAATATCAAAGCCTTTTTCTGTAAGTTGTAATTTATAGCTTCCATCGGTACTGGTATAGTTTTTAGCAGGGGTTTTAGCTGCTGTAGAAATTTCAATTTTCTCAGGCGATTTTACAGTCTCTTCAGGCTGATTTTGTACCTCTTTTGCTTGATTTTCAACAATATTTACCGGCTTTTCTACTTTCTCGTAACTAGAAACAACTACTGTTTTAGGCGTTTCGGCTTCAGTAACTGCTTGTGGGCTGGTAGCGCTAACAGTTGGTGCTGATGTTTCGCCCTGAGCTGTCATTGCACTGCCAGTATACTCATAGTCCATTTCTGCTATATCTGCAAAAGCGTCGCGCATGGCCTCGTGATAAGCTTCTTTATATTCTTTTATCTTACTTTTCCCTTCTGGTGAGGTGTAAACGACTTTACCCATACAATCTGCCAGAGTCAGTACAATTTTTGTACTTAAAAAACCACTGCTGGTTGCGTCTGCATAAAGTGTATTACAGTTGTTAGTGCTTGTATTTATATCATCTGGCAACTCCTCTCCTTTTATAAATGCCTCAAAGCCATATTTATTAAATAAGAATTTTGTGAGGCTATTGACCTGAAATTCATCATCTGCATTTAAAAAACCAAATTTATTGGGTACAATTACATATTTATATGCGTTGAGTTCCTGACCGTATGTGCTTAAAGAACCTATTATAAGTAAAATTAAAATCGCTGCTTTTCTCATTATTATCTTCTTTTATGAATGACAAATTGCATTCCTAATTGCATTGAAAAATTATTTGCCTTTGCTAAATTAACATACTCTAGCACATTATCTGCAGCCAGATACAAATTAAATTTATTTAGCTGCGCTGAAACTAAAAATCCCACATTAGTAAAAGAATAACTATCTACAGTGTAGGTAAGTTTACCTCTAAAAATTTCTGAAAGACCGGTGTCTACAAATCCCGTCACAGCCACTTGTGGAGATAAAGGCCTCTTTATTGCTGCAAATTGCAAACCTGCACGGGTAAAACTATCTCTTGTGTTTGGTTTTAAGCAGTCGCAACTCTGGTCACCGTTAAATGTGTAATCAATCGAGCCATATACCTTTAGTGGTCTCCATGTGAAATATTTATCACCAGAAAAATCCCCGTACTTTACATTCTTATTAAAATCGTCTTCCAGATCGTCAAAATATTCAGGATTTGCATCATCGCCTACTGCTGCGGGAAAAGCAAATCCTATCCCTTCTAATGTGTAATTACCGCGTAGATAATACTTCTTTGTTTTCGCTGTATGCGCAATTAAACCAAGATCTACAAAACTCCCCGTTACCTGCCAATTATCGGCAAATTTATAGGTAAAACCGAAATCTAAGCCCACACCCATATTACCGCTAATTAGCGAATTTTTCAGCAATTGCGAAGGAGTCAAATTGTCAAAACCATTTGTGCCTGAAGTTTGCAATACGGCATTTGTATTGATTAGTTCATGTGTATAAATATTATTTCCTTCGGGTGATAGATTTGTAACAAACTCACCTGTATTATCAATACTTTCAAAACTGAACATACTACCATAAACCTTACCTCTAAGCCCCAAGGTGAGTGATTCATTTACTTTTCTGGTGTATCCTAAATGAAAAACAGACAGGATCTCACCTTTGGTCACCGCATCTGAAACATCAAAATGTTTACCAATGTAGTCTGAATTACCCTCGTAAGCTAATATAGCAGGGTCTTTAGGAAAATAAAGTATAGCGTCAGTTTCCTGATACCACCCGCCAGAAAGATAATCACCATTAGGCAGACGTAAACCCAGACTTAATATCTCGAGATTTTCATTTACTGTAAAATAATCCTTCCGCGAAAGCGAAAAAACTTTTTCTCTAATTCTGTCATTGAAAGTAGAATTGTTATCCTTTTTAAAAAGATCATAAAATGTTACTCCCGTAGAACCTCCCTGTATATGAAATCCAGAGAGTAGTGGCACACCAATGTGCATATCAAAACTAACATCTGTCCCGGGATTTAAAAGCAAACTTTGTGGCAAACCATCTACATTATAAAGTTGTATCTGGTTTTGAGCCATTGTTGTCCTGACTACTATGAAGATAAATATAAGTGCTAAAAAATACTTCATATCAAAAAGTCAAATGGTATCTCAACTTAGACTGAAAGTTTAGCTCTCCTGAAACAGGATTACCGTCTGGAATAATCTCTGTAGCAATTGATATAGAAATAGAGGCTCTTATTAAATCAAGATCTTCACCTGTAATTACCTCATCATAGATAGTAGTTACCGGCTGGTCATTTGTACTTCCTGTGACATTTATCTGCACGCTATACGTAATGTTGCCTTCTTCATCAAGAAAGTTGAGTGTGGTAATAAAGCCTTGAGAAAAAGTGTTTTCAATTCTCACATACAACCAGAGCTCTTCAAGGTTTTCCTGAAAAAACTCATCATCAAACAATTCTACCCGTGTTTCCTGCGTAGTAACAGGCTCTATTATAGTTCCGGTTTCATCTGTGAAATTTTGAGCATCTAGTGTGAAGTAAATAAGATCGAGGTCAACGTCCTGCTCTGTGGCAAATTCATCTGCCTGATCGAGGTCAATGTCGCGCACGCAACCTGTTTGTAAAAGCACAAATAAAATTATAAGTGCCTTTACTCCTATTCTTTTTAGCATGGAGAGTTTTATTTTGAAAAACGAGAAAAGGCTTGACTTATTGCTAGAGGTAATTAAGTATTTCTGGTAGCGTATTTACAACTCGCTCATCATTGTGCAAATTTGCTTTGTGATAATTAAAGCAGATCGTTTGCATGCCAACGCCGCGAGCCCCTAGAATATCTGCTTCATACGTATCTCCTATCATAACACTTTCAACATGGGTCGCTTCAGCTATTTCAAGGGCGTATCTAAATATTTTAGGATCTGGTTTTTTTACCCCTACAGACTCACTTGTAGTAACCGACTTAAAAAAATGATCAATTTTTGAATTTTTCAATTTCTTTAATTGCACTTCTTCAAAACCATTTGTAATTATATGTAAATGGTAATGGTTATTAAGATATTCAAGTAGCGCTAAAGTACCTTCAAAAAGGTGGTTATTATCGGGTAAAAAGGCGATATAATCGTCGGCTAATTTATTGATTAAGTGATCGTCGATTTCTATATTTAGATTATCAAAAGACTTTTTCAAACGGCTATACCTCAGCTGTTCTTTTGTGATTTGTCCCTCTCTAAAATATTTCCAGTATTGAAAATTTATTGGAATATATTCTTCAAGAAATTTAGAAGTTTCTATATCAATTCTATTCTTAATAAATATTGAATCAAATGCCATTGCAGAATTTTTATCAAAATCCCAAATCGTATGATCCAAATCAAAAAAAACGTGCTTTATATTTAATATCTTACTCATGAACTAATTGTCTAAAAAATTGTTTCCACTGCCCCTCGTCGTCGCCTTTACCGGTAAATGATTTGTTCTTGAAACTGAAAATAAAATGCCCTTTCACATCTTTTACTATTTCATGCATACTTAAAAAAGAATCAAGCGCTTTGTTTAGCTGTTGCTCTGGCATATTGTGTGATTCAAAAACGCCAGACTGTGCACATACGGGATGTATTAATAACGGCGTAGGACTCTCGTAATCCATATCATAAAATAAAAAGGGCGTGCAGGTACCTGCTCTAAATCCTAAAGTATCAGGATAGCCCATTGAGTAGTCATTTTCTGCTTCTTCCTGAACCATCTCCCGGTAGTGCTCTGGCAAACTAATCATGTGATTTGTGCATCTCACAGCATTGAGCGGTTTATTGGTTATGCCTTCTATTCGCCTTTTTTCTATTTTCATTTGCTTAGGATTACCTAATGCCTCTTTAGAAAAAAGCAATCCTATCTGTGCATAATCGCCTACCATCTTAATAAGCTCTCTAAACCTCCCTTTATTGTATCTTATGTTCTTAGTGTACGTAGAATAATCACCTACCTGAAAGAAATAAATGAATTTGTGACTGGCCTTTTTTTGAACATTGATCAACCAGCTAAATGTATCATAAGGATCTTTTCGCAAACCCAGATTTACCCGTAGCCTGCCCCATATCCTACTAACGTGTAACTTAGAAAGGTCGCTGAAGATTCCGCCCAACTCCCGCATGATTCCTATTTGGTAAAAATCATACGCCTGCTCTACATCAATTAGAGCCTGCATCTTATAAGGCTGGTCATCTGCCCATTTATATCCCGGAAATCTATCTGCTAATTGCCCCTTAAAAATAACAGCCCACATATCAATAACAGGTTGTTCTAGAAAGCCTTGTTGATAACCCAGACTTTCAGCCGCCGGAAATCTACCGGCGCTGTCTTTCACATGGGGTAGAAATTCCTCATATCTACTTAGCAATACAAATGCCGCTGCAAAAATATCATAGGGCACCATGCTTTTAGGACCTGTAGGAAAGAAGCACTTCGTATTTTCCCACTTCTGCACATTGATCTCCATATCTGCAATGCCCTGCTCAAATAAAACTTCTTGACTTTTAATATGTAGTTCTTTACCCAGCGGTTTTGTGGTGTAAGAAAGTTTAAGGCTATCATGAACGATAAACTCATCTACAGTTGTTGTAAATCGCACGGGTATTCTTAAAATGCGCGTACAGATGTGCTTAAATGAATAAATCAATCTGGGCGTTATTTTATGCGTATAGACTAAAAGCATCAGAATTAATTTTTTGGCAAAAGTCTTATTTAACGATTACATTTCTCAAATGAGACCTTCATCAGCAAAACTAAAGTATGCATTTTCAGTAACTATTAAATGATCCAAAACTTTTATATCAAGACTTTGAGAAGCTAAAGAAAGTTTTTTGGTAAGTGCCTTATCTGCCTGACTGGGTTTAAGGGCGCCTGAAGGGTGGTTATGTGCCAAAATTAATGAGGTTGCGCCTAATTCTAAAGCTTTTTTAAGCACTAACCTAACGTCTACTAAAGTTCCTGTAATCCCACCTTTACTCAACTGATTTTTTTGAATCACCTTATTTGAATTGTTGAGATACATGATCCAAAATTCCTCATGTGGCAACTCTCCTAAAAGGGGCTGGAGAATCTCAAATACAGAGGAGCTGCCACTTATCTTATCGCGCTCTAAGGCATCTTCACTACGGCGCCTTCTGCCTATTTCTAAAGCAGCGGCAATAGTTACTGCCTTTGCTTCACCTATGCCTTTAAATTTCATTAATTGAGAAATTTCCAGCTTGCCCAGTTCATTTAAATTATTGCCTACAGAAGATAAAATACGCTGACTCAAACTTACGGCGCTTTCATTGCGGCCACCACTACCTATTAAAATAGCGATAAGCTCTGCATTGCTTAGCGACGTTCTCCCTTTTTGCAATAGTTTCTCGCGTGGACGATCATCTAGTGACCAATTTTTAATTGAAAAGTACTCCGGAGATTCTGCCATAGATGTGCTTTAGATAAAAATATAAAATGTATTTCTAATAGCTTCCTATCTACAGAAGTAAAGCAGTTTATAGAATTCTGTTTATGTCTTCAAAGTTTAGTCCGCCATAATTACCACTACTCATAAGTAGCAATGCAGTTTTATCTAATTTTAAACCAAAAAGGTATTCTTTAAAAGCTTCGGCATCTGTAAAAACCTGAAGATCTTCCCGGTCAAAAGCCTTAAAAATCTCCTCTTTTGATATGTTTTTCAGCTTTTTTATAGACACAGCTTCTGGCGAATAAAAAACTACAGCTTCTTCTGCAGCATTAAGCGAACCTTTATATAGCGAAAGAAATTCAGAATTTAAGCTACTATACGTATGTAATTCAAGACAGGCAATAAGCTTTCTCTCAGGATATTGCTGTTTTACAGCATCTGTAGTAGCTTTTACTTTTGAAGGAGAATGTGCAAAATCTTTGTACGCCACATTATCTGCGGTTTCACCTATTTTTTCTAAACGCTTTGATGCTCCCTGAAAGCTTGATATAGCCTCATAAAAATCGTCTTCATCAACTCCCATATGCTGGCAAATCCATTTGGCACCGGCGAGATTATTGAGATTGTGCGCTCCAAATACCGATATTGGCATTGGTCCTTCTGGTGTTTCTAAAAGTGTTTCTCCATTCTCCACTGTATATTCTGGAGTAGTATAAGGATGTTTACGCGTGGGCGCAGTGGCAGCTTCAGCAATACGCTTAACCTCTGCATCTTCTGCATTGTACACTAAGATACCACCTCTTGAAATTGAATTTGCAAAAATCTCAAACTGCTCTACATAATTTTCATAAGTAGGAAAAACATTAATGTGATCCCATGCAATGCCACTTATCAAAGCAATATTGGGTTGATATAAATGGAATTTAGGACGCCTGTCAATAGGAGATGACAAGTATTCATCACCCTCGAGTAAGATAAAATCATTATCTTCTGTGAGATGCACCATGGTATCAAAACCCTCCAGCTGAGCTCCCACCATAAAATCTACTTCGTGACCATGATAATGCAGCACGTGAAGAATCATGGATGTTATTGTTGTCTTACCGTGTGACCCGCCAATTACAACCCGCGTTTTATCTTTTGACTGCTCATATAAAAACTCAGGATAGGAATAAATTTTTACACCTAACTCCTGTGCTTGCAACAATTCTGGATTGTCAGCTTTTGCATGCATTCCTAAAATAACAGCATCTAAATCGCCGCTTATTTTTTCCGAAAACCAGCCATATTCTTCTGGCAAAAGTCCTGCATTTTTTAAACGCGTTTTAGATGGTTCAAAAATAGTGTCATCACTTCCCGTAACAACATATCCTTTTTGATTAAGTGCCAGAGCAAGATTGTGCATAGCACTGCCTCCTATTGCAATAAAATGTACGCGCATAATTATCTTTTATATATGGTAAATATAAGATTTTAGTACGCAAGAGAAAGCTGATCTTTAGTAGATCGTGAAACGAAAAATTAAGATATAATCTTACAAAAGTTGAATAGCAGATCGTTCTTCAAGTGCTTCTTCAAATTCAGGATTTTTAGCCAAAGCCTTATCAATGTATTGAAGTGCGCGTTCTTTATTCCCAATGTTTTTGTAGATCTGAGCAAGTCTAAAATATGCCCAGTCTACGGGAACACCATCTTTTACAGTATGATTTTCTATGTATCGCTTTAAACAATCAATACCCAATTGCGACTCCATGTTGTATTGAGCAGCAATCTTCCCTATTTGATAATTTAATTGATTGCGCTTGTGAATCTTGAAAGATGCAGCAGCCGTGTCTATAGCTTTTTCAGGCTCATCGTTACTTTCATAGAGACTTGTCAACTTTTCATAGGTATGGGCAGAGCCACCTACTTCAATGGCTTTTTTGTAAAAATATTCTGCTCTTTCTGCGTCATGCTCATATTCTGCGATGTAGCCTTTTGAGAGATAACCGTCTACAGGAGAAATCGCTAGAAGTTCAGCGGCGTATTTTTCTGCTTTACTCACACTTCCTCCCACTATTCCCGGTAACTGCAAATAGAGTTCTACCAGCGCCCATCGTGTTTCTATATGTTGAGGATCAAGTTCTGCAGCTTTAGTAAAATGTTCTTTTATGTCGTCAATATAGGTAACTGCCCTTAATTTACTTATGCTTAGCGCTTTCATACCCAGAGCACCACCATACTTAAATTGATAATTAGCATTCTTATTATTTTCTTCAACAAGATCTTTATAATAATCTATTGCGCCATCCCAGTCTTTCGCGTAAGCGGAAATATCGCCCAGATATTCGCGGGTTTTTAAGTCTTTTGGGTGGATTTTTAGATAACCTTCAAAAAGTGGTTGCGCCTTTTGAAATTGCTCTTTCTTGAAATAGTTCTCTGCAATCTCAAAATCGCTCTGCTGTGAAAATAAAGCAAGCGGAAAAAGAAACAGAAAAAACAGGTTACGCATAAAATGATCAGGTTTAAACAAATCTAAACAAAAAACGCGCCAGTTCACTGAAGTATTGTGGTAACTGAAATTCTATTTCTAATTTTCAGGAGGAAATTTCCTAAATATTTTTTCCATCACTTTTGTGAAATAGTCCTGTCTGCCTTGCGGGTTAGTATTTAAATTCATGTTACTATCGCTCACTGCCTGCCAGATCAAAGCATCTTTTTGTGCATCTACAAGATCAACTGTTAAGGTTTGATGTGTGGTGCGACCTCCTATGGGAATTCCGCCGCCTACTCCTACGCCTACATTACCGCCACCGCCACCTATGCCGATGCCAATACTATTTCTGCTGGCATCTTCATACCTGTCGCTCATAAAGTTTACAAAAAGATCAGGATTAGCTGCTTTAATATAACCGCGGCTTTGCAGAATACTATCTGTTGCCTTCATAACGCGGTTTAAATCTAACTGACTTAAACCAGATTGCATATCTGGTAAGTAATTATAGGTTTTAAAACTATTGAAATTCGCCTGCTTATCATAATCATAGTCAACATTAGTAGAAGCACAAGAAGCAACTACTACTGCGAGGCAAATAAATATTAAATTTCTCATATAACTCTTTTTCTAAATGTAACGAAAAAAAGAGGTTTTCAGTTTAAAGAAAACTTAAAGTAATAGTCTGGAAGATTCTATAATTAACTTTGAAGAGCTTCGTCTTTTTTATTCAGCATGGCCCAAAGTTTATCTTTTAGCTCTGTAAGCCCCTGCTGTGCTACAGATGAGATAAACATATAAGATAAAGGCAACGTCTTATCTAATTCTGCCTTCAATTCTGCTTTTAATTCCGCATCAAGCATATCACTTTTTGTGATTGCAATTAAACGGTCTTTATCAAGCATCTCAGGATTATACTTTTCTAATTCGTGCAGCAAAATGCGATATTGCTCTGCTACATCATCAGCATCTGCAGGTATCATAAAAAGCAAGGTAGAATTGCGCTCAATATGACGTAAAAAGCGATATCCTAAACCTTTTCCTTCTGCCGCTCCCTCTATAATCCCGGGTATATCTGCCATTACAAAAGTCTGAAGATCTCTGTACTGAACAATTCCTAAATTTGGTTTTAAGGTAGTAAATTCATAGTCTGCAATTTTAGGCTTTGCAGCCGTTATTACAGATAAAAGAGTCGATTTTCCTGCATTAGGAAATCCTACAAGACCTACATCTGCCAATATTTTCAGCTCGATTGTAATATCAATTTCCTGCCCGGGAATACCTGGCTGGGCGTAGCGCGGAGTTTGATTTGTTGATGTTTTAAAATGAGAATTCCCGCGGCCTCCCATACCTCCTTCAGCAATAATATATTCCTGATTTTCTTCAGTAAGCTCAGTTATTATCTCTTGCGTTTCGGTATCTCTTAAAACTGTACCAAGCGGAACTTCAATATAGACATCTTCCCCGTCTGCACCGGTGCTTTGTTGCTTGCTACCGTTCTCGCCGTGACCGGCTTTAATGTGTCTTTTAAACTTGAGGTGAAGGAGCGTCCAGAGATTAGGATTTGTTTTAAAAATCACATGACCTCCTCTACCGCCATCACCACCATCAGGACCACCAAAAGCAACATATTTTTCCCTGCGTAAATGAGCAGAACCCGCACCACCTTTCCCTGAGGAAATATGCATTTTCACATAATCAACAAAATTCCCTTCTGTCATGACTCTTTCTATTCAATATAATTTTTATGATCTACAACTACACTAGTTGATCAATAACCACACTTAACCTTTCAGTGATTTCCTCAATACTTCCTACACCGTCAACACCAAAGTATTTGTCTTTTGCTTCATAGAAACTTTTTAGAATCGCAGTTTCTTCATAATATACTTTAATACGCTTGCGTATCACATCTTCATTAGAATCATCTGGCCGTCCTGATGTTTTACCGCGCTCTAATAAACGTTGAACTAAAACTTCGTCATCTACTTCAAGAGCAACCATTGCTGAAACCGCAGTTCCTTTACTTTCTAAAAGCACATCAAGAGCCTCAGCCTGTGCTGAAGTTCTCGGGAAACCATCAAAAATAAATCCTTTGGCATCTGCATTTTTTTCTACTTCTGCGGCAAGCATATCTATCGTAACAGAATCAGGCACAAGTTGACCTTTATCCATATAAGATTTTGCCAGAGTTCCCAGTTCGGTCTTATTCTTTATGTTGTAACGAAAAACATCTCCTGTAGAGATATGAACGAGATTATACTTTTCTTTTAAAACATTGGCTTGTGTCCCTTTACCGGCTCCCGGAGGGCCAAACAATACCAGATTGGTCATTTGAGTCGATTTTAATTTATATACTTCATTGAGGTTACGCCCCAACCCGTTATAATCTAACCCGTAGCCCACGATAAAATCATTTGGGATTTTAAGGCCGGGATAATGTATTTTATATTCTTTAGTGTATGCTTCAGGTTTAAAAAAGAGCGTTGCGATCTTGTAGTTTGCAATTCCGCCCTGAGCGAGCATGCCTATTAATTTTTCAATCGTCTGGCCGCTGTCTACAATATCTTCTACAATGATGATTTCACGATCTTCTATCTCAAAGTCAAGCGGAATATCAACAATCACATTCCCCGTACTTTCTGTACCGTCATAAGAGCTCATTTTTATAAACTCAACCTCACAGTCACCTTCAAAACGACTAATTAAATCAGAAGCAAAATGAAAAGCACCATTAAGAACCACCACAAAAATGGGATTTTTACCTTTATATTCGGCATTAATAGATTGAGCAACTAGATCAATTGCCTGTTCTATCTTGTGCTTACTAATGTACTTCTCAAAATAAAGATTGTGCAGTTTTATCATCACATTTCGGCATAAGTTACACCCTGAAAGCGGCAAAGATAAGCATTGTTAACTTTATTTAAAGGCGTTCGCTAATTAGCTGTTAATCCTTTACTTTTGCGTGGCACTTTCACGCATAAAATATCGCTTTAATCCTGCGATTTTTAGGCAAAAAAAGCCGAAAATAGTTCATAAATGACCAATTATTTTTCATCAGATTTTACCCTGGGAATTTTAGGCGGAGGCCAACTGGGTAAAATGCTCCTTTACGAAACAAGAAAGTTTGATATTGCAACCCACGTTGTAGATCCTAACCCACAAGCACCGGCAAGACTGGCAGCAAATCATTTTGAAGTAGGAGATCTGCTCGATTTTGATACCGTTTATAATTTTGGAAAAAAATGTGACGTGCTCACTTTTGAGATAGAGACCGTAAATGTTGACGCGCTCGAAAAATTAGAAGCCGAAGGTATAAAAGTGTATCCCAGCCCTCAGACTTTGCGATTAATTCAGGATAAGGGAATACAGAAAGAATTTTACACTAAACATAATATTCCTACTGCCGCTTTCGCGAAATACAATACAAAAGCCGAATTGCAAAATGCTGTTGAAGCTTCTAAGCATAATTTCCCTTTTATCTGGAAAAGCACACAAGGCGGTTATGACGGCAAAGGTGTGAGCGTAATTAGGAAAGAACAGGACCTCAACGATCTTGCAGACACGCCTTGTATTGCAGAAGAAATGATTCCGTTTAAAAATGAACTCGCAGTTATTGTCGTTCGCAATCCCGATGGCGAAGTAAAAACCTATCCTGTTGTTGAAATGGAATTTCACCCGGAAGCTAATCAGGTAGAATATGTGATCTGCCCGGCACGAATTGATGAAGCAGTTGCTACAAAAGCAAGAGCGCTGGCGACTCAGGTTTCTGAGGCATTTGGTCACGTAGGTTTACTCGCTGTAGAAATGTTTCAAACCAAAAATGATGAAGTTCTGGTAAACGAAGTTGCACCGCGCCCTCACAACAGCGGTCATTACAGCATAGAAGGCAGTTACACCAATCAGTTTGAGCAGCATTTACGCGCGATCCTTAATTTACCTCTTGGTGAAACAGAAAGCAAAGCAGGAGCCGTAATGGTAAATCTTGTGGGTGAAGAAAATCATACCGGTGACGTTTGGTACGAGAATATTGAAAAGATCATGGGCTTAAAAGGAGTCACGCCGCATATTTATGGCAAACGTGAGACAAGACCTTTTCGGAAAATGGGCCATGTCACGATCATAAACAGCGATCTGGCAGAAGCTCGTAAAATCGCTGAAGAAGTCAAAAAATCAATACGGGTAATTACAAAATAATTCATTTAACTCTCTCCGGAATATCCAAAAAGACAGAGAGGATAAAAACAAAATAATGGCAGTAGGAATAATAATGGGCAGCACCAGTGACCTTCCGGTTATGCAGGCTGCGATAGATATTTTAAAAGATTTTGGTATTGAGACAGAAGTTGATATCGTCTCAGCTCATCGCACTCCGGAGAAATTATTTGACTACGGCAAAAATGCGCATAATCGCGGCATACAGGTAATTATTGCAGGTGCCGGCGGCGCTGCTCATTTACCGGGAATGATCGCTTCTTTATCTCCGCTACCTGTGATTGGCGTTCCTGTAAAATCACGTAACTCAATTGATGGTTGGGATTCTGTACTTTCTATTTTGCAAATGCCAGGCGGAGTTCCAGTGGCAACTGTTGCCCTGGACGGCGCTTTAAATGCGGGTATATTGGCTGCTCAGATCATCGGTTCTTCAAATGTGCATGTGCAGGAGAAAATTCTGGCTTACAAAGAAGGCCTTAAAAACAAAGTTATTGCCGGAGCAGAATCGCTTAAAAAGTAGCCTAAAACTGCCAGAAATCGGTTAAAACATATACTTTTTCGCCTTGAGCGCGGTTAGAAATCGTGAAATCAAGCGACAAATAATAGATAAAAATTCAGTCGGGTACATCCTGATAAATAAGAAGAAGAATGAATATGCAAGAGAATTTAAGTACTACAGAAAATAGTTTACTACAGCCTTTTAACGAGGCTCCTTTTTCACAAATACAGGTTTCAGATTACAAACCGGCCATTGAAGCTGCGATCGCAGAAGCCCGCAAAGAGATTGATGTAATTACTAATCTGCCTGAGCCTGCGACTTTTGAAAACACGATAGAAGCGCTTGATTATTCGGGTAACCAACTGGAACGTGTGACGAGCGTTTTTTTCAATATAAACAGCGCCGAAACTAACGAAGAAATTCAAAAGATAGCGCAGGAAGTTTCGCCTCAATTATCTGCTTTTTCTAACGATATTACGCTTAATGAGCAGCTTTTTAAGCGTGTTAAACTCGTTTATGATAATCGTGAAAATCTGGATCTAACAACAGAGCAAAAAACATTGCTCGAAAAAAAATACAAAGGTTTTGCCCGTAATGGCGCCAATTTACCAGAAGATAAAAAAGCTCGCTTACGCGAAATAGATGCCGAATTATCTAAGCTGAAGTTGACTTATGGTGAAAATGTGCTCGCCGAAACTAATAAGTACGAACTTCATATCACAACCGAAAGCGACCTCGCTGGTTTGCCCGATAGTGTAAAAGAAATGGCTGCGCACACAGCAGAAGAAAAGGAAAAAGAAGGCTGGATCTTTACATTAGAATATCCGAGCTACATTCCTTTTATGAAGTACGCTCAGAATCGTGAATTGCGCAAAGAACTTTCAATTGCTTTTGGTGCTAAAGGTTTTCATGGCGATAAACTCGATAATCAGGAAAATGTGCTTAAAATCGCAAGACTTCGTTACGAGCGCGCCCAACTTTTAGGCTATAAATCGCACGCTCATTTTGTGCTTGAAGAGCGAATGGCAAAAACACCAGAGAATGTAGCTCGTTTTCTGCAGGAATTACTTGAAAAAGCAAAACCGGCTGCAGAACGTGAATTCTCTCAACTGGAAAATTTCGCAAAAGAATTAGATGGTATTGACCAACTACAGAAATGGGACAGCGCTTATTATTCAGAAAAGTTAAAGCAAAAATTATTTGATCTTGATGACGAGCAGCTTAAGCCCTATTTTAAATTAGAAAATGTAATTGACGGTGTTTTTACCGTTGCTGAAAAATTATACAAACTCAACTTTAAAGAGGTTTTTGATGTTGAGAAATATCATCCTGACGTAAAAACCTATCGCGTTTACAATGAAGCCGGCGAACTGGTTTCGCTTTTCTATGCAGACTTTCACCCACGTGCAGGAAAACGCGGTGGCGCATGGATGACTTCTTATAAAAGTCAGATGATTAAGGATAGCGTCAACGAGCGCCCGCATATCTCTATCGTGTGCAACTTTACAAAACCTGTCCTGAGCCGTGTCGAAGGGGCAACTAAAAGCAAACCTTCGCTACTAACTTTTAATGAAGTAACAACGTTGTTTCATGAGTTTGGTCATGCTTTACACGGTATGCTGGCAGATACGACTTACCCAAGTATTTCAGGAACTTCTGTGTATTGGGATTTTGTAGAATTGCCTAGTCAGGTGCTTGAGAACTGGTGTTACGAGCCGGAAGCGTTAGCTCTTTTTGCTAAACATTATGAAACAGGTGAAGTAATTCCGCAAGTGTTGATCGATAAGATCAAGAAAGCAGCCAACTTTCAGGAAGGGATGCAAACTCTGCGACAACTGAGTTTTGGTATTCTTGATATGTCCTGGCATGCTGCAGATCCCGCTGGCATTACTGACGTCAAGGCGCATGAAACTGCTGCTTTCGCAAATACAAAATTGTATCCTGATGTTGCAGAAAACTGTATGAGCACTTCTTTCTCACATATTTTTCAAGGCGGTTATTCTTCTGGTTACTATTCGTACAAATGGGCCGAAGTTCTGGATGCAGATGCTTTTGCTTACTTTAAAGAAAACGGCATTTTTGATGCAAAAACCGCCCAAAAGTTCAGAGAAAACGTTCTTTCTCAAGGCGGAACAGAAGACCCTATGGTTTTGTATAAACGCTTCCGCGGAAAAGAACCAAACCCAGAAGCGTTGCTAAAACGGGCTGGATTGATTGAGTAAATTAAAATCACAAATAACTTTTAAATCCCGATCTAACGATTGGGATTTTTCATTTTAAATAGATGGCACAACATGTCTCCAATTAATCAAATTATTTTTTAATACTTTTAAGCCAAATTGAAGTCAATGGATTCCTGTAAAAACTGCGGTACAAAATTTAAATTCTTCCCTGTTTTAAAAAGCTTTATCAGAAACTATAAAAATGTAAGTTGCAGGGATTGTGGTGCCGTACATCAACATAAACTAATCAACCGCATATTTGGAGCTATTTTTATTGCTGTGGCATTAGCCGTTGCAAATCCGTTGCCTGTATTTCGTGATTTCAATTTTATTGACGCTTTAAAATGTATATTGATTTTTGCAGGTGCTTATTTATGGCTTGCCGCACTGGGCGCTGTGTGGTCACGATTAAAATTAGTAGAAGAAACACGCGTTTCGCCTAAAGCTTAATTATTTATCTTCCAGACGCTCTACCCAAACCATTTGCGTAGTTGAGTGCACCGCAGGACCAAACTGATTGTAAACCGCTACATCTGCCGCATCACGACCAAAACCTAATGCTACATAACCTCCTTTAATTCCTTGCTGAGTAGCATCAAAGGTGTACCATCTTCCGCCTAAGTAAGCTTCAAACCAGGCATGCATATCCATAGGATTTAGATTATGAAGATAACCTACCACCATGCGCGACGGAATACTAAGGCTGCGACAAAGTGCAATACCCAAATGTGCAAGATCACGACATACACCAGATTGCATTTGGTTAACCTCAACGGCCGAAATGGGAAAAGCACTGCTCCCGGGAATGTAAGTGATGTTATGAAGCAACCAGGCTTCAATAGCTGAAACCTGATCATAGCCCGGTAAATAGCCCAAGGTGATAGATGTCGCAAGATCGCCAAAACGATCTGACTCACAATAGCGGCTGGGCAAAAGATAGCTTAGCACAGAATCTGGCAGGTTTTGAATTTCTACAAAAGGAGCCCCGGGCGATACATCAATAAATTCTGATGTTTTTATATCTGCATTTGTACTTATTGTAAAAATTCCGGGAGGGGCGATGAGACGCTGACAAAGATTACCATAACCATCTGTAAACTCAAATGCCGGGATATTAGGCAAAACTTTATATTCTTCTCGTGCAACCCATTGCTGGGTTCCGCTGCGAGCGCGTAACATAAAAATAAATGGCGTGGGTACTCCAATATTAAAAGTCAATTCACAACTGGTGCGTAGCCACATATGTTTTTTTTAAGTTGAAGTTTCTACTCATTATACGCATAACAATATCGACTATTGTTGCACCAATAAAGTGTGTTATTTTGATGAATGAAAATAACCTTTCTTATTTTCGCTAAAAGCGAAATTTCAACTCAGTAGGTCAACCTGAACTGGTTTCAGGTTCTCACAACATCATTACTTATTTTTTTCTTCAATCCACCGGCTCATAAACTTTGTTGACTGCAGAGAGTGATGTTGCAGCATCGCTCCTGTGAAATTATGCAGACGGTGCTTTTGTAAATTAGCCAGAACATGAGCAAATCGCTGTTTTTCAATAGGAAACCAGTGTTGTTTTAAAAAACGGGTATTTATGATTTCAATTCCATTTTGTTGAGCTTTTTGCCATTTTTCTATATCTCTATAGAGATTGACAGCCTGCTCAGCAAATAGGTCAGGATCATCAATTATTTCACCATTAAAAGGAAGATTTCCGTACATACCTTCGGCACCAATGGTTGTGGTTACAGCGGGAGTACCACATTGCATAGCTTCGAGCAATTTACCTTTTAGTCCGGCACCGGTGCGCAAAGGAGCCAGAAGAACGCAGGAATCACCTATTACTTCAAAAGCATTTTCAGCTTTACCCATAATATAAAATCCCTCTTGTGGATTATGTAATTGCATGACTTTTTGAGAAGAATAAGAACCGTAAATTTTTAGTTGAGCATCAGGTAATTCCTTTTTGATCTTGGGCCAAATTGCTTCTTTTAGATAGCGTGCACTTTGCCAATTAGGCTCATGGCGAAAGTTACCTATCGTCATAAAATCCTGCCGATTTTCATAGGTTTTCCACCGATTTTTACTTGTTTCAGTCAGTTTTTCCACCATAAATGGAAGGTAAAGTAACAGCGCTTCCGGCACATGAAAGAAGTTCTTTAGATAATCCAATTCCACTTCGGAAATAATTAACGAAAGATCGCATCTATAAATACTGGCTATCTCCCGTTTTGCATAATCATTCACCAGAAATTCTTCAGTAAATGATACATTTTGTTTTAAAGCGGCTTCTCTTCCTTTTCGTAATCCATGCAAATCTTCAGTATCAAGAATTCGCAAGGCATCAGGACAATTTTCGGCAATGCGCCAGCCAAATTGCTCTTCGACCATAAACCGATCAAACATAACGATATCAGGCTGCAACGCTTTCGCGAAAGCATCAAAACTGGAATTATTAAGCGCTATTGTATGTTCAACAATTCCTAAAATCCCAAAGTCTGCAGCTGCTTCTCCTTTAACCGAAGCACTCGCAAAATGCACTTCCCAATTCTCACTTTGAAAAAGCTCTATGAGCTGCATCATTCTGTTTCCAGCCGCAGAAGACGTGGGTTCAGGCCAAACCTGACCTATGATTAAAACTTTCATGGCGTAAAGATAGTTTTTGTCCATTTCACAGTCTAGTTCTCGATACACTTCTCCCTACCGGTCGAAGCACTCGAACTGACAACTCGATTTATGTCACTTCGAGTGAATTTCGTGAAGCGAGAGCAGAAAGTAATTTGTATGGAGAAGCCACACCAGCACTTGGGTACTTTACTCGCTGAAGGTCGAAGCTCACAAACTAAATTAGCAATATGTGTCACTTCGAGTGAATTGCTTAGAGCGAGAGCGGGAAGTAATTTGTATCGACAAGCCACACCAGCACCTAGATACTTTACTCGCTGCAGGTTGAAGCTCACAAACTAAATTAGCAATATGTGTCACTTCGAGTGAATTGCTTAGAGCGAGAGCGGGAAGTAATTTGTATCGACAAGCCACACCAGCACCTAGATACTTTACTCGCTGCAGGTTGAAGCTCACAAACTAAATTAGCAATATGTGTCACTTCGAGTGAATTGCTTGAAGCGAGAGCGGGAAGCAATTTGTATCGAGAAGTCACCATGTCTAAGTTCTTTTTACTTAATTTTAAAAGAATGAAATTATATTATGTTTATATATTATTGTGCTCTGACAAAACATATTATACCGGATTTACTTCTAATTTAGAAACCAGACTAGAATCACATCAAGACGGTAAATATAAAGACAGTTATACATACAAAAGACGTCCTGTGCTATTGAAGTTTTATTGTGAATTTACCAATCCACAACAAGCGATTGATAGCGAAAAGCAAATCAAAAAATGGTCTAGAGCAAAGAAGGAAGCACTTATTAGTGGCCAGTATGAAAAGCTTCCTAATTTAGCTAATAAAAATTTTAGTAAATAGGGTTCTCGATACACTTCTCCCTACCGGTCGAAGCACTCGAACTGACAACCATACTTATTTATCTAGAGAGAAAACTTTCTCACATCCAATAATAGCATTTTACCACACTATTTTGCCGTCACTTCGAGTGAATTGCTTAGAGCGAGAGCGGAAAGTAATTTGTATCGAGAAGATACGTGAAACTTTCAATTAAAATTGAAAGTTCATATATTTAAGCATGGAATTTACAGAAGCTAAAGAACAGTTTTTAAAAACTTGGGGCGAACTAGGTGCCAATTGGGGCATTAATAAAACTATGGCTCAAATACACGCATTATTAATGGTAGCTCCAGATTCCCTTTCTATGGAAGAAATTATGGAAGAACTTCATATTTCGCGCGGTAGTGCAAGTATGAACTTAAGAGCGTTAATTGATTGGGGGCTCATTTTTAAAGAATATAAATATGGGGAACGACGTGAGTATTTTAAAGCCGAACAGGATATTGTTCAACTTGCCAGAAAAGTAGCTATTGAACGCCGAAAACGTGAGTTAAAACCAACCCTTGAGGTACTTCAAAATGTGCAGTCATTTAACTCAGACTCTTCAAAAGAAGAACGCTATTTTAAAGAAAAGACCAAAGAATTATTTGAGGTCGTTTCTAAAGCAGATACTATGCTGGAGAAAATTGTAAATCAAAAAGAAAACTGGATTACCCGGACGATTTTTAAGCTAATGACTTAGAAATCAAATCAAAAGCACAAATTACGCTTTTAACTAAAAGTAAATATTAGACCTACAAGGTTTTGGAAACCTTGCAGGTCTTTCAATTTATCAAGCTTCCATATATTCCTCAATTGGCGCACAGGTACAGATAAGATTACGATCACCAAATGCATCATCTACACGACGTACAGTTGGCCAGAATTTGTTATCTGCTACGTATTCTAAAGGAAATGCAGCCTGCTCCCTGCTGTAAGGGAAATCCCATGTATTTGCTGTAAGCATCATCATGGTGTGTGGTGCATTCTTTAGGACGTTATTTGGTTCATCAGCAGAAGCATTATCTATCTCTTTTTTAATCGATAGCATAGCATCGCAAAAACGATCTAATTCTGCTTTGCTTTCACTTTCTGTAGGCTCGATCATCATTGTTCCCGCCACCGGAAAAGAAACCGTAGGGGAATGAAAACCATAATCCATAAGGCGTTTAGCGATATCACCCACTTCAATTCCGTTTGCTTTAAAAGGTCTGCAATCAATTATCATTTCATGTGCAGCCCGACCTTTTTCTCCTGTATATAAGACATCAAAAGCTCCGGTTAAACGTTCTTTAATGTAATTTGCATTGAGAATAGCAGCTTCTGTAGATTGTTTTAATCCGTCTGCTCCCAGCATTTTAATGTAGGCATAAGAAATTAGACAAACCAAAGAAGAACCCCAAGGCGCTGCAGAAATTGCAGTTATTGCTTCTTTTCCACCGGTTTTAATTACAGGATTACCCGGTAAAAATGGAACCAATTGTTCTGCCACACAAATAGGCCCAACACCTGGACCGCCCCCACCATGTGGAATAGCAAAGGTTTTATGTAAATTTAAATGACAAACATCTGCGCCAATATTTCCCGGATTGGTTAAACCAACCTGCGCATTCATATTTGCGCCGTCCATATAGACTTGCCCGCCGTTATCATGAATGATTCCGGTAATTTCCTGAATGGCACTTTCATAAACGCCGTGCGTTGATGGGTATGTCACCATTAAGGCAGCCAGATTATCTTTATATTTTTCTGCTTTTTCACGTAAATCTTCCACGTCAATATTCCCTTTTTCATTTGCTTTAGTAACCACGACATCCATCCCCGCCATTACAGCACTCGCCGGATTTGTACCGTGAGCCGATGAAGGAATCAAACAAATATTGCGATGTCCTTCTCCCCTGCTTTCGTGATATGCACGAATTACCATAAGTCCGGCATATTCTCCCTGCGCACCAGAATTAGGCTGAAGTGAAGTCGCTGCAAAACCTGTGATTTCAGTAAGCTGTTCTTCCAGTTTGTTTAATACAATTTGATAACCTTCTGCTTGCTCAACAGGAGCAAAAGGATGAATATTTCCCCAACGAGGATCACTTAATGGCAACATTTCTGCTGCTGCATTAAGTTTCATTGTGCACGATCCCAGCGAGATCATGCTGTGATTTAATGATAGATCTTTACGCTCCAGTTTTTTAATGTAGCGCATCAATTCAGTTTCAGAATGATAAGAATTAAAAACCTCATTGGTCATAAAATCAGACTGGCGCTGTAAAATTTCTGGAATAGAAGTTTGATCTAACAACCTGTCTACTCTCGTGAATTCTTTATTTAAAGCTTCCGCGAAAACGAATACAATCTTATTTAAATCTTCAAGACTCGTAGTTTCGTTTACCGAAATTGTTACCGTTTCAGTATCCGGATAATGAAAGTTGATCTGATTTTCTTTCGCAATAGCGGCAATTTTACTTACATCAGCTTTGACCGATATTGTGTCGAAAAAAGCCGTATTTGACTGGTAAAAGCCTAGTTTTTCTAAAGCATCAGCCAGAGTAACCGCAGTCTTGTGTACTTTATTTGCGATGTAGCGTAAACCATCGGGACCGTGATAAACCGCATACATACCAGCCATTACAGCCAGTAAAACCTGAGCGGTGCAAATGTTTGAAGTCGCTTTATCTCGCTTTATATGCTGCTCCCTGGTTTGTAGCGCCATACGCAAGGCACGATCGCCATTCATATCTTTTGTCACCCCGATAATTCTGCCGGGAATATTTCTTTTGTATTCATCACGCGTTGCGAAAAAAGCAGCGTGTGGACCGCCATAACCTAACGGAATACCAAAACGTTGTGTAGTACCCACAACAACATCTGCTCCTAATTTTCCGGGAGATTCTAGTGCTACGAGGCTCAAAATATCTGCTGCTACAGCGACTTTAATATTGGCTTCTTTCGCTTTAGTTATAAAATTACTATAATCGTAAACCTTCCCGCTAGCTGAAGGATATTGAACTAACGCTCCAAAAAACTCATTAGAGAATTCAAAATCTTGGTGATTGCCAATTACGAGTTCGATACCAACAGGAATAGACCTGGTTTTTAGCAACGAGATAGTTTGTGGCAACACTTCTTCTGAAACAAAGAATTTTACAACATTATTTTTCTTCTGATTGCGATCGCGTAGTGCAGCGATCAAGGTCATTGCCTCAGCAGCTGCTGTAGCTTCATCTAATAAAGAAGCATTTGCAAGTTCCATCCCGGTAAGGTCACTCACCATGGTCTGGAAATTAAGCAAAGCTTCAAGGCGACCCTGAGCGATTTCAGCCTGATATGGAGTGTAAGCCGTATACCAACCCGGATTTTCTAAAATATTACGCTGAATAACCGCAGGAATTTTTGCCTCATTATATCCTAAACCTATATATGATTTAAAGACTTTGTTCTTAGCTGCGAGTTCGTTGATATGCGTTGCATATTCATACTCACTAAGGGCGGGTGCAAGATTTAAAGGTTTTTTAAGTTTTATTCCGTCGGGAAGAGTTTCATAGATAAGTTGGTCCATATTCTCAACCCCGATAGCTTTCAGCATTTCTTCTTTCTCACTTTCTCTGGGGCCTATATGGCGTAGGGCAAAAACGTCTGTTCTCATAGCAGTTATTAAACGTATTTAAGTTGCGCAAAATTAGTAAACCTCACCTGATTTATATCTTAGTAAACTTCAACTTTTTAAACAAATAATAGACTTATCAACAGGTTCAATTACATTTGTGAAATGAAGTGGTTTACAAAGCTTTTTAATTTCTATATCAATAGCAGTATACACGTAGCATTGGCCGTGTGTGCTTTGACTTTGATTACACTTCAGGAAATAGACAAACCGGTTAGACAAAACCTCATTCTTTTTATTTTTTTTGGCACCATAACCGGCTATAACTTTGTTAAATACTCAGGTGTAGCACGATTACACCATCGCAGTCTTACAGATAGCCTTAAGGTCATTCAGATTTTCTCTTTTATGTGTTTTGCGGCATGGGTTTATTTCATCTTACAGCTTCCGTTCAATTTCCTTCTTCGCTGTGTCCCTTTAGGTTTGCTAACATTACTCTATGCATTACCGGTTTTTCCAAAAAAAAAGAATCTAAGGCGGGTACCCACGCTTAAAATATTTGTAATTGCTGCGGTATGGGCTGGTGCAACAGTTTATTTACCTGTAGTATATCATTCGATTTTATGGGACTGGGACCTGTTTATTGTGCTTTTTCAGCGATTTTTAATCGTTCTCGCATTGATAATCCCTTTTGAAATACGAGATTATAAGTATGATGATGCAGAGTTAGGAACAATACCACAAATTCTTGGTGTGGTGCGAACAAAACTAACAGGTATAGTCCTGCTCATTGGTTTTATAATTCTAGCCTATTTTAAAGATAATCTTAGTTATGATTATTTGTATGCTACGCTTATCATAACCATAATTTTAAGTGTTGTGATATTGCTTACGCGAAAGGAACAATCGAGGTATTTTTCTTCTTTCTGGGTAGAGGGAATACCCATTTTGTGGTGGGTGCTGTATGCGATTATTTAGAAAGTTCTTCTAAAAGACGTTGCCTGAGGATTTTTTTATCTTCCTCGGGCATTTTTTTTACCGTAGTGTTATTGAGTAGTTTGGTAAGTTTATTATTGCGTTTCGTATAATTTCTACAAGCGGGACAATAGGTTAAATGCACTATCAATCCTATCTTCTCTTTTAAACCAGCCTCGCGATATTGACTTTTGTCACACACAAAGCCTGCTTTCTTACAACCTACAAATAATTTAACTCCCATTAAAACCAATTTTTCTCAAGGCAATCTGCGAGAGCTGTTCGAGCTCTGTGAATGATCACCCACAAATTAGACGGTGTGATATTAAATTCATTACAAATGGTTTCAGTATCCTGCCCATCTATCGTTTTACGCCTAAAAATTGCTGCCTGTTTCTCAGGCAATTTATCAAGACAAGCAAAAATAGCAAGACCTAATTCATTATTTTCCATCTCATCTTCTGCGGTCCTGTCATAATTATCTGCTACGCGTTCTTCTAGCCAATCGCCTTCAGACTCGTCATCTGTATAATCAATATGAACCTCTGCCTTTCCTTTTTTAGAATTGATCTTCCTGTAATGATCTATTATCTTTCGCTTTAAAATAGATATAAGCCAGGTGCGTTCACTGGCTTCTCCCTTAAAGTTCTTCATAGATTTTAACCCGGCAAGAAAAGTTTCAGATATAAGATCTTGCGCCACCTCACGATCACTCACCCTAACTATGGTGTAGTTATACAGGTAATCAGAATATTTATCAACCCATTTATGCGGGTCAAGTTGATGGTCTGGCATGGTTAATTAGTAGCAATAAAAATCAAAAATAAGAAAGTTTACCCGTTATTAAGTCTAGCAGCGATAACAATTATTAGCACAACTATAAGCTTAACCTTTGTCGGGTTGTGCAAAGAGTTCTCTATTTTTGTGCGAAATAAGCGCTTACGCGAAAAAAGCATCTGGTGTACGAAAAGAATTTCCCAAATAAACGATACAAAATAACGGCAGAATTTTTAAAAGAAAATATCGCCCATGGTTCTAAAATACTTGATCTGGGGGTAGAAAATCCGTTTACTGCGATCATGCAGGCTCAAGGTTATCAAGTAGAAAACACAAAAGGTGAAGACCTAGATATTGATCTCTCAGCTGCAAATACCCAAGCTGATGTTGTAACAGCTTTTGAAATTTTTGAACATTTGCTTGCACCACTCAATATACTAAGTGCTATAAAAGCAGATAAACTAGTAGCAAGCATCCCGCTTAAATTGTGGTTTGCCCCTGCTTATCGCAGCAAGACAGATAAATGGGACAGGCATTATCACGAGTTTGAAGACTGGCAGTTTGACTGGCTTCTTGAAAAATCGGGCTGGGAAGTGAAAAATCGGAAAAAATTCACAAATCCTACCAAACAATTAGGATTGCGCCCTTTATTGCGCAGTTTCACTCCGCGCTACTATATGGTTTATGCAGAACGTAAAGCATAATGAAATTCTCTATAATTATACCAGCGTACAATGAAGAAGCTTTTATAGCAAAAACGCTCGACTCTTTAGTTGCACAGACGCTGCAGCCACATCAGGTTATACTAGTAGACGACAGTAGCACAGACAGCACAGCGCTTATCGCGAAAGAATACGCAGAAAAACATCACTTCATTGAGGTTATTACACGCAGTTCTGAAGCGATGCATTTACCGGGAAGCAAAGTGATACAAAATTTTAATTACGGACTTCCACATCTTAAAAATGACTACGACATACTCTGCAAGTACGATTCTGACCTCATTTTTCCTGAAAATTACCTCGAAAAAGTGGCAAAAACCTTCCAAAATGACCCAAAAATCGGGATGGCTGGTGGCTTTTGTTACATTGAGAAAAACGGAAATTGGGTTCTGGAAAGTCTAACCAATAAAGATCATATACGCGGTGCACTAAAAGCGTATCGCAAAGAATGCTTCGCAGAAATAAACGGACTCAAACCAGCGATGGGCTGGGATACGATAGATGAGCTACTTGCGCAATATCACGGCTGGAAAATAGAAACTGATGAAAGTCTGCATGTAAAGCACCTTAAACCTACGGGCGCAACTTATTCCGCGAAAGCAAAATATAAACAAGGCGAGGCTTTTTACCGCATGCGCTACGGGTTTTTACTTACGCTAATTGCATCTGCAAAACTGGCTTCAAAGAAGGGAAAATTGCAATTCTTGAGCGATTATCTCAAAGGCTACCGGCTTGCACAAAAGCAGAATCTTCCATTTTTGGTTAGCGCAGATGAAGGCAAATTCATCCGCGATCTACGCTGGAAAAAAATAAGACAGAAATTATTTTAGAGAGAAGAGACCTGTTAGGTTTTGAACAGTTATTTAGATCAAGACCACAAGGTTTTAAAACAATTATAAATACCAAGACCTACAAGGTTTTGAAAACCTTGCAGGTCTCTATTTCAAAGATTATTGTAAAACCTGAGTCAGAACTTTTCCTGTTGTTCCATTTGGGAATTCTATATTTAAAAGCGCTGCAATGGTGGGTGCAATATCTGTAACATAAGTTTCGGTATATGTTTTACCGGCTTTTATTCCGTTACCGTAAAACAGTAAAGGCGCATGCGTGTCATAACTTAAAGCAGTACCGTGAGTAGAACCTTTTGCAGAATAGCTGATGTACGCAGGATCAAGAACTATAAAAACGTCACCGCTTCTCTTCTGGTTAAATCCTTTTTGTACCAAAGCAGCAGTACCATATTCATAATCAGTTTCCTGTAATTGCGTGCGTGTAAAAACCTTATCTACATGATCATATTGCAGTACAAAATTTGCAATATCTTTTTCCAGCTGCTCTTCGTTTATGTTATTTGCAGTGAGTGCAGTGTAACTAAAAAACACCTGATAGTTAGAAATATCTTCTATTAGATCATCCCGATTATATTTAGAAGCGACAAATTCACGTATTGCAGTTGATAATGCGCCGCTGTCAAAATAGCCTGCTGGTATCTTAAGACTGCTTAAATAACCCGGCACATTTACAGCACCGTGATCTGCTGTTAGAAATAAGGTATAATTGCCTCTGCCCACTTTCGCATCAAGTGCTTCAAGTAATTTTTTAAGTTCGAGATCAAGACGTATATAAGTATCTTCAACCTCTTTAGAATTCACACCAAAGTTGTGACCTACATAATCAGTCGCACTGTAGCTCACTGTTAGAAAATCTGTATCTGCATCTGTTCCCAGTTGCTCCCCATCTATTGCAGCCAGCGCAAAATCTGTAGTTAAACTGTTACCAAATGGAGTTGATTTTAAAATATCATAACCCCCGTTGCGTTTGTTCAATTTTGCAAGATCATAAGGGAAAGTTGCTTTTTCTTTACCATTAAAACCTTCTTCAAAATCGTTAAGATCAGGACCGCTTTCAGTATAGGTTTTTATGTCTGCATAAGTATCCCACGGGCGTATATAAGATTTTGCTTTCGCGGAAGCATTAAAATCCTGAACCCATTTAGGAAGTTCTTTCATGTAGTATGTACTGGTAATCCACCTGCCTTCATCTCTGCCATGAAACCAATAAGCGGCATTTGCGGTATGACCCGCTGGCAGAATTGCCCCACGATCTTTTAAAGAAACTCCAATTGTTTTACCGCGCATTTGAGTATGCACGCGATTTTGATCTGTTATCGTTGTGGTTTTCATGCGATGCGGTGACATTTTACCTGCAGCATCAGTAGTACCTACTGATGCTACCGTACTGTCTTCTGCACAATACACTTGTTTCTTTTCAAACTTATTATACCAGTTATTTGATATGATACCATGATTTGCCGGCGTGGTTCCCGTAAATATAGAAGCATGACCGGGACCCGTATATGTGGGAATATAATTATAATGATTATTCTGGCAGTCGTAACCATCATTTATTAAACGATTAAAGCCTCCTTCTCCAAATTTATCACCAAATCTGCTTAAATAATCATATCGCATTTGATCTATCACAACACCAACCACCAATTTAGGTTTTGCCTGTGAATTTTGCGTTTGCGTCAAATTGACCTGAGCATTGGTTTGAATAGCTAAAAAAATGCTAAAAACAAGGGGAAGTAGTCTGCGTAACATAAAGGTATTTGTTTCTTTGCTCAAAAGTACGAGTTCTCTTGGGAAAAAGATTAAGCTAAAGTTAAATACTCTTGCCATCTATTTTTCATATTTTAGCCATTAAGAAAAAAGCTATGAGTTACCTAAAGGACATTGGCCTTTACTTTATAATGATTAAAGGTGTTTTTATCAAGCCTACCAAGTCATCTGTATTGCGCCAATTGATTTTGAAAGAAATAGATGACCTTATTATAGGATCTCTGGGTATAGTTGCTTTTATATCTTTTTTTGTAGGCGGTGTTGTGGCTATACAGACTGCGCTTAATATGGATAATCCTTTAATTCCTAAATCACTTATAGGTTTTGCTTCACGCCAGTCTATTATTTTAGAATTTGCACCCACGTTCATATCTATAATTATGGCTGGTAAAGTGGGTTCTTTTATTACTTCAAGTATAGGGACCATGCGCGTAACAGAGCAAATTGACGCCCTGGAGGTTATGGGTATCAATTCCCTAAACTACCTGGTACTGCCAAAAATTGTAGCCATGCTTTTTTATCCGTTTGTAATAGCTATTTCTATGTTTTTAGGAATAATGGGTGGCTATATCGCCGGTGTTTATGGAGGTTTTACTTCTGGCGACCAATTTATTAGCGGCCTTCAGGACGATTTTATACCCTTTCATCTCGTTTATGCCTTTATAAAGACCTTTGTATTTGCAATGATCTTAGCTACAATACCTGCATATCAGGGTTATTATATGCGTGGCGGCGCTCTTGAAGTAGGTAAGGCAAGCACAACATCTTTCGTATGGACGAGTGTGGCTATTATTCTTGCTAATTATATTATAACTCAACTACTCCTAAGCTAATGATAGAGGTACAGAATTTAAAGAAAGGCTTTGACGGGGAAATGATTCTTAAAGGGATTAGCACCACTTTTGAGAAAGGCAAGACTAATCTCATTATTGGGCAGAGTGGATCTGGTAAAACGGTATTCTTAAAATGTTTGCTTGGTCTTTTTAGACCTACTGAAGGCAAAATATTATATGATGGTGAGGCTTACTCTGAGCTTAACCCTGAAGATCAAAGAAAGCTAAGAGAGCAAATGGGAATGGTTTTTCAGGGAAGCGCCCTGTTTGATTCTATGACAGTAGAAGAGAATATTATGTTCCCTCTACGTATGTTTACTAAACTAAGAAAAACTGAAAGGCTTGATCGCGCTAACGAAGTTATAAAGCGCGTAAATCTTACTAACGCAAATAAGAAACTACCTTCTGAAATTTCTGGTGGAATGCAAAAACGAGTTGCAATAGCAAGAGCTATTGTAAATCATCCTAAATATCTTTTTTGTGATGAACCTAACTCAGGTCTCGATCCTCGTACGGCTACCTTAATAGATAATCTTATACAGGAAATCACTAAAGAGTATGATATCACGACCATGATTAATACTCATGACATGAACTCTGTTATGGAGATAGGTGAAAAAATTGTGTTCTTACAAAAAGGACATCTTGCCTGGGAAGGGACTAAAGATGAGATTTTTAGAACTGATAATGAAGATGTAACGAACTTCGTTTATTCTTCAGACCTTTTCAAAAAAGTAAGAGAATCACTTAATGAAAGTGCAGAAGAATAGTTAGTACTGAGACACTACAAGCGTATCAAGATTATACTTTAGTTTAAGCCACTCCCCTAATTTTCGCTGCTGAGTTGCTCTGTCATTTTGTGCAACTTCTTTATTCCATTTTACCAAAAATGTAGGGATTGTATCAGATTTTTTAAAATCGGTATTGACGATGTTTGAAAAACCAAATCTATCAATACCTTCATAATTTATCTTCACTTCTTTGCTCAGATTTTCAAAAGGAATTGCAGAAGCGCGCAGTTTATTTATCTCTTCTTCAAGTAATAAAATTTGTGAATTCTTATCAGAAAGCGCTTGTTGATTATTCACATACAGATCTTCAAGAATACCTGATTTTACCTGACTGCTTAACTGCTCTGCCATTGCAGAAGATTGATCTGAACCCTGATGTATTTTGAGATCCACATCTGCTAATTCTTGTGATTCTTTAAGTTCTCTTAACCATTCCTGAATCTTGTCCCGTGGCACTAAAGCTCCTATAAGGTAAACATCAATTTGTTTACTCTTGTAATCCTGCGAAAACTTAACAACCTCTGCGCCCTCATAGCGAATAATCGATTCGACAAATTGCTTGGTATCCTGCTCAAATACCTGTTGTTGTAGTAAATTCCAAAAAAGATACACACTTGGTACCATAACAATAATTGCAATTAATGAAGCAAGTTGAGCCGTGCGTTTTCTACGCTTAGAATTAGCATATTTAACTAACGGGAAACCTAATAATTTTGCTACAACGAAAGTAGAAAGTGCTATGAATACCGCATTAATTGAAAAAAGATATAAGGCACCCCCGGCGTAAGAGAAATCCCATACAGCAAGGCCATACCCAACTGTACAGAGTGGTGGCATTAAAGCCGTAGCGATTGCCACACCAAAAATTACACTGGCGATAGTTCCTTTTTTAGTTTTAGCAACAATCAACGCCAGACCACCAAAAATCGCCACTAAAACGTCTAAAATCGTAGGATAGGTACGAGCTTCAAGTTCTGGTGTTAATTCGGTTAACGGTGAAACAGAAAAATATATAGTAGCAGTGAGCACACTGAGTACCACCATTACAGATAAATTGATAAGCGATCTTTTTAAAGTATCGAGATCATTAATAGCTACAGAAAGACCAACCCCCACAATAGGCCCCATTAAAGGAGAAATAAGCATAGCGCCTATCACCACTGCCGTACTACTTACATTGAGCCCAATAGACGCAACAAAGATTGAAAATACAAGAATCCATGCATTGTGACCTTTAAAAGGAATATCTTTTTTAACAGCCTCAATTGTAGAATCACGATCAGTATCACTGCGGATATCAAGTAACTCTGAAAGAAAGCTTTTAATATTCTGCCACAGACTTTGAGCGTCTTTGGTAATATTATCCTTTACTTCAATTTCAGAATTTTTTGGGGAAGAATCGTGCTCCATATCTTATACTAAATCTTGACCATATTGCTCTTTAACCAATTGCCTCATCTTTTTAACCTGCTGTTCCTGGCTTTTAGGCATGATCAATAACACATCATCGTTATCTACAACCACAAAGTCATTTAAACCATCAAGCACGACTACTTTATTCCTTTTGGTTCTAACCAAATTCCCCGAAGAGTGAGAGGCTACTACACGCGCATTAATTATCACATTAAGCTCGACATTCTTATCCATTTTATCATAAAGCGACCCCCATGCACCCAGATCACTCCAGTCAAAACTTGCAGGTATAACTCCTACATTAGCGCTTTTTTCAAGAATACCGTAGTCAATGCTTATATCTTCGGCATCAGGATAGAATTTATCAATAAAATCCTGTTCCTTTTCTGTATTGAGAACTTCAATTCCTTTACTAAAAAGAGCATACATATCGGGAATATATTTTTGAAAAGCCTCTGTAATCGCTTTTACACTCCAGATAAAAATACCTGCATTCCATAAATAATTACCTTGAGCGAGAAATTTCTGCGCTGTCTCATAATCTGGTTTTTCGGTAAATGCAGATACATGTTTTACTTTTTCTTCTCCGGTTTCGTATGCTATATAACCATATCCTGTATGAGGAAAGGTGGGTTTAATACCCAAAGTTACCAGTAATTTGTCAGTTGTTTCATCTGCATTCTGTACTTTACACGCTTTAAAAGCCTTTTTTAAATCTTTCGCGAAAGCTTTCTCATCTTCTATCCAGTGATCGCTGGGTGCAACTATCATTGCCGCATCAGGGTTTACCTTTTGTATTTTTAAAGCAGCCAGCAGTATACAAGGCGCCGTATTACGCATTGCCGGCTCAAGTACAATGTTAGCATCTTTAATCTGTGGAATCTGCTCGTTAACTAAACCCTTGTAACGCTCATTAGTAAGAATAAGAATATTTTCTTCTGGAACTAATTGTGATATGCGACTGAATGTGCGCTGAATTAAGGTTTCTCCCGCACCCAGTATATCATGAAATTGTTTTGGAAATTCCATTGTACTTAAAGGCCAAAAGCGAGAGCCTACACCCCCAGCCATAATAACTGCGTAATAATTTTGGTTTTTAGTCATATCTTCTAGTATTCTAGATTAGTTCTACTTCTGCGTTAGGTTGAAATAAATAGATTTTCCCGGTAGCAGTCTCAGTACATTCAAATCGCTTCACACGTTTAGCTCCTTTTTTAAAAATCTTACCATTATAAATTCTAAAAAGGCTACCCTGAGGTATTTCAAATATAAAGTTTTTATCGTTCGCCGGGTCAAATTGTTTTAAAGCCAAAGAAAGTCTGGCATCTGTGTCGCTACTGGCTGTGGGGTTTTTAAAATGTCTGGCAAGATATGGGAGTATCTGCGACGGAAATATTTCCGGTCTTAAAAATGGCAGCATTAATTGCTGAAAAGTATGCTTCCACTCTGCCCCATGAGGCTTAATTCTGGCTCCGTATTTTTTAAAAGCAACCAGATGAGCTATTTCATGAATAAGGGTTATTAGAAATCTGTAAGAATTGAGATTAGTGTTGACCGTGATCTGGTGCCCCCCATCTGGCAGACGCCTGTAATCACCATGCCTTGTCACTCTTTCATTAACTATCTTTAAATGGATTCCCAGATTTTTGATAAGTTCAAAAATTGGTTCTACTGCTTGATTAGGTATATAATTAGCAAGTACTTCCTTCATACATTAAGGTGTGGAAGCAGATACCTGAAGTACCTTTCCGTTATAGTATTTATTACCGGTTAAAGCAAAATCGCTTATATAATCTGCCATTTCTTCTGCTGTTAAAGGGGCTTTGTAACCCGGAAAAGCTTCTTCAAGCATTTCGGTCTGTACTGCTCCTAATGCCAGCGTATTAAATGCAATATTACTCTCTTTATATTCTTCTGCCAATAATTCAAATAATGTAATTACAGCACCTTTACTGGAGCTGTAAGCGGCCAGACCCGGAAATTTCATACTTCCCTGTATTCCACCCATACTGCTTACTGCAAGGACATGAGAATGTTGTTTTAAAAATGGCAACAACTCTCTTGTTAAAGCAGCTACCCCAAAAACATTCACCTCATAGATTCTTGCAAATTCTGATGAGCTAATTTCTTCAAAGGGTTTGTTGAGTAATGCCCCGGCATTGTGAATTAATATGTCTACAGACTCCCATTTATTCTTAACAAACTGTACAACATCTTGTATATCACCTTCACTGGTAATATCAAAAGGAATGGCAACAACATTGGCTAGGTTCAATTCCTTGATACGCTCGGCGTTTCTTGAAAGAGCGAGAACATTAAAACCTTGCTGACTAAACGTTTTAACCAACTCATAACCTATCCCTCTACTGGTTCCTGTGACAATAATATTCTTTTTACTCATTCCACTCAATTTCCTGTTCTGCGCTATTAACCATACCTTCTACACCCGGAATAAGATTATTTATCACTTTTGCCATAAATTCAAAATCCATTTTATCTGCTTCATCACCTACTTTATGATAATAGTCAAAATTTGTAAAATCGAAACTTGACACAGTCTGTGCCGGCATTTTGAAGGCTTCATAAAAGGAATAATTATCGCTGCGCTTAAACAGATTATATTGTTGTGCCTGCGGCAGAAAACCCATCACTTTACGACCGGAATATTCATTGAATTTATCTGCCATATTTGAATTGTTATAACCAGTCAAATAAACCAGAAAATCCTTATTCTGCATAGGAACACCCATCATCTCTATATTAAACATTGTATAAAGATCCAGACCCTCATCTTTTAATCTCTGTGCTAAATGCTTTGACCCAAGAAGGCCCATTTCTTCACCCGCATACAGCGTGAAGATCATACTGCGTTTATTATTTTTCGCTTTAGCGAAATATTTTGCTAGTTCTATCACAGCAGTCGTCCCAGAAGCATCGTCATTAGCGCCATTTGCGATCGTATCACCATCTACTGCCTCTGCAGTACCAATATGGTCATAGTGAGCTCCTATAATCACAAATTCATCTTTTAGTTGTGGGTCTGTTCCCGGAATCATACCTACGATATTGAAGCCCTTTTTGCCTTTTGCATCAAAATCGTCTCTATAGGTCGAAAAATAGGGTTTTATACCACTTTTTTCAAACTGCTTCGTAATATATTCAGCAGCTTTCTCTATCCCTTCACTTCCTGTTGCACGACCCTGAAGTTCATCTGAAGCTAGATAGGTGAGATGTTTTTTTACATCTGCAGATTTCACTATTTGCTTTACAGGTTGGCTTGATTGAGCTGATGAAGAATTGCTAGATGCTGCAGCGGTTGAAACGGTATTCACATTAGATTGAGACGCGGCATTGGCATCAACTTCTTTTATTTCGCCTGAGCTGCCACAAGCAAATAGGCTTAATAACAAGCCGGAAAGGATTATTTTTTTCATTCTTCTAAGATAAAAAAATCCCATCGGTAGGCGATGGGATTTATATTAAATTCTAGTACTTACTATTAAGCCAGCATTAAAACCGGATTCTCAATATACTTCTTCAGGGTTAGTAAAAATTCTGAGCCAGTTGCCCCATCTACAGTTCTATGATCACAAGCTAGTGACAAGTTCATCTTGTGACCCACTACTATCTGACCGTTCTTAACAACAGGTTTTTCTATGATCGCACCTACTGAAAGTATAGCAGAATTAGGCTGATTTATAATTGAAGTGAAGTGCTTAATACCGTACATACCAAGATTAGAAATGGTAAAAGTACTGCCTTGCATTTCTTCGGGCTTTAATTTCTTATTACGTGCCTTTCCTGCTAGATCTTTCACTTCTGCATTGATCTGCTGAAGTGACTTTTCATTAGCAAAATTAACTACCGGCACTACAAGACCATCTTGTACCGCTACAGCAACACCCATATGAACATGATGATTAAGACGCATCTTATCACTAAACCATTGTGAGTTTACCTGAGGATGCTCTTTTAAAGCGAGCGCTGTCGCTTTTACCACCATATCGTTATAAGATATTTTGGTTTCTGGCAACTGGTTGAATTGAGCACGGAAAGCCATAGCATTCTCCATATCAAATTCAACATTTAGATAGTAATGCGGTGCAGTGAATTTAGATTCACCCAGACGCTTAGCAATCACCTTACGCATTTGAGAATTGCTTATCTCATCATAACTTTCTTCACCTGTAGGAGCAAACTGTAAAGATGCACCACCGGCAGAAGGGGTGTAATTTTCTATATCGTGACGTACAATACGACCATTATCTCCAGAACCTTTTACTTTAGAAATATCTATACCTTTATCTTCAGCTAGTTTTTTTGCTAATGGTGACGCAAAAATTCTACCTTCTGCTGTTGAAGAAGACTTCGCCTCACCAGCCATTTTTGAAGAATCAGTTTCTTTATTCTTTAGTTCTTCTTTCTTTTCCTCTTTTTTAGACTCTTCTTTCTTAGTTTCTGGTTTTTCAGCCTTTTCCTCCGATTTTGACTCTTCTTTGGCCGATTTTTTAGGTTCTGCCTTAGAAGCTCCTCCAGATTTAAAACTCTTTAATATACCTGAAACATCTGTTCCCTCTTCGCCAATAATAGCGAGAAGTGAGTCTACTTTTGCAGATTCACCTTCTTGTATACCAATATGTAGAAGTGTTCCTTTGTAAAAAGATTCAAACTCCATCGTTGCTTTATCTGTCTCGATCTCAGCAAGAATTTCTCCTTCTTCTACCTTATCTCCCTCTTTTTTCAACCATGAAGCAACTGTTCCTTCCTCCATCGTATCACTTAGGCGAGGCATTTTTACTACTTCAACCCCTTCAGGAATTTCACCTTCAGATTCTTCACCGCTGCCCTCATCTTCAGACTCATCTACATCATCAGCACCTTCTCCAGATTCAGTTTCTTCTTCCGCTTCAGCGGTATCATCTTCTGCTTCTTCTTCCGCTTTAGAATCTTCAGAACTTTCATCGCCGTTTAACAGACCTGATATATCTTCACCTTCTTCGCCAATTATGGCCAGAAGAGCATCAACTTTAGCCGTTTCACCTTCTTGTATACCAATATGAAGCAGAGTTCCTTCATAAAAGGACTCAAACTCCATCGTTGCTTTATCTGTCTCTATTTCTGCCAGTATATCGCCTTCTGAAACCTTATCTCCCTTTTTCTTTAACCAGGAAGCTACTGTTCCTTCTTCCATTGTATCGCTTAGGCGGGGCATTTTTATTACTTCTGCCATAGTTATTCTGGTTTATGTGATAAGAATGGATAGTTTTCCTGATCGTAAACTACGTCATACATTAAACTTGTATCTGGAAAATCGCTTTCATCTGCGAACTTTTCGCATTCAGAAACCCGTTTTTTCACACGTTTATCAATATTCTTTATCTCTTCTTCGCTTGCAAAGCTTTTCTCTAGAAGTATCTCTTTAACCTGAGTTATAGGATCAATTTTTTGATATTCTGCAACCTCTTCTTTTGTTCTGTATTTTTGAGCATCACTCATGGAGTGGCCACGGTAACGGTAAGTTTTCATCTCTAAAAACGTAGGCCCGTCACCTCTTCTTGCCCGCGCAATAGCTTCATCTAAAGCTTCTGCAACTGCTTGAGGGTTCATAGCATCAACCGGGCCGCATGGCATTTCATAACCAAGACCAAGTTTCCAGATATCTTCATGGTTTGCAGTACGCTTAACAGACGTCCCCATCGCATAACCATTGTTTTCTACACAGAAAACAACAGGAAGCTTCCAGGTCATCGCCATGTTAAAAGTCTCGTGAAGTGAACCTTGACGAGCAGCACCGTCACCAAAAAAGGTGAGAGTTACTGCATCTCTTTTAAAATACTTATCTGCAAAAGCAAGACCCGCACCTAAAGGTATTTGACCACCTACGATACCATGACCACCGTAAAAACGATGCTCTTTAGAAAAGATATGCATAGAACCTCCCAAACCTTGAGAAGTACCGGTTTTCTTTCCATATAATTCTGCCATTACACGTTTAGGATCAACTCCCATACCTATAGGCTGAACGTGGTTTCTATAAGCGGTGATCATCTTATCTTTAGACAGATCCATCGCATGCAGAGCACCAGCAAGAATAGCTTCCTGACCATTGTATAAATGGAGAAAACCTCTTACTTTTTGCTGTATATATACTTGTGCTAATTTGTCTTCAAACTTTCGCCAGAAGAGCATTTCTTCATACCAGTTAAGGTATACATCTTTGGTAATTTCTTTCATCAAACTTGGTTTATCGATACACCATGACGCTCAAAAAAAGCGAATAACAAAAATAGCATAAACAATAAGAATCCTGAAAGCGTTTCCTAAAAAATAAATAAAAGCTTACAAGTAGTCCTGAGTAAACAATAATGGAAGAAGATTCTCCAGTGAATGGCTTTTTAATACCTTACCAGATTCACCCATAAAATACAATTTAATAGGCTTCTTTTGCTTAACCTCATATTCTGCTATTGCCTGTCTGCAGGCACCGCAAGGTGGTATGGGAGTCAATGTGGGTTTATTTTTAGCTTTCGCTGAAATGGCGATCGTATCAATATTTACATTGGGATAATTTGCACCCGCATAATAAATAGCTGTACGTTCTGCACACAAACCTGAAGGATAAGAAGCATTTTCCTGATTACTACCTTTTACCACTTCACCATTTTCAAGAAGAATGGCGGCACCTACATGAAATTCTGAATAGGGAGCGTAAGCATTATCTCGAGCTTCAAATGCAGCACTCATAAGTGATTGAATCTCTGCCGAAAGTTCGTCTAAACTATCATAAACTTCCAGATCTGACTCAATTTTAATTTTTTTCATAGGCTAGTATTCGGTGTATTCGTCTCCAAACCCAAAGGTAATACCAAAACGAAGTGTATTCTCTAGTGGATTTCTCACATTTGAAGTTGAGAACAAATATGATACATCTATATCTATTGTAGTGTATTTAAAGCCCAGACCTAAGGTTGCAAATTTCCTGCTTCCTTTCATATCGCTCTCATTAAAGTAACCTGTACGCAGTGAGAAAGCGTCGTTATAAACATATTCTGCACCTAAAGACCAGGTAACCTCTTTTATCTCCTCACTAAAACCGTCCTGAGCATCACCAAATGATTTAAATATCCCGTTAAAGAAACCTATATCATTATAAAGCTGCGCATCTTCAGTATCATAAACTCCGTCACCATTAAGATCACCCGGAGAAGGAACTAGCAGTTTATTAAATTCTAAACCTACATTTATAGTATTATACGGGTCAAGTATAAAATCAAAACCACCACCTAATCTTAAGTTAGTGGGAATAAAATTTTCCTGACCGGCATCATCGTATTTTATTTTAGGACCAATATTAGAAATATTGAAACCTGCGTGCCATCTCCCGTCAAAATCATTGTAAACTATAGCTTCAGATTGATAATAACCAGCAATATCTACCCCAAAAGATCCTGCTGCTGAAGCATCTCCGTTAGTATCCGGAATCCTTAAATCACTGCGTAAATAACGACCGGCTACAGCCATAGAGAATTGATCGCTTAAACGTAATGAATAAGAAAGGTCAAAAGTAAATTCATTAGGTTTTTCTGTAATCCCTAATTCGTCTGCTGTTTGTCTTAATTCTACTTCACCAAGGCTAAAATATCTAAAACTCGCTCCTACAGCGCTTCTTTCATTAAGCCTGTTATAATAGGTAAGTTGACCAAGAAATATATCATTAACTAATTGACTCAAATAAGGAGTATAGTTTACACCCACGCCTTGCGACTGCTCAATAAAAGCATATTTTGCGGGATTCCACTGTTGTGAATATGCGTCTGGGCTGGTGGCGACACCCTGCTCACCCATACCTGCAGAACGAGCATCTGCGGCTATTAATAAAAAGGGAACTCCTGTTGTTATTACTCTGCTTTCCTGATTATCCTGCGCATTAATTGCATTGCTTCCAAAAATAGCAGCAAGAGTAACAAATAGAATAGATTTTCTCATTTTCAAGTATAGGACTTTAAACAAATATATATTTTAATGATTACAGGATGACCAGTTTCTCAAATTTTTCAACCTGCTTATTGGTTAACGTAGATTTTACGGTAATCTTATATACATAAACACCTTTACCAATTCTGTCACCAAAGTCATCGCGACCATCCCAGGTTATCTCTCGTGACAGAAAGCCAGAGGTTACAATATTCTGATTTATAGTTTTAACAACTTTACCACTTACGGTAAAAATCTGCACTTGTACATCAAGCGGTTCAAAAGGTCTATTATGGTTAAACCAAAATTCAGTATAATTTACAAAAGGATTGGGATAATTAAGAACATTTTCTAATTCTATATCATCATCACCGGCAACCACAAACTGAAGATCAACGGTAGAAGAATTGTTATACGTATCCCACGCTTTAATGGTAACCGTATGCAAACCCGGCTCGAGATCTCTTAATTTACGTAACGCAGTACCTAAAGAGAAGTTATCTACATCACTCTCATAAAAATCATTAAGTATAATAGGATTTGTCTCATCGCCGTCAAGAATAGCAACAAGATCATGACCTATCCCGCTCGAGGTATTTATCCCGTTTACATCTTCCAGTTTAACTAAAAGAAAGGGTGATGTGTTTGTAATACCGCCATTAACAAAGCTCTCATCATTCATATAGGCTTTAATAATGGGTCCTTCATTATCTTCTGGGGCGTTTTCATTTAAACCTCCCACGATTATCTCATTATTTACTCCCGTATTATCCTCCAGCACTCCTTCTCTTTCTGAATAAAAACTAATTCTTCCATTTCCGTAGGGAATAGTGGCATCTTTTGGAACAACAAAATCAAAACTAAATTTTCCATTATTTACAGATGCCTGGCCGCGATAAAGAATATTTCCTAAAGTTTGAAAATCGAGTATTAACAATTCACCATTTGATCCTGTTGTACCGTCATTACCCAAAGTTTGCCTGTCTATATTCTTATCATATATAGTGGCTGCCAACGTACCTGTATAATCTGAAAGCAAATTCCCTTCAGGGCTTACTACTTCACCTGTTATGTTAACTCGTCCTAACGCTTTAAGCGTATCTATACTTTGTGTGATAGGAATTTCATTTATAGCAGTTAATCTTATATCCGGTTTCGCAAAAGCGAGCTTCATGGCAGGATCACCTATATAGAAAATAACGCGGCGTTTAGAATCACTGATCCTATTTTTAGTTTCTCGCAAATTCTCTGCAACGCTTCGTATATCGTTTGTGCCATACGCAAAAAGATTAGCGGCTAGTCGCTCATTAAAAGTCACACCCAGACTTACTGATATTTCACGCGTAGTTGCCACTAAACCTACAGCACCACCGTTAGCATTCCAGAATAACTCCTCGCCGGCCGCAGGCCGGGTTGGGTTATCAAAGCGTGTAAATTCACAGGTTACCGTTACTATTACCGGCAGGCGCTCTTCATTATTGAGATTCTGTACATTCTGTCTGGTAAAAATATATTCTGAAGCAAGAGCATCTTCACCACCATGACCCAGATACGTTACCACAAGAGCACCCACTTCTATAGCGTCTGATATCGCATCATTTACCTGCGGGTAACGATCACCACCAGCAGATGACTGCTGCTCATAGCTGTCGCTGTGTATTTTTATAACATTTACAAATGGTTTTTCCTCATGAATTCTATCTCCTAATCGATCTAGAGTAGTTTGCAATTCTGTATGTTCCCATGCAAAATCTACGTCGTCTGAGATCAACACAAAATTATTGCGCCACCTCCCGTAAGATGTGCGCGTGTCATAATTAATTATTTTATCTACAACTTCATTTGCCAGCTGTGGATTATCTGCCAGAATGCGCCCTATTGCAATATCAAGCATATCTGAACCACCACTTCCTGCTGGGCTGCTACCTTCAAGAATACCTTCACCGGGATCTAAACACCCGTAAAAGTCATCGCTCATAAAACTTTGCGATTCAGAAAAGCTGTAGTATGTATTAAATGTGGGTATTATATTATTGTTCCCCGAAATTCTGTCTTTATAATCTATAGAAGTATCCCCAAAAAGACAGAGATATTTAAGTCTGTTTTCACGAGTGGACGCGTTATCATATACGTAACGCACAAAATTGCGAATGGCGCCTATATCTTCGGTTCCTGAATTGAACTCATTATATATTTCGCGCAGCGTAACTACTTTTACATTTAGATTTCTATAATCTCTATTGTGCTGGGCTAATTTTTCGGCCTGACCTTTTAAAAGGTCTGAAGTGATCATTAAATAATCTACATCTTCAAAGCCATTTGCACCGTTAAAAATCGTCCCTTTTAGATTTTGATTAGCGACCCTGGTATTTCCATTTTCAATTAAAGGCTCGTAAAAGTCATTGGGATCTATAGCCACATAATTACGCAAAACCCCCAGTTGAGCTTTAAAGCTTATTGTAGATGAACTTTCTGTATTGTCTATATAAGTAACAGATGAAGGATTTGTAACATCCCAAATCTGCGTAAATTGAGCAGCACCACTTACTGTGTACTCACCTATACCTATAGAACTGGCAGAGCTATTTTTATGAAAAGCCAATTGCGTTCCCGCTCCTTTAAGTTCGCGCACCGCCTCTAAAGCAATAAAATCAAGATAACCCACACTAGAAGGATCGCCGTTATTTAGGTAATTTAGACCGATATCTACCGCAGAACTACCGATTTTTACAGGGGGATAATTTGACTGACTTTTAAAAGTATCATAAAAATTATCTCTTGCCAGAACAGCATCAGTTATTGGCGCAAGCTCAATTGTTCCACCGGATTGATTATTTATTGTAAACTCAAAAGAAGTTTGAGAATCTGAAATTGCCGCAACGTATATTCTAACCTTCACAGGTTCTGACTGTATCAGATTAGGAAAGTTAAACTTAAAATGCTGCTCGTTCTCAAAATCAAAGCGCTCACCAAACCATCTCCTGCCCAGCCGCAAAAGATTCTCTGTATCTACCTCATGAAACTGATAATCATCAAAAGTAGTTATGGCTTCTGTGGCATTAGCTTCAGGCTGCTGCATGGGCGCTATTCGCTTTCCCGCAGAACCGCTGGCAGTTATAAAATAATATGACCTGTCGTCATATGCATTCACGTGCGTTTCACTTTCAGCATTATAAACACGGGTGCCTTCCCCATAGAATAAAACATAATCTTCATTATCAAAAGAACCATCTTCACCGCCTATGACCTCAATTGCAAGTTCACGCGGATCAAAAAGTGTATTATCTTCATTTTTTAGCGGGAGCATCGCCCCGCCGTTACCATAGATCTTGATCGTTTCAGGATTGATCGCATTTACGTTCATCCCGAGATCGCTTAAAAAACGACGATCTATTTTAAATACGCCGGTAGTGTCTACATAGAATTTATAAAAATCTCCGCTCGCCAGCACAGAATTAGACTTTGGAATATCATCTATTAAAGTTGCGGTTCTTTGCTGCGCTGTGGCTGCCAAACCATAGTTTACTGTAAAAGCTGTCACCCTTTTATAAATGCCGTTGTCATTAATTATGGGAGAAAGAGACACAGTGGCAAAAGTTTCACCTCTGGCTATTGATTTAGTAATATTAAAATCGGCCGTTTTAGGTATAAAATCGGGATTTAGGTCCTTTAATTCGGAAGTAGAAATCGTTTCATAGCTAATTTCAGAAATGCGCGCGCCTTTCGGCGAAAAATTCTGAGTCTCCTTCCATTGATTATAATAGCGTATTCCTTCACTTTCAGAATATGAAAAATTCTCGGCATCAAAACCGGGAACTTCCACACGCTTTTCTGATGTTGAAACATTTACAGCATCCTTCCACACTATCGTAAACCGTTTATTCTGGCTGTAAGCACTTATAACAAAGACACAGGTGAGAATGAAAACAAGAGCTTTTTTCATCTATCTTTTAACGCAGTTCATTTTTAGAAAGTATAAATGTAGTATTTCAGATTTTGATAAAAAGACAATAATAAAGAAAGATTTGCAGCGTTAGTTAAGTGCTAAACGCTATAATATACTAAATTAGCGGTTTGTATGCAGCAATATCAAGTTGTAAATTAGACTGTATTGACTATATTGCAGACCCAAATTTGCTATAAATAACTTAATAAACATGAAGAAAAACTTTGTGAACAGAACTCTTGTTACTGCGCTTGCAGCACTCACACTCGCATCTTGTGGGAAGAGCAACGACTACAAGAATACTTCTCGTGCCACTGGGTGGAATATTGATGGTAGAGACGGTGGTTTTAAAGCCGCTACAGACTATCAGGAGCAGCCTAATGCGCCAGGCCTTGTCTTTATTGAAGGTGGTACTTTTACAATGGGTCGTGTGCAGGATGATGTTATGCATGACTGGAACAACACCCCTACTCAACAACATGTACAGTCTTTTTACATGGATGAAACCGAGGTTACAAACCTAATGTACCTTCAATATCTCGATTATCTTAAGAAGGTATATCCTCCAGAAGAAAGCAAATACAGAAACATTTATTATGGTGCGCTTCCTGATACTTTAGTGTGGCGTAACCGTCTTGGTTTTAATGAGACCATGACAGAAAACTATCTGCGCCATCCTGCGTATGCTAATTACCCGGTTGTAGGGGTTAGCTGGATACAGGCAGTAGAATTTAGTAAATGGAGAACAGACAGATATAATGAGTTGATTCTTGAACAAAAAGGCTACACTGCTAAAGGTGCTAAAAATGATTACGATGCAGAATCTACTTTTAGTACTAACACGTATTTAAATGCTCCCAGCTTAACATATGGCGGTCAGGATGAATTAATACGTGGTGGTAGAGAGTCTGAAAGAAGAGAGAAAAACAATACTCCACGCGCAAGTAATGACAATCCAGATGCTTCTACAGAAGCTACAGATATTTATGTGAGACGTGAAGACGGTATTCTTTCTCCAGGTTTTTATAGATTACCTACAGAAGCAGAATGGGAATATGCGGCACTTGGCTTAAGTGATCTTAGAGAATACAACGTATATCGTGGTCGCAAAAAATATCCATGGGACGGTGCTTACACGCGTTCTGGCGATAGAAAAGACCGTGGAGATCAACTGGCCAACTTTAAACAAGGTAATGGTGATTACGGTGGTATAGCCGGGTGGTCTGATGATAATGCAGATATTACTGCTGAAATTAAATCATATGCACCTAACGATTACGGACTTTATGATATGGCCGGAAACGTTTCAGAATGGGTGGCAGATGTTTACAGACCAATCGTAGATGATGAGTTTAACGACTTTAACTACTACCGTGGTAACGTTTACACGAAAAATGCAATAAATCCTGACGGAACTGTAAAAGTGGTTACAACAGATGATATTGTTTACGACACCCTTGAAAATGGTAAAATTGTAGCTCGCAACCTTCCTGGTGAGATCTTACAAGTTCCTGTTGATGAAAATGACACTTACCTAAGAACACAGTTCTCACAGAGTGATAACCGTGATTACAGAGATGGAGACAAACAATCTTCACGCTATTACCAGAGCTTTGCAGACGCATCTTCTGATGAAGATCGTATGTATGACTCTCCTATAAATAAAGTAGAAGCAGATAGCGTAGGCACATTAAAAGAATATGACAAGAGCAACACAAGAACGACACTTATCGATAATGAAGTGCGCGTTTACAAAGGTGGCTCATGGAGAGATCGTGAATATTGGTTAGATCCTGCACAACGCAGATACCTGCCACAGATCATGGCTACAGACGATATAGGTTTTAGAAATGCGATGTCAAGAGTAGGCTCTAAATCAAGAGGCAAGAAAAAAGCCCGCAACTAATAAAAAGATTTTATAATTTTAAATGCCCTATTGCAATCGCATAGGGCATTTTTTGTATCATAATAGCAATGAACATTCAAGATCTACATTCACTCTTTTTAAAAAGTACAGGAGTTTCTACAGACACCAGAAAAATAGAAACTGGTAATATTTTTTTCGCTCTAAAGGGCGAAAATTTCAACGGTAACATTTACGCAAATAAGGCATTGGAAGCTGGTGCAGCCTGGGCAATAGTTGATGAAAAAGAATACGCTCAGAACGATAGAACGGTTTTAGTTGAAGATTGTCTCAAAACTTTACAAAACCTCGCAAAACACCACAGAAATCGGTTAAAAACGCCAATTATCGCACTCACCGGCAGTAACGGAAAAACCACCACAAAAGAGCTAATAAACGCTGTTTTAAGTCAAAAATTCAGCACTGTTGCAACACTTGGTAACTTAAATAATCATATTGGGGTTCCCCTCACTTTGCTGCGCTTGACCCAAAAAACTGAAATTGGTATTATTGAAATGGGCGCCAATCATTTAAAGGAGATAGAACAACTGGCAGAAATAGCTGCACCAGATTATGGCTACATCACAAATTTTGGCAAAGCGCATTTAGAAGGTTTTGGCAGCAAAGAAGGTGTTATTAAAGGCAAAAGCGAACTCTACGCTTACTTAAAATCTAATAACAAGACTTTGTTTATCAATAGTGATGACCCTATACAGTTAAAAGAAACCAGCTATAGTAAAACGTTTTCCTTTGGCACAAAAGCAGGCAATGATATTGTGATTAAATATGTTGATGCAAATCCATATGCAGCGATAGATGTCAAGTCGCATTTAATAGAAAGTAATCTCATAGGCTCATACAACGCCACAAATATAGCCGCAGCCGTCGCTATAGGCAATTATTTTGAAGTACCGGCAGAAGCTATTCATAAAGCAATAGCAGAATATACTCCCACAAACAACAGGTCTCAAATTATTCAAAAAGGAAATAATACAATTATTCTTGACGCTTACAATGCAAACCCTACAAGTATGCAGGCGGCTTTGCAGAATTTCGCGAAGCTAAAATCAGGTTATAAAACTGTGATTTTAGGAGATATGTTTGAACTGGGATCTGCTGCAGAAGAAGAGCATGAGGCAATAGTAGAACTGGCTATTTCAATGAATTTTGATAAGATAATTTTGCTTGGGAGCAACTTTTATAAAGTCCAAAAAACTGCTTCAAATATGGAGAAATATGACACATACACCGATTTTTCATCCAGAATAAATAAAGAAAATTTAATTAAAAACTCAGGTCATATCCTAATTAAAGGATCGCGAGGTATGGCTCTAGAACGTGTTTTAGATTTGCTCTAAAATTAACCTCTTCCTAAACCACCGGCATTACTTCTACCTCTATTCTCTGAATTTTTAGGTAAATTTACAGACATTTCAAACCAGCCTTTCTTTGGTATATACATCAGTGTCATAGAGTCATTAGAAGAAATCACTCTGTCTTCATTGCTAATAAGATGAATATTACCTAAACCATTTTTAACAGTGACGGCTTTGTACCCGGGGCGGCCAGAAAGAGTAAGAATAGCATTATCTTCTATCCCAGCCTCACTTTCACCTTTATAATTATTGATTGAACTCAGCACTGGCTCATCGTTATTAAAAACTTCAATGTATGAGTTAATATATGATATACTGCCATTTTTTACCTTGTAATTTCTACCTACAGTATATGTTATATAGGATTTGCCTTTTTCTAATTTATCTGCAGATGGATATGTGTTATTAGCAATATCAATGTTGCTGTAATTGGCATAAATACGATCAAAGTTGAAAATTGTTTTAAACTTGACGGGGCCGGAAATATCAAATTTCACATTGCGCACTGATAAACCGTTAGCATCATGAATGTCAAAAAAGCTATCATAAGCTTCTCTTGCCCCAAAATTACCACCATCAAACTCTATGTTTTTTGAGCGGCTTCCTTCAATGAGAACTTTTCCGTTTTCAAAATTGACATTATAAAATGATATACTTGAAGCATGTTTAAGATGAACCGAGTTACCTATAGGTTTCCCGTCATTATTTATGATTCCGCCAAAAACGCGTAAACGCATGGGTTCCTTACCTGAAGCACTCGTACCCACATAAAAATTATCATATTTACTTACATCTGCGAGTCCGTTCTTGATAATAGAAGAATTTCTGATGGTCGTCTCAATCACCAAACCACATAAATAAAGTCCGCCTTTATTATTGTATTGTATCTGGGTATTTTCTATATGCAGATTTTGCACAAAGTTCATCTGTCCCACAAAATCATCTGCTTCAACATAAACTGCTTCTGCTGCATTATGCTCTATGACGCAATTTTTAATAATTGGTCTGTCAATATACAATTGATCTTTATCTGCGACTATGTTGATACCTCGCGATTTAACGAAAGTCTTAGGTGCATTACCAATTCTTAAATTCTCAACAACGGCATCGTAGTTATGACGCTGGTCTGTATTATTAGTATTCCAGTTTATAATAGGATTATCTGTAAATGGTTTTAACCATGTAGTCTGTGGTGATTTCCCTTTTAATGTAACGCCTCTTTTAAGTTGTACGTTCACGAGATACTTACCACTAGGCACCATCACCTCTCCGCCTTCCCAGTTATTAAATGCGTAATCTATAGCATTATTAAAAGCTTCACTATCGTTAGTTTTATCATCGCCTTTGGCTCCAAACCATTTAACATTAAGATCATCATGCTCAATAATGCGCACCCATCTTCCCTGTCTTAAGCCCTCTACCTCAATTGTTAATGCCCCGTCACCTGGTTTGTTATTTTTTGCATCCCAATAAAATCTACCACCACCGCCATCACCAGGAGAATAGTAACCTAAAACGTCTACTATTTCATCACTTTGAGCCGATTTTAAGCTCTGAGGGCGGGTTTTTAATTCGCTTATAGATTTATATGGAGTTTCCTGATAAGCTAAAGTAGGGGCCGTTTTCGCTTTAAGCGAAATTGTAGCTACTGCTGCGAAATTAAATCCGCCGCTCAAAAGGAAAATTAGAATGAATATAGAATTAAGAATGCTTCTCATGTTTTAGGATCAAATGTGTGGTAAGCTAATTGAAATTATCTTCAAATAGTTAACCTGCTAAACAAGTATAATCATATTGAATAACTTACAAAAACATAATATGGTATATAATGAAAACTCTTATAGCTATATTTTGTCTCCTTAAAACAAAAAACCCTTACAAGTCTTTGACTAATAAGGGGGTTTTGAAATTTAAGTGGGTCATACTGGATTCGAACCAGTGACTTCCACGTTGTCGACGTGACACTCTGAACCAACTGAGTTAATGACCCTTTGCTAAAGCTAGAAAAGTGCAGTACACATGCACTAATTATTGTACAAGACTGTAAATATAATTGCAGAAATACCAAGTCTACAAGAAAAATTTTAATTAATATTTTTATATTCTTGAATACACAAAATACATCCCTATTTCTCCTTTTCCCTTAACCTGAATTTTGCCACGATATGTAAATTCAAAGTCATCACAGTCTTTGATAAGGTCATATGTAGAAGTGGATATATTTACTTTTTCCATTTGGCTATAACTCTCCATTCGCGAAGCGGTATTAACTGTATCTCCCCAGATATCGTATTGAAATTTAGTTAAACCAACAATCCCGGCTACAACGTCGCCCGTATTAATCCCTACGCGCATACGGTAAAAGGTATCTTCAGCACCAGATTCTCCACCTTTGCTCTTCACGTATGCCTGCATCTCGATAGCTGCTTTTACTATATTTATACAAGCTTCTTTTGTATTTCCTTCCATTCCGCCAGCAGCCATATATGCATCTCCTATTGTTTTTATTTTCTCCAGATCATACTTTTCTATAATTCTGTCAAATTTGGTAAAACACTCCTGAAGCCGCGAGACCAGTTCCTGAGCCTCCATATTTTGAGCATATTGTGTAAAATTGACAAAATCTGTAAAAACTATGGTAACATTAGTTAGTGATTGCGCATTAGACTGACCATTTTCTTTGAGCTCATTTGCAATTTGAAGAGGTAAAATATTGAGCAAAAGTCGGTCTGATTTTACTTTTTCCTTTTCAAGTTCATGCCTGCTGTTTTCTATATCTCTTGTACGCTCAAAAACTTTAGCTTCAAGCTCTTTATTGTAATTATCAAGTTTTTGATTGGCTTTTTCTAGATTAGCATACAAATGAAAATTAGAAACTGCCGCCTTTATAAAGCCGCCCATAACATCAAAAAGCTCCAAATCTCCAGGCAATAGCGGTGGATAAAATGGTCGCGCCTCTTTTTCTCTTCCGGCAATAAGCCAACCTTCTATCCCAGCTCTTGTTTTTATAGGCGTACCAACAAGATAGGGTAATAGCAATCGCTCACATAATTCTTTATGATGCTCTTCTTTTTTAGTTGCCTTATTGAATAACAAATGTGGATCGTCAAGAGCGTTTATTAACGAAAAATCAAAAGGTTGCTTGAGGTTTCTGCGAGACTCGTCCTTAGTGTAGCCCAAATGATAACTGACGAAAAATGAATTGGCTTTATCACGCCAAAGCACAACCGCACGGTCCATTTTTAAGCGAGTAAGAATAAGTTGTAGCGTAGAATTATGGAAATCATCAAGATTAAATTGAGCACCTATAATATCATGGAGTCTTTTAAGAATATCATAACCTATTTTCTTTTGCTCCAGATCTCTTTTTAATAGAATCACTTGAGTGTCTACCATAATATTATGACCAGCCACCTCATCAGAAAGACCTTTGTAATAATTAAGCGCTCTTTCAATTTTCAGAATATCTGCCTTTAAATTTTCTTCTTGTGGCCCTAAAATGTCCTCCCTATTCTTCACATTTTTATATTTTTTCGCTGAAAAGGCAAAAAACACCTGTCCAGTCAAATACCTGAAAGTCATCTTTTACCATTGCTAACTCCCCGGCTTCATAAATTCCCAGTAATGGAAACTCTCCATTTACCGCATTCTGAATATACATTGCATCTTCTTCTTCAGTTTGAGAATAAGCAGCCGCTCTCCCGGCGCAATTGAGATAAAGTGCAAACAGCGGATTTTTACCTTCTTTTCGCCGATTTTGAACAAAAAAAGCCACTTTTTCTTCTATCATATCAAGTTCATAACCGCGACGCATAAGTTGAAACTCTGAGCCTACGATCAGATCCATCTCTGCCATTATCAATCCGTTATTTTTAGGATTAACACCTACGCACATTCTGTTTACATACTCGGCATTTTTACGGTCCCATTTATCGCTTAAATTTCTACCCAGCGTGACAAAAAATTTCATGCTTTCATAATCACCCTGAACTTCGGCTCCCAACATTTCACTTACAAAATCAATAGCCGGTTTATTGTCTATTTCTGTAATTGTAGCTCCCTCGCATTTTGTCACTGTATGATAAGCACTGGCGGGTGTGCAGCCATCAAGCCTTAAAACATCCATTTTAATATTTCCTGTAAGCGCTAGCAAAATTGCTGCATTTTGAGTCATCCCATCCTCAAACCATTGCCGTGTGGGTTTAAATTTCATATCTCCCATGAGGCGTGCGCCTGCAATTGTAGGCCAGCCTGCCAGCACTTCTTTTGCCCCCTGTAATAATGGTGTGCCGTAGTTCATTTGAAATCGTCCTTTTTCGCGGTTTACCGCATCAAAAAACAATAACACCTGAGGATCTGTTTCAAAAGAAGTTTCTGCAAATTGCTCAAAAAGCTTTTTGCCTGTTTCATACTCATTAAATGCGATACCTTCTTGCACAAAATAATGCGTATTCACTGTCGTGGAAGTCATTATAGCCACAGCGCACTGGTAGCCATCATAGCCAAAGCTATTATTTGTTATAGTGCCATTAGCAAAGCCACCCACATACTTGCAACTACCCAACTCGCTTTTTACGCCCATAAAAAACTCCTCTGCCTCATGCCGCGATGTACAAAATAAAAGGCAAAGATTTATAGCATAACTCTCTACGCCCACATGAAGCAAGGCCTGCAAGGCAGCTGACTTCCCTGCCTCAAATGAATTTGACAAGTCGCTAAACCCTACACCAAATTTTGTCATGCTTAATTTTTTTAAGCCTATTCTATAATTTCAAACTCAGTTGTAATGTGAAGCGGCAGCTCAATAGCGTTTTTAATAGGTGATTTTTTATCAAGTGTCTCTTTAGACTTTTGCAATTTTGCAACATCTACCCCATTTTTACCTTTTAATTTCACCTTGTAGTGCAGATTTAATGGTCCATTAGGTTTTTCTCTATCCAGACCTAAAACGCCGTGAACATCAAAGTTAACATCTACTTCAACTTCAATTTTTTCAAGGTCTGTATCAAAAAGAGCTGCGTTTGTTGCAATACCTGCTGTAAGACAGCCACAGAGGGCACTTGCTAAATATTCTACAGGGTTAGGATATTCATCTGCACCACCTAATACTCCGGGTTCATCTACTCGTAGTGTAAACTTACTACCACCTTCTCTTATATTGTTACCGTCTGAATGTAATTCATGAATCTCAACTTCAGACTGCGTGCTGCCAAGCCATTTTGATTTCGCCTTAAATTGCACATTTGCTACTTTAGGATTTTCATGAATTGCTCCTACAAGATTTTCAATATTGTCAAGGTTTACGCCATTTTTCATTGTTGCCATCAGATTTAAATTTTAAATTATTTGTAATAATTAGTGAGGGGGTAGTATTTAGAAATGATTCTGGGCAGAAAACATCGCAAAGACCACAGAAATTTAAATTACCTGATTTATATAGAGAAAATAGCAACCAAAATTTCCTTAAGCACTTTGCAGCAGGAAGTTATGAAATAATTCTTGCCTTTATCTAATAAAAACAATTATATATTTCAGCGTATTTGTAATGATTTGCATTTAAAACCTTTTTTTCTTCATTAAAACCAACAGAAGTTAAATAAAAATCGATCAAATTACCTTCAAAATCAACCTAAAACACTAAATACTAGTATTTTAATTAGTTGTTTTCCCAATTTCGAAACAAATTTTATATAAATTTACTTATTCCCTATCCCTAAGCAGACTTCTCATTTGCAATTAATTGACACTCAAATGCCATGTTTAAAAAATATGACCCTCTTTATGCTTCAAATAATACGGCAGATAAATCGCCTAAAATCATATATCTAGCTATAATTGAACTGTTTAATGCACAGGATAGCGATACTCAGAAAAAAATACAGGAAGAAGTAGAGAAGCAATTACATGAATATTTAAAAAGTGCATCGCAAATAGAGAGTCTGCTATGCTTTCAATACCTCTATGCTGCTTTTTCTATGAAAAAATATGACAGCGAACTTGACGGCAAAGAGGAACATAAACTGCGCCAAATAGAAATGATACGCCGGTGGGAAGCCAGAATATTATATGTTGCGCGACAAGAAATGGAACATCTTAATCTGGTTCAAAATCTATTAGTGCTTCTAAATAAACCTCCTTATTTAAAGCGCCCTAATTTCCCCGTAGCTTCACATATAAACCCTTTAGGGCATCCTATACACCTCATGCCTTTTTCTTTACATGCAGTTAAAACGTTTAGATTTTGGGAAAAACCAGATACGCTTGAACTACAATTCCCGGAAATGCCAGATGTCATAATTCCTAATATTGAAGGTATTCCGCCGGATGCGGCAGATGACAGGGCATTTAATATAGATGATGAAACTATTGCCAGCTGGGAAGCACTAAAATCGCTTATTGAGAATATTATTTCACAATCTCACAACATCCATAAAGCTGAAAATGGAACCGGACTCACGATAGGACGCCTATACAACAGGATCAATATCTTTTTCTATTATCTAATAAAGCAAAAACTTTTAAATCTGGATACTATTAATATAAACAGGATTGTAGTTGAGCATTTTGGTTTTAACTTAAATCTTGATCCTATTGTAAAAGGTAAATACTATCAATATGTAAATGAAGTAATTACAGGAATTCTTGAAGAAGGTGAAGGTGTGTGGGGAGTCCCGCCACCGCTAGAAAGTCACTTTACTGTTTATCAGGAGATTTTAAATGAATATGAAAATGAATTAAGTGAAGACCCTGATTTTGCTCCTGGTTTGCCATGCCTTATAAATCCTACCTTAGAGGGCAGTTCTGGGAAGCACAAAATCACCAATAAAGTTTCAAAATATGCCATCCAGCTTTTTAATGATTGTTATGAAGTGTTAGATTTAATGTTGTATGGTTTCTTTTTACAATATAATGTAGACTACACAACAGGAGTACGCCCGCCTATCCCAAATTCATTTTTCAGAACATCTTTTTACCCATTTATGACGATGGTCATTAGGCCTTTAGGCGAAATGGTATGCAGACTTCCCGCAGATAAGAATTACAAACCAATTAATGGGAAGATCCCGAATAAAACGGCCGGACCTAATTTCTATTTTAATAATGAGGGAATGTCTAAATTTTATGAAAAACTACATCACAGTGAAAACTCTGGTAAAAAGTCTAAAAATAAATTCTTGTCTGCTTTTAAGCGCTTAGCAAAAAAAACCGAAAAACTTAAAAAGCTTGTAGAACAAAACGATTACCACATCTCAAATGCTTCAGAAACTGATGCGCGCGATTTTGATGTGCGATTACAATATTTAAAAGAAAATCTCGAGCGTATTGCGATCAATTTTGATGCCTATTGGGATGGTAAGATAGAAGCTCCCATCCCCTCTAAGAATTTTCAAAATTTTTCTAATCCTTATAATTAGCTACTATGTCACATATAGAAATATCATTTGAAGGATACTGGCAATGCAGGTTAGCAACTGATCCTGATCCTTCTGATGAACAGCGCGGCGTTAGTGGTTTTACATATTCTGTTGCGGGAGAGTCGCTACTAGAGCCTTCTTTCTGGTCACAACAGAAGGATATAGAAAAGGAATACGGCAAGAAGACCGAAGAATTTATAGATACTACAGCAAGCAATAAAGGAAGCGCAATAAAAAACATAAGAGAAGCTTCTTCAGATTATAGTAAATATAATAAAATGGGCATTGGTCTTAAGGTAACCACGGTTTCGGTAAACGGTAATCAAGATAAAAAGCTAACAGAAAATTTAGCAGGGGCACTAGTACGTTTTAAAAACCGCCCTGAATCGAATGGCCCATGGAAAGGCCCTATTTTTGAAGGTCGTAATCAAATAGTATCAGATGGTGATCCAGATCGTTTCACACTCAATCCCTTTGTTTTAAGTTTAAGTACTGATTCTGAAAATGAAGAAACTATTTTAAGGAGATTTGATCCACTTGATGAAAAAGATCCTGATAAACAGACGTGGCAAATAAATCCTAAGTTGGCAAATTTTGATGAAATTTTAGAAAGGCGTCTGCCTAAACAAAGATTTGCTCTTTCTAATGAACTTCTCGATCAGATTGGCGTTAACCCAACCGACTTACCAAATTATTTTATAAACAGAAAAAATTGGCTAAAATCTAAAATAGCAGAATCTGAAGCTGCGGGTAAGACAAGCCTTGCTGAAGCATTTAAATCAAGATATTTTGCTGTAGACTTCTTCACCCAGTCAACTGGACCCACAGTTCTTGAGAATCGATTGCTGAGCAGAATTCCGTTACGCCAGCTATATGATCACAGCATACGTGGTAATGCTAATACTAAGCCCAAACCTTATTTAGATCAATCGTTTTTTAACGATCATAAAATTGATATGGAGAAAGAATGGCATATTCACTATTATATGGGAGCCTACGATGGTGATCTTTTGTCCGGATGGTCTACCGGCGTGATAACTTTACCTGTTAAGGGTTAAGGCCTTTGAGAATAGTACTAATACATAACCTAATTATCATATATCCTTTATGCTATCTGTCTAGTAATCACCGATTTTCAATTCACTATTATCTAAGCTCTGAAGTCTCTTCTCCAGATAGCTAAGTACAACACCGGGGATGATACCCCGTATTCCACCACCATCAAGAGAAAGTATGTTTATTTTTTTCATTAGATATAGGCAACATCTAGAATTAAGATATCCAGGTTTTAAAGTTACTATTGAATAGATGAAAATCATGAGGAAATATCCCCTAAGTCAATGAGGATTTTGACCCATTTTTGGTTGATTTTTGAAGGTTTATTACCGATAATAAGTAATAAAGACTGAAGTTTCAGCAGGAAGTAATAATTGGCTGAAACAAAAAAATCCGCACATGGTGCGGATTTAATTTCTGTGGGCAATGAGGGAACAACCAAAAATTGAAGTTTTGAGTGTTTAAAAGGCCTTCGGGATGCCCTAATTTTACCAACTCCCGAATTCCTCCCTACCAGAAAAATTTAACATTTTTAACATTTTGCAGTTGAAATTTTTATTTGCAACTCGCACGCAAAATTCAGCACATTATAAAATTTAACGTGTTGAGCTAAGATTTCGTTGCGGGAAAAGTCATGTGGACATTTCCGTCTAACCAGAACCTTTACAGAAAGAAAATTCCACCCGCAATGACTTTTAGGTTTTGTTGTGCGCCGTAGTATTGTATCTAAAACCGGTTTTTGAGCTTAAAAATCCGGTTTTTCTATACCAAAACCCCGAAAAATTACCTGCTTATTGCCCGTTATCCACGAGCCAAAAGTTGCAAATACGCGATAAAAAAAGCGCTGCTTGCGCATGGCTTGCGTCTGAGGAAAGTTCACTTAACCTAAGGTTTTTTTATCGGGACTTAGGAAATTACAATAAGAAAAACCAAACGATTGCGACCAGAAACGGGTAGATCTTATGGCTCACAACAAAACGATTAAGTGCTTTTATCATTCAATTTTCAAGCAGTATTTATCCACCCACTTTGGAATACTTGAACTTCTATAAGTAACATTTTTGCCTTTATAAATATCGAGAATTAATCGAGATTTACTTTCGCTATTATCAAATATGAAAGCTCTATAAGTATATTTTATCGCTTCTTGAAGCATTTGTAAACTCCTATAATACCTCTCTTCTATTTTATTTGAAGCAACAGGATGCCCACCATTTAAAACTCTTTCTAATACACGTGATTTATTAATTTCAACACTTTCAGTTGATATGAAATACAAATAATTTTTATAATTATTTTCTTCAGAAAATTGTAAAGTTTCAATCTTGGAAGGGTGGGACATAACGGTCTCAAATGAAATTTTTCGACCTGATTTAATCAATTCTTGTCGGAAAAAGTCAGTTAAGATGGAAGCTTCATAAGAATGAGTTTTGGAATTGGGATTGAAAATTATACCGTCCTTATAAATAAGATCAATTTTATAGCCATCATAAGTTGCTTTTTTATAAAGCGAATGAAAAAAAATAAAATCATTAAACTTTTTTCCTATTTCTGGAGAAAGATTATAATCCGCAATATCTATTAAATTCTTTCTTTTAAGTTTTTTCTCTATTTCATCCGCATTTAGGTAAATGCCTAAATCCAAATTATAGTCAGCCTTAATTTCATTAAAAACAGTACTTTTTCCAGAACCATTTGGTCCAGCAAACATTCTTAATCTTTTATTTGGCATTTAATTAAAGCAAATATTTAAAGAGAAGTAGTTTGTCCAACTTCGACCTGTCTTTCTTTTAATTTAGAAATGACCTCATTAGGTTTACCAGGTCTTTTTCTGATTAATTTTCCATTTTGAACAATAATTATTTCATTCGCAACTTTTTTAGCTCTTTCAAAACCTTTTTTGGTTCCTTCTGCTGCAATCCATCCTAAAAAAGATAAATCGTTTTTATCCTCAACAGTTCTAAGTTCAGCTATCTCTACCTTTTTAGATTTATCTTTTTTCGATAAATACTTTTGGTTGATATTTTTTAATTTCACTTTCCCCATCATTATTAATAACTTTTATTTTAACTAAAGTTACAATTAAAGTGCCAATCTACAAAATTGCACACAACAAGTGGATATCAACACCTTTTCCATTTGGTTTCAATCCTAGTTTCTAATTGGATTAGTCTGGAAGAGATAACCGATGAAGTACTAGCCTTTAATTCTGCATGTTTCAATCCTAGTTTCTAATTGGATTAGTCTGGAAGTGAATAGATGTCATCTTTTATAGTGTAACCCTCTAGTTTCAATCCTAGTTTCTAATTGGATTAGTCTGGAAGGACGCTGCCAGAGCGTGACAATTCTATTCTTGATCGGTTTCAATCCTAGTTTCTAATTGGATTAGTCTGGAAGTGAAAGAAATTTTAGAATTAGAAGTATTTAAAAAAGTTTCAATCCTAGTTTCTAATTGGATTAGTCTGGAAGGATTGGGTTTTGTACCGCTAGCGTGATCACGTACGGTTTCAATCCTAGTTTCTAATTGGATTAGTCTGGAAGAATATATTTGTAGATGTTAATGACATTTTCACAACGTTTCAATCCTAGTTTCTAATTGGATTAGTCTGGAAGTAATCGAAACCCTGATTAATATCGGGGTCATAGTCAAGTTTCAATCCTAGTTTCTAATTGGATTAGTCTGGAAGACATTTTTTTCATTCCTTTAATACTCCCTGTCTTACGTTTCAATCCTAGTTTCTAATTGGATTAGTCTGGAAGTTTAAAATATATGGTCAATAAGGCAATTACTTAATAGTTTCAATCCTAGTTTCTAATTGGATTAGTCTGGAAGTTTCTTAAGATTAAGGATAAATTTTTATAAAAACGTTTCAATCCTAGTTTCTAATTGGATTAGTCTGGAAGAAGGGAAAGCATATCTCAACCTCTCTTCAATTTGCAGTTTCAATCCTAGTTTCTAATTGGATTAGTCTGGAAGCTCATCTCATGAAAATTTAAATACAGAACAAACAACGTTTCAATCCTAGTTTCTAATTGGATTAGTCTGGAAGAAGGATTTAAAGCGGTAATTCGTGAAATATGGAAGTTTCAATCCTAGTTTCTAATTGGATTAGTCTGGAAGTAAAATCAAAGCCTCCTAAGAGATTAAGCGAGGTGAGTTTCAATCCTAGTTTCTAATTGGATTAGTCTGGAAGTCCCTAATAACTTCAGTATTTAAAAAGATCCTGTTGTTTCAATCCTAGTTTCTAATTGGATTAGTCTGGAAGTTCTACTCTTAGGTTATTAAGATAATCTCGTAATTCGTTTCAATCCTAGTTTCTAATTGGATTAGTCTGGAAGATATTGTCGTAGTTGGTAACATTGATCCAACCTTTGTTTCAATCCTAGTTTCTAATTGGATTAGTCTGGAAGGTGTACCTCACACCCTAGATTATCTGCAATATTCATGTTTCAATCCTAGTTTCTAATTGGATTAGTCTGGAAGCATAACCTCGATCAACTTGCCTGACCAATTACTTTTGTTTCAATCCTAGTTTCTAATTGGATTAGTCTGGAAGGCATATTTTTTTCCAGGAATAATATTTTCAAGACGAGTTTCAATCCTAGTTTCTAATTGGATTAGTCTGGAAGACCACTTTGGGAAAATAAAGCTGAATCAGAAGGTTGTTTCAATCCTAGTTTCTAATTGGATTAGTCTGGAAGTATGAGATGGAAGTTGATCATCCATGCAATATGCACGTTTCAATCCTAGTTTCTAATTGGATTAGTCTGGAAGGTTTACTCCCGGTGATATTTTTGATGTGAACGATAAGTTTCAATCCTAGTTTCTAATTGGATTAGTCTGGAAGATTAATTA